>Ga0335084_10008944_pt1 | contig 9992 bp, 8 predicted proteins | sample Lox_Sample_44_FD_206721 | JGI IMG/M metagenome (GOLD analysis project Ga0335084, IMG submission 206721) | Soil microbial communities from Loxahatchee National Wildlife Refuge, Florida, United States - Lox_Sample_4.4 | ecosystem: Environmental > Terrestrial > Soil > Wetlands | place: USA: Florida... | reverse complement strand
AAACCTGCGACCGTCCACCATCGTGTGGCCGTCGAACAGAATCTCAGCTCAACCCAGGTGGCCCGCGCACTCGTGATCCTGGCTGCGATCGCCGGGAACCTGGGGGTGAAAGGTGGCAACCTGTTCTCAACCCATGTGCCAGGGTTTATCGGCACAGGTCAGGTGATTGGGAGCTGCAAACTCCCATTGGAAGCAACCAAAGGACGCCTTGGAAGCGAGGAATACCCTCTGATCTCGGGACCGAAGCCCCTGTTCCTGTTCGTCCACGCTGCCCTTGCCGCTAAAGCGATGCTTTACGGGGAACCCTATCCTCTAAAGGCGCTCTTTCTTGCGGGGGGAAACCCGGTTGTCAATATGCAAAACACCCGTAGGACATGGGAAGCCTTTAAGAACCTCGATCTGCTTGTCGTTTCCGATTTTTTTATGACTCCTACCACCGAACTGGCTGACTACGTGTTGCCGGCAACCACCTGGTTAGAGAGAGATGAGTGCTGCGACCTGCAGTACGTGAACTGCATCGCCGCGAGACAGAAGGCAGTCGATCCTCTCTGCGAGAGCCGGGATGATATCCAGATGGTCATCGATCTCGTCAGAAGAGTGCCTTGGGCTACCCGAAAATATATCCCATGGAAGAGCGTTGAGGAATTCAACGATTTTAGGGTCAAGGGAATGGGCATGACGTTTGAGGAATTCAAAAGGAAGGGATATGTGACTGTAGATCCGCAATATAAGCAGTACGAGAAGAATGGGTTCACTACACCTTCGGGAAAGGTGGAGATCTACTCTACAATCTTTGAACAACACGGGTATGATCCGCTGCCTACTTATACAGAACCCAGGGAAAGTCCTGTCAGTTCGCCAGAGCTTTTGAAAGATTATCCCTACATCCTGATCACAGGAGGAAGAACCATCGAGTATTACCATTCATCCGGCAGACAGATAAAGCCGCTCAGGAACCGTCTGCCCGATCCGGAGATTGAGATCCATCCGGAAGCGGCTCAAAGGGAGAACATCAAGGAAGGAGATTGGGTCTGGGCCGAAACCCCGCAGGTCAAAGGGGAACGGGTCAGGCTGAAGGTGAAGTTTGTTTCCGGCCTGGATCCAAGGATCGTCCACGCCCAGCATGGTTGGTGGTTCCCCGAGAATCCGGCTCCTGACCACGGATGTTTTGAATCAAATATCGATGTGGTCCTCTCTGACGATCCGCCCAGGGAAAAGATCTGCGGATCGGTGCCGACAAGGGGAACCCTCTGCAAGATTTATAGGTGACTAGGTCATTTTTAAAAAGGATGAAGGGCCTTAATTACCAGAAGTAAGGGAGGAGTCATGAAACACAAGCGCTTTATTGACCTAAGCATCAGCATCGAGGCGGGTCTTCCCAGCGATCCGCCCCTCACGATTCCCAAAATAGACTACGTGGACCACAACCGTGGGGGAGAGCAGATGAAGAATTTCTTCCCCGGGATTACCAGTAATGATTTGCCTGGCGGCCTGGGCTGGGCAGTGGAGTTTCTGACCTTGACTACCCATTCAGGGACGCATCTTGACGCACCGTATCATTACAGCCCGACCATGGACCAGGGCAGACCTTCCATGACGATCGATGAAATTCCCCTTGATTGGTGTTTTCACGACGGGGTCATTCTGGATTTCCGCCATAAGGCGGATGGGGAACGGATAAATGTGGAGGATGTGGAGCAGGAGTTGAAACGGATAAAATACAAAATTAAGCCGATGGACATCGTCCTGATCCAGACCGGGGCTGACGCTGCCTGGGGTACGCCTGAATACTTAGTTAAAGGGCCTGGTATGACCCGCGAGAGTACCCTTTACCTTGCAGGGAAGGGGGTCAAGGTGACGGGTATCGATGCCTGGAGCTGGGACCGTCCATTACCATATCAGGCCAGAGAATTCAAAGAAACCTCTGACCCCAAAGTGATCTGGGAAGCCCACTTTGCGGGAAGAGAGATGGGATACTGCCACATGGAAAAGATGGCCAATCTTTCAGCCATCGGGCGGTCCCATGGATTTATGGTGTGCTGTTTCCCTGTGAAGATCAAGCGGGCCAGCGCCGGCTGGGTCCGGCCCGTCGCTATAGTTGAAGAGGATTAGCATAGCTCTTCCCCTCCCTCCTTCGACAATCTGAGAATGGTGAACCTGTCGAACCATTTGCAGAAGAGAGGAATTCCCCTCTGTATATCTTATAAAATTGCAAGAGCAGTCGAAATATTGTTTGACTTCATGTCGACCCTTTAGTACATTCCAGATAGCCAATTGTTAAGGAGGGGACATAATATGTCGAAGAAATGTTTGATAGGAGTCAGTTTATTGATTCTGTCGGGTGTTTTCTTCTTGTTCTTTTCCACATCAGGCTCAGCAAAAGATTCCTCGCTGCCAGTGCTAACCACGAAGGCGAAGAATATCGCCGTCTTCAAGAATGGCCTTGGTTTTTTTATGAGAACGGGGACGGTTCGGTTAAGTGACGGGTGGGCTGTCACAGAGTACGTACCGAATGCATCTTTAGGCTCTCTGTGGATGGGCTCCCTGGACAAAGATTCAATCTTGGAAGAGGTGATCGGTTTCAAAGAGGATGTTCAGAGATCCTTTGAAGCCATTTCTATAGAAGAGTTGCTTGCATCGAATATCGGAAAGAAGGTGAAGGTAACGTATGGCGATAAAATCATTGAAGCGACGATTAAGTCCGTGCCCGAAGCCAGAAATCCTGAGAAAGGAGAGGGAAGTGGAATCGCTTATACCAGAAACGTTTACGATCCCGGCTTGCAACCCAAATTGGCTGCGATCGTGATCCTCGATACAGGAGACGGTGAGGTGGTTTTGAATAAAGGAAATATCTCAAAGGTTGAATTCCCTAAAGGTTTTTCAACCAGTTGTCTCATTAAAGAAAAAGCGAAGAGGATAAGGTTCAAGGTGGCTACTTCGAAGAAAGAAGTCGGACTCGGGTTGTCGTATCTTCAAAAAGGGATTAGCTGGGTTCCCAGTTATTTGGTTAATCTTGAAGATTCTAAAAAGGCACGCATCACCATGAAATCAACTCTCATTAATGATGCGGAGGATTTGGAGAATGTGGACATTTTCTTCGTGGTCGGCTACCCCAATTTTCTGTATGCTGACGTGATATCCCCCATGGCGCTCGAAGAATCGATCACTCAGTTCATACAGGGGTTGAGGAGAGAAGGCAGGCAGGAGGATGCCGGAGGACTGATGGCCATTACCAGGCAAAGGGCTGATTTCAGAGAGAACGGAACGTTGTCCAATGTGGATTACGGTTACGAAACAATCAAGGGACTTCCGGGTACTGCGGAAGAGGATTTGTTTCTCTATCATAAAGAAAAAATCAGCATCAGGAAGGGTGAACGGGCCTATTATCCCATCTTTTTTGATGAAGTCGATTATAAACATATCTATGAGTGGGAGATACCCGATACCATCAATGTTGACCCGAGAGGATATCAGCGGTCAGAGCAACAAAGAATCGAAAAGGAAAATGTCTGGCATTCGGTCAAATTATCGAATTCTACGAAGTATCCCTGGACGACGGCGCCGGCTTTTGTCGTCAGCGGATCGAACCCCCTCTCACAGGATACCCTGAACTACACTCCCCAAAACGCAAAAACCAATCTGAAATTGACGGTTGCCACGGACGTCAAACACGAGCGGCATGAGTATGAAATCGAAAGACAACGGGATGTAAAGATTTATAACCACAATTATGATCTTGTGACGGTGAAAGGCGAGCTAAGTATTAAGAACCATAAAAATAAAGAGATCACGATGGAAATCAAGAAAAAGCTGACCGGTGAAGCGACGGACGTAAGCCACAAGGGGAAAATAGAGAAAGTCGCCGAAGGACTCAAGGGTGTTAATCAGAACTCTTCCGTTTCATGGGAGATACCTCTCAAAGCAGGCGAGGAGATTAATGTTATGTATATGTACAAGGTATATATAACCCGGTGATTCATAGTTTCTTGCCTAAATCGAGGAGACCTGAAATGAAAGCATCGGAAGGACGGGTAGGAAGGGCTTTTGTGATTAGGTTGGAACATGGTGACGTTATCCCGGACTGTATTGAAAGGTTCGCTGAAGAAAAAAAGATTTTGGTCGGCCAGGTCATGCTGATTGGAGGTATTGGTGAAGGGCAGGTAGTAGTCGGACCCCGGCGGTCGAATGAAATGCCAGCAGAACCCATGCTTGTGCCCGTTGATGGAGCGCACGAAATGATGGGGGTAGGGGTGATCGCTCCCGACAAGACCGGTAAGCCAGTGCTCCATGTCCACGGGTCGTTGGGCAGATCCGGAAAGGCGACAACCGGTTGCCTTCGACCGGGCGTTTCCACTTGGACCGTCGGTGAGGTCATTATTTGTGAGATATTGGGTGCAACCGCAGTTCGTGAGTTGGATGAAAAAACAAAATTCGACTTGTTGCAGGTCAAATGAAATTCTTGGCCCCCACTGCTTCCCTCTCCCTCGATGGGAGAGGGTGGGGTGAGGGTGGACAATAAGGGGAAAATTCAAAGGAATAAGGGAAAAAACATTGGTTGACAATTGAAGGGGGATGTGTGTAAAAATAAAGGAGAAGATGCGAATTAATAAATGAGCGAGGAGGAATCACTATGGCAGAAGACGAAATCAAAGTTTATTCGACACCGACCTGACCCTATTGCAAAATGGCGAAAGAGTTTCTTTCGCAAAAAGGCTACAAATTTACAGAGTACGATGTGACCAAGGACCGGGCAGCGTTAGACGAGATGGTGACCATTTCGGGTGCACGAAGCGTTCCGGTCATTACCGCTTGCAACGAGGTGATGGTAGGGTTCGAGCGGAATCGCCTCGAGCAGATGCTCAGTTGCATAAAGCAAAGAACAGAAATATAACAGACAAAATTCGAAATCCGAATTTCGAAATCCGAAACAAATTCTAATTTCCAAATGATCAAAACTTTCCGAATCAGGAGTTTTGAATTTTGGTCATTTGAAATTGTTTCGGATTTCGGATTTCGTGCTTTGGATTTATTGTTTCTGGAGTCGTTGTTTCAAAAACTGCCCCGTATAGGATTGCGGCGAGGCCATGATCTTCTTAAGATCGCCCTCCGCAACAACCCTTCCCCCTTCTTCCCCTCCTTCAGGTCCCAGATCAATGATGTAATCCGCACGTTGGATGAGGTCCAGGTTGTGTTCAATCACGATCAGCGAATGGCCCTGGGAAATAAGCTTCTGAAAGGTTATCAGGAGGAGTTCGACATCGGCCATATGGAGACCCGTGGTGGGTTCGTCAAAAATGAAAAGATCTTTTCCTTCATGGCTTTGACCGATGTGCTGGGCCAGTTTTAACCGCTGCGATTCCCCTCCGCTCAACGTATTGGTGGATTGGCCGAGAGTGAGATAGCCCAAGCCGACGTCTTTGAAGATTTGAAGTTTTGAGACAATCCGTTTGTGTGCCTGGAAGAAAGCAATCGCCTCATCTACCGTCATATTTAATACTTCCGAGATGTCCTTATCACGGTATTTCACCTGGAGAATCTCAGGCCGAAACCTTTTCCCTTCGCACGTTTCACAGGTGATCGTGACGTCCTCTAAAAATTGCATGTCCAGAACTTGAAACCCTGCACCTTGGCAGGTCTCACACCGGCCCCCTTCCGTATTGAAAGAGAAGTGTCGGGGTTTGAAACCATACCTTTTGGCGTCGCGGGTAAGGGCGAAGAGGTCCCTAATCTCGCTGAAAACCTTGACGTAAGTGGCCGGATTTGATCGGAGGCTTTTCCCGATGGGGGATTGATCGACGAGGATGATATCATCGATTTGTTCCAGTCCTTTGATCGAGTCGAAAGCTCCCTTTTCAAAGCCCGAGTTCCCATTACCTTTCGCTCCTGCGTAAAGGATGTTGTGAACCAGAGTGGTTTTTCCGGCTCCCGAGACGCCCGTGATGCAGACCATCATACCCAACGGAATTCGGACATCGATTCCTTTGAGATTGTGCTCCCGTGCATTCCAGATGGAAATCCAGCCCTGGGGTTTTCTTGGAACCTTGGTCAGCGCAGAGGAATTTCCGTCCCTCAAGTAACGGGCTGTGATGGAGTCCTGGTTTTGCAATAGGGAATCGAGTCCTCCTTGAAAAACCATGGAGCCCCCCCATCTTCCTGCCCCCGGACCAAGGTCAATGACTTCATCGGCTGCCCGTATCACATCCGGATCGTGTTCCACGACCACAGCGGTATTTCCACCTTCCCGTAATTTCCGGAGCGATCGAAGGAGTCGATGGGTATCCCTTGCATGGAGGCCGATGCTCGGCTCATCCAGGACATAGAGAGTCTCAGTCAAAGCTGAACCCAACGATCTCGCCAAAGTGATTCGTTGATATTCACCGCTGGAGAGAGTTCTGGTTTGACGAGAGAGGGTTAAATACCCCAATCCGACATCCACCATGAATCCGATTCGATCGTTAATCTCCTTGAGGAGGCGCTCTCCCACTTTTTTTTGAAAGTCTTTGATTGGCAAATCCTTGAAGAAGACCTGAAGATCGGAGATAGGCATGTCGCAAAGTTCTGAGATATTCTTTCCCGCCAGAAACACAAAAAGGGCTTCTTCTTTGAGCCGGGTATTGTGGCAAGCAGGGCAGGGGGTGTAAGCCCGGTATTTGCTCAAGAAAACGCGGTAGTGGACCTTGTAGCGTTTTCCTTCCATCCAATCGAAGAATCCTCTTAACCCGATGAATTCTCCTTTCCCGTTTATCAAGATTTCTTTCTGATGAGGGAGGAGTTCTTCAAAGGATTTTTGAGTCGGAATCTTATGCCTCCGGCAGGCATCCCACAGGTATTCATAGAGCTCTTCATAGGCGGGTGTGTTCCACGGGGCAAAAGGCCTTTCTTTCAATGTCTTCTTAGGATCCGGAATGACCTTCTCCCAATCGATTCCGATGATCCTGCCGAAACCCTGGCAGGAGGTACAAGCACCGAGAGGACTGTTAAACGAGAAGAGAAGGGGCTCGGGTTCTGAAAAGTTTCGTCCGCACCGATTGCAGGAAAAGCTTCGATGGAAGGCAATTCTCTCTCCGCTCTCCGTGACGAGCTCAACTTTGCCATTACCTACTTGAAACCCTCTCTGAATCGCTTCGGATAGCCTTGATCTTTCTTTATCTTCGGAGACAAGCCGGTCGATAAGAAGAGCGAGTGTGTTCTCTCGCAACCTTTCCTGAATCTCTGAAGCAGAGAGGCCGGTGAAATCAATAATTTGCCCTTTTTCCCAGATTCTGTAGTATCCATTTTTGATCAGATCTTTTACCTTGAGTTCCTTGTTCTGGCCATCGTCCAAGGAGACCGGGCTGAGGATAACGATCTTCACTTTTTTGAATTGGCTCAGGATCTGTTCGACGACAGTCTCCACCGTATCCCCTGTGACTTTGATATGGCAGTCCGGGCAGAAGACTTCACCGATCTTGGCGAAGAGGAGCCTGAGGTAATCATAAATCTCTGAGGCCGTTCCAACCGTCGAACGAGCATTCTTGACGGAGTTTTTCTGTTCGATCGCAATGGCAGGTGGAATTCCATGGATGGCCTCGACATCAGGCCGGTCCATTTTTTCCAGGAATTGCCTGGCGTAAGTGGAGAGAGATTCGATGTAACGTCTCTGGCCCTCCGCAAAGAGGGTGTCGAAAGCGAGAGTTGATTTGCCCGACCCTGAGACACCGGTGATGACCGTGATCTTGCCTCTCGGAATCTTGCAGTTGATATTCTTGAGGTTGTGAGACTTGGCGCCAATGATCTCGATAAACTTTTCCATCGCATTAATTATAATACATAAGTCCATCATTTCTTCAAATTCAGTTTTTGGAAACAATTCAAAGGTGAATCTCAAGTAACCCCAGATTTTCTTCTTGACTCCCCCATCAAATTCCCCTAAATTTTACTAAACATAATCGATCAAGATAAGAACTAACGTTCGGTGCGGAAAACCATGGCAAGGCAACCAAGTGAAGCGCGTGCAGCAGAGTACGATCGATTACGTCACTTTTGCTCAGAGCTTTTGAAGTACTTAAAGACCATAAATAGTGAATTTCCACCATTCAACCCTCTCCTTGATTTTTGGCGGGCGGGCCATTCGTTTTCTGAGTCTTTCTCCGGGTTGAGGCAGGCAGTGGGTGACTTCCTAGAGATGACACGTGACTTTACAGGTCAGGAGCTTCGGGAAGCCGATGCCTATCTCACCAAACAGGGGGCAGCCAGTTTGACGGAGATGCATCGTCAGATTTGGCAATTGATCCCCAAGATTCTGAAGCGTGGCAAAATACGGAACGATGAGGAATACTACCTCCTCAAAGAGCGAGCTATCTCTATGGATGATCCGGAAATGAGTGATGAAACGAGGAGATTTGCTGATCGTCTGGTTTACGAGTACGAATGCAAGGCGAGAAAGCCAAACTGATCAGTGGCCCTGCTATGGAGAGAGCAGCCAAAATTATTCCTTGGACTTGTCACCGTTGCGGAAGGAAATTTGATGCCTTGGGAGGAGGGATTTGCAGCAATTGCAACAAACCAACATGTGTGCTTTGTTTTGGGCTTGGCACAATGCATCGGATTAAAGCCAAAAAATCAGAATCTCTAATCTGCAGGGAATGTGCAAAGACAGAAAAGTAGTGTTGCCAAAGTAGCGAAGAGGGCTAGATCTCAACAATTAAAAACACTTTAACAAAGGTTGAGACCGACCCGGTAGAGATGCGTCTTTCCACAGGTTTTTTACGTACATAGACAAGGAAAGTGACAAATGATATTATATGACTGAGGTGGTCGACAATGGCTAATACTTATACGGCAATAACAAAGCAGGATGGCGGATGGTGGATTGGATGGATTGAGGAAGTGCCTGGGGTGAACTGCCAGGAACGTACCCGGGAGGAACTGCTCGCTAGTCTGCGTACCACACTCGCTGAAGCTCTCGAATTCAACCGGAAGGAAGCAATTCAGGCTGCGGCGCCCGATTATACCGAGGAACCGGTCACCCTATGAAGCGCACGGAGTTGCTCAGGCACTTGACCGAGCAAGGCTGTGTGTTCATTCGCGAGGGCGGGAGTCATTCATGGTGGGGCAACCCACAGCAGAATCGACGATCGTCCGTGCCCCGTCACGCTGAGATCAACGACAAGCTCGCCCGGAAGATCTGCAAAGATCTCGGAGTCCCATTCATAAGATAAACACCGAACAACCGGTTTCCCGAACCGGGCGGCTTATTTCTGTTGGAATAAGTATTGGATAATATGAAAAAACTCTTAATCTTATCTTATTGGATTGGGATTGTGGCTGATGCGGCGGCGACGGTGCTCCTATTTTCGCCAACAATCGCCAATTTTGCTCTTCAACCACAACCCTTCGAAGTGTCCGCATCCTATCTCTATGTCACCCGGATCGCCGGGGCATTGATGCTGGGATGGACCGTTTTATTGTTCTGGGCGCAGTTGAAGCCTATTGACCGGGCAGACATTCTATTAATTACTTTGTTCCCTGTGGTAACCCTGTTGGCGTTGGTGGCCGTTTTTGTGGCAAAATCAAATCAGATATCGTTCTCAAACCTGCTGCCGATGTTCGTTTTGTATTTCGTAGTCTATTGTACGTTCATACCTTCATACTTATGGGCGAGGAAACAAAGACCCCACCCGTAGGAAGTTGGATGTGAGAACGAAAGGGAATGTTCTGATCCAGGCTATTACAAAAGGGGGCAAAAATGAAAATGGAAAACAGTGACTACAGATCAGACAGCGCTTTTGAAAGGCTCAATGGAGGCAGGAGAATGTTTTTGAAAGGCCTGATTGCTTCAGGGGTAGGTGGGGTAGGGGGGGCTCTCCTTCGGCCTAACTCCGGAATGGCATCAGAAGGCATTTCGATCCAAAAGAATCGCAAATCTGTTGTCGAGCCGAAGAAGAAGGTTCCTATTGTAGAAGACGTTGACGTCCTCGTGGTTGGAGGGGGGATGGCGGGCGTAGGAGCAG
>Ga0335084_10008943_pt1 | contig 9992 bp, 11 predicted proteins | sample Lox_Sample_44_FD_206721 | JGI IMG/M metagenome (GOLD analysis project Ga0335084, IMG submission 206721) | Soil microbial communities from Loxahatchee National Wildlife Refuge, Florida, United States - Lox_Sample_4.4 | ecosystem: Environmental > Terrestrial > Soil > Wetlands | place: USA: Florida... | reverse complement strand
AAGGAGACGTAGCTTCCCACCGCGCCCAGCGACAGAACGCTCGCACCCCCGATCGCGACACCAGCGAGTAGCGACCTATTCATCTTGGTATCTCCCTGGTCGCTCGCTAGGAACCGCCCACGGAACTCGGTTGTCCCGTCGTTGAACGCTGACTGGATTGCGTCAGGAATTCCGATGTCTTCTCATAAGCGTGCTTGACGAATGCTGTCGTTTTCTCATAGGCGTTGCTCAATGCCTCTGGCACTGGTCTGGGCGGAGCTGAGCTCAAGTAATCCCGCGTCCCTGCGCGCCCGAATGCCCCGATCCCGTTTCCAGAGGTCACCCGCATTCGATCCGCACCTTCTGCTTGTTCAGATACGCTGGCCTGGGCGTCTCCAACCCGTCCATGGGCGGAGTCAACTAGGAACTGTTTGCTCTTTTCGTAAGCGCGCTCGACAGACGCTTTGGTCTGCTCGTAGGCATCGACGAGCACCTGCGGCGGTTGAGTGGGTTCAGTAGACAAGGAAGCGTGTCCTCCTGCCCGACCATAGTTGGCGGCGGAGGCGTCGGAATTTGACGTCACGGCGTCCGTGGTCGGCTCTGCGAACGCCACATAAGATGGTGCTGCTAACGTTACGGCAAGCGTAGTCAAACCGATCAAATGACACTTCGTATTGCGTAACATAAAAGCCTCCTTTCCTGTCGACTACTGCGTCGCTCGCGTCTGCGACGCTCGCGAAATCGCAATCAGAGAATCGTGCTTGCGTTCCCCGCGAGCAGATCGCGACACGTAATGGTGTGCGGGTGAACACGCTAAACTCACAAGCACACACACTTCTGCGCACAGCGCGCGCAGATATAAAAACAGATCCGCAAGCTCAAGGAAAAGTTCCGCATTATGCGCGCCCAAGAACCTTGGCTATGAAATCAAATAATTGTCGGAGGGGCACGCTTCACGCTTTGTAAGATCTGCCCTGCGGGCTGTAAAAAACACGCACAGCCGGCATCGCCGAAGAGAAATTAGGCGCCGCGCGATTGCTCTTTCACTACCGCTGCGCAGCGAGGTAGTATTGCGCCAGGCACACCTATGGCGCTCGTCGAAGTCTATCGATCCTATCGTCGCGCCGACTGCGACGAACGCGCCTTAGTCCTCGCTGCCGTGGGCGTTCCATCCGAGCTTGTATCGCTGGGTGACGGCTTCGCGCTGCTCGTACCCGAGGAGTCGACCGCCACAGCCGCGACCCACCTCGATGCCTACCGCGAGGAGAGCTTGCCTCGCCGGCCGGAGCCCGGCCCCGTCAGCCCTCATCCCGGCGCGTGGCTTGGTTCAGCCGGATATGCGATTGTGCTGGTGAGCGTCGCCCACTGCGCGGCGGGCGATTTTCTGGGCTTTGACTGGTTCGCGTCGGGTGAGCTTGTTGCCGGACTTCTAAGAACCGGTGAGTTGTGGCGCGTGGTCACGGCGCTGACGCTGCACGCCGACTTCTTTCATCTGATCGCGAACTTGAGCTTTGGCATGCTGTTTGGTTATCTCGCGGGTCAATTGCTCGGGCCGGGGATCGCCTGGGCAAGCATCGTGGCGGCCGGTGCATTCGGGAATCTCCTGGACGCGCTGCTCATGCCCGCAACCCACCACGCGATCGGCGCATCGACTGCCGTATTCGCCACCCTGGGTCTGCTCGCTGCGTACTCGTGGCGCCGGCGATCCGGACGCGGCGCGCGCTGGCCATATCGGTGGGCGCCGCTGGGTGCCGCCGTCGCTATGCTCGCGTTCGTCGGCGCCGGAGGAGAACGCACCGATGTGCTCGCGCATCTGACTGGGCTTTTTGCGGGCGCGGCGCTCGGCGCTATATATGGGAGCTTGCCCGTATTTACATCTAATCGCGCGCTGCCGCAGCTGTCAGCCGGTGCCTCGGCGCTGGCGGCTGTTGTGGGCGCATGGGTGTTGGCTCTGATCCGCGCCTAGCCGCACCGGCAACTGGCGCAGGCCCACAAGTCGACGATGGCTCGCACTTACCTTTCCCCTCCTCTCACGAGGAGGGGCCGGCCGAAGGCCGGGGTGGTGTGGATCGTGACATGGTCAAGCCTTCAGCTCATTCTTCAGTTCGTTCAGGAAGCGCCAGTCGGTGCCCTCGGCAATGATCTTCTGCGGGCTGCCCTTGATGATCCCGACCTCGTGCAACCGCAGCGCGTAGAAACGCAGCGAGTCCTCGGGATTGTATTCTCGCCACTTGCCGTACGGGAGCTCCCGTAGCGTCTGGAGGGCGGTGTCGTACCGCGCCAGGCCTTTGTCCGCCATGAGTCGCGCAACTCGCTTTGGCTGGGCGGCGCACAGGTCAGTCGCCTTCATGATCGCCCGCAGCGCGCGCTTGGTCGCCACCGGGTTCTTGCGGACGAACTCCTTGCTGCTGGTCACGAGGCAACAGAAGTGATCAGCCCACGGCTTGTCTGTCGTGATATTGACCAGCACATGACCGACTTTCTTCTTGCGCAGCTCTAGCGCGGCAGGGGGACCGGTCAAGAAGGCGTCGATCTTCCTCTCTGTGAGGAGTTCCGCCAGGCCGACCATGGGGCGCGTGACCCAGTTGATGTCTTTCTGCGGGTCGAGACCCACGTACGCCGCAAACATGGAGATGAAATACCGCTCGTCGTTCGCTATCCCGACAGTCTTGCCTTTCAGGTCGAGAGTCGATCTGACCCGCTCACCTCCGACCAGTTCGACGCAGCCGATGTGGCTCCCAGCCAGGATGACGATGGGCTCTCCCGTGTCAACGCGAACGATGTCCGTCGGAATGAATGCGAGAGCGATATCGACCTCGCCAGAAACCAGATCGTCCGGAGGCCAGACCCGCGTCTCGCTCGGATACTTGACGTATCGCACATCTGTGAATCCCTCGCCGTGCAGCAGCCCTTCTGCGACGTACTGCGGCGCCACGCAGGTAACGGGGCTCTGGAACAGCCTGAGCTTCGTCGTCTCGGGCGGTGGCTCCGCGGCGGCCGGCCTCGGGTCAAAGCCCAGCAGCCCGGCGGAACCCGCCAAGGCACCTAGGCCCTTGACGAAATCCCGCCGACACCAGCTGGCCGCTTCTGGAATCGGCTCGGGAATGACAGCATCAAATGCGCAACGCTCGTGCTCCATCACGAGTCCTCTCTCACAGACCTCCGCACAGGTCCAGGATACCTGATCCGTGCGAGCCCGACCCGTCCACCATTTGCACGATCATCTAATCACCTCATCAGCGCGCTGGAGGATCGATTCGGGAATGCCCACATGCAAGGCCTTCGCGGTCTTGAGATTCACGACGAGCTCGAATTTGGTCGGCTGCTCGATCGGGAGGTCGCCTGGTCTCTCGCCTTTCAGGATCCTGGCGACGTACCCTGCTGAACGGCGGAACAAGTCTCCGTAGCTCGCCCCATAGGACATCAGTCCGCCTTCGTCGGCGAATTTTCTCTCCTCGAAGATCGCTGGCAGATGGGCCTTCGACGCCAGCTCGGCCAGCGTGCGTTGATGAGAGAAGAACAGTGGGCTTCCCAGCAGGCACAGCGCCTGGACGTGCGCCCGGCGGAGCGCCGGAAACACCCCACCGAATTCCTCGGGTGTTCGCACGCCGACGAAACTCAGTTTGATCGACAGAGAGGGCGCCGCCGCTTTCAGGTCATCGATCGCCTTCAAATTCCAGGGCGTGGCTGGATTCCAAAGGACTGCCACGCGCCTGAGCCGCGGCATTGTCTCCTTCAGCAGTTGCAGGCGCTTCGCGCTCAGCTCGCCTGCCATAGTCGAGAAGCCAGTGACATTTCTGCCGGGATGCGCCAGGTTTGTAACCAACCCGGATCCGACCGGATCACCGACGAACCCCAGGACAATGGGGATGGTGGACGTGGCACGCTTAGCCGCCTGGGCGCCGGCCGTGCTCGTCACGACGATGACCTCGACCTTGCGCACCAGGTCGTCGACCAGCTCCGGTACCTGAACTTGGTCAATGTCGGTGGAACGCCACTCGATCGCGACGTCGCGTCCTTCGGAGTATCCCGCGTCCCGCAACCCCTGCCGGAACTCCTGTGCCTCCTTGCTTTCGAGCGAGAAGCCCGCGAGGAGGACGCCGATGTGGTGCAGCGGTGGCGGCTGCTGCTGGGCTCGGGCAACGCCCGCGAGAGCGAACAGGCTGAACCAGGCAGCCAGCGCAGCCGTCAGGTATATGGACGTGAGTCGGCTAGTGTGTGGCCTCACTGGATGCGCTCGTCCCGCATACGCTTGAATGTGACCTATGGGAACCCAAGTTTAGCCCCATTCTGCTGCCTGGCTGCCGATTCGGACGCAACCAGTTCTGTCATCGGCACGTATAAGTCTAGTGGCACCGCGTCCGGTCAGCCCTGCGGCACCCATTTTGTCTTTGCGGAGGAACACACATGTATGCAATCTGGAACAAGATTTCTTCGCCCGCCGCGCTTCAGTCTGGGCGGGATCGCGCTCGCGTCGCATTGCTGACTTTGGCAGTCATTGGGATCTCGTGGCACGTCTCGGGACGCACCGGCGAGACCGGTACGACACTCCCGCCGCCTGAGATCGACAGTCCAAAGGGCGCAAGCAGCGGACCTGAGACAGCTGTGCTGGCGGGCGGCTGCTTCTGGGGCGTTCAGGGTGTATTTCAACACACCAAGGGCGTAAAGCAGGTCCTCGCGGGCTATGCCGGCGGGGAAAAGGCGAGGGCTCGATACGAGCAGGTTGGCACCGGGCAGACAGGTCACGCCGAATCCGTGCATATCACCTTCGACCCGCGCGAGATTTCCTACGGCGAGATCCTGCGTATCTACTTCTCGGTGGCGCACGACCCCACCCAGCTCAATCGCCAGGGGCCCGACATCGGTTCCCAGTACCGTTCGGCGATCTTCTACGCCGACGCATCACAGCAGCGCGTCGCGCAGGCCTACATCGCCCAGCTTGAGCGGGCGCACGTGTTCAACCAGTCTATCGTCACGCGCGTCGATCCGCTCAAAGCATTCTATCCGGCTGAGGCGTATCACCAGGATTTTCTGATCCGCCATCCGGACCACCCCTATATCTTCATCAACGACTTGCCGAAGATCGCAAACCTGAAGCGGCTATTCCCGCAAGAGTACCGGGAACAGCCTGTGCCGAGCAATCAAAATTAGGAACGGCTGCGTGTGTTTTTTGCAAACTCGCACGGTAGATATTACCAACCTTGGAGGTCCTCGCTCGGCACCTCTCTGATTTCATGACGAAGGTTTTTGGGCGCGCATATTGCCGGATCATCATCACGATCCACCTTCGAGGAGAGCAGCCATGCTTCGAATCATGATGGTCTCGCTCGCGCTTGCTTTTGCCCTCTGCGGCTGCTCCAAGAACGAGGAGCATGAGATGAACAAGGCCAAGGAATCCGCTGCGAAAGCCGTGGACTCAGCCAAAGACGCGGCATCGCATGCAGGGAACGCCGCGAAGGATGCAGCCCAAGACGCAGCGGCTTCGGTAGAGCGGACTGCCGAAAAGGCGAAGGACGCGGCCGACGAAGCTGGCCAGAAAGCGAAGCAAGCCAGCAGGGAGGCTGTGAACAAGGCGGCCGACAAGGCCAAGGAGGCGGTCAGGTAATTGCCGGCGCGGACGATCCGCGGACGCATACCATGGGACCGCGCGCGAGCTCCAGCGGATCACCCGATCGGTAGCCCAATGGACTTGTGGCTCGCCCGCATCTACGAGTTCCTGATCGCCGATCCGCTGCGGCTGGCGGTGCTCGGTTCGCTGATCGGCGCCTTGCTGAGCGTACCGGTCACATGGTTGTTCTCGTGGTGGTACTACAGGAGAGCAGCCCGGGACCTGAGGGACGCCGCCGAGGAGATGAAGCGGGAATCGCAGCACTTGCGCAGCTACCTGCGCGACCTGTTTCAGCTGGAGCGAGGGCGAAGAAGCTACAATTAACAAAAAGCCTTAGCGCGAGCAAGAAACGCCTCGCTGAGCCAGTCGTTGCCTGTGCAAACTTCCGGGACCCGCGCTGTGAACCTTGCTCGACTCGGCGTTGCTCTTCTTGCCCTCCCGGCGCTTGCAAACCCTGCCCTGCTCCACGCTGCGCGGCAGCCGTTGCCCATCGCCGAGGTCGTAAACTTAAGCAAATCCGGAACACCTCCTGAGCAGGTCATCCAGCGCATCAAGAGCTCGCGCACGACCTTCGGCCTGCGGGGTTCGGATTTCGCCAAGCTGAAGGCGGCGGGCGTGCGCGACCCAGTGCTGGACTATCTCCAGCAGTCTTTCGTCGACGACCTCGACCAGTTGACGCGCTATTGGGTGCTCGGGGAGGGTCTTGGCGGGTGCGCGTTCTGTTATCCGCAGCCAGTGGACCTCAACACCATGCAATCCGGCTACGGCCGCGTCAAGGCAACGCGGCCCGGCCGCTATACGCTGAGCAAACCGCAAGGGACACCGGACTGGGTCCCGTTCCCGCCTTCGGCATCCGTCGGGCCGCCGCTCTCCGTAGAGCAGATCGTGGACATGGCGCGGAAAGGGACGCCGAAAGGCAAGCTGGTTCAACGCATCCGCACCGCACAGCTGACAGATGTCATCGGTGTCGGCTCGGCTGGGATCCGCTCCCATCCAACCGCTGGGCTCGGGGGCGCGCAACTGGCGAGACTCAAGGAGCGGGGCGTTCCTAACCGTGCGCTGGATGCGCTGCAGGGCCGTTTCCTAGCGATGTTCATCGAGACCGAGCGGCTGCGTTATCAAAACCTGGGCAAGGGGCCGATGCGCTGAGCCCAGGAGTCGAGATTGCGATACGAGCTGCAAGAGTCCCCCGGTCACCAGGGCAGCTTGCGGCCCGTGTGCTTTCGGCCGATCTCCGCCGCCTCGCGCGCCTGCGGGCCGCTGGCGATCATGATGCCTTCCTCCAGGCGGCTCACCACGTTCTGCGGCGTGACCTGCTCGAGGAACGCGAGGCCGGCGGCCTTGCACGCGGCCATGACCTGGGCGCGCGCCGCCTGCATCGGTGCCGGGTAAGGTTCATCGTGCTGGTCCGGGTATCCCATCGACATGCCCATGTCGCCGGGGCCCCACTCGGCGAAGGCGATCCCCGGGACCCGCGTCGTGCGCTCCACGCTGGCGAGCGCCCGCGTGTTCTCGACTTTGATCCCGAGCAGCAGCTCGCCGCGCGGGTTGAGCGGCCAGGGATCCGCTCGCGCGAAATACTCGCCGACCGAGATGCCCCACATCTCGGCCGCGCGGACCTGACCACCGTGTCCGCGGCGCCCGGCCCCCAGATCGGAGCCGGTGCTCGAGGTGAAGGCGTAGCGGGCCGCTTCTACGAAGGCGCGCACCGCGGGCGCGGTCTCGGCATGACACAGCAGAAGACCGTGGACACCGGCGGCGAGCACCTGCTTGATCATCCACGTGTTCGACCGGACCGCGTGCTCATCGGTACCGTCGATCGGGAGCGTCACGATCACGGCCGGTGTACGGTGTCCGCTCCGGGTCGGGCCGCCGTCGGCCAGGCCACGCATGAATTGCACGAGCCCCGGCACGTCGAAAGCGCTGTGCTCCATATCGTAGGTGATGTAATCGGCCCATGTCTGCGCCAGCGCGCGGCCTCCGTTGTACGCGCCAGCGCCGACGGCATCGACGAACTCGAAGTACACCGGCTGACGCTGCGTCAGCAGCTCGACCGCCTTGTTGACCCTCATCAGCGATGCCGGCCGGCTGTCAGCTCGCGCGCGTACACCTCCCACGAGCGGGCCGGTGTCCGCGGCGGGATCACGTGGCGCACATCGGGATTGATCAGCGACAGCGGCCACATTCCGCTCGCGATGCGAACCGCCTCTTCCCCGAGCTGCGTCTGGGCGCGCTCCCACGCGACCTCGGAGTAGCTCGCATAGTGGTTGGTGACGGACACGTTGTCCATCTTGAGCAGCGGGTTGGCGGGATCGACCGGCTCCTTCTCGAACACGTCGAGCCCGGCGCCCGCAATCTGATTTCGCTGCAGCGCTTCGATCAAAGCGGCTTCGTCGACCACGCCGCCGCGCGCACAGTTGATCAGGTAAGCAGTCGGCTTCATCACGGCGAACTGCGCACGGCTCACGAGGTGGCGCGTTTCGTCGTTGAGATAGATATGGACACTGATGTAGTCGCAGCGCCGGCACAGCTCGTCGAGCGAGGGCATCATCTCCACGCCATACTCCAGCGCATCCCAGGACGCGACGTACGGGTCGTAAGCGATCACCTGCAAGCCGAAGGCCTTGGCCTTGCGCGCCACGGCGCGCCCGATGTCGCCCAGGCCCACGATACCGAACACCTGGCCGGCGATGTGGCCCATCGGCCCCAGGTTCTTGCGCGTCCACACCCCGCTGCGGACCAGCTTGTCGTGCAACACGAACTTCCGGGAGCAGACCAGGAAGTGCATCATCGTGTGGTTGGACACTTCCTCGGTGCCGAACGAGGCCGTGTTCGCCAGGATGACGCCGTTGGATGTCGCGGCCTCTAGATTCAGATGATCGTAACCGTGGCCGAAGGAGACCAAGCCCTTGCAGCGGCCGTGCAGGCCCATGTGCGCGAAGGCGGCCTGGTCGAAGCCGTGGCCCTGGAGCATCGCGGCATCCACGTCGCCCAGCGCCTGAGCCAGCTCTGCCGTGCTGCGGCCCTCGTAGCGGACGAGCGCTCCTCCCGCGAGCCGGATGGCACGGCTCTGCTGCTCGAGCGAAGTGGTGTCGAAGGTCCCGCTGGCGGCGGGGCCGATGTAGAGAACTCGGATTGACTGGGTCATGGATAACTCGTCGGTTTGGAGTTCCTGGACGGTCCAGGCGGTTGCTCGAAACTGGTCACTTGCTGGCCGATGTCCACTGGATAGGATGTAGCATCAGCACGACATGGCCGTCGTTATAGTCGCTGACCGAGGTTCCGGAGGCGACAACGAGTGCATTCGGCACCCCCATCGCGATCAGGTTGCAAAGGAACGTGACGCCAGGACGCACCGCTGTCATTTTTTGGTCTCCTTGGTTGGTCGTCGATCGTCGTGAGGTGCGGGCCGAATGCGCCCGCGCCCTGCATGCGGGGCATGGTATCACATCGACCGCAGCAGACGACTTGTGCACGACCGCGCAGTCGGCATATAGTCGTTTGGGAATTCGGCAACCGAGTACACAAAGATGACTGTCAAAGGCGCAGGGCCGGACGTGTTCGCACGCCGCGATTTCCTCAAGGCGGGTGCCGCTGTAACCGGTGGTCTGGTAGTGGCACTGTCGCTGCCCGGCAAGAGCATCTTCGCCGCGACGAAGGATGGAAAGCCGTTTGCGCCGAATGCTTTCATCCGCATCGCGCCCGACGGCACCGTGACCCTCGTGATGCACAAGGTGGAGATGGGCCAGGGCACCTACACGTCCATGTCGATGTTGCTTGCCGAGGAACTGGAGGTCGATCTCTCGCAGGTCCGGCTCGAGCACGCGCCGCCCGACGACGCGCTCTACGCCGAGCCTTTCTTCGGCGTGCAGGAAACGGGCGGTTCGACCTCTGTGCGCGGCAACTGGGAGCCGCTGCGTCGAGCCGGGGCAACGGCTCGCACCATGCTCGTCGCCGCTGCGGCTCAGACGTGGAACGTGGAGCCGGAATCCTGCCGCGCGGAGAACGGCAAGGTGGCGCACGCGTCAACCGGCCGGAGCCTGAGCTACGGCGAACTGGTCGGCCGGGCCGCACTTGTTTCAGTGCCCAGCAAGGTCAAGCTCAAGGATCCGCACGAGTTCAAATTGATCGGCAAGCCGGTGCATCGGCTCGACGCGCGCGAGAAGGTCGACGGCAGCGCGCAGTTCGGCATCGACGTGCGGCTGCCCGGGATGAAGTTCGCGATGGTTACCGCCTGTCCTGTGTTCGGCGGCCGGCTCGCCACGGTCGACGATTCCAAGGCGAAGACACTGCGCGGCGTGCGACAGGTGGTGCGGCTCGAAAACGCCGTGGCCGTGATCGCCGACGACACCTGGGCGGCGAAACAGGGTCTGGCAGCGCTCGATCTCCGCTGGGACGAAGGGGC
>Ga0335084_10008942_pt1 | contig 9994 bp, 14 predicted proteins | sample Lox_Sample_44_FD_206721 | JGI IMG/M metagenome (GOLD analysis project Ga0335084, IMG submission 206721) | Soil microbial communities from Loxahatchee National Wildlife Refuge, Florida, United States - Lox_Sample_4.4 | ecosystem: Environmental > Terrestrial > Soil > Wetlands | place: USA: Florida... | reverse complement strand
GCGCCCTCGGCGACCATCCGCCGCGCGGAGGCGATCGCGTCGGCCGGGTCGAGGTTGACCCCGCCGTCGGAGAAGGAATCGGGCGTGACGTTGACCACGCCCATCACGCTTGGCCTGGGAAAGCGGTCCTCGACGGCACTCATCCCGGGCAGTCTCCCAGGTGGCGCGCCGCCGGCCGAGCGGGCTCTACGCGGTCGCTACGTCGGCGGGTGCCGGCGCCGTCTCCCTGGACTCCCAGTAGCGGTTGAGCGCTCCCTGAACCTTCACGAACCACACGATCCCGCCAACGATCGGCAGCAGGATCCAACAGCCGGTCCAGCCGGAGACCGGCGGCTCGCGATCGTCCGCCTTGTACATGTTCCCGACCTCGCTTCCGCCGATGAACGGGATCACGATCCCGACGAAGATCCAGATCAGCAGCGCCACGCCTCCGCCGAGGCCGCGCTTCGTGTGCTGGTGGAGCTCGTCGAAGGTCACGTAGCACCAGTACCAGCCGTAGAACCCGATGGTGATGATGAACATCAGGATTCCGAAGCCGATCCCCCTCGGGCGGCCAAGCGGTCCGTCGTTGCTCACAGCGTCTCCTCTCCGTTGGGCACTCGCGCGACTCAAGCACGGGCCGTGCGGACTGTCAATCGGCGCCGGCAGCTAGGTTTCCGACGTCGTGAGCATGAGCGTCGCCTGGATCTCGTACAGCCCGGTCAAGGGCCTGGCACTCCGCCAGCTCGACCGGTGCGAGCTGACGGAGGCCGGGGTCACCGGCGATCGAGAGTTCTTCCTCGTCGACGAGAACGACCGCCTCGTGAACAGCAAGGGGCTCGGCGTCCTCCAGCAGGTCGTTCCGCGCTACGACGACGGAGCGGGTGTGCTGACGCTCGAGTTTCCGGACGGCACGACGATCTCTCGAGAGGTCGCCTTCAACGGCTCGCTCGGCGCGCGGTTCTGGGGCGACACTGTCGACGTGCGGATCGTCGACGGGCCGTGGAGCGACGCGCTCTCCGACTTCGCCGGCCGGAGCCTCCGGCTCGTCCGCCCTCCCGGGCCAGCACCGGATCGCGGGCGGAGCGGCGCGGCGACGCTCCTCGGAACCGGCTCCCTGGAGGCAATCGCGCGCATCCTCGGCGTCGACCAGGTGGACGGGCGGCGCTTCCGCATGAACTTCGGCATCGACGGCCTCGGGGAACACGAGGAGGACGAATGGCTCGGCCGCCGCATCCGGCTCGGCGAGGCGGTGGTCGTGCCGCTGGGGAACGTCGGCCGCTGCGCGGTCACGACGCAGAACCCGGACACGGGCAAGCCCGACGTCGACACGCTGAAGGCGCTTGCGGCCTACCGCCAGGACGTCGAGACGACGGAGCCGCTGCCGTTCGGCGTCCATGCCGCAGTCGCCCACCCGGGCCGGGTCCGCGTGAGCGATCCCGTCGAGCCGGCCTGATCAAGCCCGCTTCTAGTACCACGCAAGCATGGGCGGAGCGTGGAGGCACTCGGCGAAGCTGAAGGGCCGTGTGACGAGCGGCGGTACCAGGGCGGCATCGGGATGGAGCGGGTTCATCAACACGACGTCCGCCTCGGGGAGGACCTGCGAGCGCACAGCCGCCAGCAGGCTGCGCTTCTGCTCGAGCCACTCGGTCACCCAGTCGCGGATCGCATCGTCACCCTCCGCGTCGACCCTCTCGGGGACCGCATCGATCTCCGTCCATCCGAGCACGTGGTCGTCCGGAGCCTCGGCCGGATCGCCCGGCACGTATCGGAGGGCGACCAGCACCGCAAGCCCCGCCTCGGAGGCGAAGTTGACGACCGGTACGCCCGGCGGCGAATAGCGGCCGCCGTGCTTCAACGTCCCGGTGCCGTCCAGCGCCGTGTGACCCTTCCCGGTGAGCCGCCAGAGACGCATCGGGGCATGCTCGCACGAGTGACCTGCCGACCTAGCGGAAGAGATCGACGAGCGGCCGGGGCGAAGGGTCTCTGCAAACCCCGCTCGAGTCCGTTCCTCCGAGCTCCACCACCGCCGCTCCGACGGGAACGTCACCTGGACTGATCGGGCGTTATGGCTGGTACTGCTGATCGAGGGCAAGGGCTGGATTCGGGTACTTGGTGCCGATCCGGATCCAGAAGCCCGTCTTCGGTTCGAGCAGCGAGCGGTGCTTAGGGTTCTTCCCAGCGACGATCTGCGCAAGCTCGGCGACGGTGATCTGCGTCACGCCCTTGCGCGTCCTGACCAGGACGGTGACGTGTGCGTTCGCCGGAACGACGTACGTCAGCAGGCGGTGGCTCTCCTCCCTGACGTAGTAGTCGTTTGTGATCTCGCTCGTCCCCCGGTCTTCCAGTGACGCGCGCTCGGCGGTGACGCCGTGCAGCATCAGTCCGGGGTCGAAGCGCATCTCAAAGTGGCTGCCCTTGCGCTTGAGTGACTTGATGTGGCCCCACTGCGTCGTCTGCCCCGCCCGTGTCGCCGGCGGGAGCACCAGAAACGACTCACGCTGCGCCGCAGATGGCGACGTCGCCGTCGCGGAAAGCCGCGACGAGACTGCCAGCGTCGTGGCCGTGAGCGCGGCGCCAAGGACCATCAGAAGCAATAGCTTCATGGCCCCTCCTTCCCAATTGGCATCCACCAGTCTCCCGATCGGGTCGTGGCGACGCATCGGTTCCGCCACGGACTCCATTGCCTGGAACTACGGACTCCGTTTGGGGGCGTTTGCTCCACTCCCTTTACCGGGGCGCGGGGCGCCCGCCGAAAGCCATCGATGGTCAGGAGCGTCGTCGTGCTCGGATCACGGCATCGACGCCGGTGCCCGCGATCGACCGCGGACGGTGATCGGCGACGATCAGCTCCCAGCGTTGCGGATCGAGTGCCGAGATCGCAGCCTCGACGGAGACCTGCACCTGCCCTGCCGCGGCCGTCGCCGCTCCGGTGGCCGGGTCGATCGGCCGATGACCAACGAGAAACAGGGTTCCGCCGTGAGCGACCCCCGTCGCCATACGCTCCACCATCTCCTCGACCGACCCGGCCACGTGGACGTACAGGCAGACCACGAGGTCGTACTCGTCTCGCGGAGGCGTCCAGGTCGCGAGATCGGCCTCGACCCAGTCGATGCGCTCGGCGACGTCCGGCCCCATGGCCTCGGCGGTCGACCGGCCATACATCAGAGCCGTCGCGGCGAAGTCCACAGCCGTGACGTGCCATCCGGCCGCAGCGAGCCAGAGCGCGTCGGACCCGTGGCCGCAGCCCGCGTCGAGGGCTCGCCCGGGGCGCAGGTCGCCGAGCTCCGCGGTCAGATGGGCGTTCGGGGGCCGCTGCCCTACGCGATCTCCGTGCTCGCGCAGGGCTTGCGCCCAGCGCTCTTCCCAGAAGTTCCGGTCGTACTCGCTCAGCTAACGGCGCTGCGTCGGGCTAGCCCACGGTCATCCACACCAGCAGTATTGCGGCGTCCAGCAACGCGCATCACAAACCGGCCGGCGGAAACGGTTGCCAACGGGCGTGCGACCGCCGGGCGTCGGGCAGAGGTGTCGGCTAGCGTGTCACCTTCACCGATCTTCGCGGAGGTGTGGCATGAGCGTGCAGGACGATCGGGTCGAGGCTTTTCACAAGCTGCACGCGGGCGGATGCTTTGTCATGCCGAACCCGTGGGACGTCGGCACGGCGCTTGCTCTTGAACAGTTCGGTTTCCAGGCGTTGGCCACGACGAGCGCGGGGTACGCATGGAGCCTGGGCAGGGCCGACAATCGGCTGGCGCTCCATGAGACGTTGGAGCATCTTCGCGCCGTCGCCAGTGCGGCGAGGCTACCCGTGAACGCAGACTTCGAGGGCGGCTTTGCAGATGAGCCGGAGCAGATCGCCACGAACGTGGAGCTCGCCGCCGCCACGGGAATCGCGGGACTTTCGATCGAGGACTCGACGGGCGATGCGGCTGAGCCGCTGTATCCGTTCGACCTTGCCGTCGAGCGCATTCGCGCGGCGCGCCGAGCGATCGACGAGAGCGGCACCGGCATCGTTCTGACCGGGCGATCCGAAGGCTTCGTGGTTGGAAGGCCCGACATCGACGAGACGATCCGGAGGCTGACGGCGTACGCCGAAGCAGGCGCGGACTGCCTCTACGCCCCGAGGATCAGCACGGTCGACCAAATCTCGGCGATCGTCGATGCAGTCTCGCCCAAGCCGGTGAACGTTCTGGCGAATGCCCCATTCATCACCGTTCCGCTGGCTGCCTCACTTGGAGTGCGCCGAATCAGCGTCGGCGGCACGCTTGCTCGCACTGCTTGGGCCGGGTTCCTTCGGGCCGCACGGGAGATTGCAGAGGAAGGTACGTTCTCGTGCTTCGAGAGCTTGCCCGATGTGGATGCGCGCTTCGGCCACTAGGTGCGGCATGCTCTGGCGCCGTTCGCTCCTGATGACGCATCGGCGGTTTGGGCCCCGAGGACAGACGGGGAGGGTCAAGCCTCAACTACCCATCTGGATCGAGCAGTGACCTCAAGAGATCTTCCAGCTTGTCGAAGCTGTCTTGCTGGCCGTCGTGCTTGGTCATGTGCTCACGACCAGCCTTGTCACGGAACGCCAGCCTCATCGTCAGCCTCGTCGCTCCGCCAGTTTCGTGCAGATCCACGGACTCGACGGCGTCCGCATCTGGCCACCCTTCGAACAGCCACGTCGCGACCGTCCGGGTCGGCGGCGCGACCTCCAGGTAGGTGCCACGGAACGAGCACTCGGTTCCGTCGTCGGTCACGAAGACGATGTGGTAGTTCCCCCCCACGCGCAGGTCGATCGAGCATTCCGTCACCTCACACGTAAATGGAGCGAACCATTTCCTCACATGCTCCGGGTTCGTGAAGACGTCGAAGACGAGTGCGATCGGGGCGTCGAACTCTCGAGTGGTGACGATCTCGAGATCGTTCGGGAACTCGACGATTGCCGACCCATGCCGATTGGGTGTCACTGCGGCTCTCCTTCTTGCTGGAGTTCTTTGAGGTACTCGTCCATCCGATCGAGTCGGTCATTCCATGCCTGCTCGTACTTGGCCAGCCACTCGTGGAACGGGCGAAGGCGCGCGGGTTCCAGGCGGTACAGCCGACGACGCCCCTCCGCCCGGCACCTGACGAGCCCCACCTCGCTGAGCACCCGCAGGTGCTTCGAGACCTGAGGCTGGGACATCGAGAGGTCGGTCACGATCGTCCCGACCGCCTTCTCGCCTCCGATCAGCGTGTCCAGGATCTCGCGGCGGTGTGCCTCGGCAATTGCGTTGAAGACGTCCGACGTCGTGGAAGAGCGGGCCACGGCATCAATATATTCCGATATCGGTATGTGTCAAGCCTGCGACCTCGTTCGACAGCCGCACCTGGACTCTCTTTGATTCGCCGACGGCGGTGACGAAGAATCGGTGCAATTTTGTCCTCTGCGTGACCGCAGACATAGCATCACGCCCATGCATGAGCTGCGCCCCGGTGTCTGGCATTGGCAATCGCCGCATCCCGATTGGGACGAGGAGCAGTGGTGGCCGGAGCTCGTATCCTCGTACGCGATCGAGCTTGGGGACGACTTCCTGTTGTTCGACCCCCTCTCCGTCCCCGACGAGCTGCGCGAGCGTGCGACCGCCGTCGTCCTGACCGCTCCGTACCACGAGCGCGACGCCCGCCGGCTGGGCCTCCCGGTGCACACGCCGCCCGCCGACACTTGGCAGGATTGGGTCGAGAAGTTCGGAGTCGACCCCGACCGCGTGCGCGGCATGGAGAGTGAGGACCTCGCCTGGCTGCGTGCGGGCGAAGGCGAAGGTCACGTCCACGGTCCCGGAGCGTGGCCGTTCGGCCTCTACGCGTACGCGGGCCGCGAGGACAACGATCTCATCCTCTGGCTGCCGGCGATCAACGCGATCGTCACCGGCGACTCGCTCTCCGACTTCGGCGACGGACTGGACATCCAGCTCGGCGGTCGCAAGCACGTGACGCGCGATGATGTCGTCCAACGGCTCCGCCCGCTGCTCGACCTACCGGTCGAGCTCGTGCTGCCCGCGCACGGCGAGCCAACGAATCGCGCAGCCCTCCAAAAGGTGCTTTCCTGAGCGGAGGCAGCGCGCCTGTCGCGGGCGATTCCTGCAGCTCGGACCACTCGCGTGGGCCAGCGCGTTGCTCGATGACGCCCGGTATCGAACGTCAGTGATCGCCGTGAAAAACAGCTTCTACGTTGTTCCCATCGGGGTCGAGGACGAAGGCGGCGTAGTACCCGGAGTGATACTGAGGTCGCAGCCCGGGCCGTCCGTTGTCGACCCCTCCCGCCTCGAGGGCTGCGGCGTGGAAGGCATCAACCGTTTCGCGGTCTGGCGCGGCGAACGCAACGTGCACCGAACCGGCCGCCATTTCCTCTTCCGTGATCCAGAGGTCTCCGCGATCGTCGATCGCGAAGCCGGGCCCCTGCGGGTTTTCGACGACCCTGACACCGAAGGGCTGCAGCGCCCGCTCGTAGAACGCGCGACTCCGTGCGATGTCGCGTACTGGCAGCCTCACATGATCGAACAGGCACGGTGGCCCACCTGGCACGGGTCAAGTATCCCGCACTGGGCGAGGGCTCGCTCTCATGGGCCGGTGTGCGGGAATGCCCCTGAGCAGGGCCGCGTGAGGTGATGTTACGCGGGGGCGGTGGGCGGCCGCGAGCGGCTCCAGTTCGACCACAGCCGTGCGGCAAAGCCGAGCGCGACGATGGCAAGAACCAGGAGGATCCACTCGATCGGGGCGGATGCGCTCGTGGAGTGGACTTGCCCGCCGACGCCGGGCGGTAGCGGCGAGAGAGGGTGAGGCGGTCGTGAGGTGCGGAGTGTCAATTTGGGTTCTCCGGTCAGGAGCAGTGTCGCTGCAACGACGAGTGCGATCGCTGCGATGGCCGTGAACACCATGAGGGAAAGCGGTCTGCGGCGAGGCGGTTGGCCGGGCGGTCTGGGGACGATCCCTCGCTCGGCTGCCCAGGTGGCAGCGAAGGCAGACGGATCGAAGGCGCTGCTTCCGAGGAGCTCCTCGGTGGAGACTCCTTCAGCCTCGGCTTCTCGGAGGTCGACGGCGAGGTCTGTCGCCATCTCCTCGGCGAGCGGATCGGGCACCCCGAGGCGCCTCCACTCACGACGGCATTGCTCGACGAAATCACTCATGTGGCCACCTCGTTTTGACGGGGGCGAGCACCGCGTCGACGGCGTCGCGAGCAGCTCGCCATTCGGACACGCCCAGGTCGAGTGCCGCGCGACCAGTGTTCGAGGGGCGGTAGTACTTCCGCGGCGGCCCTCCGTTACTCGCGGCCCGGTATGTCTCGACCAGGCCGTCACGCTCCAAGCGTCCCAGTAGCGGATAAATGGAACCCTCGCCGACGATTGACAGTCCGCGGGCGCGGAGTCGCTTGGTCATTTCGTAGCCGTAAGCCGGCCCCTCCTCCATCACCGCCAACAGGCAAAGGTCGAGCACCCCGCGGAGCATCTGGCTGCGTCGGCTCTCGTTTGCCATGCGCAGCATGATAGTCGATCTGCCCCTTGCACCGCAAGGTAGAGCGCTGCCCCTCGTTCCCGGAACGATCACCCGAGCGCACCAGATCACGGCAGATCGGCGTACCGTCATGCTGCGGTAGCTTCTCGGTTGTGGGCGAGACAGCGCTTGCGGTGAGGGCGGCCGACGGGCGGACGCTTATGGTTGCGCAGTGGGGCGACCTCGAGGGGTTTCCCGTGTTCAACCTTCACGGCACGCCCGGCTCGCGCCTCGGTCGTTTCTTCGACGAGAGCGCGTACGTGGAGGTCGGCGCGCGGGTGATCACGTATGACCGACCCGGGTATGGCGGCTCCGACCGCCTTCGCGGGCGTCGGGTCGTCGACTGTGTGTCGGATGTCGCTGCGCTCGCCGACGCCCTCGGAGTCGAGCGCTTCGCCGTCACCGGCGGCTCAGGCGGTGGACCGCACAGCCTCGCCGTGGCCGCTCGTCTCCAGGATCGCGTCACGCGAGCGGGCTGTGATGTGGGCGTGGCTCCGTTCGAGACGCCGGACTTCGACTGGTTCGACGGGATGGACCCGCTCAACGTGAGGGAGTTCGAATGGGCGTTGGAGGGCGAAGAGGTTCTCGCCCGCGAGTACGAGCGGGAGGCCGCCGAGATGCTCGAGCGCATGGCCGACGATCCGTCCAAGCTGCTCGGCGAGGACTGGCAGCTGTCGGAGGCCGACCGGACTCAGCTGGCGATGCCGGAGCGGCACGAAGTCATGCGGGAGGCGATGACCGAGGCCTTCCGCAACGGCGTCTGGGGCATCGTGGACGACATGCTCTGCATCATCGAGCCGTGGGGCTTCGACGTCACGGAGATCCGTGTTCCGACCAAGGTCAGGTACGGCCTGACCGATGTGCTCGTCCCGCGCCAGCACGGCGAGTGGCTCGCACGAAACGTGCCCAACGCAGAGGTCGTGGTCGATGAAGAGGGCGGCCATCTTGGCGACTCGGCGCAGGTGACCGAGAACTACCGCTGGTTGGTGGAACCGACCTGACGGCGGCGCTAGGCTCGGCTGGGCCAGCGTGCGGGAATGTCACTTGCACGGCGGTGGCATCTGGACGGGCGCGGCAGCGCTCAGCTCCAGGGGAGTTCGCCCCAGGAGTGGGGGCGGCCGAGGTGCCATGTGCGAATCGCGCATACGCCTCGCACGGGGAACGCGCCTCCTTCACCATCGTGCTCATCTCCGTCGGATCGGCCGTCAGTGCGTTTGCACCGCTCTGATTTACCGAAACCCGTCGATACCGAGGCCGTCTTCCTGCTCCCACCCGTAGGCGGCCAGGTAGCCCCAGCAGTCCGGCCGACTCCCGTCGGTGTCCGTGATGCGGTACGCGTCCGCGAGCTGGCGAGCGCTGATGATCGTGCCTGCCCATCGGTCGACGTCTGCGGCCGTGGCGAGCGCCGCAACGCCTCTGGCGACATAGGCAGGCGACTCGGAGATCCCGAATCCAGGGCGCTCTTTCAAGGCATCACGCCAGTTCGCCTCGGTGACGCCGAAGTTCTCCAACATTTTCTCCGAGCGCAACCAGCCGGGTGTGACGCCTACGGCCGTCACCGGGCTTTCCTCGAGCTCGGCGGTGAGACCCTTCACGATTCGCTCGACGTTGGCCTTGACGAGGTCGTAGTAGAAGCCCACGTTCCGCCGGAAGTCGGCATTTGCCTCTGAGGTGCCGTCCGTCATCTCCACCACGAGCCCCTGGCTTCCCTGAGCCTCGGCAGTGCGCAAGATGAGCGGGATCGCGGCGCGGCACGTGATCAGGTGCGTGTGCACGCCCATCTGCAGCATCCGCAGCCCGCCGGCCCAGTCGTGCACCCAGAGCGGCTTGTCCCATTCCATGTAGCGGTCGCCGCCGAAGATGTCGTTCACGAGGAGATCGAGCCGGCCCTGTTCGCGCTCGATGCCCGCGACCAGCTCGGCAACCGACGCAGGGTCTTCGTGATCGACCACGAGCGCCGGCCCCGTGCCTCCCGCAGCCGCAATCAGGTCTCCAGTCTCCTCGATCGTCTCGGGCCTGCCGATCTCAGACGGCCCGGTGGTCCGGCTGCTGCGACCAGTCGCGTAGACGTGGAAACCCGTGCGGGCGAGCTCGACGGCGATCGCACGGCCTGCACCGCGGGTTGCGCCCGCCACGAGCGCGACCCTTCCCCCCGGACCGCCCGGGGCGGCTGCGCGTGTATCGGTCACAGCGACTCCCGAGGCTAGCCGCTTGGGCCGCGAACTGCCGCCTGGGCCAGCGTGCCGGAATGTCACTCGACATCCCGTTCGAGAGGTCTAAGGTGGACAGACGATGGACGAGCGGGAGCAACGGAGCCAGGCGCTGTGGTCTTTTGCGGACGGAATGCTTGCGTCGGAGGACAGCGTGAAGGGCTTTCGAGTCGAGGCGACCGACGGGCAGGCGGGAAAGGTCTCGTGGGCAAGCTATGCACCCGGCGAGAGCTACCTCGTCGTCAGCCACATGCATAACCTCCGCCACAGCCATCACGTCGTTCCGGCCGGGG
>Ga0335084_10008941_pt1 | contig 9995 bp, 14 predicted proteins | sample Lox_Sample_44_FD_206721 | JGI IMG/M metagenome (GOLD analysis project Ga0335084, IMG submission 206721) | Soil microbial communities from Loxahatchee National Wildlife Refuge, Florida, United States - Lox_Sample_4.4 | ecosystem: Environmental > Terrestrial > Soil > Wetlands | place: USA: Florida... | reverse complement strand
CACCGTTAGCATCTGAAGGTCCTTCTGGCAACGTTTCTCGCCGCAGCGCGGCGATTCCGCGAAAGACCGCCGTCACGCCCGCCCGGACACAAAGAAATCGAGCAGCCGCCGGGCGGCGGAGCGCCAGGGGCCCGGCTGCGCCGCGTCCCCGGCAACGGCCCGCAATCTCTGCGCCTGCTCCGGTGGCAGGGTCCGTTCCCTCCACACCTCCCGCGACAGCTCGGCAGAGATCTCCCGCAGCATCGGCTCCTCGCCCGCGGACGCCGCCCGCGCCTCGGCGGCGGCGCAGAGCCGCTCCACCGCCTCCGGCCGGTCCTCGAAGATCGATTGCACCCTTTGCGCGAACGGCCCCTGGGCGCGGCGGACGCGCGGGGGCGGCGGCAGCTCCGGCGAGGGCAGGGACGGTTCCGCCCATTCGAACTGCTCTTCGCTCCAGCGGTCGGCCCGGGGAACCTGCCGGCCCCGGCTGTCGAACGTCGGCTCCTCCTTCTTCTCCCGCGATGGGAGAGGCGCGAGCGGCAGCGGGCCGTGCGCCGCGGGCCCTGGCGGCGGCTCGGAAGCGGCCGGGCGCGCGGCCACCGCTTCCATCGGCCTGGGCGAGGCGGGGACCTCCATCACCGAGCCGATCGCCCGGCGGAAGGGAGAGCGGCGGATGGCGGGCGCCAGCGTCTTTCCCGCTGCCACCTTGGGGGGCGCTCCCTTCGCCTTTTCTTCGGGCTTGCCGGCAGCAGGCTTCTTCGAGGCGGCCGGATCCCTCGCCGCGTCAGGAGCCTCGCCTGCCGGCGCCTGCTGCTCGGCCTCGCGAATCATGGCCGCGAAGGCCTCGGGAAGGTTCGGGGGCCAGGCGGGCGCCAACCCCACCCGCCGGGCCGCGGCCGGCGCGCGACGCCAGGCGGCGCAGGTCTCCTGCAAGAGGCGCTTCCAGCCCGCGCGGTGGCCTTCCGGGAGCTCCTCGATGCCCAGCGCGAACCGCCCGGCGATGGCCCCGGCATGCAGCTCCGGCGCGCCGGAGAGCAGCTCGCGGATCCGCGCCTGCCCCACCGCGGAAGCGCCCGCGTGCACGGCGCGGGCGAAAGCGCCTGCCGCCAGCGTGATCTGCGAGGACTCGCCCCCGAGCTGCAGCGCGGCGGAGAGGCCGGCCTCCACCAGCTTGCGCCCCACCGCGCCCAGCCGCGGGTCCGTGGCCAGATCGCCGGCGCCGGTGAACAGATGCCCCACCGCCGGCGGCCCGATGCCCGCCTCCAGGAGGCAGCGCGCCGCCGCCAGGCGCGCTCCCTTGGGCACGCGCAAATCCGACGCCACCTCCAGGAGGACGGCGCCCGCCTCGCCGTGGCCCGCCAGCTCCTTCTGCTCCTGCGCCGGGGCCGTGAGCACCCCCGCCAGCGCCGCCAGCGCGCCGGTTTCCCGGCGGCGCAGCTCGCGCAGGTAGTCGTCGAGGTTCTTCCACTCGCCCGTGCGATCCTGGCGCAGTGTGGCGAGGATCGACACCTAGCGGTGCTTCCCCATGGTGGCCAGGGTGCCGCGCGAAAAGATCCAGAGGTGGACGAGGAAGACGGCCCCCCAGCCCAGAGCCACCCATTGCACCCAGAGCCTGTCCGGCGACAGCCGCCGGTTGAGCGCGGCGCAGGCCAGGAGCCCGCTGAGCATGACCAGCGCGTGCAGGGTGAGGAGGGCGCGGTGGTGCTCGCGGACCAGGAAGCCTTTGCCGGGCATGCGCCGTTTCTACCCCGGGCAGGACCGGCGCGCGACCCCCGCTCTCGAAGCCCAAGCGCCGGGCCCTCGCGAGAGGACCCGGCGCCCGGCGTTCGCGGCCCGCCACCCGGAGAGCGGGCCACGCCCCGCAACTACTTCGGGTTGCTGCTGCTGTCGCTCGAGCCGCTCCCCGTCTGGGACTGGTTCATCGAGCTGCTGCTGCTCTTGTGGTGGTGGTGCTTCGCCTTGCCCATCACCTCGATCTTGTCCGCCCGGTTGGAGGCGGGATCGAAGCTGGCGCGCACCTGCGTGCCTTCCTTGATGGCGGAGATGCCGGCCGCCACGGGCTGCCCCTGGCGGAGCACCTGCGTCTGCGAGTCGACGGTCAAGGTCATGCCGCCGGACGCCTGGTCCAGGGTGATGCTGTTCTGGTCGACCTTGGCCACCGCGCCCGTCACCGTTTGCAGGTTCGCCTGGTCGGACTGCGAGCTCACGCCGGCCGCGCCCACGCCCGACGACGCGGAGCTGCCGGTGTTGTCGGAGGGGGAGGTCCCGCTCTGGCCGTAGGTGGAGCCGGAGGAGCTGGTTCCGTTCTGGCCATAGGTCGACCCGGACGAAGTGCCGTTCTGGCCGTAGTCGCTGCCGGAGCTGGTTCCCGAATTGGCCGTGCTGCCCGCCGCGGCGCCCGCCGCGCCTGCCGTCGCGCCCTGGCCCCAGGTGGAGCCGGAGGGGTTGCTGGCGGTCTGGCCGGAGGAGCTCGGGCTCGTCCCGCTCGTCGCGGAGGAGGAGCTCCCGTTGTCGCCGTTCGAGGGGCCCCCGGCCGGCTGGGTGGTGGAGGACGAGGGGTTGGTGTCGGTGCCGGTGTTGTTCGAGGCGGTGGCGTTCGTCGACGCCGAGGTGCCCTGCTGCGCCGTGGCCTGGGTGCCGGCCGTGGTCCCGGTGCCGGCCATCGAGCCGTTCTGCGTCGTCCCGGTGTCGTTCGCGGACGTCCGCGTGTTCTTGTTGCTGCTGCTGCAGCCGAAGATCAGCGCGGCCGCCAGCGCCAGACCATATGTGTACTTCATGTAGTGCCTCCTCGGAGGGGTTGTGGCGGCGTCCGCTTTCGGGGCGCGCCGCGAGTCGCGTCCAGGAAATTCCCGGTTGCCTCGGAGAGGTAGGCATCGCGCGCACGGCACGGAAGCAGCCCTTGCGCCCGGCTGTCTGCCGCCGGACGTGCTAGAAGGCGCTGTGCTCGCCCGCTGTCCGAGCTGCCACAACACCTTCAGCACGGAGCAGTCGGGCCGCCAGACATGTCCGGTTTGCGGCAAGCCGCTCCTGGTGCCCGAGCCCAACGTCGCTCCCCCGCCCCCTGCGGCGGAGCTGGTGCGGGAGGGCGCCGGCACGCCCTGGGAGCGGCGCGCCGAGCTGGGATTCTGGACGGGGTGGGGGCAGACGCTGCAGCAGGCGCTGCTCGAGCCCGGGCGGCTGTTCGCGGAAGCCCGGCTGGACCGGGGAGCGGCGCAGCTCGGGTTCGCGGTCTTCACCACCTCGGTGTTCTGGGCGGTGGGCCAGATCCTCGAGCGCATGCTGCTGCACGGCCAGACCGAGCGCATGCGGCAGCTGATCGCGGCGGTGGCGCAGAATCCCGACATCGCCCCGATGCTGAAGAGGATGCTGCAGGTGCAGACGGACGCCAGCACGCCGGAGGCGGTGATCTCTCTGGCGGCGCTCACGCCTGTCTTCGCCTTCGTGCTCCTCTACCTGAACGCCGGCGTCACCCACGCGGTGGCGGCGCTGCTCCGCCAGGCGAAGCGCGGGTTCCCCGCCACCTTCGCCGCCTGCGCCTATTCCTGCGCTCCCCTGGTTCTGCTGGCCGTGCCCGCCTGCGGATGGATCGTCGGGACGATCTGGCTGGTGATCCTCACCGGCATCGGGATGAAGGTCACCCACCGCATCTCCACCGCGGGCGCGGCCGCCTCCGTGCTCGTCCCCTACCTGCTGATCTGCTGCCTGGGCTTTCTCGCCATGGGCACTTTGGCGGTCACCTTGCGCAACACCCTGCAGCCGTGAGCTTCGTCCGCGCCGGCCCGCCCTCCGTGCACGCGCTCGGCCTCGCCGGGACGGGGGCGCTGCTGCTCCTGGCCGCCGCCGCGCTCCCCGTCGACACGCCGCTCCTGGCGCTCTTCGCCTGCCCGTTCCGCGCCGCCACCTCCTTGCCCTGCTTCGGCTGCGGGCTTACGCACGCCTTCCAGTTCGCCATCCGCGGGCAGCTCGCTTCCGCGGTTTCCTCCAGCCCGCTGGGGGCCTTGCTGGCGGGGGCCGCCGCCGTGCATGCGCTCTGGACCGCGCTCCGCCTCGCCGGCCTGCCTTATGCTCCGCGCATCGCTCCGCCCGGCGCCTCCTGGCGCTGGGCCTGCGCCTTGGCCGTCGTCGCCAACTGGATCTACCTGCTCCTGCGGAATGCGCCGTGACCTGGGGCTGGACCGCGGTCTCCTATCTCTGCGGGTCCATTCCCTTCGGCCTGCTCGTCACCCGCATCGCCAGCGGCAAGGACGTGCGCGAGGTGGGCTCAGGAAACATCGGGGCGACGAACGTAGCGCGCGCCGCCGGCAAGCCCGCCGCCTTCACCACCCTCTTTCTCGACGCCTTGAAGGGCCTGGTCCCGGTGCTCTTCGCGGCTTGTGCCCCGGGCGCGCCGCCGATGCTCGCGGCCGCCTGCGCGGTGGCCGCCGTCCTGGGGCATTGCTTCCCGGTCTGGCTCCGCTTCCGCGGCGGCAAGGGAGTGGCCACCGGCCTCGGGGTCTCCCTGGCGCTGGCGCCCTGGGCGGCCCTGGCGGGAGCGGCCACCTGGCTCGTGCTCTACAAGCTCTTCCGCATCTCCAGCATCGGCTCGCTCGCCGGCGTGGCCGTGGCGCTGGTCACCGCGGCGCTCACCGCCGATCGCCAGGCAGTCTACGGGCTGGCCGGAGTCTCCCTGCTGATCGTCCTGCGGCACCAGGGAAACATCCGTCGGCTGCTGGCGCGACAGGAGAGCTAGGTACCTGTCCCCTCGTTGAACCCCTTCTCGAAGAGCTCGGCAATCGCCTCCGCGCACTGCTGGGCCTGCTCGCCTTCGGCGCGCACGGTGACCGTGGTGCCCATGGGGGCGGCCAGCATGAGCACGCCCATGATGCTCTTGCCGTTCACCGGCTGGCCGTCCTTCACCAGGGTGACGTCGCAGGGGAAGCGGTTGGCGGTCTGGACGATCAATGCCGCCGGCCGGGCGTGGACGCCCATCTTGTTGCGCACCGTGCAGCTCTTCTCGATCGTCTCTTCCATGTGGACCCGATTGACTGTGAATACCCGCAGATTGTGAGCCGCCACAAGGACGGCCGCGGCGCCGCCGCCGCTAGAAGAAGTGCGCGCCGATCAACGCTCCCAGGAAAAGTGCAATGTAGACGGAGCGAGTAGCCCCCAGCCGGGGCAGCGCCGCCCAAGCCAGGACGATGCCCGACGCCACCAGCAGCGCCTGGAAGGGCCGTCCCGGGACCCCGGCATCGACGACGCCCCGGGCCGCGATGGCTCCGGCCAGCGCCGCGCCGCAAGCCTTGAGAAAAGGAGTTCCACTGGAGAGGTGCGCGTGCGCCACCGCGTCCACCACGCCCTCGGCCCGGACGTAGCCCGCGGCGAAGAGCCAGACCCGGGCCATCAGGTGCACCAGGTTGTAGAGCACGATGAAGACCAGCACGCAGCCCAGCCCGAGGAACGGCTCGGTGGCCGCCGCCGCCAGGGCGGCCGTCGGCCGGAGCGCCAGCCAGAAGAACCCGTCGCCCAGGGCGGCGAAGGGCGGGCCCAGCGTGCTCTTGAAGCTGGACACGCTCTGCGGCGAAGCCTCGCCGCTGGCTACCCGCTCCTCCAGCCGGACGGCGCCCCCCAGGATCGCCGCCGCCAGGTACGGATGGCAGTTGAAGAACTCGAGGTGCCGCGCCGACGCCTCGGCCCGTGCCGCCCGATCGGGATAGAGGTCGTCCAGGGCCGGGGCGATGGCGTCGGCGAAGCCCAGGTTCTGCATCCCCCGCGGGTTCCAGGCCGCCTGGAGGAAGAGGGAGCGGAGGAAGACCCGGGCCAGCGTCCGGGGGAGGACGCGGCGCGCCGGCCGGGGAAGGGCGGCCGGGATCACCACATCCCCCGCACGGCCAGGGTGATGGCGACGACGGTGGCCGCGCAGATGGCGGCGAGCGCCGGAGCGCGCGGGTCGCGGATGGCGCGCACCGCGCATGCCGCCGCCACGGCCCAGACCGCGTACCAGGCCGTCTCCAGAGAGGAGAGCGCCGGGCCGCCGCAGCGCACCCGGGCGAGGGCGAGCAGGGGCGAGGCGAGAACCCCCAGGGCGCAGATGCCGGCCGCCGCGCCGAAGGGGAGGAGCAGCCCCTTGAGGTTCACCCGGGCCGCCGCCGGATCGCCCCGGGCCGCGCGGGCCAGCGCCTCCTCCATGAGCTGCGCGTTCCGCCGCTCGGAGGCGCGCTCCAGCCGGCGCCCGAAGAGCGCCAGGGGGAAGAGCAGCGCCAGGCCGATGGCGGCCAGGGGCGCGTCCACGCCCGTTCCCGCCGCCATCCCCGCGGGCACCACCATGGCGGTCATCGTCCCGGCGAGCAGCGACTCGTTGTCGGGCAGGCTCCCGCCCAGGTTGACGCCGCCGAGGAAGAGGAGCTCGAGCGGGATGCCCAGGGTCAAGCCGCCCTGGGCGTCGCCCAGCGCCCACCCCAGCACCGGGGCCAGCACCAGGGGCCGGGCGAGCATGAGCTGGAGCGCTCCCTTGCGCTCCACGGCGGAGAGCCCGCCGATCAGGGCCGCGATCGCCGCGAGCAGGAGCAGGTGCGGCGCGCCGCCGGCCGGGAGCGGAAGCATCGGCCTCTTCTCTTACACCTTTCAGGACGCGGCGAAGCGCGCCTTGATCCCCGGCAGCCGGAGCGGCGACTCGGATGGCACCGGCCGCACCTCCACCACCGTGCCGCGCTCCTCCAGCTTCTCCAGCGCCTCCACCTCGCCCGCGTCGAGAAAGACCGAGGCCGCCACCTGCCGCCGGCCGGCGCCGAAGTGGACGTTCCCCAGGTTGAGCAGCGGGATGGGAACTCCCGACTCGTGCAGGGCCACCGCGTCGCGCACGTCGCGCAGGAGCACCAGGGTGCGCGGCGCCGGCGGGCCCTTGCCCCCGGCCCGCAAGAGATCCGCGGCCGCCTGCACCCGCACCACCGCGAAGGCGATCCCGGGCGGGATGGCCAGGGCCATGGCCGAGCGGGCCAGCACGTTGCCGGCGGCCTCGTCGTCGGCGACGAGGATGCCCTGGGCGTCGAGCGCCGGCAGCCACGCCTCCAGCACCTGGCCGTGCACCAGCCGGTTGTCGACGCGCACCAGCGCCACCGAAGGCGGCGCCTTGCTCAACCGAGGCTCCGCAAGGAGTCGCTGAGGTGGCCGATGGAGCGCTGGCCCGCCTCCACCAGCTCGCGCGCCACCTGGACCACGGGCTTGCCGCTCTGGCGCAGGCCGTGGAGCTTGATGAGCATGGGCAGGTTGACGCCGGTGACCACCTCCACCTGGCGCTCGGCGAGGAAGGAGACGCAGAGGTTGGTGGGGGAGCCACCCAACAGGTCGGTGAGCAGCAGCACCCCGTCGCCCTGGTCCACCCGCCCGATGGCCGACTTGAGATCGCCGCGCAGGTCCGGCGAGGTGGCCACCACGCTGAGGGGCACCACGCGCTCGAGAGGACCCACCACCGCCTCCGCGGTGCGGATCATCTCCTCCGCCAGCTTGCCGTGCGTCGCGACCACCACCCCGATCATGCGCGCAATCTAACGCAGAGGCGGGCCCCACGCAGAAAACCTGCGAACCTACTTGCTGACCTTGAGCTGGATGCCAGCCGGCTCTTCCGCCTCGGGCGGAGGCCCCTCCGCTGCGGGGGCGCTGCGCACCCCCGGCGCCGCCGAGCGGTAGAGGAAGGAAGTGAGCAGGAAGAGCGGGAAGTTCACCGCCGCCGCGGCTGAAAGCCCCGGCGCGCGACGGCCGGCGAGGAGGAATCCGGCGGAGAGCGCGAAGGTGACGAGCTGGGCCACCACCGCCGGGAGGACGGCGTGGCGCCGCTCGCGAGGCCGGGTGGCCGCCACCAGGCAGGTGGTGCCGAGCGCGGCCATCAGCGAGACCGCGAGGATGCCGGCGAGCAGCGCGGGCGGCTGCAAGAGCAGCGCGAAGGCGGCGGCGGCTGCGAAGTAGAGGACGGCGAGGACACGGCAAAACGCCGCCAGGCGGCGCTCCTGCGCGGTGAAGGGGATCTGCGGCACGGGCCGCTTGTAACACAGGATTATGCCGCGGGCCGGCGGCGCTGCTGCAGGATGCGCTCGAACTCGCGGCTGTGCGCCCGGGCCACCACCATCGAGAGCCGCAGGCTCCCGCCGCCCAGCTCCACCGAGCTCATCTCCCCGAAGGCCAGCGTCATCCGGCCCGAGTGGGCGAAGCCGTCGTCGAGCGCCAGCCGGTAGCCGAGGCAGAGGTTGTCGCCGTCGGGCTGGGGGGTGAGATCGAGCGACATGGCCAGCGGCTCGCTGCGCGGCCCCGCATCCTGGGAGAGGCTGAGATGCACCGGGCGCCCCTCCTCGCCCACCAGCATGGGGCTGGCGAGGAGATCGCCGGCGCCGTTGCGCACCTCGATGGAGTAGAGGATGGCATCGGAGCGCGGCTCCTCGGGCCGGAGCTGCCCGAAGGTCATCTCGGCGCCCAGGAGCCCGAAGGCGAGCCCCGCGAAGGCGGAGAGGATCCGCGCGAGTGCGGGACGGCGGCGCTGCATGGGGGCTCCTCCTCCGCGAAGCATCGTACTGTTTCAGGAGCGAAGCGCAAGGTCAAGGCAGGCCGGTGTTGCCCTATGTTGCAGGTGTCGGCGCGGGGCGCACATCGGGTCGGAGCCCGGCCTCGCCGCCTCGAATTTTCTTTCGACGCGGCGGCCGAAACGAGCGAAAGTGCGCGTTGCGGAGGCAGCAGGTGGATGCTAGCGTCCGCGCGCCTTTCCCCCTGACGCAAGGCCTTCATGTTCAACGGTGTCTACAAGCTCTTTTCCCGCGACCTGGCGATCGATCTCGGCACCGCGAACACGCTCATCTACATCCGCGGCATGGGCATCGTCTCCAACGAGCCCTCGGTGGTGGCGGTGCAGCAGGAGTCCCGGGGCGGCAAGAAGGTCCTGGCGGTAGGGAAGGAGGCGAAGGAGATGCTCGGCCGCACGCCGGGCAACATCGTCGCCATCCGGCCGATGAAGGACGGGGTGATCGCCGACTTCGAGATCACCGCCGCCATGCTCCGCTACTTCATCCGCGCGGCGCACAACCGCTCCACGCTGGTGAAGCCGCGCATCATCATCGGCATCCCCTCCGGCATCACCGAGGTGGAGCGGCGGGCGGTGCGGGAAGCGGCGGAGAGCGCCGGGGCGCGCGAGGTCTACCTGATCGAGCAGCCCATGGCCGCGGCCATCGGCGCCGGGCTGCCCATCACCGAGCCCTCGGGCAACATGATCGTCGACATCGGCGGGGGCACCTCGGACGTGGCGGTGATCTCGCTCGCCGGTATCGTCTACGCCAAGAGCGTGCGGGTGGGCGGCGACAAGATGGACGAGGCAATCATCCAGCACATCAAGCGCAAGTACAACCTGCTCATCGGCGAGCGCACCGCCGAGCTGATCAAGATGGGCATCGGCAACGCCTATCCCAGCGACGAGGTGCTCACCATGGACATCAAGGGGCGCGACCTGGTGGCCGGCGTGCCCCGCACCCTCACCGTCAGCTCCGACGAGATCCGCGACGCCCTGGCCGAGCCGGTCAACGCCATCGTCGAGGCGGTGAAGGTCACGCTGGAGCGCACCCCTCCCGAGCTGGCGGGCGACATCGCCGACCGGGGGATCGTCCTGGCGGGGGGCGGGGCGCTGCTCAAGAACCTCGACGCCCTGCTCCGCGAGGAGACGGGCCTGCCGGTCTTCCTCGCCGAGGACCCGCTCTCCTCGGTGGTGATCGGGGCGGGGAAGGCTCTGGAAGAGCTGGACATCCTCCGCCAGGTCTGCTCGCCCGCATGAACGTTGATACAATCGCCGGGTGCTGACCGTCGCCAAAGAGCGCCTCTGGGGCGTCTACGTGCAGGAGATCGGGCGCTGCCGCCGGCGAGTGGAGGAGCTGCGCGAGCGTTACCCCAGCGCCAACTCCCAGGAGCTGGCCCAGCGGCTCACCGACACCAAGAAGACCTGGGCCTCCACCGGCGGCGCCATCTCCGGCCTCTTCGGGCTGGCCCTGGTACCCGCAGATCTTGTATTC
>Ga0335084_10008940_pt1 | contig 9995 bp, 9 predicted proteins | sample Lox_Sample_44_FD_206721 | JGI IMG/M metagenome (GOLD analysis project Ga0335084, IMG submission 206721) | Soil microbial communities from Loxahatchee National Wildlife Refuge, Florida, United States - Lox_Sample_4.4 | ecosystem: Environmental > Terrestrial > Soil > Wetlands | place: USA: Florida... | reverse complement strand
GTGTCGTTGAACATCGCCGGATGCTGCAAGACGGTGACAACGTGCTCGCGCACGACGTCCATGCCGGTTTCCGTCATCGGCACGCCATCGAAATAAATCATGCCGGCGGTGGGCGGATAGAGCCCGATCAGGTTTTGCACGAGGGTGGATTTGCCGCCCCCACTCGCGCCGATCAGCGCGATTTTTTCCCCGGGACGGATATCCATGGTGATCCCCTTCAGCACGTCGCGTCCGTTCGGATAGGAAAAGTACAGATCATCGATGAAGAGACCGACCGTTTGTTTGTCGGCGAAGGGATTGAACATGTGGGGATACTGCGGCTCTTGTTTCAGATCCAGCAGCTGGTTGATCCGCTCCAGAGCACCCCTGGCCCCGAACAAGGCGTATTGAATGCCGAGGATTTCCTGTACCGGGGACATCATGAACCACAAATAGCCGAACACGGCCATCATTTCGCCGATGGACAGGTCGGAATAAATCACCATGAACATCGCCAGCGCGCGAAACACGTCGAAGCCGAACAGGAAGACCAGGAAACTCAGGCGGCTGGCGGCATCGCTTTTCCAGGAAAAGGCGGCGGAATGGTTTTTCACGGCCCAAGCCGCTTCCAGGAGACGACCCATATAGTGCTTTTCCCGGTTGCTGGCGCGAATTTGATGGATCGCATCCAGGGTTTCCGTGAGCGCTTGCTGGAACGCTCCGATGGCTGCGTTCTCCCGTTTCTTCAGGTGTTTGACGCGCTTGCCGAGCACGCCGGTGAAATAAATCACCAGTGGGTTCAATAGCAAAATGAACAGGGCCAGTGGCCAGTGCATCCACAGCAGGATGGCGGCGGTGCCGACGATGGAAAGCGCGGCCACCAGCAGGCGCGAGACGGTGCTGCCGATGAAGGCGTCCAGGGTGTCCAGGTCGGTCACCAGATGGGTGACCACCTTGCCGCTTCCGAGGATTTCGTATTCGGCCATGGATATCCGTTCCAGGCGGTGGATCAGGCGACTGCGTATACGATACGTCACATCCTTTGAAACAAGGGCGAATTGACGCGTCTGCCAGACGTTCAGGAGAACGGCGCTTAGCCGCAGCAACAGGGTTAGCGCCAGTACGGCCAGTATGTAAAGGATCGGGCCATGCCACTGGGAAGGAAAGAACCTGTCGATGGTGTGGACGGTGAAGCCGGGCTTTTGCAACAAGACCTCGTCAACCAGCAGCGGCATGAGCAAAGGAATCGGCACACTGGTCAATACAGCGAGGATCGCGACGAAATGCGCCTTGATCAGCTTGCGTTTATGCTCTAAGGCGACGCCGCGGATGTAAGCCCAGTCAAAGCGCTGGCCCGATTCCGCCTGGGAGGCGTCCAGTATGTCGATCTCACGCGGTTTCATGATGCAAGCCGGAGTTCCTCGAAGAGCGGGAAGTAGGTGGGGCAAGGCTTTCCCGTCAAATTATTATCAGTATGACACTTTAACAAGCGGCGTGCGGGCTGAAAACCGCTATTGAAAGGCGTAAACTTTGACGCACTCCGCATTTTGAGGGGATATGCCGTTGCGGCGCCTTCCGAGAATGCGCGACCCGCAGCAGATACACCAAAACCGGCTTAGCCCGATCGTTCGGCGTCGGCGCAGACCCGCGAGCAAGTACCGATTTCGGCACGCCCTGGGCCTTCCTCAATCCGTTACTGAATTTATTTTTTACCTGAGCGATAATACCGCGCTTTTCCAAATGGTCGGCAAGGTACTCAAGTTAATGCAAAAGCAGCAGAGCTATACCCGGGAAGAGTTGCTCCAGTGCGGCCGGGGCGAGATGTTTGGTCCGGGAAACGCCCAGCTACCGCTTCCGCCCATGCTGATGTTCGACCGGATCACCCACATCGATTCCGATGGGGGCGCCTACACCAAGGGTTTGATCGTCGCCGAACTGGACCTTGATCCCGACCTATGGTTCTTTGCCTGCCATTTTCAGAACGATCCGGTCATGCCAGGCTGTCTCGGCCTCGACGCCATGTGGCAGATGATCGGGTTCTATCTGGGCTGGATGGGTGGGCCCGGCCGCGGACGTGCTCTGGGTGTCGGCGAAGTCAAATTCCGTGGCCAGGTTTTGCCGCGGAACAAATTGGTGACTTATCGTATCAACCTCAAGCGGGTCATCATGCGCAAACTCGTCATGGGCATCGCCGACGCCGAAATGGAATGCGACGGCAAGGTCATTTACGAAGCCACCGATCTTCGGGTCGGTTTGTTCACTTCCACAGACGATTTCTGAGGGAGTTTTTTGCTATGAGACGCGTAGTTGTAACAGGTATCGGCATTGTTTCCAGTATCGGCAATAACCGGCAGGAAGTGACGGAAGCCCTGCGCCAAGGCCGATCGGGTATCGATTTCAGCGAGGAATATCGAGAGCTGGGCTTTCGCAGCCATGTTTATGGCTCCATCAAGCTGAACGTCGATGATTTGATCGATCGCAAGGTTCGCCGCTTCATGGGTGACGGCGCGGCCTTCAATTACTTGGCCATGCAGGAGGCCATTCTTGATGCGGGCCTTCGGGAAAACGAGGTTTCCAATCCGCGTACCGGTTTGGTCATGGGCTCCGGCGGGCCTTCGACCGCCAACTTGTTGCTGGCTTGGGACAGTTTCCGCGAGAAGGGGGTGAAGAAGGTCGGGCCTTACATGGTCCCCCGCACCATGTCGAATACCAATTCCGCCTGTCTGGCGACGCCGTTTCGGATCAAGGGCGTCAATTACTCCATCAGTTCCGCCTGCGCCACCAGCGCCCATTGTATCGGTAACGGAGCAGAACAGATTCAGCTCGACAAGCAGGACATCGTCTTCGCCGGAGGTGGCGAAGAGGTCCACTGGACCATGACGGTGCTGTTCGACGCCATGGGCGCCCTGTCCTCGAAATACAACGACGCGCCGACCACCGCCTCCAGACCCTATGACGAGACCCGCGACGGTTTCGTGATTTCGGGCGGCGGCGGCGTTCTGGTGCTGGAAGAACTGGAGCACGCCCAGGCGCGTGGCGCGAAAATCTATGCCGAACTGGTCGGCTACGGAGCGACTTCCGACGGTTACGACATGGTGCAGCCTTCCGGAGAGGGTGCGGTCCGTTGCATGCGCCAGGCCATGTCCACCGTTGCCGATCCCATCGATTACATCAATGCCCACGGCACCAGCACGCCCATCGGCGACATCAAGGAATTGCAGGCGGTCAGGGAAGTATTCGGCGACAACATTCCGCCGATCGCCTCGACCAAATCGCTGTCCGGTCATGCTCTGGGCGCGGCCGGTGTGCACGAGGCGATTTATTCACTGCTGATGATGGAGGCCGGTTTCATCAGCGCCTCGGCCAATATCAGGCACCTCGACCCCGGCGCCGAAGGCGTGACCGTCGTCCGCGAGCGGATCGACCGTGCCACGCTGAACACGGTCATGTCGAACAGTTTTGGCTTCGGCGGCACCAATGCGACCCTGATCTTCCAGCGTTATGCCGGCTAAGGCGATCGAAATCCTAAGCGAAAAGCAGCGATTCGAATTCAACAAGCTGCAGAAGCGGTTGCGCCGTCTGACCGGTGAGGCGATCGCCGACTATCGGATGATCGAGGACGGCGACAAGGTCATGGTGTGCCTGTCCGGCGGCAAGGATTCCTATACCCTTCTCGACATTCTCCTGAGCCTAAAGCTCAATGCGCCGGTCCGTTTCGACATCGTCGCCGTCAACCTCGATCAGAAGCAGCCGGGCTTTCCCGAGCACGTCTTGCCGGGATACCTCAGCGAGCGTGACATATCCTTCCACATCATCGAGCAGGATACCTACAGCACGGTAAAACGCGTGGTGCCCGAAGGAAAAACCACCTGCGGGCTGTGTTCAAGGCTCAGGCGTGGGATCCTGTATCGCTATGCGCGGGAAAACGGCGTGACCAAGATCGCCCTGGGACATCACCGCGACGACATCCTGGAAACGTTTTTTCTCAATCTGTTCCACGGCGGGACGCTCAAAGCCATGTCGCCCAAACTGCTGAGCGACGACCGCCGTCACATCGTGATCCGCCCCTTGGCCTACTGCAAGGAAAAGGATATCGAGGCATACGCCCGAATCAAGGAATTCCCCATCATCCCCTGCAATCTCTGCGGGTCGCAGGAAAACCTCCAGCGCCAAGCCATGAAGGATATGTTGCGCGAATGGGACAGGCGTTATCCGGGACGCCTGGATTCGATCTTCACCTCCCTGCAAAACGTTGCACCTTCCCACTTGGCGGACGCCACGCTGTTCGATTTCGCCAAGCTTGAAACGCTGCGTAATACCGCCGCCCCTCAATCCGAGCCTTCCGCCGCGGGTTTGGAAATTCTGGCCCTGTAGAACCGGTTCGTCGAAGCACATAACCCCGCCGTGCGGCGAAACTCGTTAGGGCTTGAACTGAAAAGCCTAACGTGATTATTTTGGCGAAGCGATCTGTCGAGACCGCTTCACTCGCACCTAGGAGTTAACGCTCATGTGGAATTACTTCGCGCTGTTTATGGTCGCCGTGGTCGGAATCGTCGTTCTGGACGAAGATCCGACTAGCGTCTCGATTCAGGAATGGGTTTTGTTCGCCGTCATGATTTACGCCGCGATTTCCTTCTTCCGCAGCTACCGGGACTCAATTTCATCAGGTAAACGCCAGTGACTTCGCATCAGCGTTGGCAGCGTGGGCAATAGAAAGTGGCGCGCTGTCCCAACCGGATGCTGCGAATGGACGCGCCGCAATGTGCGCAAGGCAAGCCCTCCCGGCCGTAGACGGTGAGAGTTTGCTGGAAGTAGCCGGGCTTGCCCGCCTCGTTGACGAAGTCCCTGAGTGTGGTTCCACCTTGGGCGATGGCTTCGCCCAGCACCGTGCGGATCGTCTCCGCCAGCCGCTCGTAGCGTTCCCTGCCGATACGGCCCGCAGCGCGCCTGGGGTCGATGCCGGAACGGAACAAGGCCTCGTTGGCATAGATATTCCCGACGCCGACGACTAGGCGACTATCCATGACGAATGACTTGACCGGCGCTTTCCGGCCTTTCGCCGCATCGTGAAGATAGTCACCGGAAAAGGAGTCCTCGAAGGGTTCAGGCCCCAGATCCGCCAGTAGAGGATGTTCCTGGGGATCCCCCTCCGCCCACAGCAGGCAGCCGAACCTACGCGGATCGTGGAAGCGCAGGCAGAGACCGTTTTCGAACACAATGTCCAAATGGTCGTGCTGTCTCGGCGGCGCTTCGGGCGAGATCACGCGCAGGCTCCCGGACATGCCCAGGTGCATGATCGCGGTGCCGCAGTCCAAGCCTATCAGGAGATATTTCCCGCGCCGTCCCACGTTGCGGATCTGCCGGCGGAATAGCTTTGCCGGTAGATCGTCAGGGACAGGCCAGCGCAACCGAGGCTGGCGGACCACGAGCCGGGCGACGGTTTGGCCGAGGATATGAGGCGCGATGCCTCGCCGGGTGGTTTCGACTTCGGGCAGCTCAGGCATGAGAAGAAACCGCAGAAACCCGCAACACGCCAGCTAAGAACCGATGGCGTACTGGTGCCCTCTCGCGCCAGGGCTCAAGGTTGCGCATGGACACGCCTCGAAAACGCCCGATGTTTTGAGCGGTGCGCAAGCGGGCTTACTCGATCCCTTCTTCCGGTTCTTCCCCGGTTTCAGGTTCCGCCTCTTCCTGCTCTTGATCGACCGCGGGTGCATCCTTTCCTTCCGGCTGTTTATCCGGGGGACCGGATTCCACCTGTTTCAAGCCGAGCAGTTGTTTGGCGGATTCGCCCGCCAGCAGGTACTGCAAGCCCCAATCCGTCCGGGCGAGCAGGAGATCGGGTTCGCGCTGTACGATCACGAATTCGATCGGGGCCTGATTGGGGAAGCCGATCCGGATGATATCGCCCTGGGGCGCCTGATCGATCCGCTTGACCTCAATGGCTCGGGCGGACTGCCAGGCGTTGAGGAGATCGGTCATGCGAGCGGGGACATCGCTGGGCGGCTCGAGAATCCACTTGCCGTCCTGGCCCAGCGTGGCTTTCAGGCCGGGCAGAAAAATCTCGTTCGGCTTGACGTCCTCCGGCAGCAGTTTCTTGTCCACATAATCGGTCGCGGAAGCGGAAAGATGGTGGGAGAAATCGTCGTTGACCAGATGCAGGGTATCACCCATCTGGACGTAGCGGCGCATGCCGATGGGGTCCGAGCCGCCGAAAATCAGCTTGACCGAACCCAGCGTCAAGACGGACTTCGGCTTGTCGAGCTCGAATTTGGCCAGCTCTTCCGGCTTGAGCGGATACCGGGCAAGGCTTTCGGCCTTGGCGATATCCAACAATTGCCGTATCCGAATCTCGTTCGCCGGCGCGGCGAAGGGCGATTTCAACCACCAGTGGCCTTCGCGCCGCTCGAAGACGATCGTGTCCTTGTTTTGTAGCGTGAGCTGATTAACGGCGCCGTCGTCAATTTCAGCGAGCCGCGTAATCTTCGGCTCTTGCTTCCCGGGCTCGAAGAAAGCCAGGGCGGCGAGTCCTGCGACCACCGCCAGCAGGATCAGATTCAACAGCAGCCTCTTTTGCATCAGCGTCTCCGGCGTTTGAACCAAATTAAAGCGCCAGCTCCGATCAGAACGATGGGTAGCAGGAACAGGAAGCCCAGGGCGATGGCTCCGGAAGCTGTGGGCGAAAGATTCAGCGCACGATCCCGGGCGGTTTTGGCGGGGACATTGATGAATTGTTCGTTCTGGCTGAGCCAGTGGATGATGTTCAGTCCTAGATTCAGGTTGCCGCCGTTGCCCAGATAGGCGTTGGAGAGAAAATCGCCATCGCCGATGACGACCATGCGCTGCTCGGCGGGCTTGGCTTCTTCGGTTTTCTTGTCCCCTTCGACCTTTGCTTCGGGCTTGTTTTCGGGCGCGAATTTCCGCTCGCGGGTCAGAGCGAAACCGATTGTCAGTGGGCCTTCGTGCTCGCCCTTGTCGGCGTCAAATTGGATCTTGCCCTCGATCGCGCCCGTTTCGGTCCAGGAACGCGCCAGCGTGCGCAGGACGGGCGTACGCTCGAACGCGCTCTCTCCCTCCTTTTCCAGCGCCGCCGACACCGGAAACAGCGTCATGGATTGAAACCCCATGGTTATCGCGTGCGGTGGATACTCCGCGACCAGGGCGAAAGTCGGATCGTCGATGCCGAACAGCCGGGTGGAGGCGTCGACCACGACGCCGGGCAGGAACTTCAGGCCCAGCTGTTGCAGCAGCGGCGCGAGCCCGTGCAGGTCGCCCGGGTCGGCCAGCCACAGCAAATTGCCACCTTTGTTGACGAATTCCCGAACCAGGTCGATCTCCCCGGGCAACAGGTTGACATGGGGGCCGGCCAGCACGAGGACATCGGTGTTGTCGGGGATGCTTGGCGTCACCGCGAGATTGACCATCGAAATATTGATGCCCTTGCGTGTCAGTTCGTCGCCGAATTGGCCGAGATCGTGATTCGCCTGGCCCTTGGGCGAGCGTTCGCCATGGCCTTCGAGGAACACCACATGCCGTTCACCGGCATGGGCGAGCCTCTGCAGCGCATTGGTGATCGCGGTTTCGGAAGCATCCTGAACCTCTTCGTTGCGGCCCTGATATTCGACGATCATTTCGCCGTCAACCGTAATGCCCAGCTCGCGAACCTTGTCCGGCTGAGTATCCGGGTTGACGAAGACAAGCCTCAGATCCCGCTTGTAGCGATTGTAGCGGTTGACCTGGTCGCTGATCCGATCGCGCAGGGGTTTTTCCTCGCGGGCATAAGCCGTGATCTTCACCGGCCCTTCGAGCAGGTCGAGCACCTTTCGGCTGGCTTCCGAGAGGGTCATGCGGCCACCCGCCGTCCAGTCGAACTGGGCGGTATAACGCGTGCTCAACCAAGCCAAAAGCCCCACGACGGCGAGAAACAGCAACGTGAAAACCAGGTTTTGGAGACGTATCTCGAGATGGGTTCTGGCGTTGATTTTCATTTTTGCAGACGGTCGTAATCCAGGCTATGGACGCTCAGGACGATGAAGGCGACGATGAACAGGGCGAAATAAGCCAGATCCTGAGTGCTGACCAGACCCTTGAGCAGATTCTCGTAATGGCGCAGCAGGGAAAGATACTCCAGCACTCCGCCCGCGTTGCCGCCGGCGTTTCCGGTCCAATCGATGATCCAGAGCAAGAGCAGGGCGCCGAATGTGCTGATGGCGGCCACCGTCGGCTGGCTGGCCAGGGCGGAGATGAACAGGCCCACCGCGGCGAATCCCGCCAGCAGTAGCACCAGGGCAAGGAAACAGGCCGCCAGCTTGCCGAAGTCCAGCCCGCCCCCGAGGAGCAGCGACAGCGGCATGAGCGCGATCAGGCCGACCATGATCAGCAAAAAGGCGAAAATGCCCAGGTATTTGCCCAAAATGATCTCGGTCATTGAGACCGGTGCCGAGAATAACAGGCTCAGCGTCCGATTACGGCGTTCCTCGCTGATCAGGCGCATGGTCAAAAGCGGCGTGACCAGGAGCAGGATAACGCCGGCGTTGCCGAACAGCGGCACGACGATGAGATCGGTGATGCCGGGAGCGTCCTCCATGCCGGCGATACGGGGCTGTACCGTCAGATAATAATCGAGCTGGGCGAGAAACATATAGGCCAGGATGATCTGGATGACGCCCAGGATCGACCAGGCCAGCGGCGAAAGAAACAGCGTGCGGAGCTCGCGCCCCGCGATCGTAAGAGCCATCATGCCGGCTACTCCTGTGCCTGTGGGCTGTGTTGGGTGATGTCGATGAAGATTTGTTCCATCGTGCGGCGTTCGGGCGTCAGCTCTAGCAAGCCCCAGCCGGAGGAGACGGTGGCTTCGGCAATGCGTTCCGCCGGATTCTTGTCCTTGTCGTGGAATATCCTGTAGCGATTGCCGCCCAACTCACCGATCGACTGCACGCCTTCGATGCCGTACAGCCTAACCAGCTCGGGCGGCTTGCGGGTCGACAGCACCAAGCTGGAGGCGCGCATCTGCTGCTCCAGCCCTTCGATGCTATCGTTCAGCACCAACTGCCCATGGTGAATGATCTGAACCTGGGTACAGGATTCCTGCACTTCCGGCAGGATATGGGTGGAAAGGATAATGCCGTGTTCCTTGCCGAGTTCCCGAATCAATTCCCGGATCTCGCGAATCTGGATCGGGTCGAGTCCAACCGTAGGCTCGTCGAGGATGATGACCGCCGGCGTGTGCAGGATGGCCTGGGCGATGCCCACGCGCTGCTGGTAGCCTTTCGAGAGATTGCCGATCAGGCGCGAACCAACCTCGCCCAGGCCGCACCGTTCCTTGGCGTTGGCCAAGGCTTTGGGCAACCGGTCGCGCGAAATCCGGTGTAGTCTGCCGCAATAGGTCAGGTACTCGTCCACGGTCAACTCGCGATAGACCGGCGGGATTTCCGGCAGATACCCCAGCTCTTGCTTGGCTTCCTTGGGGCTATCGAGGATGTCGATGCCGTTGACGAGTATCTGCCCGGAGGTCGGGGCGAGGTTGCCGCAAATCATCTGCATGGTCGTCGATTTGCCTGCACCGTTGGGCCCCAGGAAACCGAGAATTTCCCCTTTTTCCAGGCTGAAGCTGACGTTGTTGACGGCGCATTGGTCGCCGTAATAGCGGTAAAGTTGTTCGACTTGGATCAAGCTGCTCATGGCGCCGGTAAGATACAAAAAAAATCAAAAAAAACAAGAGCTGACGGTGAAACGTCCGGCCCGTCGTTGCGGTAGGAAATGAAGCTCGGGGGTCATGCCGCCGGGCGATTATCAACCGGAAGGCGGGGCCGCGTCCAAGGATTTTGGCCACAAGGCGCTTGTGCGCCAAGATCGCCGTACCGTGGCGGGCGAAAAAGATTGACCCGTCCATGGGTTTACTTTATAGAAGGCTGGGGCTGTCTTTCCCCGCCAGAGGACGTGTCGTCGTTATTTTCTGCCCGGAAGTGCGCTTAATTGATGGTGAGACGGAATGAACTCGGCTTCTTAATCCGCCG
>Ga0335084_10008938_pt1 | contig 9996 bp, 9 predicted proteins | sample Lox_Sample_44_FD_206721 | JGI IMG/M metagenome (GOLD analysis project Ga0335084, IMG submission 206721) | Soil microbial communities from Loxahatchee National Wildlife Refuge, Florida, United States - Lox_Sample_4.4 | ecosystem: Environmental > Terrestrial > Soil > Wetlands | place: USA: Florida... | reverse complement strand
GCAGCGGAGGCGGATGAACGGGGAAGAGCCGACTTCCGGCGACGAAGGTGCCATTCCGCGATTTCTGCAGCCGGTCGCAATCCGCTCGCGGTGGGACGGGCCGCTGCCTACAGTGCGTCCATCGATTCACGCAACCCACCGAAAGGACCGAACCATGAACGCCAACGAACTCCGCCTGTCGCTGAGCACCCGTCTGGCCGCGCTGGCCGTGGCGATCCTGACGAGCAGCGTCGTGCTGGGAGCCACCGTCGCCGGGATGCAGGCGCGCGAGCAGGCGCCGGCGCAAGTGATCGCGCTCGAGCGCGTGACGGTGCGGGCGCCGGTCAACTGACCGGCTCAGACAGTCCCCACAAGTGAACAGCCCGGCTTCGGCCGGGCTGTTCGTTTTCTGGCGTCTCGATTTCGCAGCGGAAGGTGGATCTCGTACTGGGACACGCTAGGGTGGTGGCGGCCAAAACCAGACAATCGCGGTTGAATCGGAATTCGCAAAGATGCGGACGTCAGTGCCGACCCGCACGGTAGCGCCGCGCAAGCGCCGGTCGCGGCCCACTCCAGACTGGCTCTCGGCACTTGGATCTACAAGAGCGGAGGGCTTGTGCGGGTCGGTATGGATCTCGACGCGAATGTCTTTCTCTGCGACAACGTCGCGCCTTGACCCGTCGGGCCGCCGGTGCGGCCCCCGTACACTCGGGGCGCATGACGCCCGGGGCCGATGCTCCCGCTGGATCCGAGCCGCTGACCGTCGTCTTTGGCGCCAGCGGATACGTCGGCACCAACCTCGTGCCGCATCTGGCGTCGGCCGGACAGCGCGTGCGCGCCGTGGCGCGTCAGCGTCGTGTGCTGGAGGCGCGCGGCTGGCAGGGGGTCGAACTGGTCGAGGCCGATGCCCTTGACCCGGCGACACTGCCCGCCGCACTCGCGGGCTGCCGCGTGGCCTACTACCTGGTGCACTCGATGGCGTCGGGTGCCAACTTCGGCCGGCTCGACCGCGAGGCCGCCCGCAACTTCGCGCAGGCCGCGGCAGCGGCAGACGTGCAGCGCATCGTCTACCTCGGTGGCCTCGTGCCCGAGGGTGCCGACTCCGAGCATCTGCTGTCGCGCGCCGAAAGCGGCGCACAGCTGCGTTCGACGCGCGTGCCGGTGACCGAGGTGCGCGCCGGCATCATCGTCGGCGCGGGCTCGGCGGCATACGAGGTGATGCGCGACCTCGTGTTCCACCTGCCGGTCATGGTCACGCCGAAGTGGGTGCAGTCGAAATCCTCGCCCATCGCGCTGGAGAACCTGCTCGCCTACCTGCTGCGCGTGGCCGAAGCGCCAGCGGCCGCGGGCAAGATCTATGACGCCGGCGGGCCGGAGTACCTGAGCTACGAGCAGATGATGCTGCAGTTCGGCGCGGTCATCGGAAAGCGTCCGGCGATCCTGCGCGTTCCGCTGCTGTCGCCGCGGCTGTCGTCCTACTGGCTGGGGCTGGTGACGTCGGTGCCGGCCAACATCGCTCGCGCCCTGATCGGCGGGCTGAAACACGATATCCCGGCGCACGACGCGGAGTTGCGCGCGCTGGTGCCGCAGCGGCTACTGACCTTCCGCGAGGCGGTGCTGGCCGCTCTCGACGCCGAGCGCCGCCACCAGGTACTGGGCCGCTGGACCGAAGGCGCGTTCCCGCATCGCGCCTATCGCCACGACCACGCCTTTTACGCCAAGCGCGCCGAAGGTTCAGCCGAAACCCAGGCGCCGCCTTCGCGTGTCTGGACCGTGGTCACTGCAATCGTCGGAGACACCGGCTACTACGCGCTGGACTTCCTCTGGTGGCTGCGCAAACTGATTGACTGGCTGATCGGCGGACCAGGCTTCACGCACGGTCGGCGCGATCCCGTCGAGCTGCGGGTCGGCGACGCCATTGACTATTGGACGGTACTGGCGCTCGAAGCGCAGCGGCGGCTGACCCTCAACTTCGGAATGAAGGCGCCCGGCTCCGGCATTCTCGAATTCGAACTTGAGCCGCTGCCCGACGGCGGCACGCGACTTACCGAGACGGCGTACTGGCACCCGCGCGGCATCTGGGGGTTGCTTTACTGGTACGCGATGATTCCCGCGCATCTGTTCCTATTCCGCGCAATGACTCGGGCGATGGTGCGGCACGCGGAAGCGAGTACGGAACGCTGAGACGCCGTCGGAAGACGGCCGAAGCTGTGTAAAAACCCGCGAAAATCCAACGTCAGTCGGCACTGTGGTCAATGAGTTCGGCACGCGCAGCCCGCGCCTAACCCGACCCGGGGCCGGTCATCGACAGGGGATCGACCCAGCGGTCGAATTGTTCCGCCGATACATACCCGAGCGCGAGCGCGGCCTCGCGCAGGGTCGAGCCCTCGTGGTGCGCCTTGTGTGCGATCGCGGCGGCCTTGTCATAGCCGATGTGCGGCGCCAGTGCGGTCACCAGCATCAGCGAACGTTTCAGCAGCTCGGCGATGCGCGCGGGCAGGGCTTCGATGCCGCGGGCGCAGTGCTCGTCAAAGTGTCTCATGCCGTCGGCCAGCAGGTGGACGCTTTGCAGCGCGTTGGCAGCAATCAGGGGTTTGTTGACGTTCAGTTCGAAGTTGCCGGTGGCGCCACCGAAGTTGATCGCCACGTCGTTGCCGAAGACCTGCGCGCAGATCATCAGCAGCGACTCGCTCTGGGTCGGATTGATCTTGCCCGGCATGATCGAGCTGCCGGGCTCGTTCTCGGGAATCGAGATCTCGCCGAGACCGGAGCGCGGTCCGCTGGCGAGCCAGCGCACGTCGTTCGCGATCTTCGCCAGCGCCGCTGCTAGCGTCTTGCAGGCGCCGTGGGCAAAGACCACGGCATCGTGCGCGGCGAGCGCGGCGAAGCGGTTGGCTGCGACCGTGAACGGCAACCCGGTCTGTGCGGCCAGGTCTGCCGCGACGCGCTCACCGAATTCAGGATGGGTCGCGAGCCCCGTGCCAACCGCGGTACCGCCGATCGCCAGCGGACACAGCGCGCGCAGGCCGGATTCCAGCGTTGCGCGCGCGAATTCCAGCTGCGCGACGTAGCCCGAGAATTCCTGCCCTAGCGTCAACGGCGTCGCATCCTGTAGGTGGGTGCGGCCGACTTTGACGATGTCGGCAAACTGCGCGGCCTTGCCGGCCAGCGTTTGCTGCAGGCGGTCGAGTGACGGAAGCAGCTGCGAACTGATGGCGAGCGCGATGGCCACATGCATCGCAGTGGGAATCACGTCGTTCGACGACTGACCTCGGTTCACATGGTCGTTTGGGTGGACCGCGCGGCTGCCGCGAGTGCCGCCGAGCAGTTCGGCGGCGCGATTGGCAATCACCTCGTTGACGTTCATGTTGCTCTGCGTGCCGGAGCCGGTCTGCCAGATCGGCAGCGGGAACTGGTCGTCATGCCGGCCGCCGACGATTTCTTCGGCGGCTGCGCCAATCGCGTCCGCCAGCGGGGCATCGAGCAGGCGGAGTTCGCGGTTGACCCGCGCTGCGGCGGCCTTCACGCGAGCGATCGCATGGATCAGCGGCAGCGGCATGCGGTCGCCCGCCGGGAAGTGCAGCAGTGCGCGCTGCGTCTGCGCGCCCCAGAGTGCGGAGGCGGGAACCTCGATCGGGCCGAAGCTGTCCCGCTCGAGTCGGGTCTGTACAGCAGTGTTCATGGCTGGCTCCTGACGCGGCGCTGTAAGTGGAAGGTAGCGGATCGCGTGCGCGCCGGCGACCCTTGCCGCACAATGGCGCTGTCGGTGCAGATAGTGCAATGTCGGCAATATGAGCAAGGCCTTTGTGAAAGACGACGCCGGCGACGGCGATGACGACGAGGTCGCCCTACCGCCGCTGCCGCAAGGCACGCGCAACTACATGACGCCGACCGGCTATCACCGGCTGCGCGAAGAACTCGCGCACCTGGTCAAGACGGAGCGACCGGAAGTCGTGCGCGTGGTCTCGTGGGCGGCGTCCAACGGCGATCGATCGGAAAATGGCGACTACATCTACGGCAAGAAACGGCTGCGCGAGATCGACCGTCGCATCCGCTTCCTGACGCAGCGGCTCGATGTCGCGGAGGTGGTCGATCCAGCTGCCCGGCCGGCGACCGACCAGATTTTCTTCGGCGCTACGGTTGCCTACGAGTCCGGCGGCCAGCAGAGCGAGATCACGATCGTCGGGATCGACGAAGTCGATCCAGTGCGCGGCCGCGTGAGCTGGATCTCGCCGATCGCCCGCGCGCTGCTCAAGGCGCGCGAGGGCGACGTGGTGCAGCTGAGGACGCCCGCGGGTGTCGAGACGCTCGAGATCGTCTCGGTGCGCTACGCCGCGTCGTGAGGGTGGGCGCGTGAGCCCCCGAGCGGCCGCGCGACACGCTGCACCTGCTTGACCCGGCGCAGCGTCCTGATCACGCGCGCCAGGTGCGTGCGATCGCGGACCTGTACCTTGAAGTGGATCAGCGCGACGCGTGCGTCCTCGTCATCGACGTGGACGTTCAGGATGTTCGATTCAGCCTCGGCGATTGCGACGGCGATCCGGCCCAACACACCTCGCACGTTCTCGGCTGTGACATCGAGCCCCACCGTGAAATGCGTAGCCGGATCGCGCGCCCACTGCAGCTCGATCCAGCGATCCGGGTCGGCCTTGCGTGCGCGCTGTGCATGCACGCAATCGTCGCGATGCACGGCGAGGCCCTGGCCCTTGCGAATGTGGCCGACGATCGAGTCGCCCGGAATCGGATGGCAGCAGTTGGCCATCTGCACGGCCATGCCTTCGGTACCGCGCACCACGACCGGTGCATGCGGCGGCGGGGCGGATGCGCCTGCAGGTTCGCCCGCCGCGGCTTCGGAACCCGCCGCCAGCGCGAGCTGGCGCGCCACGACCGCCGCGAGGCGGCGGCCGAGGCCGATGTCGGCGAACAAGGCTGCACGCGATTCGATCTCGGCCTGGTGCAACACCGTTTCCCACTGATCATCGGTCAGGCTGCCGAGAGAAAGCTGGAACTGCCGCGCCGCCTGCGACAGCAGCCGTTCGCCAAGCTCGACCGACTCGTCGAATTTCATCGTGCGCAGGAAGTGCCGGATCTCCGATCGCGCCTTGCCCGTGCGCACGAAGGAGAGCCACGCCGGGTTCGGCCGTGCCACCGGTCCGGTGACGATCTCGATCATGTCCCCGTTGCGCAGGTGCGTGCGCAGCGGCTGGATCTCGCCATTGATCCGCGCCGCGACGCAGCGGTTGCCGACGTCGGTGTGGATGCCATAGGCGAAGTCGACCGCCGTGGCGCCGCGCGGCAGTGACACGATCTTGCCTTTCGGGGTGAACACGTAGACCTTGTCCGGGAACAGGTCGACTTTGATGTGCTCGAGAAACTCGGTCGAGTCACCCGTGTGGCGCTGGATCTCGAGCAGCGACTGCAGCCACTGGTGGGTGCGCGACTGCAGCTCCGACAGGTCCGAGTCGTCATCCTTGTAGAGCCAGTGCGCGGCAACACCGGTTTCCGCGACGTGGTGCATCTCGTGGGTGCGGATCTGGAACTCGACCGGCGTGCCGTATGGCCCGATCAGCGTCGTATGCAGCGACTGGTAGCCGTTGACCTTCGGGATCGCGATGTAGTCCTTGAACTTGCCCGGCACCGGTTTGTAAAGGGCATGCAGCGCTCCGAGCGCGATATAGCACTCGTTGCGGGTCTCAACGACGACGCGGAAGCCGTAGATGTCGAGAACTTCGGAGAACGACAGGTTCTTCTCGAGCATCTTGCGGTAGATGCCATAGAGCGTCTTCTCACGCCCGTGGACCTCGGCGCGCAGCTTGGTTTCCTGCAACGTCTTGCGCACCGACTGCAGGATCTTTCCGAGCAGTTCGCGGCGGTTTCCGCGCGCCGCCAGCACGGCCTTCTGCAGCACGCGGTAGCGCAACGGATGCAGGTGCTGGAAGCTCAGCTCCTCGAGCTCGCGGAAAAGGTTGTTGAGGCCCAGCCGGTGGGCGATCGGGGCATAAATCTCGAGCGTTTCGCGCGCGATGCGGCGGCGCTTCTCGGGCTCGACCGCGTCCAGCGTCCGCATGTTGTGCAGCCGGTCCGCGAGCTTGATCAGCATGACGCGCACATCGCGCGCCATGGCCAGCAGCATCTTGCGGAAGTTTTCCGCCTGTGCCTGCTCGGTCGAGGAGAACTGCAGCCGGTCGAGCTTGGAGACGCCGTCGACCAGTTCGGCCACGGTGCTGCCGAAGCGTTCGGTGAGCTGCTGCTTCGGAATACCCGAATCCTCGAGCACGTCGTGCAGCAGCGCTGCCTGGATCGCCGCTCCATCGAGCCGCCAGTCGGTCAGTATCTCGGCCACCGCGAGCGGGTGCGTGATGTACGGCGCGCCGCTGCGCCGGAACTGCCCGAGGTGGGCCTCGTCCGAGAAGCGGAACGCGTCCCTGACCTTCTGGACGTCGGACGACGGCAGGTACTTCTTGACGCGCTCCGCCAGCGTCGCAACGGTTGCGACGCCGTCGGCCGGTGCTTCAGCGGTCTCGCTGCGCCAGACCGCCTTCTTCAGCGCCTCCGCGGCACGCCGGGCAAAGCCCGGCTGCGGGGGCTGGTTGGCGGGAAGTGCAGGATCCTGGGGCCGCATCGTGCTTGCCTGGCGTCGGGGCTGGCGTCACACGGTGCGGGCCGCGACAGTTCTCAGGTCGGTACTTTGCGCAGCATCTCAATGCCGACCTTGCTCTGCGCGATCTCGCGCAGAGCCGCGACTGCGGGCTTGTCCTTGGTGTCGATCTTCGGCGTGTGACCCTGTGCCAGCTGGCGGGCGCGGTACGCCGCCGCCAGCGCGAGCTGGAAGCGGTTCGGGATCTGCTTCAGGCAGTCTTCAACAGTGATGCGGGCCATCGGATTCTCGGAGGGAAACTCGGTTCCCCGATTCTAGCTGACGCGCCAGCTCTCAATGCGGCGGGCAGTGGACCGGTCCCCGTGCTCTTTATTCCGCGGGCGAAGCGCTCGGCCGCTCCGAAGTGCAACCCGCCAAATCGGTCTCGAGCGGCCGCGAAGCCGCCGTGCCGCGGAGCGTGCACGTGCGAGCCAAAGGCTCGCGTACACGTGAGGCGCTCAACCGATTCCCAGTTGCGCGAAGAGCTGGTGATGCCGTGCCGCCTGGCTGCCGTAGCGCAGCCGCGTGGCGGTCACGACTGCGCCGAGCTGCGCCAGTGCGGTGTCGAAGTCCTCGTTGATGATGACGTAGTCGAACTCCGGCGCGTGGGCGATCTCGCTGCCTGCGGCAAGCAGCCTGCGTGCGATCACCTGCGCGCTGTCCTGGCCGCGCTTGTGCAGCCGCGCCTCGAGGGCATCGATCGACGGCGGCAGGATGAAGACGCCCACGGCATGGCCAAAGCTCAGCTTGACCTGGCGCGCGCCCTGCCAGTCGATCTCTAGCAGCACATCGGTGCCACCGCGGATGCGATCCTCGATCCAGGCACGCGAAGTTGCGTAACAGTTGCCGTGCACCTCGGCGCTCTCTAGGAACTGGCCGGCAGCACGCAACCGCATGAATTCGGCGACCGTGACGAAGTGATATTCGCGGCCGTCCTGCTCGCCCGGCCGTGGCGGCCGCGTCGTGTGCGAGACCGAAAGGGTGATGCCGGCATCGCGCTCGAGCAGCGCGTTGACCAGCGTCGACTTGCCGGCGCCGGAGGGTGCGACGACGAGGAAGATGTTGCCCGCCGCTGCGGAATCCAGAGTCGGCCGGGCAGAGGATCCGGTGCTCATTCGAGATTCTGGATCTGTTCGCGCATCTGTTCGATCAGCAGCTTCAATTCCACGGATGCGTTGGTCATTTCGATCGCGGCAGCCTTCGAGCCCAGCGTGTTGGCCTCGCGGTTCAGTTCCTGCATCAGGAAGTCGAGCCGCCGGCCGACGGGACCGCCATTTTCGAGCACGCGGCGCACCTCGCCGACATGCGTCGTGAGGCGCTTGATCTCCTCGTCGACGTCCATCTTCATCCCGTACAGGGTAACTTCCTGCCGGATGCGATCGCTGATCTCTTCGCGGCTCAGGGTCGAAGCATCGGCGAGTGTCTTGCCGAGTGCCTGCTCGAGCCGTTCCACCAACTTGCGCTCGACCGCAGCCAGCAGTTCGGGCGCGCGCGCCCGAGCCTGCGCGGCGATGGCATCGATCGCGTCGCAGTGCCCGCGAAGGACTTCACGCAGCGCTGCGCCCTCGCGCTGCCGCGACGCGGCCAGCGCCTGGAGCGCTTCTTCGAGCGCATCAAGCACGGTCTGACGCAACGCCTCAGGGTCCGCGGCCGGAACTTCCACAACCCCGGGCCACGCAAGCACATCCGCCACGCCGAGCTTGGCCACGCCTGGCACCGCGCTCTCGATCTCGGCGGCGAGCGCCTTCAGGCGCTCCAGCGCGTCCGGGTTCAGGCCGCTGCCCGCTTCTCCGCCGCTGCGGGCGAGCGCCAGGCGGCATTCCATCTTGCCGCGATTGACGCGCGCCGCGATCACCTCCCGCAACGCCGGCTCGACACTGCGCAATTCGTCGGGATGGCGGACGGAGAGATCGAGGAAGCGCGAATTGACCGACTTGAGTTCCAGCGTCAGAGAGCCGATCGCCGTCGTGCGCGCAGCGACGGCGAAGCCGGTCATGCTGGATACAGGTTTCATCAAATTTGCTCGCAGGGCGGACACCAACGCGCTCGAAGCCTCGGTATGACCGTCTTTTTGAGCCTTATGAAACCTTCGGGGCACGGAACCCTTTTCGCTAGAATCGTTCCGATATTCCCACGCTGTAGTGCTCATGCCGGCGCAGACCAACGCATCATTGCCCGAAGGCCTCGAAGTCGGCGGCTACCGCATTGTAAAGAAGATCTCCAGCGGAGGCTTCTCGATCGTCTATCTCGCCACCGATGAGAACGGCAATTCGGTGGCGATCAAAGAGTACATGCCGGCGGCGCTGGCGCAGCGCAAACCCGGCGAACTCTCGCCGTACATCGCGCCGGAAAACCTCAACACGTACCGCATCGGGCTGAAGTGCTTCTTCGAGGAGGGCAGGGCGCTCGCCTCGATCTATCACCCGAACATCGTTCGCGTCGTGAATTTCTTCCGTGCGAACGAGACGGTGTACATGGTGATGAACTATGAGTCCGGGCGCTCGCTGCAGGAACACATCCTGCGCAACCGCAACAAGGACCAGAAGGACGTGCTGTCGGAGCGCTTCGTGCGGCGCGTGTTCGCGCAGGTGATGAACGGCCTGCGTGAGGTCCATTCGAACCGGTTGCTGCACCTCGACGTCAAGCCCGCCAACATCTACCTGCGCATGGACGGCACGCCGATCCTGCTCGACTTCGGCGCCGCCCGCCAGACGCTGCAGCGGGACATCAGCAAGACCTATCCGATGTACACCCCAGGGTTCGCCGCGCCGGAGCTGTACAAGCGCGACGCCGAGCTCGGGCCGTGGACCGATGTGTATTCGATCGGCTCCTGCATCTACGCCTGCATGTCCGGCATGCCGCCGCAGGAGTCCGATCAGCGGCTGAAGGAAGACAAGATGCCGACGGCGCTGCGCTCGTTCCGCGGCCTGTATTCGAACCAGCTGATCTCGATGGTCGAGCGCTGCCTGCGGCTCAACTCGCTCGAGCGCCCGCAGACCGTCTATGCGGTGCAGAAGGAACTGCTGCAGAACGTGCCCGAGCGTCCCGAGTTTTCGATGATGGAGCGCACCGGCGCACGCTGGCGCAGCCTTCAGGACCGCGTCGCGCGATTCATGAAGGATCACAACATCACCTGGTTCTAGAAGGCCCGGAGGTCGAACGCCGAGAAATCGGCGGAGGAGCCACGCGATTTCCGGGTTTCAACCCGACCAAAAGGCCTCGCCGACTCGCGTTCGCCCGCGTATCGTCCCTCCTGCTGCCTTGGCCATGCAGGCGAGCCCGGGGGCCGCTTTCAAGCCTGCATGCCAAGTTCGATGCGGACCGCGCATCGCGTGGACGAGGACCACTCGCGGCGTGAGGGGCGCTGAATGCGTTTTTCC
>Ga0335084_10008937_pt1 | contig 9996 bp, 11 predicted proteins | sample Lox_Sample_44_FD_206721 | JGI IMG/M metagenome (GOLD analysis project Ga0335084, IMG submission 206721) | Soil microbial communities from Loxahatchee National Wildlife Refuge, Florida, United States - Lox_Sample_4.4 | ecosystem: Environmental > Terrestrial > Soil > Wetlands | place: USA: Florida... | reverse complement strand
AAGAGGCGCGAAACAGCGGACGAAAGTCGCACGGGGCGAGCTCCGGGGGCAGGGGTGACGAGCGTTTGCAAGCTACAGGGAGGTCGCGAGCGCGGTCAATCGGTGTCGTAGATGAGGAGCGCCTCAGCTAACCGGCAGAAACACCGCGGGCGAGCCACAGCACCGACAGCCAGCCGGCGATCAGACACAGCCCGCCGAGCGGCGTCACGGGTCCGAGCGCACGCAACTCCCAGAGCACGAGACCGAAGATCGAGCCGGAGAACAGCACCACTCCGACGCTGAAGAGACTCGCCGGCAAGCTCACCGAGCGGCCGGTCGCCTGGGCGAACAGCCCGAGCGCCAGGATCGCGACGCTGTGCACCAGCGCGTAGTGCGACGCCGTGTGCCAGGCCGAGAGGCGCTCGGGAGTCACCGAGTCGCGCAGTCCGTGCGCGCCGAACGCGCCCGCCACGACCGAGGCCGTGCCGAGCAGCGCCGCGACCGCGACCCAGCTCACCTCACAGGCCCTTGTCGGTCACGGCCCCGTAAGTGGCGCTCGACACGAGCTTGGCGTACTTCGCCAGCACGCCCGCGGTGTATCTGGGCGCCGGCGGCCGCCACGCGGCGCGGCGTCTGGCGAGCTCGGCCTCGGGCACGTTGAGCTGCAGCAGGCGCTGCTTGCTGTCGATGGTGATCGAGTCACCTTCGTGCACGAGCGCGATCGCGCCGCCCACCGCCGCCTCGGGAGACACGTGGCCCACGACCAGGCCGTAGGTTCCGCCCGAGAAGCGCCCGTCGGTGAGCAGGCCGACCGAGTTGCCCAGACCCTTCCCGATCAGCGCGCTCGTGGGCGAGAGCATCTCGCGCATGCCCGGACCGCCCTTCGGGCCCTCGTAGCGGATCACGAGCACGTCGCCGGCGCGGATGCGGTCGCCCATGATCGCGTCCATGGCCGCCTCTTCGGAGTCGAACACGCGCGCGGGGCCCGTGATCTCGTGAATCTCGATGCCGCTGATCTTCGCGACCGCGCCCTCGCTGGCGAGGTTGCCGCGCAGCACCGCCAGGTGGCCCTCGGGATACACCGGGTTGCTCCACGGCCGCACCACGTCCTGACCCGCGGGCGGCGCTGCGGGCACGCGCGCCAGGTTCTCGGCGATCGTCTTGCCGGTCACGGTGAGACATTCGCCGTGAATGAGCCCCTTCTCGAGCAGCATCTTCATGACCAGCGGAATGCCGCCCACGCGGTGCAGGTCGGTGGCCACGTAGCGGCCGCTCGGCTTCATGTCCGCGAGCACCGGCACGCGCGCGCGGATGCGCTCGAAGTCGTCGAGCTCGAGCGGCACCTGGGCGGAGTGCGCGATCGCCAGCAGGTGCAGCACCGCGTTGGTCGAGCCGCCCACCGCCATGACCACGGTGATCGCGTTCTCGAACGCCTGGCGCGTCATGATCTTGCGCGCGCTGAGGTTCTTCTCGACCAGCGCCACCAGCGCCGTGCCGCTCTCGCCCGCGCTCGCGCGCTTCTCGTCGGACTCGTTGGCCTGAGTGGAGCTGGCGGGCAGTGACATGCCCAGCGCCTCGATCGCGCTCGACATGGTGTTCGCGGTGTACATGCCGCCGCACGAGCCGAAGCCCGGGCAGGCGCGGCGCTCGATCTCGAGAAAGTCGCCGTCGCTGAGCTTGCCCGAGCCGTGCGCGCCCACGGCCTCGAAGACCGACACGATCGTGAGGTCGTTCTCCCGGTAGTGACCCGGCTTGATCGTGCCGCCGTAGACGAAGATCGAGGGCACGTCGAGCCGAGCCAGCGCGATCAGCGCGCCGGGCATGTTCTTGTCGCAGCCGCCGATCACCAGCGCCCCGTCGTGCCACTGGCCGCGAGTCACCGTCTCGATCGAATCCGCGATCACCTCGCGAGACACGAGCGAGCACTTCATGCCCTCGGTGCCCATCGAGATCGCGTCCGAGATCGTGATCGTGCCGTAGGTCTGCGGCATGCCGCCCGCGCGCCGCACGCCTTCGGCGGCGGCCGCCGCCAGGCCGTCGAGGCCCGCGTTGCAGGGCGTGATGTTGCTATGCGCGTTCGCGATGCCGACGATCGGCTTGCCGAAGTCGGCGTCGCGGAAGCCGACGGCGCGCAGCATCGCGCGGTTGGGGGCGCGCGCGTCGCCGGCGGTAGTCACTGCGCTGCGGGGGTTGCGTGGGTTCGGCATGGCGCGATTGTAACGCGCGGCGGAGGTACACTGGCCGCGGAGGAGTCCGAAGGATGGAACGCGCGCTGTCCGTGGCCGCCCGCCCGAGCTCGCTGGAAGACCCGCGGGTGAAGACCGTGCTCGATCGGCTGCACGAAGCCGCCTCGGGCGACGTGTTCCGGATGCTGGGACGCGCGCCGACCTACATCTCGGCGCTGCTCGCCCGGCGCATGGACCCGGCCGAGATGAGTCGCCGCTTCAAGGACGTGTACATCCCCCTGTCTCGCCCGCAGGGCAAGCTCCTGTATCTCGTGGCGCGCAGCATCGAGGCGCGCCGGATCGTGGAGTTCGGCACCTCCTTCGGCGTGTCGACGATCTATGGCGCCGCGGCCGCGCGCGACAACGGCAACGGGCGCGTGATCGGCTCGGAGCTCGAGCCCGGCAAGCGCGCGAAGGCGGTCGAGAACCTGGCCGAGGCGGGGCTGGGCGGCGTGGCCGAAGTGCGCCTCGGCGACGCCCTGCAGACGCTGCGCGACGTGCCGCCGCCGATCGACCTGCTCCTGCTCGACGGCTGGAAGGACCTCTACCTGCCCATGTTGGAGCTGCTCGCGCCCAAGCTGCGCCCCGGCGCCGTGGTGCTGGCCGACAACGTGCGCACCTTCAAGCGCGCGCTCGCGCCGTTCCTGGACTACGTGCAGTCGGGCAGGAACGGCTTCGAGTCCGTGACTCTGCCCTTCCCCTCCGGGTTCGAGTACTCGGTCAGGACTTGATTTCGATCAGAAACTCGCGGAACCGGGTCTGGCTCCGGTTCACTGCGGTCTCTCGACTCCCCGGCTCGACGTAGTAGACCTGCCCCGGCTTCACCGGGATCGAGATCGACTTCCCGTTCTCGAAGTCCGCGTCGACGGTGTCGCCTTCGATCACGCAGATGAGATACGGGTGGGTGTGCTCGTGGAAGTCCGAGCGCTCACCCGGCGCGAGGTCCATCTGCCAGACCTTCACGCGCTCGTTCTCGAACAGGAGCTTGTTCGCGACGTCTCCGGGCTGCTGCTTCATGCGCTCAGTGTACCGCCCGCCGCGTAGTTGCCGTGAAAGCCGAACGGGATTCTCTGCGGCACGCGCACCACCGCGAGCGGCGCCCCCGCGACGTTGGCCGCGTCCAGCACCAGCACGTCGCTGCGGTCCTCGGCCCAGCGGTACACCGGCGCGAGCAGGAAGCCGTCGCCTTCCGGCGCCGAGTCACTGCGCGGCACGAACACCGCCTCGCTGGCCGAGCTGCCGTCGGGCAGCGCGTGCACGCGGCGGGTACCGGTGGCGAGGTCGTAGTGCACGATCGAGTTGAACGGCAGCGTCGCATCGCCGCGCGGCACCGTGCCCACCGCGTAGCCGTGGCGGTAGGCCAGCCCGGCGCGGCGCTCGTCGAGGCGCGGGAACTCGCTCTGGATGTCGTCGATCACCTGCTCCGAGAACGACCTCGTGTCGAGGTCGAAGGTCCAGCGCGTGAGCAGACCCGGCGTCGGCCCCGGCTCGTCCTCGCCCGGCCGCGCCGTCGGGAAGAGCGCCACGCGCGGGTACTTCACGGCCTCGACCACGATGCGCCGGCCGACTTCGTGCGCGTTCATGAAGTGGTAGACGAAGCAGGCCTCGAGCTCGAACCAGACCGCGTCGGCCGCCGTGCCCGCGCGCGGCATGACACCGACCCGTGTACCCAGCTCGGGCTCCCAGCGGAACAGGTCGTTCGAGTGCAGGTTCTCGGGTCGGATCGTGACCGGGAACTCCGGGAAGATCACGTGGTTCCGGGTGGCGATGAAGTCGTGCATCATCGTGCCCACGCGGCGCGGCACGTCGACGCTGCGCGTGAGTCGGCCCGACGCGTCGACCACGTGGTAGCGCAGGAACGGCGGCTCGGCCGAGTAGCCGAAGAACAACAGCTCGCCGGTCTCCGGGTCGACCTTGGGGTGCGCGGTCATCTCGTTGCGCAGCCGCCCGCCGTACGAGTGGCGGCCCAGCGTCTCGAGCGTGCGCGGGTCGACCTCGGTCGGCAGGTCCACCTCGAGCAGCGCCAAGAGGCGCCCGCCGTGCCAGACGATGTTGGTGTTGGCGGCGTCGACCGCGAGCTTCACCCGGTCGTAGCTCGACAGGCCCTGTGACTCGAGCTCGCGCCAGGCGTCGGGGTCGGTGTGACTCATCGAGCGCAGCCCGCCGAACAGCGCCTGGCCGGCCTTGCGCTCGAGCTCGAAGCGGCGCGTGCGCACCCAGCGGTTGCGGTAGGCGGCGCGGCCGCCCGCGAACGAGATCGCGTGCACCATGCCGTCGCCGTCGAACCAGTGGTAGGCCGCGCCGCCGCGCGGCGGGAACTGTGGGTTGGGGCCGTTGCGATACAGCGTGCCCTCGAGCTCGCGCGGGATCTCGCCCGTGACTTCGAGCTTCGGGAAGTCGGATTCCCGGAGCTGCGGCGCGAAGCCGCCCGTCAGGTTGGGGTGCGCCGGCCAGCTGGCGTCGGGGTTCGCGTTCATGGCTTGGGTCTCCTTCGGGGTGTGTTTCGTGAGCCCGCGATCAGCGTGTCCATGAGCGGCTCGAGCAGCTCGCGGGCGGTCGCACCCAGGCCGAGCTTGCCGGCCAGGTGCAGCGACACCAATCCGTGTAACGCGGCCCAGTACTGGTGGGCGATCGCGTTCGGCTCGCCCGCGAGCACGCCGGCCTGCACCGCGAGCTCCACCGCCGACAGCAGCGCCTGCCAGGAGCGGATCTCCTTCACGCGGTACTGGGCGTTCGCGCGCCGGTCGGGCTCGCGCAGCTCGAACATGATCCGGTAGGCGTGCGGCTCGCGCAGCGCGAAGCGGAAGTAGGCGCGCGCGAGCACGCGGAGTCTCTGCTCCGGATCCTCCACGCCCGCGGCCGCCCGCTCCAGCGCGTCGGCGAAGCGCTCGAAGCCGAGCGCGCACACCGCCGCGAAGATCTCCTCTTTGTCGCGGAAGTAGCGATACGGGAGCGCGTGGCTGCAGCCCAGCTTCTCGGCCAGAGCGCGCAGCGTGACGGCCTCGTAGCCCTCCTCGGCGAACATCTGCATCGCCGCCTCACAGAGCCGCGCCTTGAAGCTCTCGATCTCGTCGGGCCGAAGCGCCGGTCGCGCCATGGCCCAATATTTACCACTGAAAAATAAACGCTGTCAAGTATTGATCAGTCGCGCTCCCGCTGGCGCCGCCCGCACCAGGCGCAGAAGCGGAAGAAGGCGCGCGAGGTGGGCCCGGAGCAGCGCGCGCAGCGGTCGGGCAGCGCCTCGTGGCGCCAGGGGCGGCCCGGCTTGGTCTTGCACACCGGGCAGTAGCGCATGAACAGGCGCAGCCGGCCGGGGCAGCCGCGCTTCTTGCAGTGGCGCAGGGCGCGCGGGTCGGCGCGGGGCGGACGGCCGTTGCCTTCGAAGCGGCCCGCGAAGCACCAGGGGCAGGAGGTCCACTCGGGCTCGACGCCGCGCTCGCAGTGACCGCACACCAGCGGCGCCTTGGTGACTTGCTTGAACGAGTTGTCCTTGAAGCCGCACCAGGGACACACGCTCATGGCTTCGGCGATCGAGCCCGCGCAGCGCCGGCAGGTGTAGGTCATGCCGAGCGCGCGGCCGTGGCGTTTGCGGAACAGCTCGCGGCCCGCCGCGAACGGTGTCGCGGGCAGCGCGGGGGAGGCGCGGCGCCGCCGGCGCTTGCGCGGCGCGGGCGCATGGCTCGCCTCGATCCGGCGGAACGCGGCCTCCAGCGCCGCGTGCAGCTCGACCGCCGACGGGTAGCGGTCGCCGGGATCGAACGCGCAGGCCTTCTGCAGCACCGGGCGCAGCGGCTCGGGCACCTTGGCGCGGAAGCGGTCGTAGCGCTCGGGTGGCCAGGTGAACGGCCACTTCAAGAGCTTCCCGGTCAAGAGCTCGTAGCCGATGACGCCCAGCGAGAACACGTCGGAGGCGAGCGTGGGCTTGCCGTAGGCCTGCTCGGGCGCCATGTAGCCCATGGTGCCCGCGTCGGTGTAGCTGCGTGACTCGGCCGGGCGCACGAAGCGAGACACTCCGAAGTCCGTGATCGCCGCATGGCCGTCGCGGAAGACCAGCACGTTCTCGGGCTTCAGGTCGCGGTGCATGAGCTTGCGCTGGTGCGCGTGCGCCAGGCCCGCGGCCACGTCGCGGATGATGCGCAGGGCGACCGCGCCCGAGCGCCAGGCGCGCGGGTAGTCGTACACGTGCGTGCGCGCGAGCTCGCTCGCGATCACGAACCGGCCCTCGATCCAGTCGGCGTTGCGCGTCGCGACCACGTTGGGGTGCGAGAGACTGCAGGCGATGCGCGCCTCGACCTCCATCTCGTGGCGGCCGAACTCGCGCACCACCGAGTCGAACGCGACCTTGAGCGCGACGCGCCGCCCCTCGACCGTGTCGCGCGCGGCGAACACCTCCGAGAAGGCGCCCTTCCCGATCGAACGCTCGATGCGGTACTTGCCGAGGCGCGTGCCGCGGCGCAGGACCCCGGGCAAGGCGCGCTAGCTGTAGATCAGCCGAGTCAGGAACTCGGCGACACACCCCGGCTTGGGCTCGCCGACGATCTCGACCGTGACCTTCTGCTTGAGCTGGATCGTGTTCGGCGCGACCAGCGTCGCCTCGACCAGCTCGCGCGTGGCGCGCACGCTCGAGTCCACCTTCACCGGCGCGGGGAAGCGCACCTTGTCGAGCCCGTAGTTCACGCCCATGACCAGGCCCTGGTAGGCCTCGGGGTCGGCGGGCGGAATGCTGCCCTGCAGGAACGGCAGGAGTGACAGGGTCAGGAAGCCGTGCGCGATCGTGACTTTATAGGGCGAGAGCTTCGCCGCGCGCTCCGGGTCCACGTGGATGAACTGGTGATCGCCGGTCGCGTCCGCGAACAGGTTGATCTGACTCTGCTCGACCTTGTGGGCCTTGCCCGGCCCGTCGACCTTGCCGATCTGCTTCTGGAAGCGCTCGAGCGCCGCCTCGGCCTTGCTGGCCATGAGTTCCTCCGTTGTGACGTGGTGCGCAGAGCCGTTATACACGACGCACGCATGAGCGACGCAACGATCGCGATCACCGACCGGGCGTGCAGCGAGGCGGCGGCCGCCGCCGGCGAGCCACTCGCGGGCAGCGCCTCCGAGGCGCCGCTCTTCGCCGCGCTGGCCTGGCCCAAGGCGCGCTGGCACCCCGACAAGGCGGCGCAGTCCGAGGGCTTGCCGCCTTCCGTGGGGGCGCTCGAGAAGGCGGCGCGCGCCGAGGGGCGGAAGCTCCAGCTCCGGCTGTTCGACCGCGCCGGTGATGGGGGCGGAGGCGGGGTCGAAGTGCTGTGCGCGGACTTCGCGGCCGGGCGCTCGCTGCAGCTGCGGGTGGCCGATGCGGACGCGGGGGCGCGGGCGATCGCGGAGTTCCTGCGGGGCCACGACGCGGGCCCTGCCCTGGCCGGCCCGCTCGCGCTGGTCTGTACGGACGGCCGCCACGACCGCTGCTGCGGGAAGCTCGGGCGCTCGCTGGCCGCCGCGCTGCGCGGATCGCTCGCGGTCGCCGAGGCGAGTCACTTGGGCGGCCACCGGCTGGCAGCGAACTGTCTCATGCTGCCTTCGGGCCGGCTGTACGGGCGAGTCACTGCTGCCGACGTGCCGGGTCTGGTGGCGGCGACGCTGCGCGGCGAGGCCTATCTCCGCTGCTACCGCGGCCGCACGGGCCTGTCGGAGCTCGAGCAGGTGGCCGAGGCCGCTGTGCTCGCGCACCGGCCGGGCGCGGCCGAGGTGGTCACGCGTGGCCAGCGCGTGACCGCCGACGGCGTGAAGTTCGAGGTGGAGTGCGAGCAGCGCACCTACGTGGGCATCGGCTCGTGCGGCGATCCCGAGCCGGAGACCCGCGAACGCTGGGTCGCGACGGGCGTTCGACGCGACGACCGCGCTTGAAACCACGGCCCGCCCCTACGACACGCAGCGCCAGTCGGTCAGCCGAGCTCGTTCTTCAGCTTCAGACGCTGCAGGTAGGCGTCGCGCACGAGCTGCGCGTCGCGCACGAAGTGCTCGAGCTCGGGCGGAGTGAGCGCCTGCGGGCCGTCGCACAGCGCCTCTTCCGGGTTGGGGTGGAAGTCGACCAGCACCATGTTGGCGCCGGCGATCACGCCCTGCGCGGTCACGTGGTGGATGTCGGTGAGCCCGTCGGGGGCGAGCGTGCGCTTGCCCACCGAGTGACTCGGGTCGATGCACACCGGCATGCGCGTGAGCCGCTTCACCACGGGCACCATCGCGAAGTCGACGAAGTTGCGGTGCGGGTCGCCCAGGTTCGTCTTCATGCCGCGCAGGCCGAACACGATGCGGTGATTGCCGCCCGAGGCCACGTACTCGACCGCGTTCAGTGACTCCTCGAGCGTGATGCCCATCCCGCGCTTGAACAGCACCGGAAACTCCTGCTGCGAGCCGACCGACTTGAGAAGCTCGAAGTTCTGCGCGTTGCGCGTGCCGATCTGCAGCATCACGCCCGTGGGGTTCCCGGCCGCGGCCAGCGCGTCGTGGATCTCGTCGACGTGCGACTCGGACGTGACCTCCATGGCGATCACGCGGATCCCGTACTTGCCGGCGAGCTCGAAGGTCCAGGGCAGACACTTCGCGCCATGACCCTGGAAGTCGTAGGGGCTGGTGCGGGGCTTGTACGCGCCCGCGCGCGTGGTCGAGATACCCGCCGCGCGCAGCGCGCGGAACGTGGCCTCCAGGTTCTCGCGTGTGTCGACCGCGCACACGCCGGGGAACAGGAAGAACGAGTCCTGACTGAAGTGGACCCCGTTGTACTCGAAGCCCACCGCTTCGGCCTGCCCTTCGTGCCGGCCGACCGTGCGGTAGCGCTCGCGGATGCGAATCACTTTCTCGACCGCCGGGAACTCCTCGAAGGGCTCCGAGGAGATGGAAGCCGTGGGGCCGAGCAGGTAGATCTCGGTCAGCGTGCGCATCGAGCCGCGAATCACATGGACTTCGGTGCGGATGTCGGGGTGGCGCTCGGCCATGCGGATCACCTGGCGCGTCTCGGGCGCCTCGGGTCCGAACTCGGCCTTCATCACGATGATCACGGCGGGGATCCTAACGTGGTGCGGCCGCCCCGTGCTACCGGGCGCCGCGCGCCTGGAACAGACGGAACAGCCACTGACCCACCACGCCGACGAGCGGCGGCAACAAGACGGCAGGAATGAAGCGCGCCCAGGTGAGCGGCCAGCCGATCAGCGGCGCCTCGTAGGTCAGCATGCGGATCGGGCTGACCAGCGTCTTGGCGGTGATGAGCGTGATCAGCGCGCCCGCCGACACGCCCTTCGCCCACAGACTCGCGACCACCGGGAAGAACACGTACGGGCCGCCTGGGATCAAAAGGCCCGCGAGCCAGGCGATCAGGATGCCCCGCGGGCCGCGGTCCTCGCCCAGCCAGCGCACGAGTGACTCCTGCGGCACCAGTACGTCGAACAGGCCGGCCAGCACGAAGCCGAGCGCGAGCTCGAGCCACACGCCGCGCACCAGCCGCGCGCTCGAGGCCAGACCTGCCGCGGGCAGCGCGGGGTCCTGCGCCCAGGCCCAGGCGAGCGCGGCCAGAGTGAGTCCCAGCAGGATCCAGAGGTTCGCGTCCATGCCTCTCCGCCGTTTCATGGCGCCGTGGGCGCGCGCCGGTACACGAGCTCGCCGCCCGCGTCGGGCTGCTCGGCCGCGTCACGTGCGGCGCGCACCAGCGCGTGTCTCGGCGACAGGCGGCACGCCGGGTCGGTCGCCGCGGCGTCGCCCGTCAGGTGGAAGGCCTGGCAGCGGCAGCCGCCGAAGTCGAGCGTCCGCCGCTCGCAGCTCC
>Ga0335084_10008936_pt1 | contig 9996 bp, 9 predicted proteins | sample Lox_Sample_44_FD_206721 | JGI IMG/M metagenome (GOLD analysis project Ga0335084, IMG submission 206721) | Soil microbial communities from Loxahatchee National Wildlife Refuge, Florida, United States - Lox_Sample_4.4 | ecosystem: Environmental > Terrestrial > Soil > Wetlands | place: USA: Florida... | reverse complement strand
ATCGTAAACACATCCTCCACCGGCAATAAAAACGGCTTGTCGATCTCCCGAACCGGCTCCGGAATAAACGTGTCCACCGCATCCATCAACTTCCAAATCCCACTGCACCACTGACAGTCCGGCTTCCCACACCCACACTCCAACGCCTTCAACGCACTCCCACGGATCACCGGAGAACTCTCCCCAGGAAAATCATACCCCGACAATAACTCCCGCACCTCCAACTCCACCAAATCCAATAACTCCGGGTCCTCCACCATGTCCACCTTGTTCAAAAATACCACAATGTACGGCACCCGCACCTGCTTCGCCAATAACACATGCTCCCGCGTCTGAGGCATCGGCCCATCCGCCGCCGATACCACCAAAATCGTCCCGTCCATCTGCGCGGCTCCCGTGATCATGTTCTTGATGTAGTCCGCATGCCCAGGACAATCGATGTGCGCATAATGCCGCTTCGCCGTCTCATACTCCACATGCGCAATCGCGATCGTTAACCCCCGCTCCTTCTCCTCCGGCGCCTTGTCTATCTGATCAAACGCCATGTAGGAGGCCAACTGCTTCGTCGCCAAAACCTTCGTGATCGCTGAGGTCAACGTCGTCTTCCCATGATCCACATGCCCGATCGTCCCGATGTTCACATGCGGCTTCGTCCTCTCAAACTTCGGCTTCGACATGGCTCAAACCCTCCTTTAGGTTCTGGGGTGTCCTCAAGCGACCCTTTTCAGTTGAGAAAGGATCTCCTCGCTCACGGATGCTGGAACCGGACTATAATGAGAGAATTGCAGAGTAAAGGTTGCTCTTCCCTGAGTGAGTGATCGAAGGTCGGTTGCGTATCCGAACATTTTAGCCAGGGGAACCTCCCCAACAACCACATTGGTTCCCCCGCGATAGTCCACTCTGGTCGTTTTTCCTCTTCGAGAGGTAAGGTCTGCCACGACCTGGCCCATGAACTCCTCCGGAGTCAAGATTTCTATGGACATCAACGGTTCGAGAAGGATGGGATGGGCTTGACGCGCCCCTTCCTTGAAACCCATCGAAGCGGCAATTTTAAAGGCCATTTCCGAGGAGTCCACATCATGGTATGAGCCATCAATCAGGGTCACCTTGATATCGACCATGGGATAACTCGCGAGCACTCCTTTTTCCATGGCTTCGACGACACCTTTTTCAACGGCAGGAATATATTCCCGGGGGATGGACCCTCCAACAATTCGATTGACAAATTCAAAGCCCTTGCCCGGCTGGGGTTCGATGGTCAACCAGACATGACCATACTGACCTCTTCCACCGGACTGGCGAATAAATCGACCTTCGGCCTTCACCGTTTTGGTAATGGTTTCCCGGTAGGCCACCTGGGGTTCTCCCACGTTGGCCTCGACATTGAACTCCCTTAAGAGTCGATCGACAATGATTTCCAGATGGAGTTCCCCCATGCCGGAGAGTATGGTTTGCCCTGATTCTTCATCCGTTCTCACTTTGAAGGAAGGATCTTCCAGAATCAGTTTCTGGAGGGAAGCTCCTAGTCTCTCGAGGTCGCTCTTTGTCTTCGGTTCAACCGCGATGGAAATCACCGGGTCAGGGAAGGTCATCGACTCGAGAATGATTGGCTGTTTCTCACTGCAGATCGTGTCTCCGGTGGTGGTATATTTCAGGCCGACGGCAGCGAAGATATCCCCAGCGGCCACTTCTTGAATCTCTTCCCTTTTGTTGGCGTGCATCTTCACCAGCCGGCCAATCCGCTCCCGTTTTCCCTTGATGGAGTTGAATACGGAATCTCCGGACTTGAGCGATCCGGAATAGATTCGGAAGAATGTCAATTGTCCCGTGTAAGGATCATTCATGATTTTAAAGGCCAAGGCCGAAAGAGGATGGCCGTTGTTGGCAGAGAAGGTAAGTTCCTGACCTTTGGGGTCTAACCCTTTTACCGGTGGAATATCTAAAGGGGAAGGGAGATAATCGATAATGGCGTCGAGAAGAGGTTGAACACCTTTATTTCGGAAGGCGGCACCGCAAAGCACCGGAATTCCTTTCAAATGAAGGGTCGTCTCTCTCAGACTTTGCCTGATTTCTTCCTCCGTCATCCTGTGGCCATCGATGAACTTCTGCATGAGAACGTCGTTTCCCTCTGAAAGTTTTTCCACAAGGTATTCCCTTGCGACAGAGGCTTCTTCGAGATAGGCCTCCGGGACATCCACCACATCATATTTCGTCCCGAGACTGTGGGGGTCATAGATGATCGCCTTCATGGTGATGAGGTCAATGACCCCCTGAAAATCGTCTTCCTTTCCGATGGGGAGTTGAATCGGAATGGGGACGGTTTTTAAGCGATCCCTCATCATCCGGACGCAGGCTTGAAAATCTGCGCCCATCCGGTCCATCTTATTGATAAAGGCAATTCTTGGAATCTGATATTTATCAGCCTGTCTCCATACGGTTTCGGATTGGGGCTCCACGCCTCCGACGGCGCAGAAGACCGCAACAGCTCCGTCGAGGACGCGAAGGGATCGTTCGACCTCTATCGTGAAATCCACATGGCCGGGAGTGTCAATGATATTGATCCGGTGATCTTTCCAGAAGCAGGTGGTCGCAGCCGAGGTGATCGTGATCCCCCGCTCCTTTTCCTGCTCCATCCAGTCCATGGTCGCGGACCCTTGATCCACTTCCCCGATCTTATAGGTCACGCCGGTATAGTAGAGAATCCGTTCCGTGGTCGTCGTCTTCCCGGCGTCGATGTGAGCCATGATGCCAATGTTTCTTGTCTGTTCTTTCAATGATTCGTTTGCCACAAACTAACCCCTTACCACCGGTAATGGGCGAAAGCCTTATTGGCTTCAGCCATTTTATGCGTATCTTCTTTCTTTTTTATGGCAGCTCCCCGGTTATTGGCAGCATCGATCAATTCTGCCGAAAGTTTCTCTTCCATCGTCTTTTCGGATCGCGCTTTTGAGAAGCCAATGATCCAGCGAATGGCCAATGCGACTTTCCTTTCCGGCCTCACTTCTACCGGAACTTGATAAGTAGCCCCTCCCACTCTCCTGGGTCTCACCTCAATCAGAGGTTTCACATTATTCATCGCTTGGCTAAAAACTTTAGCCGGGTCTGAATGAGTTTTTTCTTTAATGATATCAAGAGCTTGATAAAAAATCCCCTCTGCCAAGCTCTTCTTTCCACGGCGCATGATCCCATTGATGAATTTGGCAGTCAGGGCATCGTGATATTTCGGATCAGGCAATACCTCTCTCTTTTTGACTTCTCTCTTTCTGGGCATAAAAGCTCCTTCTTCCTGGTTTATGGTTGGGTTTGGAAGAGAAGTTCAGCTATTTGGGTTTCTTGGCCCCGTACTTGGAGCGGCTCTGTTTGCGATCCTGGACGCCTACGGAGTCTAAAGTGCCACGGATGATATGGTATCGAACTCCCGGAAGGTCCTTTACCCTTCCTCCTCGAATGAGAACGACGGAATGTTCCTGAAGGTTATGGCCGACCCCTGGAATATAGGTGGTCACCTCGATCCCGTTGGTCAATCTCACTCGAGCAACTTTTCGAAGAGCGGAATTAGGTTTCTTGGGAGTGGTTGTGTAAACTCGTATACAAACCCCCCTTTTTTGAGGGGATCCCGTAAGAGCAGGGGCAGACGTCTTACTCTTGGTGCCTTTCCTTCCTTCGCGAACCAACTGACTAATCGTAGGCATTCAGAACCTCATTATCAAAAATTAATTATTTCAACAGGTTAAAAATTAAAAAAAAATTCTAAGTAATTTAAGGGAAAAACTTAATAAATTTATCAGATTTATTTCCATTTGTCAATATCTTTTTTTCATTTTTAGCAAAAAATTATGACAACTCAGGAGGAAGATGGCAGAAACCCAGAAAACTCAAGATTCGGCACTTGGTCTCAACGGTCCATTGAAAACTGAAATTGTTTACTGCTTAGTTAAGCCATTGAAATTATAAACAATATGAACTGAGGCATACAAAAACCTAATCTCTAGAAAGTTGGGTTTCAGGCATGTAGCTTTCAATTCTTGCTGCGACGTTGGCTGAAGCTTTTTCTCTGCCCTCTCTGACCTCCCATACGGGAACGATAGGAAAGACCTTTGTAAACAAGGTATAAAGAAGCATGAAAAGAGAGATGCAGCCTGCCAGGATCGACCACTCCACCCAGGTAGGAATGTAAAAGGCGCCCTCCACGGGCATTCTCTGCCTTGTCAATGTCGGGACGATAATGACGAACCTTTCCAACCACATTCCCAAAACGATCGAAATTGAGGCAATGACCGTTCCTCGGATGGTTCGGTATTTCCGGGTGGCGAGAATTGGTAAAGGAATGACGAAACACAAGGTGAAGTGGAGCCAGAAAAGAGGTGCAAACTTTCCGGATATCTTCGACCAGAAAATGGCCATGTGGACTGGTTCGTTTCCATAAACAATGGTGATATACTCGGCGAAAGTAAAATAGAACCATAAGAGAGTCATGGCCATCAGGAAGATGCCGATATTGTTAAAGTGAATTGGCTTGATGTAGCCTTCGAGATGATAGACCTTCCTAAGGATGGCCATCACGACAATCACACTCGCCACTCCCGAAAAGATTGCGCCCACAACGAAGTAGGGGCCGAAGACTGCGCTGTGCCATAACGGCTGAATGGTCATGGCAAAGACAAAGGACACAACCGTATGAACCGTAATCATCACCGGGATGACGAGAACCGATACGAAACCAATTGCCTTATCCAGGCGACGATGTTCCTCCTCCGTGCCCCTCCACCCTAACGAGAGGATGCGGTAGAACCATTCCCCTCTCCCGCCAAGATCCCTGAGCATAGCAATATCCGGAATCAGCGCGAGATAGAGGGAGATGGAGCTGACGGTCAAGTAAGTGGTAATGCTGCAGACGTCCCATAACAGAGGAGAGGTAAAATGGGCGTACCGGATGGCATAGAGCATTCGGTCGGGTCTTCCCAGATCGATCAGAACGCTTCCGACACCGAACATCAGGATGAAAACAGTGGTCAATTCCGAAAGACGGCTGATCGGCCTCCGCCACTCTGCCTTGAGGACGCGGAGCACGGCTGAGATAAATGTCCCGGCATGACTGATTCCGATAAAAAATACGAAGTTGGTAATATAGACGCCCCAGAAGATCTGCCTGGATAGCCCGGTCACTCCCAGTCCCGTTCGGTATTGCCACACGTAAGCATAAAGACCCCAGAGAACAAGAGCACCTAGAATCGAAACGGTGATATAAAAACCTCTCCCCTTCTTCCAGATATGCTCAAAGAGGACTCTATCTTCTCCGATGATCTTCTGTCTTTTATCAATCATACGTATTTGACAATACTGGAGTGTTGGAGTAATGGAGTCATGGAGTGCTGGGCAAGCAGCAAGTCGAAATTACAGCAGGCTGTGCTTTGGAATTCCATCACTCCATTTCTCTCTCTACCCATTTTTTACAGGATGTAGTAAATTTTCGGCTTCGTTCCCAGTTCGGGCATTCGCTGATAAAGGGTTTTGAATTTGAGCGCCTCCCGAATCTCTGACTTGGGATCTTTCAGGTCGCCGAAGATGAGGGCTTTCTCTTTGCATGCCTCTACACAGGCAGGGATCAGACCCTGGGCTAACCTCTCCTCACAAAAATTGCATTTCTCGACCACCCCTCTAGTCCGTGTCGGAAAGTCGAGGTTCACTTTCTTGATGAAGGGCCGCGGATCTCTCCAGTTGAAACTTCTTGATCCGTAGGGGCAGCCGGCCATGCAATACCTGCAACCGATGCACCGGTGGAAATCCATCATGACGATGCCGTCTTCCCTTCTCCACGTCGCCCGGGTCGGGCAAAACTTGACACAGGGTGGATTATCGCAGTGATTGCAGAGCAACATAACGGGTTTCTGCTGGTAGTCCTCCTCCGTCACCTCAAACTCATGCTCGGGGAAGACCTCCCCATAGGGGGTCCTCCAGATCCATTTGATCTCTTCCTTCAGGGTTCCCATGTCGGGAACATTATGGATGCGGTGGCAGGCGTCGATGCAATCCCTGCATCCTTCGTCTTTCCAGCATTTGCGGAGATGAACCCCCATTCCCCACCTCCTCCGGGCTAGCGTTTCCGCACCCGGAGAGGGCTCCGCCGGTTCATTTTTTGAGAAGACCTGCCAGCCGGGCTTGGCCAAAAGACCGAGGGCGGTTAATCCTGCGACTTTCAGGAGTCCTCTTCGATCGATATCCATTACGATTGCTTCTCCTCGAGCTGTTTTGGATAGACGTGGCAGTCCCAGCACTTATTCGTTACGCCTGCATAATTATGACACTGGTCGCAGAACTCGGTTTTATCCCTGTGGCAGTTCATGCAGGTGCGGTTAAGGCTCATGATGTACTTTTTGTTATTATAGGCCACGTATGTTTTCCCGGCGTTGCGAACGACCGAGTTTCTCCAGTCTTCGAGCAACGTCTTATGATTGATACGAATGACTTCTTTGGGTTCGACACATTCCTTTTTGTCGGCCGGGGCCTTCGGTTTGGGGACGTAATTCATTTTTCCACTTGCCATATTATGCCAGACGGGATAGGTGACTAACCCGAGGAAGAGGATCAACCCTGGTATGATCTTCCTGCCATCATACATGATCTGCCCCCTCCTTTTTCTCAAGAGGCTCGCCCCGAAGGTTGGTTGTTCTTTCCTTTTCTCCTTTGACGACCAGGGCATTCCCGACCAGCTCGTGGACGCCTCCGACCTCCACCCCGGGAACCCAGTATTCCAGGAGAGGGGGAAGGGTCGCCTTGTCAATGGCGCAGATGCAGGCCAGGAGATTCACTCCATACTCCCCCTGGACATACTTGACCGCATTCGCTCTCGGGAAGCCCCCCCGTAAACGCATCTCCATATTTTCATCTGAGCCCAACCCCGAGCCGCTCCCGCAGCAGAATGTCCTCTCCCGAATCGTGTTTTCTGGCATTTCGTAAAACTCGGGGCACACGTTCCGGAGAATGAACCGGGGTTCCTCAAGCAGGCCCATGCCGCGCGAGATGTTGCAGGAATCATGGTAGGTCACTTTCCATTTTGCATTTCTGCTTGGATCGAATTTCAATCGATTGTTTTTGATCAGGTCTGCGGTAAATTCGCAGATATGGACCATTTTGGTCGATTTTGCGTGGTCAAAGGCCGTCTTCGTGATAGGAGAGACGGGCGCCTCCAAAAAATCTGCGGGTCCGTTGAAGGTATCCATATACTGGTGAATCACCCTCCACATGTGACCGCACTCTCCCCCGAGGATCCATTTGACTCCCAGCCGCTTGGCTTCGCTGTAGATCTTGGCATTCAGCCTCTTGGCCAGCTCCGCGGAGTGAAAGAAACCAAAATTCCCTCCCTCCGAGGCATAAGAGCTCCACGTGTAGTCGAGGCCGATTTCGTGAAAGAGGAGGAGGTAACCCAGAAACGTATACCAATGAGGACTTCCGAAATAGTCCGCAGAGGGGGAGACAAAGAGAATCTCAGCCCCTTTCCGGTTGATGGGGACCTCCACCTGAACCCCTGTGATCTCTTTGACTTCATCGACGGCAAAGTCCACGGTTGACTTGAAGGCATTCGGAGGAATGCCCAGATGATTTCCTGTGCGGTAGCAATTCGACGCCGGTTCCAGCACCCAGTTGATATTGCAGCCCAGAAGGTTGAGAAGCTCCCTAGCCATCATCGTAATCTCACAGGTATCGATGCCGTAAGGGCAGAAGACGGAGCAACGACGGCACTCGGTACACTGGAAGAAATAATAAAACCATTCCTTCAGCACCTTCTCGGTAAGATCCCGGGCTCCGGCATGCTTCCCGAGAACTTTTCCGGACAGGGTGAAATATTTTCGGTAAACGGACCTTAGAAGCTCGGACCTAAGGACGGGCATATTCTTCGGATCTCCCGACCCGATGAAAAAATGACATTTGTCCGCGCAGGCGCCGCATCGCACGCAGATGTCGAGAAAGAGCTGGAGAGACCGGTAGCGCTTCAGGCGGTCTTTCATCCCTTTTAAGACGGTCTCTTTCCAGTTCTCCGGGAGTTTCCAGTCCCCCTCGGAGGGCTGCCATTCCCTTGGGTTTGGGAGGTCGAGGAATTTCTCATGTTTAGGGGCTGCGGGGTAGCAGTAGGTTCCCTTTCTGAACTCAACCGCGGATTCCATCCAGCTCCAGGCAGGAGGGGTGTAATCGATCTCAAGGGGTTTGTCTTTTACACTCTCTTCGGACATCTCTATTCCTTTTCTACAGGGAGTCCGACTTCTTTCATCACATCCCTGAAGTGATCTTCGTACTCTGCGTAGGTATGAACCTTGACCGGATAATTCCAGGGGTTCACGTGTCTTTCAGAACGGCTGGTATTCGTCAAATTTCTTGTGGGGCTCAAGAAGATTCCGGGCATGTGCATCAGTTTACTGAAAGGAAAATAGGCCGCCAGGAAGCTCACAAAAAAGAGATGGATGTAGAAGAGCAGCGTCACTCCCTTCGGAAACATGGGCTGGAGTCGGAGCATCGTCATCACCCATTCCTTGACCTGGACCAAATCCTGCTTGTAGAAAACCCGCATGAGGACGCCGCTGATCGCGATTCCTCCTAAAAGGAGAAGGACAAAGTAATCCGATGGGAGTGAAATGTAACGAACCTGCGGATGGACCATGCGTCGAAAGAAAAGGTATGCCAGGCCGATCAAGATCAGGGCATCCGTGATATAGGGGACAGGAAGCAATCGAAAAAAGTCCTGAAGAATGGAATCGACTCTGATCAGGATGACGATGCAGGCAGGCAGGGGCTCGAGAAAAAATCTCAAATGCCTCACCCCGATCACAAGAAGGGACCAGTGGAAAGCCATGGCCCCCAGCCAGAGAAGGGTGCTGGTTTTGAAGAGAAGTTTATGGGGCGCCTCAAGCTCGATCTTTTCATTCTTCAACAGGGAGCGGAAGAGGAGGATTTCGAGCGCCAGTCGCTTCACCACGCCCCCTGAGGTAAAAGGACTGTTGATGTTATCCGGTTTTATCCAGGAAAGGGATTTTTGCTGTCCCGAGACCGTCGGGATATGGAACGGAACCGGCGAGCTTGCCCATTTCAACACCCGGTAGACAAACCCGATGAGGAAGAGAAGAACGGCCGCATAAGGGATGAGGATCGTAAACAGAGTGTACAAGCCCATCCCTCCTGCTCCAACGATAACGAAAAGGAGAAGCACAAGAATCGCTAAGATCGAATACCAGAGGCCCATATTTTTCTCGAAGTGTCTAAAGTGACAAGTGATCTAAAGTGACTAAAGTTGTTAAGGGAATTCTTAGCACTCAAGATATTCTCCATTTTAGGCACTTCAGGTACTTATAACTTTAGTCACTTTTTGTTCATTCTTTCCATCATCCGAAGCGCCATCTCCCGGTCTGCTTTAGCCTGATTGACCCGGATCTGGCAAATCTTCTCCCGGCAATCCATATAGAGGTCAAAAGCCTGGAGAGCCAATGCGTCGATTCTCGACTGCAAGGCTCGCCACGCCTCGATATTCTGTTCTCTGTTGATCTCACTCCTGAGCGTCTCCTCGATCGCCTTCTTCAAATGAAAAATAAATCCTACTGCTTTCGAGGGAGAGAAATCCTGAACCGATCGAATTTTAAGAATCGCATCTAAAGAAGCCTGACCCTCCCCGTTTTGAACCCCTTCACAGAGCTTTTTGAAAAGAGTCTCTATCTCGCGACTGAAGGTGGCGCCCACCGGGTTCTTAAACTGATTCTGCTCTCTTTTCATCAGGGTGACCGTATCGGCCGGATAGGTTTCCAGGATGAGATCGAACCATCTCTTGAGAATGGTGGTTTTGTTCTGTAATAGAAGTTTTTCAAGTGCCATAGAATTCAAAGATTGACGACCTCGTGATGGAGAAGGAGGTCCAGTATCTCATCCATCGTCGCTTCCTTACCCACTGCGATCCTACCAGTCAACTCGCATTCTCCAATGCACAACTTCCCGAGCAGAATCTCAACTCCCGCT
>Ga0335084_10008934_pt1 | contig 9997 bp, 6 predicted proteins | sample Lox_Sample_44_FD_206721 | JGI IMG/M metagenome (GOLD analysis project Ga0335084, IMG submission 206721) | Soil microbial communities from Loxahatchee National Wildlife Refuge, Florida, United States - Lox_Sample_4.4 | ecosystem: Environmental > Terrestrial > Soil > Wetlands | place: USA: Florida... | reverse complement strand
CCGCGAGTAGCAGCGTCGGCCTCGCCGCGATGCAGGTTGCGACGCTGATTGGAGCAGTGCCGATCGCTGCAACGCGCACTGGCGCGAAGCGAGAGGCGCTCGTTGCGGCTGGCGCCCGGCACGTGGTCGCGACTCAGGAGCAGGATCTGGTCGCCGAAGTGCGAAGGTTTACGGGGGGTGTCGGTGCGCGTCTGGTGTTCGATCCGGTTGCCGGCCCCTACGTCGAGACGCTCGCCAAAGCTATGGCATCCGGCGGAATTCTAATTCTCTACGGCGGGTTGAGCGCGCAGCAGACGCCGTTCCCGGCCGGCCTCGCTATGTCTCGAGCGCTTTCGTTTCGAGGTTACACCGTATTCGAGATTACGGGGAACCCATCGCGTCTTGAGAGCGCGAAAGCATTCATTGCAGCCGCGGTCGCTGCGGGAACGCTATCGCCGATCATTGACCGTACGTTCCCCTTCGATGCCATTGTCGAGGCACACCGCTACATGGAGAGCGGCGCTCAGACCGGGAAGATCGTGGTGACTGTTCCGTAGGTGAGGGCGATCTCCCCTCTTGCGTGAACAGAGTTTGAGACTTGGCGCTGCGGCACCGTGATGTGTCGCGCGTCGCCCCACCGAAATTGCGATGGCGCGCTGTGCCTGCGGCACGGGGTTCGGCCGACGGGCCTGCCGAGGAGGTCGATGTATGTCAGCGGAAACGCCATTCATTCCACCGCAGGGGATGCAGGAGTCCGAGGATTCGGACCCGCTCGAGACGCAGGAGTGGCTCGAATCTCTCGAAGCCGTGGTAGCGGCTGGCGGCCGGGGCAGGGGCCTGTTTCTGCTCAAGCGTCTGGAGGAGCAGGCACAGGAGCTCGGCATTGTTTCGCACGTGCCGCCGTATTCCGCCTACCAAAACTCGATTTCCCTTGACCAGCAGGCGGTTCATCCGGGCGACGTGGCGCTGGAAGAACGCATAACAGCAATCATCCGCTGGAACGCACTGGCGATGGTCGTGCGGGCCAACAAGGCATACGGGGAACTCGGCGGACATATTGCCAGCTTCGCGTCTGCGGCCGAGATCTTCGAAATGGGGTTCAACCACTTTTTCCGCGGGCCGGACGATGGATACGCCGGTGACCTCGTGTTCTTTCAACCGCACTCCGCGCCCGGCATCTATGCACGCGCGTTTCTCGAAGGCCGATTGACCGAGCGGCAATTGGCGCTCTTTCGCCAGGAAGTGGCAGGCGAGGGTCTGTGCTCTTATCCGCATCCGTGGCTAATGCCTGCGTTTTGGCAGTTCCCGACCGGGTCCATGGGCATTGGTCCGATCACGGCGATCTATCACGCGCGCTTTATGCGCTACCTCCAGCACCGCCAGCTCGCGGACACGGGTCGACGCTACGTGTGGGGCGTCTTCGGCGATGGCGAGATGGACGAGCCGGAGTCGATCGCGGCGCTCACACTTGCGGCGCGCGAGAACCTCGATAATCTGACGTTCATTATCAATTGCAACCTGCAGCGGCTTGATGGACCCGTGCGTGGCAACGGGCAAATCATCCAGGAGCTTGAGTCGCTGTTTACCGGAGCGGGTTGGCGCGTCATCAAGGTTCTCTGGGGCTCCGACTGGGATCCTCTGTTCGCGCGCGATAAGCACCATGCGCTGCTGCGGCGTCTGGCAGGCACCGTCGACGGACAGTACCAGACACTCGGCGCCAACGACGGGGCTTATAACGAAAAGCACTTCTTCGAGCTCGATCCGGAATTGAAGGCCTTGGTTGCCCACATGTCCCACACGCAGATTGATGCGCTAAGGCGTGGCGGACACGATTTCCGCAAGCTGTACGCGGCGTTTTCCGCTGCTCGCGCACACACGGGCCAGCCGACAGTAATCCTCGCGAAGACCAAGAAGGGATATGGTACCGGGCGGGCCGGTGAGTCGCGGATGACGGCGCATCAGGAGAAGAAGCTCGACGTTGCCGCGCTCCAAGAATTCCGCAATCGCTTCAACCTGCCGCTGACGGATGAGGACGTCGCGGATCTGCGGTTCTACCGGCCAGCCGAGGGGAGCCGAGAGATGGCGTATCTGAAGGAGCGCCGCGCCGCACTGGGCGGGAGCATGCCTGTCCGGCGCGGCGATTCAACATTGGTTGCGGTTCCGCCACTGGAGAGCTACGCAACGTTCGCCCTGCGGGCAGACGGCAAGGAAATGTCGACGACCATGGCGATAGTTCGCCTCTTTAGCGCACTATTGAGAGACAAGACATTTGGTCCTCGCATCGTCCCGATCGTCGCCGACGAAGCACGCACGTTTGGGATGGCAAGCCTCTTTCGGCAAATTGGGATCTATTCGCCGTCCGGGCAGCTCTATGAGCCAGAGGATGCCGGCTCGCTGCTCTCGTATCGAGAGTCGACTGATGGCCAGCTGCTCGAGGAAGGCATTACCGAGGCGGGTGCATTGTCTTCCTGGATTGCCGCGGCGACCTCATACAGCGTCCATGGTCTTCCGTTGCTGCCGTTTTACATCTACTACTCAATGTTTGGGTTCCAGCGTGTCGGCGATCTGATTTGGGCGGCAGCCGACCAGCGAGCACGGGGGTTCCTCATAGGCGCAACCGCAGGCCGCACGACCCTCGGCGGCGAGGGACTGCAGCATCAGGATGGCTCCAGTCACGTGATGGCCGCAACGATCCAAAACTGTCGGGCGTATGATCCCGCGTTTGCCAGCGAATTGGCGGTCATTGTTGATCACGGGGCCCGACAGATGCTCGAGCGTCGCGAGGACGTCTTCTACTACGTCACTGTGATGAATGAGAGCTACGCCCAGCCATCGTTGCCCGCCGGCGCCGAAACAGCCGTTATCCGTGGCATGTACCGATTTGCGGTTCGCGGCGTCGACGGCGCAGCGGGAAGGGTCCGGCTGCTGGGCTCCGGAGCTATCCTCCGCGAAGTCATCGCCGCCGCCGAGTTATTGGCCAAGGATTGGCGGATGTCGTCGGAGGTCTGGAGCGTCACGAGCTTCAGCGAGCTAGCGCGCGAGGCGCGAGAACTCGAGCGTTGGAACCGACTTCACCCGCAGGAGGCCCCACAGCAAAGCTACGTCAGCGAGTGCTTGGACGGCGCGGATCCCATCGTGGCGGCCACCGACTATGTTCGCGCTTATCCGCAGCTGATCGGGTCGTACGTTGGAGCTCGATTCATCGCCTTGGGGACGGACGGCTTCGGCCGCAGCGACACTCGTGTCGCGCTTCGCAGATTCTTCGAGGTTGACCGGCATCACATCGTGTTGGCGGCGTTGCAGGCGCTGATCGAAGACGGCAGGGCGCCCCGCGAACTGCTGACTAGCGCGATTAAACACTACGCTATCGATGTCGAGGCCACGGCGAGCTGGCTGAGGTGACTGCCGGGTGAACGCGTTAAATGAAGTTCGGGTTCCTGACATCGGCGACTTCAAGAGTGTTCCGATAGTCCGTGTACTGGTCTCGCAGGGCGACGATCGACGTGCCGGCCCCGGCGAGCGGCACTGTTCTGGAACTAAGAACTGCCGTCGGCGCGCCGACCAGCGGGCGCCATAAGCGGGCTCCTGGACCGTACGCGATCCTGTCTGTCGCAACGCAGTGGACCAAGGGTGTGCCTCATGCGGACCTCTCGATTGTCAGGGTCGCGCGCGAGCGCGGCGTCACGCCGGCGCTGATTCACCACTACTTAGGTGGCTGAGATGCCCTAACTTCGGGCGTCATGAAGGCGTTCTACCGGGAATTGTCGGAGGCGTGACCGATCGGCGCCGATTCGGATTGGAGGCATAGCGTGGTAGTAGTCGTCGGCGCCGTCTATCGGGCACACGCGCGCGAAGGCGGCGTTGCCGCCTACGTGGTGTCTCACAACAGGTTTCGAACGATCCAGGCGGTGAACACCGGGGAGACAGACCACACGATCCTGTCTATCGAGCGCTTCACGTCAAGCGTTCAGGGCATCGGATTCGACGTCTCGGCGACCGCCGTCTACGCGCATCCATTGATGGAGGTCATTACCACCAGTGCGCACACGACGATCCGCCACATGTGGCCGGGCGAGCATCGCGACTTCCTAGATCGGACGCTCTCGGCGCTCGATCCAAAGGTGTTTCCGACGACCGACTTCGTGCGGGCAGGTCTGATAAATCTCAATGCCTCGGCGGCCTTCGCTACAGGTGTGCCGCTGTTCTACCAGGCGCTGGAACTGAATCCACAGCGTTCCGGCCCGACCGCACGGACCAAGGCCTCTCGCTGACGAAGGGCATCGCGACGTCCTATCAGCGAACGCTGGCCCCGCGCGCACAGGCAGACCTCCCGCTACTGGCCAGCGATTGACTCGACCTGTGTCCACAGGTATTGTCTCAGAGCCTTAATTAACCGACCTGTCAAATACAGACAGCCCGATGGCAAGACCTTTCGACATCGTCGTTGTCGGTGGCGGTCACAACACGCTGTGCGCTGCGGCCTATCTTGCGCGTTGCGGGCTCGGTGTTCTCGTGCTGGAACAGCGGCCGCAGGTGGGGGGCGGTGCAGGTTCGGAGGAACTCACGCTGCCTGGCTATGTGCACGATGTGCACGCGACTGGGGTCGCGCACCTGCAGGGGCATCCGCTAGTGGCCACCGATGAGCTCGGCTTGCTATCGACTTTCGGATTGAAATTCGTTTATCCGAGCCGCAGCTTCATGACGGTGTTCGACGACGGCGACACCATTAGCTGTTTCAAGGACCTCGACCGCACGTGTGCGGAATTCGGCAAGTTTTCGCTGAAGGATGCGGATCGGTACCGCGAGATGGCTCGTTTCATGGAATCGGTCGTCCCGATGATAAACATGAGTATGGCTCGGCCTCCGGTGTCGTTCGGCAATTTCATCAGTTTTCTTGAAAAGCTGCCGGTAGGTCCACCGCTGATCCTCGCAATGATGAAGAGTGCCTACGACGTCATAGTGGAGAACTTCGAGCACCCGAAGATCCAGATCCACTTTCTCAAGTGGGCCGCAGAGACTTTGTGCGGGCCGGAGGAGAAGACCACAGGGATCAACATGTTCCTCTTGATAGGCGCATCCCACTCGCACCCGGCAGGCGCCGTGGTCGGTGGCACGCAATGTCTCAGCGACGCTATGGTGCGGTGCATTGAACATTACGGCGGGGAAGTCCGAGTCGACTGCACCGTGACGCGGGTAGTTACCGCCGACGGTGTCGCAATGGCGGTCGAACTGGCCGACGGCTCGTTCGTCACCGCGGGCAGGGCGATTGTGGCGGCCATCCACCCTCACGCTCTGGGGAAAATGGTACCTGGACTGGAGGCGGGCCTTATCGACCGCGCGCGCGCCACCACATCCAGTGCGTTTGCCGAGATCCTTGTGCACTGCGCAGTGAAGGACAAGGTGAACTGGAATGCCGGCGACGGGCCGAACGACTGTCTAACCGCCAATTTGATTGACTACGCAGGGATGAATCAGTTTCGAAGGGCTTTTGACGGAATGAAGTATGGCGCGCTCCCAGACTTGTTCATGGCCGGCGTGGCGCTTCACACGAACTACGACCCGACGCGCGCCCCGCTAGGGCGGCACACGCTGTACTGCAATGTGCTCTCCCCGTACGAACTCGCCGATGGTGGTGCGGCCGGGTGGGACCGCATAAAAGAGCGCCGCGCCGACTGGATCATAGAGCGACTGACGCGTTACTGCCCAAACCTGACGGCCGAAAATGTGCTGGCTCGACGCGTGCACAGTCCGTTGGACATGGCCAGACACTCACCATCCTTCGTGCGCGGAGACATCATGGGCCTGGGCAGCTACATCTATCAGTCTCTTGGGCTTCGGCCCACGGCCGAACTCTCCCAGTACGCGGTTCCGGGCGCCCGAGGCCTGTATCTTGCCGGTCCGTTCATGCATCCAGGCGGGGGCCTGACCGGCGGTGGGCGCGCCGTCGCCATTCGAATTATGGAGGACCTAGGAGTGCCGTACTCGTCCATCATACGCAGCTGATTGTGACCCCGGGCTGCGTTCGTTGCCTCACTTGTCTAACCTTCTTAGTATGATTACTCAACGAGCCCGTACCCAGTTGTTCGCACTGGCGGACCGGCAGCCCGAATCACCCGGAGGAGTCGTGCAGCAGAACACCACGTTTGATCCCCACCGGTTTCGGAAAGCACTCGGAAGCTTTACCACTGGGGTAACCATCGTAACGACGCGTGGTCCAGACGGTGCCGCCATTGGTGTCACAGCTAACAGCTTCAACTCGGTGTCCCTTCAGCCGCCGCTAGTACTATGGAGTCTCGCGAAGTCCGCCAGGAGCATGGCCGCGTTCGAGGCGGCGCAGCATTGGGCTGTTCATATTCTCTCGGCCGGCCAGGAAGCACTCGCGACACGATTCGCAACAAGCGGGGAGGACAAATTCTCAGGGGTGGCTACAGAACCCGGAATCGGCGATGTCCCGCTGCTGTCCGGGTGCACGGCGCGTCTGCAGTGCAAGAACGCATTGCAGTATGAAGGCGGCGATCACGTGATCTTTGTTGGCGAGGTTGTCGACTTTGAAGACCATGAGATCCCACCTCTGGTCTATCACATGGGCAAGTACGCGGTCGCGGCACGCAAATTCGAAGAGGTTTCTCTCTCGCGCGGTTCCGTCCATCGCCTCGACGTAGGATTTGACGAAGACTTTCTCGGGTATTTGCTTGCGCGCGCCCATTTTCAGTTCTTCGCTCGAATGCGCGAATTGATGCTCCGTCTCAAGCTCGACGACGTTCATCTTTACATCTTGTTTGGCTTGAGCGTTAAGGAGACCCGGAGTGTCGAGGAGCTCGATCGCTTGATGCGACCGGCGCGTCAGGAAATCACCCCCCAAGCTATCGCGGTGCTGCGCGAGAGAGGTCTTGTGTCGGTCACCGGCGAAGGGCCAAGTTCCGTCTTTCGACTGACCGACGGCGGCCGGAAGATAGCCTTGGACTGCATCGCACAGTCGAAGGGGATTGAGTCGACGATTCTCGATCGACTTGGTTACTGGAATGCGAGTGCGTTCAAGAATCTGTTGAAACAGTTCATCCTGGAAACGGATATCGGAGTTCCGCATCCATGGGAAGATTGCGATGCGCGAGCCATGAGCGCGCAGGGCCAAGATTGACAGGTGCTTGAGCGGTCACAGGAGACTCCGGGCCTCGCAGCCCGGTGCGGCGGAGCGAAGTGTATTTGGAGACAGACCAGTGGATGGCACTCCCGCGATCCGTAGGTGCACGCTTGAGCGGAAGACGCCACGGACGGTCCGGCGCTCCAGCGGGGTTCGTGACGGGAGGCAACGAACTACCTCACGGTAGCGCAAGCGGCTTGGAATCGCTGCCCGTCGGCGCCAAGCGACGAGTGGAACGGATCATACTTCACGGCAACCACGCGTCACGTGAGATGCCAGACGATCGCGATGTGCTACGCCGCCAAGTAACAGGTATTGACATGGGCGTGAATTGCGCACAATCATCTTCATTCGTCGTCTTAGACAGTTCTGTGCCACCGCGATCCTAGTTCGCGGCGCGCAATTCCGAGGAGGGTCCATGGCTGAAATCACGTCAGAGACGATTGGCGCTGCGATACCGGCCAAGACTGCGCACTCCGTTGTTAAGCCGTATGCGCTCACGCACGGGACAATGGAATGTCACAGCCTGCGGGAAACGCGCAAGTTCCTTGAGGAATTTCTCGGCCTGGAAGTGGTGCGTCATGCGCCACCCGGGATGATGTTTCGCTGCGGCATGAAGTTCCACGTCGTTTGTCTGGAGGTTGGCGACAAGGTTCGACCGCTGGGTATTGCGAACCACTGGGGCGTGGACGTCGCGAGCAAGGAAGAGGTCGATCAGGCCTGGCGGAAGGCTCACGAATTGAAGGACAAGTACCAGATTGGGGAGATCTTGCCGCCCGCGCAGCAGCACGGGGTGTACTCGTTCTATTTCGAAGATCTGAATCACGCGTGGTGGGAAATCGAGTACTACGATGGTTTCCTGCACGACGACTTCTTCGACTTTGGCGATCGCTACGCGATGGATGACACGCCGCTTGGACACGAGTAGACATCGCGAGCATCGCCAGAATGAGCGAAGCAGCGTCGCGTACGCCGACTACCGCCAGCTCTGATTGCACGGGCGGTGTGATCTGCATCGTCCGGTTGGGCGCGGGCGCGAGAATGCATATGCACCCATCGGAGACACATCCATGGTTGACGATAAGACGACGGCAGCGCTGAAGGAAGAGTTCTCGCACTTCAGCACCTACAAGACAACTCCGGCGAAGGCCTACGACCTTATCGAACGAGCGAGAACGCTCTGCCCTGTGCCGCATAGCGATGAGCTTGGCGGATTTTATCTGTTTCTCAATTATGAGGACGTTCGTGCCGGTTTGATGGACTGGAGGACGTATGCGTCTTCGCCGTCTAGTCTGCGGCCCTATGTCGAAGGCACGCCGGTGTTCCCGCCGAATTCCTACGATCCGCCGGAACACACGCCGTGGCGAAAGGTGTTCAGTGACGGCGTGAACGCCGCGACGGCCGCGCGGATCGAGCCGCAGGTTCGCGCCTACGCGATCGGCTGCATCGAGTCCATTGCTGGTCGCGGCCAATGCGACCTTGCGACGGATCTGGCTGAGCGTGTTCCGATGAACGCAATCTTCTATGTCATGGGGCTGGAAGAGGAGCACCACGAGAGAGTGCGAACGCTCACGCTGAGGACCCTCACACTTGCCGACAGGCCAGCCGAATTCGCCGAGCTCTTTGCCGAGTTCGAGGTTTTTGCATATGCGGAGGTCGAGAAGAGGCGCGCCAACCCCAGAGACGACTATCTCACAGTTCTCGGTAAGGCCCGAATGGGAGACCGACCGTTGGCCCGTTCTGAAATCGCGGCCGCCGTCATCAGTTTGCTCGTTGCGGGCCACGGCACAACAACCGCCGCGCTGGTCAACCTCTTTTACGAGGTCTTACGCCGCCCGGAAGTTAAGCAGCGTCTAATCGATGATCCGTCGCTGATTCCGGCGGCGGTCGAAGAAGGTGTGCGACTGCACCATCCCTTCCTCGGGCTCTACCGCACAGCCACGAAGAACGTAACCGTTGGTGGCGCACAAATCCGAAAAGGGGATTCGATCCTCATGTGTTGGGCTGCCGGGAACCGTGACCCAAACTTCATCGAGGACCCGCTGAAATTCCGGATTGATCGAAAACCGTGTCAACATCTGGCATTTGGCCTAGGAAGGCACTCCTGTGTAGGCCAGATGACCGCGCGCATGGAGATGCGGGTGGTGATGGAGGAACTGTTGCGAATTCTTCCGGACATCGAACTTTCTAATCCCGGCGCCGTTGAATGGCAGTTCCACGGCGCTGAGAGCTCAGCGATTTCACATCTGCCGGCGCGATTCGCGCCGCGGGTCCGGCCGACGATACAGGCGAAGGGACGCCCCGATGCATTCAATGTCTAACCCCCGATCACTGTCGACGGCTGTGTGTCGCGCTCGACGCACCTTTAACCGCAGCCACAGCTAACTCGGCCCTAATGCCGTCGCCTACGTAATCTCTGCTGTCGCTATCATTGAAGTGTTGGCTTATTGCTCGCACTGCTCGCCGCGGTCGGGCAGCGAGCTGTGTCGTGAACCGTATAACGGAGCACGCAAGCGCAACGTGCGAACGCTGCGGCGTGAGTGAGTAGCGGCGTTGCATTGCTGTTGAGGGCAAGCGAAGCGCCCCCTGCGCAGGCGAGGTTGGCGACGCCACCGGAACTCGGCAGAATTGCTACCGGCAAGATTCCTTTCCGTCCCGACAACTCGTGCAGAACGTTGTATGCGACGGCAACCGACAACAGCGGCAGTAACGGACCGACGACGAGCCACCATCGTGGCATCTGCATGAATTCGAACAACTCTTGGCCACAACACGTCTGCATGCCGAGGCTGCCCACTGGTATCTGCAACAGATATCCCTGATCCCGATACCCACGTACGAGTGCTACAGGGCCCGAGCGGGTGCTCCTTTGACCAG
>Ga0335084_10008933_pt1 | contig 9997 bp, 7 predicted proteins | sample Lox_Sample_44_FD_206721 | JGI IMG/M metagenome (GOLD analysis project Ga0335084, IMG submission 206721) | Soil microbial communities from Loxahatchee National Wildlife Refuge, Florida, United States - Lox_Sample_4.4 | ecosystem: Environmental > Terrestrial > Soil > Wetlands | place: USA: Florida... | reverse complement strand
ACGCTCGACCAAAGCCGCCGCCCTCCTCAATCTGGGCGCGGACATATGACCGGCACGAAAAGGGTGGTCATCGGCCGCCCTTTTTTTGCTCCTTAACACTACCAAAAAGATCGGGATAACCGACCAAGCCTGGAACGCCGCAGACGAAACATGGAGCAAAGACCATGACCACTCGACGATCGATCCTATCTCTTGCGTTCGCCACGGCGCTCGCCGCCGGCCTTGCCGGTGTCGCCACCGCCGCCCATGCCGAGACCCGGCTCCTCAATGTCTCCTACGACCCGACCCGCGAGCTCTATAAGGCCTATAACGATCTCTTCGAGAAGTATTGGAAGGCCCAGACCGGCGAAGACGTCACGATCGATACATCGAACGGCGGTTCCGGCAAGCAGGCCCGCGCCGTCATCGACGGCCTCGAAGCCGATGTCGTCACGCTGGCGCTGGCCTACGACATCGATGCGATCGCCGACAAATCGGGGCTGATCGACAAGAACTGGCAGACCCGTCTCGAGCACAACAGCGCGCCCTACAGCTCGACCATCGTATTCCTGGTGCGCAAGGGCAATCCCAAGGGGATCAAGGACTGGAACGACCTGATCAAGGAGGGTGTCGAGGTCATCACCCCCAACCCGAAGACCTCGGGTGGCGCGCGCTGGAACTACCTCGCCGCCTGGGCCTATGCCTTGAAGCAACCGGAGGGCAATGACGAGAGCGCCAAGGCGTTCGTCGCCGAGCTGTTCAAGCATGTGCCGGTGCTCGATACCGGGGCGCGCGCCGCCACCACCACTTTCGTGCAGCGCGGCATTGGCGATGTGCTCCTTGCCTGGGAGAATGAAGCGTTCCTCGCGCTGAAGGAGCTGGGGCCGGACCAGTTCGAGATCGTCGTGCCGAGCGTCAGCATCAAGGCCGAGCCTCCCGTGGCGGTCGTTGACAAGGTCGTCGACAAGCATGGGACGCGGAAGGTGGCCGAAGCCTATGTGAGGTACCTCTACTCGCCCGAGGCTCAGGAGCTGGTGGCGGAGAACTTCTACCGCCCGACCGATCCGGCCGTGGCGGAGAAGCACAAGGCCGATTTCCCACAAATTCCGCTGGTCACGATCGACGACTTCGGCGGCTGGGCCAAGGCCCAGGCGACGCACTTCGCCGACGGCGGCGTGTTCGATCAGATCTACACGCCCACTCAATGAAGCCGGCGGGCGTCCTCTTCGGATTGCGCTGGCGACAGCCGAGCGTGTTGCCCGGATTCGGCCTCACGCTCGGCTTCACCATCTTCTATCTCAGCGTGATCGTGCTGATCCCCCTGGCGACGCTCCTGCTGCGGCCGGCGGAGCTCGGCTGGTCGGGATTCTGGACCACGGTCACCGCGCCGCGCGTGCTGGCGGCATTGCGTCTCAGCTTCGGCACCGCGCTCGTCGGCGCCCTCATCAACGGACTGTTCGGCCTCGTCACCGCCTGGGTGCTGGTGCGCTATCGCTTCCCCGCCCGTCCGCTGGTGGACGCGCTGATCGACCTGCCCTTCGCCTTGCCGACCGCCGTCGCCGGCATTGCCTTGACCACGCTCTACGCCCCCAATGGCTGGATCGGACAGCTTCTGGCGCCGCTCGGAATCAAGGTCGCCTTCACGCCCTTGGGCGTGGCGCTGGCACTCACTTTCATCGGGCTGCCGTTCGTCGTGCGGACAGTGCAGCCGGTGCTTCAGGATCTGGAACGCGAGGTCGAGGAGGCCGCGGCCAGCCTCGGCGCCGGCCGGTTGCGCACCTTCCGCCATATCATCCTGCCCGCGATCGCGCCGGCGCTGGTGACCGGCTTCGCGCTGGCCTTCGCGCGCGCCGTCGGCGAGTACGGATCGGTCATATTCATCGCCGGCAACATGCCGATGAAATCGGAAATCGCGCCGCTGCTGATCGTCATCAAGCTCGAGCAATACGACTATGCCGGGGCCGCCGCCATCGCCGTCGTGATGCTGGCCGTGTCCTTCGTCATGCTGCTGGTCTTGAACTTGCTGCAGCGCTGGTCCCGCCGGCACGAGGAGGCGCGCGTATGAACCCCGCTGCCAAAAAACCGCGCTCGCGCCACGATCCCACCACGGAGCCTGGCTGGGTGCGGTGGCTCCTGATCCTGGTCACCGTCGGCTACTTGCTGGCGATGCTGGTCCTGCCGACGCTCTCGGTTTTCATCGAGGCCCTCGCCAAGGGCGTCGATGCCTATCTCAAGGCGATTGACGACGAGGACGCGCTGTCGGCCATCCGCCTAACGCTCTTTGTGGCCGCCATCGCCGTTCCGCTGAACGTCGTCTTCGGGGTCTGCGCCGCGTGGGCCATCGCCAAGTTTGAGTTTCGCGGCAAGAGCCTGCTGATCACCCTGATCGACCTGCCCTTCTCGGTTTCGCCGGTGATCTCCGGCCTGATCTATGTGCTGCTCTACAGCATCCATGGCTGGTTCGGGCCGACGCTCGACGCGCTCGGCATCAAGGTGGTGTTCTCGGTGACCGGGATCGTGCTGGTCACCATCTTCGTGACCTTCCCCTTCGTCGCGCGGGAACTCATTCCCCTGATGCAGGAACAGGGCACCGATGAGGAGCAGGCGGCGATCTCGCTCGGCGCCAATGGACTCCAGACGTTCTTCCGGGTGACCTTTCCCAACGTCACCTGGGGCCTGCTTTATGGCGTGCTGCTCTGCAATGCGCGCGCCATGGGCGAGTTCGGTGCGGTCTCGGTCGTCTCGGGCCATATTCGCGGCCTGACCAACACCATGCCGCTCCATATCGAGATTCTCTACAACGAGTACGATTTCGTCGGCGCCTTTGCCGTGGCCTCCCTGCTGGCAATGCTGGCCCTGGTCACGCTCGCCCTCAAGTCGCTGCTCGAATGGCGTTACGCCGACCGGCTTGCCGGCGGCGCGCGTCATTGAACCCGATCGAAGGAGACTTCGAGGTGAGCATCACCGTCACCAGCCTGGTGAAGCATTTCGACAATTTCGCCGCCCTCAAGGGCGTCGATCTGTCCGTGCGCCCCGGCGAGTTCCTGGCCCTGCTGGGCCCTTCCGGCTCGGGCAAGACCACGCTGCTGCGCATCCTGGCCGGCCTCGAGTTCCCCGACGCCGGGCAACTCACGATCGACGATGTCGATGTGAGCGAACAGGGTGCACGCGACCGTCAGATGGGATTCGTGTTCCAACACTACGCGCTCTTCAAGCATATGACGGTCGCGCAGAACGTCGCTTTCGGCCTAAGGGTGAAGCCCCGCAGGGAAAGGCCCTCTGGCGTGGAGATCAAGGAACGCGTGGATCGCTTGCTGCAGTTGGTCCAGCTCGAGCAGCTCGGCGACCGCTATCCGGCGCAGCTTTCGGGCGGCCAGCGCCAGCGCGTGGCGCTGGCCCGCGCGCTCGCGATCGAACCGCGCGTGCTGCTGCTGGACGAGCCGTTCGGCGCGCTCGACGCCAAGGTGCGCAAGGACCTGCGCCGCTGGCTGCGCGGCCTCCATGACGAGATGGGAATCACCAGCATCTTCGTCAGCCACGACCAGGAGGAGGCGCTGGAGCTGGCCGACCGTGTCGCGGTCATGAGCGAGGGCCGCATCGCGCAGATCGGCACGCCGACCGAAATCTATCGCAGTCCGGCCAACGCCTTCGTCTGCGAGTTCCTCGGCAACACCAACCGCCTCGCCTGCCGCATCGAGAAGGGCGGCGCCAAGCTGGGCGAGCAGTTCTTCGTCGCCGCGGTGCCGAGCGATGCTCCGGCCCTACCCGGCGTCGCCTATGTCCGGCCCGAGGATTGCGACATCCATCCCGAACCCAACGGTCCGGGCCTCAAGGCGCGCGTACTCAAGATTCATGCGGCCGGGCCCGCTGTCCGGGTCGAGCTGCGCCGATTGGAGAGCGACGAAATCATCGAGGTCCATCTGCCCCCCGGCAGCGACGCGCCCGAGATCGGCCGCGACGTGGCCCTCACATTCCGGCGGGTCCGCATATTCCCGGCGGCGGGCGCGTGAAGCCTATCCGCCGGCGCCTGCGATGCTGACCGGAACGCCCCGCGAGATCGAATTGCTCACGGCCGACGCCGACGCTGCACGCCGGACGAGGCTCTCGACATCCGCACTCCTGTCCTCCGCCTCGACTGCGACCTGGACCGCGGCGCCGGTTGCCAGCAGCGGATTGCCGTCGAAGGTCACGGTCACGTCGACCGCGACCGAAGTCAGGCGAATGCCCATCTCGTGAGCCACGTAATAGAGATCGTTGCAGAGGCAGCCGCCGATCGCCAGGCCGAGCAGCTGGCCGCCATTGAAGCCGAGCCCCTGGCCGCCCGCCTTGCCCGCCGGGCGATCGACGACGACCGAGTGGCTCCCGGCCCAGCCCAGAGACGCTTCCGTCTCCGGAATGCCGCGCAGATTGACGGTCATCGTTGTCATGGGGCGCCTCCCGTTGGCTGCGTCTGGCGGCCTGTTAGGTCGTGGAACGGTACGTGGCTCGCTAGGATCTGCGTCAAAGCACCTTCCCGGGATTGAGGATGCCGTTGGGGTCGAGCGCCGCCTTCAAGGTTCGCATCAGCCCCACCACGGCCTCGCTGCGGCTATAGCCGAGATAGTCCCGCTTCAGCGTGCCGATCCCGTGCTCGGCCGAGACCGAGCCGCCCATCTCGCGCACCACCTCATAGACAGTGAGCTCGACGGCATGGCGCACCGTCTCGTCGCCGGTCCCCATATCCAGGCTGACATGGAGATTGCTGTCCCCGATATGGCCGTAGAAGGTATTGAGCGAGCCGGGCCAGCGCCGCTGCAATCTTTCGCGCACCCGCTCGGCAAAAGCGCCGATGCTGGCGATCGGCAGGCTGACATCGAGATGAAGCCCGTGCGGCATCGCGTTCCAGGCCCCTACTCCTTCGCGAATCTCCCAAATGGCGCGCGCCTCGCGCTCGGACTTTGCGATGACCGCGTCGGTGACGAGGCCCTGCTCCAAGGCGCTGCCGAGGAACGCCTCGAACCGGGCCGGATCGCCCTCGGCGTCATTCCCGGCAAATTCGAGCGCCACATAGAAAGATGAAGTCGCCGGCAAGGGCGGAACCCGCGCCGGATCCGAGCTAGTGACGAAGCGATAATAATCCTGCCACATCGCCTCGAAGGCGCTGACGCTGCCGAGCTCGGCCTGAACCGAGCGCAGCAACTGGACGACCTGCTCGTAGCGCCCTGTCGCTACCAGTGCCGTGACGGAACTGCGCGGCTTTGGGTGCAGGCGCAGGACGGCGCGGGTCACGATCCCGAGCGTGCCTTCCGAGCCGATGAAGAGATGCTTCACGTCATAGCCGGCGTTGTTCTTCAGCATTTTGTTGAGCGCGTCGACCACAGTGCCGTCTGCAAGCACGGCCTCGAGCCCCAGCACCTGCTCGCGGGCCATGCCGTAGCGGATCACCTTCATGCCGCCGGCATTGGTTGAAAGATTGCCGCCGATCTGGCAGGAGCCGCGCGCGCCCAGATCGAGCCCGAGCAGGAATCCCACCTGGCTTGCGGCCGCCTGCAGCGCTTCGAGCGGCGTTCCGGCCAGGACCGTCACCGTCGCCGCGGCCGTGTCCAGCTCCTCGACGCCGCGCATCCGTTCCAGGGACAGCACCACCTCGCCGCCCTTGGGCGTCGCCCCGCCGGCGAGCCCGGTCAAGCCGCCTTGCGGCAGGACCGGTTGACCATGGCGGTTGCAGATCCGCAAGGCGGTAGAGACCTCAGCCGTGTTGCGGGGGCGCAGCACCGCCAGCGGACGATGTGGCGCGATGCCGGTGGCGTCGCGGGCGTGCCGGTCGAGGAGCGGCCCGTCGACCGAGAGAACCCCGTCGCCCAGCGCCTGGCGCAACTCGTCGAGCACGGACGTCATCGCGAACTCTCCTTGGAAAGAGCCCGCTAGACTAACGCAACCGGGACCTCAGCGCCCGCCTTTGATGACGGCCAGGGCCGGCTTTGTCGCCGGCTGTTCCGGGAAGCCCGCCTTGCGCATGCCGACGATGAAATGCTCGAGGTCGGCCGGGTCGCGGAACGGCTCCTTCGGCAGCCAGGTCTGGACCGAGCTGTCGGGCCGGCTCGCAATCATGGCCTGCATATGCTCCCGCGCCTTCTCCATGTCGCCCAGATAGGCATGGCAAATGGCGAGGTAGCAATTGTCGAAGGGCATGGGCGGCGAGACCCGGTGGAAGCCTTGGATCGCATCCTCATAACGCCGCGCCACCAGGAAATTGAATCCCAGATCGTGCCAGTGCCAGGCCTGCCGATAGGGGTTGAGCCGCATGGCGCGTCGGATCCACTCGATTCCTTCGGCGGTCCGCCCGACATAGGCCAGAAAGGAACCGTACTGCGACAGGAGTTCGGCATCGTTGGGGTTGAGCTCGACGGCGCGCTCATAGTGAAGCGCCGCCTCCTCGTAGTTCCGGCGATAGAGGCAGACGAAGCCGAGCGCGAAATGGCACCAGCCGTCCTCGGCGTCCAGCGCGACGCCCTGGCTCGCCAGCTCATAGGCTTTGTCCAGCGCATCGGGAATCTCGTCCCGGTACCAGCCCAGCACGGTAACGAAGGCGAGCAAGGCATGGGCCTGGGCATAGGCCGGATCCAGCTCGAGCGCGCGTCGCAGCAGCTCCGCGATCTGGTGATGCTCGGTCCCGCCATTGCGGTAGAGATTGTCCCAGGCCCGCAGCATGTAGTCATAGGCAACCAGGTTGTCGGTCCGCTTGCGCTTGGCGCGCGCTAGCCAGTCGGCCTCGATCCGGCCCGGCAAGGCGGTGACGATCGCCTGCACGATCTCGTCATCCATGGCGAAGAGCTGGTCCGGGTCGCGGTCCTGCTTGATCGCCCAGATGCTGCGCCCGCTCTCGGCCTCGTAAAGCTGCGCCGTGATGCGCAGGCGATGCTCGGCGCGCCGGACGCTTCCCATCAGCACATAGCGCACCCCCAGCTCGCGTCCGATCGCGGTCACGTCGATGGGGCCGTCGCGATAGGCGAAGGAGGAGGTCCGGGCGATGACGAAGAGCGCTCGGAAGCGCGACAGCTCGGTGATGATGTCCTCGGTGATCCCGTCGCTGAAATAGCACTGGTCCTCGTCGTCGCCCGCGCTCTCGAAGGGCAGCACGGCAATCGAGGGCCGCTGGGGCAGATCGAGCGACACCGGATCGAGCGCCCGCGTCCCCTCGCCCAAGGCCACGCGGAAGACGGAGACGGGTTCGCTGATGTTCTTGAGGGCCTTACGCCCCATCGGCTCGAACCGCAGATCGAGCTTGTTCCTGACCTGCTCGTAGACCGGTCCCGATAGCAGGATGCTGTCCGGCTCCGCCAAGGCCTCGAGCCGCGCCGCGATATTGACGCCGTCGCCGAAGAGATCGTCCCCCTCGACGATCACGTCGCCCATATTGACGCCGATGCGATAGCGCAGGCGTCGGTCCGGCGGCAGCTCGCCCGCGGCCTTCACCGTCGCCTCCAGCATGTCGCGCGCGAAGCGCATGGCGTTCACGACGCTTGCGAACTCCGCCAGCAGCCCGTCCCCCATGAATTTGACGATGCGGCCCTCATGAGCTCGGACCTGGGGCTCGATGATGGCGGTCTGGTTCTCGCGCAGCGCGGCCAGGGCCCCTGCCTCGTCGATCTGGGCCAAACGGCTATAGCCGACGATGTCGGCGGCGACGATGGCGGCGAGGCGGCGCTGCATGGGCCTGGGGCGGGCGATTCGGAGCCTGGTTGAAGCCGACCCTTTCTATGCGGGTAAGCGCGCGGGCTGGCAAGGGAATGTTCCTATACCCCTCCCTACCAGCCAAACCTTGCCTTTTTATTGAGCCACAAGGCCTTACCTCCCGGGGCGCAATCGACAATTCCTGGCCGCTCGGCCATATTGCGGCCCCGTGGGGGCCCGCTTCGAATGCAGAACTTGATCGCCAGATTCCGCCGTTTCGCTGCTGGTCGCGGCCGCATTCCGGGGGCGATTCTGCTGGTCGTCTTGCTGGCATTGCAGTTCGTGAACCCGCCCCTGTTGGACGCCCTGAGGCTGCGCGCGTTTGATGTGCTGCAGCGGCTCGAGCCCCGGGTTGAGTCCAACTTCCCGGTCATCATCGTCGATATCGACGAGAAGAGCCTGGCCGAGCAGGGGCAGTGGCCATGGCCCCGCAACCGCCTCGGCGACCTGGTCCAGAAGCTGATGGCGGCCGGGGCCGTTGTCATCGGCTTCGATATGGTCTTCGCGGAGCCGGACCGAACTTCGCCCTCGGCCATCGCCGATGAGTTGATGAGCGTCTCGCCAGACATCGCGAGCGGCCTCTTCTCGCTTCCCGATCACGACACGGAGTTCGCCAGCGTCTTGAAGCGCGCGCGCGTGGTGCTGGGCGAGGTTGCAGTCGAGAGCGGCGGCGTGCGCACGAAACCGGTAAGCGCCATTGCCCGGATTGGCGGAAATCCGCTGCCTTACATGCCTTCCTTCACCGGCTTTGTTGCGAACATCCCGGTCCTGGCCGCCGCGGCGTCCGGACGAGGCAATTTCGGCCTGATCCCCGATGTCGATGGGATCATCCGGCGAGTTCCTGCGGTGATGCGCATCGCCAGTGACATCCACCCCTCGCTGGGCATCGAAATCCTGCGCGTTGCTACCGGCGGGCGGGCCATTGCGGTCAAGATGGACCCGGCCGGAATCGCGTCGGTCGTGGTTGCCGGCAGAGACATCACCACCGACAAATCGGGCCAGATCTGGATTCGGTTCGGCAGCTCTTCGCCACGGCGCTATATCAGCGCAACCGACATTCTCGACGGCAACTTCGATGCGAATAGAATCAAGAACCGCATCGTGCTGATTGGAGCGTCCGCCGCAGGATTGCGCGACATCCGCGCGACCCCTGTCGATAGATCGATGCCTGGAACCGAAGTCCATGCGCAGATGCTGGAGACAATTCTCGAAGGCAGCTATCTCCGGCGCTCCAGCTGGTCGCAAATCACCGAGGTGCTGGTCGTCGGGGCCGTCGGCATTCTGCTGCTTGTGCTTGTCCCCTTTCTGGGTGCGCGCTGGACGATCTTGCTGCCGATCGGCGTAGCCGCCGCGATGCCGCTCAGCTCCTGGTACCTGTTCAAGACCGACGGGTATCTGATCGACGCGACCTATCCCACGCTGGCGACGGCCGCCATTTATCTCGTCCTGGTCTATTTCGGACAGGTGGCCGAGGAGCGTCGGCGCAAGGCGGTCAGCCGCAACTTCGCCCAATACCTCTCGCCTGCTGTGGTCGAGCGCCTGGCCCGCGATCCCAACCCGCCGAAGCTCGGCGGCGAGCAACGCGACATGACGGTGATGTTCGTCGATATCGCCGGCTTCACGACGCTCTCGGAGCGCTTCAAAGGCGATCCCGAGGGTCTGACCCATCTCATCAACCGGTTCCTCACGGCCATGAGCCGCGAGGTTCGCGATCGCGAGGGCACGCTCGATAAATACATCGGCGACGCCATGATGGCGTTCTGGAACGCCCCCATGAACATTCCCGATCACGCCGCCAGGGCCTGTGCCGGTGCCTTGGCCATGGTCGATGGCCTGGCGCAGCTCAACAACGAACTGGCGGCGGAAGCGCTGCCGGTGAAGGGACCCGGTGCCGCTGGAGCGCCGCCGGAAACGATGTCGCGGCTCGAGCGCCTCGAGAACGATGCCCGCAGCGGCATCGCCCAGGCCCAGTATCAGTTGGCCAAGGTCTATCGCGACGGGGCCGGGGTCGAGAAGTCCGTCGAGGCGGCGCTTCGATGGCTGCGTGCCGCCGCCGACCAGGGCGATGCCCGGGCGCAACGCAATCTGGGACTGCGCTATGCGCGCGGCAACGGCGTGCCGCAGGACGACCGCGAGGCCCTGTTCTGGCTGAGCCTCGCCCAGCGTCAGCTCGATACCATCACGGAAGACCGCGACGCGGCGCAGTTCAGGCTCGGCATCTCCGACATCGAGGCCGTCAATGCACGCGTCGCGGCATGGACGCCTGCCCCCATCGGCAGCCGGGCCATTCGCCTCGAGATGGGCA
>Ga0335084_10008932_pt1 | contig 9998 bp, 8 predicted proteins | sample Lox_Sample_44_FD_206721 | JGI IMG/M metagenome (GOLD analysis project Ga0335084, IMG submission 206721) | Soil microbial communities from Loxahatchee National Wildlife Refuge, Florida, United States - Lox_Sample_4.4 | ecosystem: Environmental > Terrestrial > Soil > Wetlands | place: USA: Florida... | reverse complement strand
GTCGACTCGATCATCGGCGACAACTACCCGGTGCCCGACCGGATGCTGGTGCACAACGAGCAGGTGGTCCACGAATATCTGCAGTGGGCGATGTGCGGCCCGCCGCGGCCGAAGGGCACGTTCAAGCTGTACGCGGTCGAGGGCGGCACGGCGGCGATGTGCTACATCTTCAAGTCACTGAAGACCAATCGGCTGCTGAATGCCGGCGACACGATTGCGCTCGGCACGCCGATCTTCACTCCCTACCTCGAGATGCCGCACCTCGAGGACTACGACCTCAACATCGTGAACGTCGCAGCGACGCAGGAGAACCGGTTCCAGTTCGGCGACGCGGAGCTCAAGAAGCTGCTGGATCCCAAGATCAAGGCATTCTTCGTCGTCAATCCCGGCAATCCGAGCGCGGTCGCATTGAGTGCCCAGACGATCGCCAAGATCGGCGCGATCCTCAAGAAGCGCCCGGACCTGATCCTGCTCACGGACGACGTCTACGGCACCTTCGTGCCGGGGTTCCGCTCGCTGCTGGGCGCATTCCCGTACAACACGATCGGGGTGTATTCGTACAGCAAGTACTTCGGCTGCACCGGCTGGCGCCTCGGCGTGATTGCGGTGCACGAGGACAACCTGTTCGAGCAGCTGATCGCCAAGCACCCGGAGCCGGTGCTGAAGAAGCTCGACAAGCGCTACAGCGCGATCACGCTGCAGCCGCGCGAGCTGCGCTTCATCGACCGCATCGTCGCCGACAGTCGCGACGTGGCGCTCAACCACACGGCGGGGCTGTCGCTGCCGCAGCAGGTGATGATGACGCTGTTCTCGGCGTACGAGTTGATGGACGAGAAGAAGCAGTACCAGAAGGCCTGCATCGGGATCGTCAAGAAGCGGGTCCAGGCGACGATCGAGGGGCTTGGCATCGACATCCCGCCGAACGAGCTGTTCGACTACTACTACGGACTGATCGACTTCGAGTTCTGGGCCCGCAAGTACCTCGACGAGGACGTCGTCAAGTGGATGAAGGAAAGCGTACACCCGCTCGACATCGTCTTCCGGCTCGCCGAGGACCACGGCATCGTGTTGCTGAACGGCGGCGGGTTCGAGGCACCGGACTGGTCGGTCCGCATCTCGTTCGCGAATCTGAATGATCACGTCTACGACGACCTCGGCCGCGCCATTCGGGCCGTGGCACGCGGCTATCGGCAGGCGTACGAGGCCTCGAAGGGCAAGGCGGCCGGCAGATCGGAGGAGCGCGGTGCCGCGGGTGGCAAGCGGTCGAAGTGAATGGAAGCGGGATCGGCTGAGTGCCGGCCCATTGCAAGGCAAGGAGTAACCATGAATCGCAGACTACTGACATTGAGCCTCGCCGCCGTCGTTGCGGCCGGCGGCATGGCGATGGCGCAGGCGGTGCCGGCGCTTCCCAAGGTCCGCGTGCTCGCGACCGGCGGCACGATTGCGGGCGCGCAGGCGAGCGCCACGGACTACGGCTACAAGTCGGGCGCGTACGACGTCAACACACTGCTCAAGGCGGTACCGAACCTCGACAAGCTGGCCGTCATCACCGGCGAGCAGGTCGCCAATATCGGCAGCCAGGACATGAACGACGAGATCTGGCTGAAGCTCGCCAAGCGCGCAAACGAGGTCCTGAAGTCGCCGGACGCGGACGCCGTGCTGATCACGCACGGCACGGACACGCTCGAGGAGACGAGCTACTTCCTGACGCTGGTCGTCAAGAGCGACAAGCCGGTCGTGATGGTGGGCTCGATGCGGCCGGCCACGGCGATCAGCGCCGACGGTCCCGGCAACATCTATAACGGCGTGGCGCTGGCGGCGGATCCGCGGGCCAAGGGCAAGGGCACGCTGGTGTGCCTGAACGACGAGTTCCACTACGCACGCAACGTGGTCAAGACCGACACGACCAGCGTGCAGACGTTCCGGAGCCTGCTGCGGGGCGCCGCCGGGCAGGTGCATACCGGCAAGGTCGACTGGTGGGAGCCGATGGACCGCAAGGTGGGCAATGCCACGGAGTTCTCGGTCGAGGGACTCACGAAGCTGCCGCGCGTCGACATCATCTACGCACACGCCAACATGAGCGTGGACCTGATCGAGGCGGCGGTGCGCAACGGCGCGCAGGGCCTCGTGATCGCGGGCGTCGGCGACGGCAACATGACGACGCCTGCGCTCGATGCGCTGGTCAAGGCCGCGAAAGCCGGCGTCGTCGTGGTGCGCAGCACGCGCCTGCCGATGGGGATCGTGCTGCGAAACAACGAGGTCAACGACGACAAGATGGGATTCGTCGCCTCGGGCGAGCTGGGCCCCGCGAAGTCGCGGGTCCTCCTGGCGCTTGCGCTGACGAAGACCAAGGATCCGGTGAAGATCCAGAAGATGTTCGAGACCTACTGACGCAGTGCAGGTCCGGGCGGAGCCGAGCCGGCGCCGCCCGGACGCTTTCGCGCGTCCCGCGGGTGTCCGGCCGCCGACGGTTGATCATCCGTTCTGAGCGTCTGCCCCAGTCGGCCTCGCCCAATCTTGCCCGCGTGACGCGGCACGTCACTGACGTGGCGCCGACGGGGCGTCAGGATTGGTCGACGCACCGGTTGCCACCGACGCTAGTGGCTTTGCGAGGCGCGTTGATCTGCGCCCAGGCGCAGTGCGCGGGCCACTCCCCCGACCGTCAGGCCCTGAACAAGAATCGAGAACACGACGACCGAGTACGTGAGCATCAGGACGATGTCCCGCTCGGCGCTCGGCGGCAGCGACAGCGCGAGCGCCACGGAAATGCCGCCCCGCACGCCGCCCCAGGTGAGCAGCAAGCCCGAACCCGACGGCAGCTGGAACCAGCGCCGCCAGGCGGTCGCCGGCAGGCCGACCACCAGGTAGCGCGCCAGCACCGAGAGCAGGATCACCAGCGCCACCGCGCTCAGCGAGCCCGCCGGAAATGCAATCAGCGCGAACTCGAGACCGATCAGCAGGAACAGCACGCCGTTGAGCAGCTCATCGAGCAGCTGCCAGAAGATATCGAGATGCAGCCGTGTCTGATCCGACATCGCGAACGCGCGGCCCGCGTTGCCGATCAGAAGTCCGCTGGCGACCATCGCCAGAGGTCCCGACACGTGCAGCTCGTAGGCGAGCGCATAGCCGCCGAGGACCGTGGCCAGCGTGATCAGTACCTCGACCTGCGGATTGTCGATGGTGCGCAGCACGCGGTACACGAGATAGCCGAGCGCGATGCCGAAGGCGGCGCCGCCGAGCGCCTCGCGCGCGAAGATCGCGATCCCGGCGCTGGCCGACGGGACGACACCGCTCTCGAGCATGCCAAGCAGCAGCGTGAACAGCACGACCCCGATGCCATCGTTGACCAGCGATTCCCCGGCTATGGTCGCCTCGACGATGGGCAGGACCTTGGCGGACTTCAGCACGCCGAGGACGGCAATCGGATCGGTCGGCGAGATCAGCGCGCCGAATAGCAGGCAGTGGACCAGCGGCATCGCGATGCCGAGCGCGCCCAGCAGGTACCAGCTGCCGTAGCCGATGAGGAGCGTCGAGAGCGCCGTGCCGAACACGGCCAGCGCACCGACCTGCCAGGCCACCTGGCGCAGCTTCTGGATGTCGACGTGCAGCGCGCCGGCGAACAGCAGAAACGACAGCATGCCCTGCATCAGCACGTCGGTGAAGTCGATCGACGACAGCAGGGCGTGTTCCTGCCCGCGGGGCACGCCGAAGCCCAGCTTGTCGAGGACAATGACCCCGAGCGATACGGCGAGCGCGATCGTCATCACGCCGATCGTCATCGGGAACTTCAGAAAGCGGTGATTGACGTAGGAGAAGATCGCCGTCAGGACCACCAGAATCGCGACGATGTCGAGCAACGTGTCCTCCAGGATCGTCTCGGCGGGCGCCGCCACGCCGAACTCCGGCACGGCGAACGAACGGCTCGCGGGCGCCGCATGGCGCGCGCCGAGGGCGTCAGCCCGCCATCCTAACCGTTGCGCGCGCTCCCGCTCCGGACGTCCCGCCGCCCGGCGCGGCAGCCGGCATCAGGCGGCGTCCGTGCGGCCCTCAATCCATTCGCCGAGCAGCGTATAGGCGACTGCCAGCGCGACCGGACCAATGAAGATGCCGACGAGGCCAAAGCCGATGAGGCCGCCGATGACGCCGGCGAAGATCAGAAGCAGAGGCAGGTCGGCGCCACGCTTGATCAGTATCGGTCGCAGGATGTTGTCGAGCGAGCCAACGGCGATGGACCAGACCAGCAAGAACGTCCCCCAGCCCGTCGACCCGCTCCAGTAGACCCAGACGACCGCCGGCACCAGCACGAGGATCGGCCCGACCTGGGCGATGCAGAACACGAACATGATCGCGGTGAGCAGGCCTGCAAACGGCACGCCAGCGATCGCCAGGCCGATGCCGCCGAGGAGGGACTGCACGATGGCCGTGACCCCGACGCCGAGGGCCACGGCGCGGATGGAGCTGGCCGCGAGCAGCACGACCCTGTCGCCGCGCTCGCCGGCGAGCCGCTGGAAGAATCGCCGCACGGCGAGCGCCGCCGGCTCGCCGCCTGCATACATGATCGCCGAAAGTATCGTCGTCAGCAGCAGCTGCACCACGAGCATGCCGGTGCTGCCGGCCGTTGCGACAAGCCACTTCCTGATGTCGTCGAAGTAGGGCGCCAGCTGCCGCTGCCACGCGTCCGCGTCCGAGGCCGCGACATGCTGCCAGACTTCGGCGGCGTGCTTGCCCACCAGCGGCAGTGCGGCGAGCCACTGCGGCACGGGCCCGAGCCTGAAGTCCGCGAGCGTCTTGGCCTGCTCGATGAGTTCGCCAGCGTGGGCGACGATCGTATAGATCGCGATGCACAACGGCCCGAGCACCACGAGCAGCAGGATGATCGTCATGGCCGTGACGGCGAGGCTGCGCCGTCCCCACAGGCGGCGCTGGATCGCGAGCATCGTCGGCCAGGTCGTGATGACGATCATCGTCGCCCAGACCGTGGCCGGAATGAATGGGCGCAGCACCCAGAACGCCGCTGCGATCAGCAGGCCGATGGACAGGACGCTCAGGGTGACGGTCGCGATGTCGCGCGGTCGTTCGATCGTGGCCATGGCAGGCTCCCCAGTACGGTTGCGACACTTCCAAGACCGAGCGCCTCCGATCCGTCATCGTCGCAGCAGGATTGCTGCCGCCGGCTTGCTTCGGGAATCGCCGACGAGTTTCCGCCGATGTTCAGGATCGTGTGCCGGTGTTGACGCAGACCGTCAGCCGGCGGCGCTGGCTATCAAGGTCGCCGCTGTGGTGGCGACCGTGATTGTCGTGCGCTTGAGTCTAGCAGGCGCCAACGGCCTGGGAGGCGGGTCTGGCGTGCGCATTCCCGTCGGGCGATGTTCGTTCGCCGGGCCGGGCCCGTCGCCGGACGGATGATCGCGGCGGTCGCGCCGGACTGACCCGCCCGTCGGGATCTGCGCAGGCCGCTTTCGAGCACGACTGCCCCCCCCCAGGCGTCGGAACGGGCGCCCCGTGGAGGCCTCGCGTTCCGCGACGACCTCCGGCTGTCGACCTTGAGCGGCCGGCACGCGCCACGGCGCCGCTCGCGTAGACTCGCTCCCCCATGGATCAGAATCCCCGCGACGTGCTCGCCGGCGGGCTCGGCGAGCTCGGCCTCGTGCTCGATGCGGTGCAGCTCGACCAGCTGCTCGCACTGCTCGACCTCGTGCGCGAGTGGAACGAGAAGTTCAACCTGACCGCGATCACGGAGCCGGTCGCGATGGTCAGGAAGCACCTGCTCGACAGTCTCACCGTGCAGCCGTGGATCGAGGGGCCGTTCGTCACCGATGTCGGCAGCGGTGCCGGCTTTCCCGGGCTGCCGCTCGCGATCGCCAATCCCGCGCTGCGCTTCACGCTGCTCGACTCGACCGCCAAGAAGGTCCGCTTCCTCGAGCACGCGACCCGCGTGCTTGGGCTCGACCACGTGACGGCGACCTGCTCGCGGGCCGAGAACTTCCGGCCGGCGCAACGCGCCCAGACCGTCATTTCGCGAGCCCTCGCCTCGGTCGCGGAGTTCGTGCGGGTCGCCGGCCACCTCTGCGCCCGCTCCGGCCGGCTGCTGGCGATGAAGGGCAAGGATCCCGCCGCCGAGCTCTCGGACCTGCCTCCGGGGTGGCGGGTGGCGGGAGTCGAGCGGCTGCGGGTGCCGGGCCTCGACGATGCGCGTCACCTCGTCATCCTGCGACCGGAGCCCGCCGCATGAACGCGGTGTCCATTCAATATCCGATCGCCTCGCCGCCCGACGTCGGCGATGCCGCGCCGCTCGGATCGGGCGTGATCTGGCTGCGCCTGCCCGTGCCGGGGGCGCTGCGGCACATCAACGTCTGGCTGCTCGAGGACGGTGCCGGCTGGACGCTGATCGACACCGGCATGAACGTTGCCGCTGCGCGCGAGGCGTGGGACGGTCCTTTCACGGCGGTTCTCGGTGGCCGGCCGGTCACGAGGATCATCTGCACGCACCACCACCCCGATCACGCCGGCCTCGCCGCCTGGCTCGCGGACCGGTTCGGGGTCGCGGTCTACATGAGTGAGCCGGAGGAGCGCCTGCTGCGCGACGCGCTCGCTGCCGGGCCACGGCACGACGCCGTGCGCGCGCGGGTCGCCGCCTTCGAGCGCGACGGCCTCACGGTGACCCCCGAGATGCGCCCAATGGCGGAGTTCGAGGGCTACCGGCGCGTCATGTCGGGGATCCCGGCCGAGATCCGGCGGCTCGCAAACGGCGACGAGATCTGGATCGGCGGCGTGCGCTGGGTGGCGCACCTCGTCCGGGGCCACACCGACGGGCAGCTCGTCTTCCACGCCCCTGACGCGGGGCTCCTGATCGCGGGCGACCAGGTGTTGCCGCGCATTACGACCAACATCGGCATCTACCCCGAGCGCGAGGACCCCGACCCCCTGGCCTCGTTCCTGGACTCCTTCGGGTGCCTCGCGGCGCTGGAGCCCGAGCCGCTCGTGCTGCCGTCCCACGGCGACGTCTTTCGGGGCCTGCGGCGGCGGCTCGAGGAGTTGCGCGCGCACCATGCCGAGACGCTCGCGGAGGTCGAGGGGCTGGTCGCGGAGCCGATGACGGCCGCCGACCTGGCGGGCCGGCTGTTCCGCGCGCCACTCGATCCGCTCAACCGCATGCTGGCGGTCGGGGAGACCCTGGCACACCTGCACTACCTTGCCGCCCGGGGGCGGCTCAGGACCGTCGAGGAGCCCGGCACGCCGCGTCGCTACGCCCCCGTACCGCGCCGCTAGCGAGGCGGCCGGGTGCTATTCTGAGCGGTCTATGAACCGGATCATCGCCGTCGCCAACCAGAAGGGCGGCGTCGGCAAGACCACCACCGCGGTCAACCTCGCCGCTTCGCTCGCCGCAACGAAGCGGCGACTGCTGCTGGTCGATCTGGACCCGCAGGGCAACGCGACCATGGGCTGCGGCATCGACAAGGCCGGGCTCGAGCGCTCGTCCTGCAACGTGCTGCTCGGCGAGTGCCCGGCCGAGGCGGCCATCGTGCGAGTCGAGCCGGGCGGCTTCGACCTCATCCCCTCGAACCAGGACCTGACCGCGGCCGAGGTCCGGCTGCTCGCGACGCTCGCCGGGCGCGAAATGCGGCTCAAGCGTGCGCTCGCGCCGATCCGCAACCGCTACGACCTCACGCTGATCGACTGCCCGCCGGCGCTCAACATGCTGACCGTCAATGCGCTCGTCGCGGCCGATACCGTGCTGATCCCGATGCAGTGCGAGTACTACGCGCTCGAGGGGCTGTCGGCGCTGCTGACGACCGTCGAGCAGATTCGCGCCAACATCAATCCGGACCTCAAGCTCGAGGGCATCCTGCGGACGATGCACGATCCGCGCAACAACCTCGCCAACGAGGTCAGCGCGCAGCTGATCGAGCACTTCGACGACAAGGTGTTTCGCACCATTATTCCCCGCAACGTGCGCCTCGCCGAGGCGCCATCGCACGGCAAGCCCGCGCTGTACCACGACAAGGAGTCGCGTGGCGCGCTCGCCTACCTCGCGCTCGCCGGCGAGATGATCCGCCGCGAGGAGGAGCCGGCGGCGGCGGGTGGCTTCGACGACGAACCGGAGACCGACGAATGAGCGTCAAGAAGCCTGCACTCGGCCGGGGACTCGGGGCACTGCTCGGCGAGACCGCGGCCCGTCAGGTGACCGCCGCGGCGGCGGCCGGCCCGGCCCGTCCGGCAGGCGACGAGCTCGCTCGGCTGCCGCTCGATCTCCTGCAGCGCGGCAAGTACCAGCCGCGCATCGACATGCGGCCGGAGTCGCTGGCAGAGCTCGCCGACTCCATCAAGGCACAGGGCATCGTGCAGCCGATCGTCGTGCGGCCCGTCGGCACGCCGGGTCCCACCGAGTCGCAGCGCTACGAGATCATTGCGGGCGAGCGCCGCTGGCGCGCCGCGCAGCTCGCCGGGCTCACCGACATCCCGGCGATCGTGCGCCGCGTACCGGACGAGGCCGCGGTCGCCATGTCGCTGATCGAGAACATCCAGCGCGAGAACCTGAACCCCCTCGAGGAGGCGAGCGCCCTCGAGCGGCTGGTCACGGAGTTCGACCTGACGCACCAGGAAACAGCCGAGGCGGTGGGCCGCTCGCGCGTCGCGGTCTCGAACCTGCTGCGTCTGCTGGAGCTGAGCGACGAGGTCAAGACGCTGCTTGCCGAGCGTGCGCTCGAGATGGGACACGGCCGTGCACTGCTCGGCCTCACCAACCGCCGCCAGCAGGCCGAGGTCGCTTCGCTGGTCGCGAAGAAGGGCCTGTCGGTGCGCGAGACCGAGGCGCTGGTACGGCGCCTGACCGCGCCCGCCCGGGCCGCGACGGAGTCGTCCGCGGCGCCCGACGCCGACGTCAGGCGACTCGAGACCGAGCTCGGCGAGAAGCTCGGCGCCAAGGTCACCTTCCGACAGGGAGCACACGGTCGCGGCCAGCTCATCATCAACTACTCGAGCCACGAGGAACTCGACGGAATCCTCGGGCACATCCACTGAGCCGGCGACTCCAAAACGCAAATAAGTACAGATACTTAGGGTGCCCGATACCCGTATCATCCGTTCTTGTAGCACTGCAAAAAGGCCCCTATAATGCGCGCGCTTTCGGGGTCGCCGTCGCGCTTCCCGCAACCAGAGCGCCACTTCGCGTGCGTCGCGCCCGACGCTTCGAAGTGGCTTTTTTGCGCGCGTGAATCCGCGACTTCGGAGCCCTGAGCGAGAGCGTCCGATGCCCGCAGGGAACCACCGGGAGCGCAGTCGCCGCCTCGTGCTGCGATATGCGGCGCTGCAGATGGCCGCCGCGGCGGTCGTCGCGGTCGCGGCGCTCGGGGTCGCCGGTACCGAAGCCGCGCGAGCGGCGCTCGCCGGCGGGCTGGTGGTTGCGCTCGGCAACGTGCTCTTTGGCTGGAGGCTGTTCCAGCCGGGGATCGCGCCGGTGCGAACGCTGGCTCGGGCGGCGTACGCCGGCGAAGCGCTGAAGTGGCTGTGGGTCGGCACTGGACTCTGGGTTGCGCTCGGCGTGGCGCACCTGCCGCCGCTGCCGCTGCTGCTCGGGCTGATCGCGGCGCAGTTCGGGTTCTGGCTCGGGATCGCGCTGATTCGGGGCTAGGGAGACGGGGTAAAGAAGATGGCGGCCGAAGGCCCAGAGAACATGACGGCGTACATCAAGCACCACCTCGAGTTCCTCGAGCGCGGTGAGGGACTGATGGCGCTGCACCTCGACAGCATCTTCTTCCTGCTACTGGCGGCGGCGGTCTTCGTCACTCTTTTCATCGGCGTCGCGCGCCGCGCGACCCCCGGTGTTCCCGGCAAGCTGCAGTGCGCGATCGAGATGCTCGTCGAGGCCATCGACGGCCTCGTCAAGGAGACCTTCCACGGCAAGAGCCGCCTGATCGCGCCGCTGGCGATCACGATCTTCTGTCTGACGTTCCTGATGAACTTCATGGACATGCTGCCGGTCGAGGCGCTGCCGGCCG
>Ga0335084_10008931_pt1 | contig 9999 bp, 7 predicted proteins | sample Lox_Sample_44_FD_206721 | JGI IMG/M metagenome (GOLD analysis project Ga0335084, IMG submission 206721) | Soil microbial communities from Loxahatchee National Wildlife Refuge, Florida, United States - Lox_Sample_4.4 | ecosystem: Environmental > Terrestrial > Soil > Wetlands | place: USA: Florida... | reverse complement strand
CGCGATTCCCAGAGCTGGTACTCGTCGAGGATGAACTCCTTTCGGAGAAGCGGAAGGTCCACGGCCGCCCGCACGGCGACGAGGTCATCGAGCGCGCCCCGGAAGTATTTCCGGTCCGTGAGGACGGAGATCGCCGCCGCCCCCGCCCGCGCGTACGCGGCCGCCTGGGCCACGGGATCGAGCGCGGCGTTGAGCGTGCCCTTGGAGGGAGAGGCCTTCTTCACTTCGGCGATGAGCCGGACGCCGCCCACCGAGAGGGGTCGCAGCGCCGCCTCGAACTCCCGCGCGGGACCGAGCCCGCGGCAGAGCGCCTCTAGCTCGGCCTGCGGCCGCTCTTCGCGGAGCCGCCGAAGCTCCTCCCGCTTGTTAACGAGAATCTCGTCGAGCGCGCCCATCCCATGACCTAGTAGTCGCCGCGCAGCCCGCGCTCGCGCGCCGGATTGAGATCGATGCGCGCCATCTGATCGAGCACATGCTCGCGCAGCGTCCGCGGCGGCGGGAGGTCGCGCACGATCTTCCCCTTGGAGACGAGCGGCTTGAGCAGCGCCTCCGCCTGCCTGCCGCCGGCGTCCAGCGGCGCGGGCTTCGCGGCGGAGAGCACCACGTTGGTCGCCGTACCGGGGATGCGCCAGACCTGCTTTGCGCCGGAGCGCTTGCCCCGCTTCGCCATGGGCTTGCCTTCGATCTCCATGATGTCGAGCGCGAACGACAGCACCGGCGCGTTCGCGATCGAGGTGCCGACGCCGTACCCGTCGACGAGGGGGTTGAGCTTGAGGATCTCGTACTCGTCGATGCCGCCCGAGGCGAAGATCTTCACGTGCTCGAATCCCCGGATGTCGAGCTCCCAGCGGACCTCCTCGATGATGCGAAAGAAATCGCCGCGCCGCGACGACGGCGTGTCGAGCCGCACGGCGTAGAGGTCCTTGCCGAGCGCCTCGGCGACCCGAATCGCCTCGAATTTCTCGTCCTGCAGCGTGTCGATGAGGGCAACCCGCCTGACCTTCTGGTCGATGACCTCGTGGAAGGCTTTCAGGGCCTCGACCGTGTCACCGAACATCAGCACGAGCGCGTGCGGGATGGTGCCGGTGGGATCGGCGTCGATCAGCTCGGCGGCCTTGGTGACGGCGACGCCGTCGCAGCCGCCGATGAACGCGTTGCGCTCGATCATCGGGGCGAGAGCCGGGTGCATCCGCCGCGCGCCGAACGAGATGACCGCGCGGTCGCCGGCGGCCCGCTTGCATCGGGCAGCCTTGGTCGCGATGCCCGAGGCCTGGCAGAGGAGACCCAGCAGCGCCGTCTCGTACTCGGCCCACTCGACGTAGGTGCCTTCGATGACGAGCACCGGCTCGTGGGGACCGAAGATCGTCCCCTCGTCCATGGCCCACGCGTCCACCGGCAGCCCTTCCAGGAGCGCCGCCGCCTCCTCGATACCAGCCAGGATGCCGAAGCTCCAGTCGGCCTGGGGAAAGCTCTTGAGCCGGATCTCAGCCTTGACGCGCTTTGTCAGGCCCTTGGCCTTGAGGATCTGTATCGTCCGCTGAAAGTAGACGTCCGATACCTGGCCCGCTTTGATCTCGGGCTCGGACGCGGTGTGGAAAGCGCGCTTCGGCTGGTTCGCCATGCTGGTAGAGGGTGAACAACGCCGACCCTCAAGTGGGCGGATTGTCCCAGAAACTCCCGGTGAAGTCAAACGACCGGGGCCCGGCACCGCAGCCGCAAGTCCCCGCCCTACAAGGACTTCCGGCTACAGATCGAGGCTTTTGAGGTAGGCGCGGAAGGCGTCGGCCAAGTCGGGGCGCGCCAGCGCGAACTCGACCGTGGCCTTGAGGAAGCCGAGCTTTTCGCCGGTGTCGTGGCGGCGCCCCTCGAACTCGACCGCATAGATGGGCCGGCGACCGCGAAGGGTCCTGAGTCCATTGGTCAGCTGGATCTCGCCGCGGGAATCCGGCGGGGTCTCGGCCAGGATCGCGAAGAGATCCGGCGTGAGCACGTAGCGACCGATGATGGCCAGGTCGGACGGCGCATCCTTGGGGTCCGGCTTCTCGACCAGGTCCAGCACCTCGAACACGTTGCCGCCGAGCCCACGCGGCACGATGACACCGTAGCGTCCGATCTCGTCCTTGGGGATGCGCATCACGGCAAGCACGGGACCTCCGTGCCGCTCGAACACATCCAGCAGCTGGCGCATGCAGGGCACCCGCGACACGATGATGTCATCGCCGAGGAAGACACCGAAGGGCTCCTCGCCGACGAGCGGCCGGGCGCAGAGGATGGCGTGGCCCAGCCCGAGCGGCTCCTTCTGGCGGACGTAGGAGACCGAGGCCATTTCCGAGATCGTCTTGATCTGGGCCAGCTCCTCGAGCTTGCCGCGATCCTGCAGGTAGTACTCGAGCTCGAACGCCGCGTCGAAGTGATCCTCGATGGCGCGCTTGTTGCGGCCCGTGACGAGGATGATCTCGTCGAGCCCGGACGCGACGGCCTCCTCGACGACATACTGGATGGTCGGCTTGTCGACGAGCGGCAGCATTTCCTTAGGCTGGGCCTTCGTCGCCGGCAGGAAACGGGTGCCGAGCCCGGCGGCGGGGAAGACGGCCTTGCGAACCCGGCTCATGAGGGGCCGGGACCCTCTCCGGTCATCCGCACCTGGATCTTCAGCTTCTTGACGCGGTACCAGAGGCTGCGTTCGGTGATGCCGAGAAGCTTGGCGGCCTTGGCCTGAACGCCTTGGGCCTTCTGCAAGGCATCCAGAATGGCGCGCCGCTCCCAGTCCTCGAGCGCCTCGTCGAGCGACCCGGTCACGGCGGGTATTGCCTCGCCAGCCGTCGGGCCCTTGGCGCCGCGCTGCACGGCCGGCGGCAGATGCTCGGGCAGGATGACGCCGTCCGAGAGAACCATGGCGCCCTCGAGGACGTGCTGGAGCTCTCGGATGTTTCCCGGCCACGGGTAGGTCCAGAGACACCGAAGAGCCTCGGTGGACAGGGTGGCGGACTGCCGCCACAGACGCGCTGCGGCCCGGTCGAGGAGGTGCGTCACGAGAAGCGGCAGGTCGTCGATGCGCTCCCGAAGCGGCGGCATCACGAGCCGCACGCCCTGCAGACGGTAAAAGAGATCGGAGCGGAACCTGTTCTCCGATGCCATGGCCTCGAGGTCCTGGTGGGTCGCCGCGATCACGCGCACGTCCGCCCCGATCGCGCGCGTGCCGCCGACCCGCTCGAACTGCCGCTCCTGCAGGACGCGCAGAATCTTGGCCTGCATCGCCCCCGGCATGTCGCCGATCTCGTCGAGGAAGAGCGTTCCCTCGCGCGCCAGCTCGAACCGCCCGGGGCGCGCGCGGATGGCTCCCGTGAAGGCGCCGCGCTCGTGGCCGAAAAGCTCGGACTCCAGCAGGCCCTCGGGGATCGCGGCGCAGTTGACCGGGATGAAGGGCCCGTCCTTGCGAGGGCTCAAGCGGTGGATCGCGCGCGCCATCAGCTCCTTGCCCGTGCCGCTCTCTCCGTGAATCAGGACGGTGAGATCGGTGGGCGCCGCGCGCTGGGCCATGTCGATCACGCGCTTGAGAGCTTCGCTCTTGCCGATAAGATCCTCGAAACCCCCGGCCGATTGCCCCTCGCGCAGCACCTTGACCTGCTGTTGAAGTCGCCGCCGATCCAGCGCCCGGGCGACGACGACCTGGAACTCGGCCATCTTGAGGGGCTTGGTGAAGAAATCGTACGCGCCGCGTGTGATCGCGTTCATCGCGATCTGGCGGGTGCCGTGGGCCGTCATCACGATGATGGGTGTCTCGGGCGCCAGGTCCCGGCAGCGCGGGATCGCGTCGAGGCCGTCCATGTCTGGCAGCCGGACATCGAGAAGGATGAGGTCATAGGAGCCGGCCTTGAGCTTGTCGAGGAGGGCACCGGCGGTCGGCGCCACCTCCGCCTCGTACCCTTGCCGAGTCAGCGCCTCACGGATGACGAACGCCAGGTCCTCGTCGTCCTCGGTGATGAGGATACGCTCGCTCATGGACGCGCCCCCGCGGCCAGGACTGGCGCGGTCGTAGGCAGCTCCACGATGAACCTCGTCTCCCTTGCGCCGTCGGTCTCCATGGTCAGCGTCCCGTGGTGCGCTTCGACGATCTGCCGCGCGATCGGCAGGCCCAGACCCGTGCCGCGCGCCTTCGTCGTGAAGAACGGATGAAATATGCGCTCCCGGATCTCCGGCGGAATGCCGACGCCCGCGTTCTCGACGAGCACGCGGAGGTGCTCGTCGCCGTGCGCCTCGACCCGCACGCGGACGGTGGCACCTTCCGGCGCGGCCTCGAGGGCGTTCTCGATCAGGTTGGTGAACACCTCGGCGAGCCGGAAGGGGTCGCCCCAGACCGGCGGCACGGCGTCGGGGTCGACGCGATCCACCACCAGGCGCGGATCGCGTGGCAGCATGGCCACGAGCTCCTCGAGCGCCTCCGGAAGCGACACGGCCTGCCACGTTTCAGGCTCGGGATGCGAAAGCGTCAACAGGTTTTCGACGAGCCGGTTCTGGCGGTCCACGCCGATCAGCACGCGGTCGATGTATTGTCGCCGCTGGTCACCTTCAGGAAGATCGGCCTGCAGAAGCTCGAGCAGCCCCCGGATTGCGGCAAGGGGCGTCCGGATTTCGTGGGCAATGCGCGCGGCCATGCCACCGAGAAACGCCAGCTGGTCGGCGCGCCGGATCTCCTCGCGGATGCGCCGCTTCTCTGAGGCGTCGCGGATGACCAGCACCTGTGCGGTCGCGGCGCGTCCCCAATCCCGGCGCTGGGCGGTGACCTCGAGGAGCAGCGCATGCCCCTTGGCCGTCACCGCCGGCACTTCGTTGTCGTGCACCGGCTCGGGCCCGCCGGGCTCGTCCTCGAGGAGCCGCGCCAGTCGCTCGTTGCCGCTCCCGAGAGGGAACACGCCTGCGCCAGAGAGAATGGGCTCACCCCGGTAAGGGCCGAGCGACAGATCCAGCAGTGCCTCCGCCGTCGTGTTGAACGATACGAGAGTCCCGGACGGGTCGAGCAACAGCATGCCCTCGGGCAGCCGTGCCAGGATGTCGCTGTCACGGACGAAGCGGTCCATGGACAGCGTCAGCCGCCCGACGGCGGCGTCCAGCACCCCCAGCTCGTCGCGGACGGTGGTCGTCTTCCGAAGGTGGCCGACGGGCTCGTCGCCCAACTGGGGTGAGAACGCCTCAGCCTTCTCCACGATGCCGCGGATGCGACCCGCCAGGTTGAGACCTACGATGAGCCCGCCCACGGCGGCGAGCGCGCCCGCGACCGCGGCGCCCGTGAACAGGAGAATTGCCAGCTGTCGCGCCTGCGGGCCGCTCAGCTCGCTCGCGAACGGCCGGGCGAGGTAGAGGAGGAAGAGACCGCTCGCGGCGGCCGACGCTGCCATCAACAGCGAAAACACCACGTAGAGCCGAAGCGATACGCGGTACTCGCGGGGGGCCGGTCTGGTCATCGGAGCAGGCCTGCTATCTGACCCCGCCCTTCATCGCCTGGCCGAGGTTGAAGATCGGCAGGTAGAGCGCAAAGATCACGCTGCCCGCGATGCCGCCCATCACGACAATCATGAGGGGCTCGATGAGGGACGAGAGTGTCGCCACCGACTGATCCACCTGCTGCTCGTAGTACATCGCGGCGCGCCCGAGCATGGTCGGCAGCGTGCCGCTCTCTTCTCCGGTCGCCACGAGCTGCGTGATCATGCTCGGAAACTCCCCTGTCTGCCTCAAGGTGTCCGCGATGGTGCCGCCGTCGCGCATCCGCTGGGTCGCCCCGGTCAGCGCCTCTTCGATCACGGCGTTACCGGACACTCGCGCGACCGTCTCCATGGCTTCGATCAGGGGAATGCCGGCATTGAGCAGGACGCTCATCGTCCTGCATATCCGGGCCATGGTCGACTTCCTGATCAGCGAGCCGAACATCGGCATGTTGAGCTTCATGCGATCGATTGTCTTGCGGCCGCCGGGCGTCTGGTAGATCGAGTAAAAGATCAACATCACGACGCCGAGGCCCAGCACCATGAACAGCAGATAGTCGCGCAGGGCATTGCTCACGCCGATGAGAACTCGGGTCGGCAGGGGCAGGGTGGCGCCGGCCTTCTCGTAGACGTTCTGGAATATCGGCACGATCTTGAGGATCATGAAGATGACGATGAGGATCGCCACGACGAGGATGACCGCGGGATAGGCGATGGCGCCCTTGACCTTGCGTTGGATGCTGTCCGTCTTCTCGAGGTACGTGGTCATCGTGTCCAGCACGACCGGCAGGGAGCCGCTGAGCTCGCCGGCCCGGACGATCGACACGTACAGCGGGCTGAACACGTGCGGGTGCTGGGCCAAGGCGTCGGCGAACGTGCCCCCCGCGGTGATGTCGTCGCGCACGCTCTCGAGGACCTTCGTGAACACCTTGTGGGTGGACTCCGCCGCGAGCGCCGTCAAGATCCGGACAAGGTGGAGGCCTCCACCGAGCATGGCGGCGAGCTGGCCCGTGAACAGGAGGACGGTGCTGAGGTTGACGCCCGTAGACAGGCGCTTGAACGACTGGCGGAGGTCGGCGACCGTCTGGCCGAGGTCGATCGCGGTGACGCCGCCTCCCCCGCCCGCCCGGGCGGGCCGGAGCGAGAGCACGATCTGCCCCCGCTCCCGAAAGCGCGTGATCAGCTCGGCCTGCTCCGCGGCCTCGGCCGTGCCCCGGCTCACCGAGCCCCGACGGTCTGCGACCTCGTACTGGTAGACCGGCATCGTCTACTCCGAGTCCGCCGCCACTGTGAGAACTTCCTCGAGCGTCGTGAACCCGCGCGCGGCCTGGCGGAAGCCGCACTGCCTGAGCGTGACCATGCCCGACTCGACCGCGTAGCGCTGGATCTTGTCGCCGTCGGCGCCGTCGATGAGCATGCGACGCACCTCGGCATCGACGGCAAACACCTCGTAGAGCGCCATCCGGCCCGAATAGCCCACGTTGCGACAGGCCTTGCACCCGCGCCCGCGGTAGAGGACTTGCGGCCCCGGATCCGGGGCGAACAGCGCCAGCTCGTCCCCCGTGGGCCGATAGGACTCCTTGCAATCCTTGCAGATCCGTCGCACCAGCCTCTGGGCCGCGGCCACGTTCACGGCCGACGCCACCAGGAACGGCTCGACCCCGATGTTGATGAGGCGCACGAGCGTCGACACGGCGTCATTGGTATGGAGCGTCGAGAGCACGAGGTGCCCCGTCAACGCGGCCTTGACGGCGATCTGCGCGGTCTCCTGGTCGCGGATCTCACCGATCATGATGATGTCCGGGTCCTGGCGGAGGATCGAGCGCAGCGCTCGCGCGAAGTCGAAGCCGATCTCGCTCTTGACGTGAACCTGCTGGATGCCCGGCTGGCGGTACTCGACCGGATCCTCGACGGTGACCACGTTCTTGCGGGGCGACTTGATGAACTTGAGCGCCGTGTGCAACGTCGTCGACTTGCCGCTCCCCGTGGGCCCGGTGATGAGCACCATGCCCCAGGGCCGCCGGATGCCCCTCAGGAAGGCCTCGAGCTGTTCCTTCTCGAAACCGAGGTTCTCGACGTTGTAACGATCGACCACGGCCGCCTTCTCGAGGAGCCGGAGCACGACCTTCTCGCCAAACACGGTGGGCAGCGTCGAGACCCGGAAGTCGAACTCCTGGCCGTGGATGCGGGAAGCGAAGCTGCCGTCCTGGGGCAACCGGCGCTCGGCGATGTCCAGGCGAGAGATGATCTTGATGCGGGACACCACCGCCAGGTGAAGCTGCCGCGGGACCTCGAGCAGGTCGAATAGCAGCCCGTCGATGCGGTACCGCACCTTCGTCCGGTCCTCAGCCGGCTCGACGTGGATGTCTGAAGCGCCGTCGAGCGCGGCCCGGCCCAGGACATAATTGACGACGCGCACGACCGGCGGGTCGTCGGCCTGGGATTGCAACTGGCGGATGTCGACGACGCCCTCGGCCTGCGAGGCGGTCGGCTGGCTCACGTTGAGACCGAGGTCGAGCTTGAGCGCCTCGTCCAGGCCGTCGCTGCCGGCGACGGCCCCGACCTTTCGATACGTCTTCTCGATGGCCTCCTGGATGGCCCCGGCCGGGCCGATACGGAAATCGACGTCGAGCCCCGTGGCCCGCCGGAGGTCGTCCAGAGCCATGACGTTCAGCGGATCGGCCGTGGCGACGATCAGCTTCCGGCCGGAGCGCTGGGAGGCGATGACGCCGTACTGGCGGGCAACCTCCTCCGGCACCAGCTTGACGACATCCGGGTCGAGCGCGTCCAGCTCCTGGCTGCTGATCGATTCCTTGCGGAACTGGGCGCCGAGGTAGTTGAGGAGGATGTCCTCGTCGATCAGCTTCATGTCGATGAGGATCTGCCCGAGGCGCTCGCGGGTCTTGCGCTGGCGATCGAGGGCCTGGTTCAACTGGTCGGTCGTCAGGACTTTGTCGTTGACGAGCATCTGGCCCAGCGGCACCCACGCCCAACGGTCCTGGTGCTCGCTCACTCCACACCCCTCCGGACGCCCATGGCCTCGAGCCGCGCCATGACCGTCGCGCGGTCGGGGCTGTCGGCCGGGCTCTTCGCGAGGAACGCCCGGTAGTGGCGCGCGGCCTCAGCACCGCGCCCCTGACGGTCCAGCACCACGGCGAGGTCGCGATGGGCCTCGGCGTGCCCCGGCACCGCGCGGAGCGCGCGTCGGAAAGCTTCAACGCCGCGCGCCTCGTCTCCTGCTCGGATCAGCACCACGCCCAGACTGTCCCAGGCCTGGGCGTCCGTCGGATCGAGCTCGATCGCATTCCGGAAGGCGGCTACGGCTTGGTCCAGCTCGCCGCTCTGGCCCGCCTCAATTCCCGCCCGCATCAGCGCCGCCACGCGGGCGGCCACCGGCACAGCCCGAGGCGGCGGCGCGGGTGACGCTGCCGCAGGGGTCGAGACCGCCGTGGTCACGCCGGCGCGGGCCGAGGACCGGGCCAAGCTCTGGGGCCGGAGCACGAGCGCGACGGCAACAATGCCCATTATGATCACCATAACCAAAATTCCCGCGATACGCCATTGTCGCCGCGGCTCGGCATTCTCACCAAGGCGCGGGATGCCGCCAAGGCCGGGGCGGCGGGCCCGCTTGTCGTCCATGGCCATGAGGATGTCGGCCAGCCGGCTCACTGGGCCCCGCGCTCAGCAATTGTGGGGTTGAACCGCCCGCCGACGACTCGCGACAGGGCCATAGCGGTCCGGGGCCCGACGACACCGTCCTCCTGCAGCCCTCCGACCGCCCGCTGAAAACGGCGCACGGCCAGCTGGAAGCGGCTGTTGTAGCTGGGCGGCACGGGCAGGCTCAGGTAGCCGAGTCTATTGAGCCGGAGACCGATCGCCGTGAGCGCGGCCGGCGTCATGTCGCGTGATGGGTCAGGTGGGAGCTGGTCCACGTTGCGCCAGACGACCCACGCGGAGCGCGTCCAGGCGGGACCGAGCGTGTTGAGCGCGAAGCGCGCTTCCTCTCCGGACGGAGCGATCAACGTCGCCGTGTCGGCGCCGATCGAGCGGAGCAGGTAGGGCCGCCCGGCCGGCGCGTCGGCGAGCTCGACAAGGGCCGGCAGCCCGATCGCGCGCAGGTCCGAGAGAGTCGTCTCGGGCAGAAGCGTGGCCGAGAGCTGATAGCGTGTGACGACGCCGGGAATGTCAAGGCTGCCGTCGTGGTGTGTCGGCCATGGCGGCCCCGCCCCCGGCGCCGTGTCCTGGATGCCCCAGAGCGCGAGGAGACGCGTGAGAAGCTGCCGCTGGGCCTCGGCGTCAGAAGTCACGACGGGGCCATGCGCCGGCGAAGCGGCAGGGATCGGCGCCGGCGGTGAGGCGAGAACCGGCGACCGTTCCGGCGGGAGCGCGGCCCCAGGACCTGCCGCCTGCAGGGCCAACGCTGCCGGCGCGGCGGCAACGTGCGCGGTCGTGCGCAGGTCGCCGGGACGGCGCCCTCCCAGGCCGAGCCCGCCCCAGTACGCGGCGGCCCCGCCCGCGC
>Ga0335084_10008927_pt1 | contig 10000 bp, 10 predicted proteins | sample Lox_Sample_44_FD_206721 | JGI IMG/M metagenome (GOLD analysis project Ga0335084, IMG submission 206721) | Soil microbial communities from Loxahatchee National Wildlife Refuge, Florida, United States - Lox_Sample_4.4 | ecosystem: Environmental > Terrestrial > Soil > Wetlands | place: USA... | reverse complement strand
GCCCCGGTGGTGGGAGTGGACCTCTGGTACCACGTGGGTGCCGTCAGCGAGCGCAAGGGGCGCAGCGGGTTCGCCCACCTCTTCGAGCACCTGATGTTCCAGGGGAGCAAGCACCTCGACGGCGACGAGCGGACGGTATTCGCGCTCCTGGAGCGCAACGGCGCCACCAACCTCAACGGCAGCACCGACTGGGACCGCACCAACTACTTCGAGACCATGCCGGCCGACCGCATGGAGATCGCGCTCTGGCTGGAGAGCGACCGGATGGGCTTCCTCCTCGACACCGTCGACCAGAAGAAGCTGGACACCCAGCGCGAGGTGGTGCGCAACGAGCGGCGGCAGAGCGTGGAGAACGTTCCCTATGGGCGCGCCGAGGAGCGCCTGGTGCAGCTCCTCTTCCCCGAGCCCAACCCCTATTTCGGATACGTGATCGGGTCGCACGAGGACCTGGCGGCCGCCTCGCTGGAGGACGTGCGCGACTTCTTCCGCACCTACTACGCGCCCAACAACGCCTCCCTCTCCATCGTCGGCGACTTCCAGCCGGCGCAGGTGAAGTCGCTGGTGGAGAAATACTTCGGGCCGCTGCCCCGCGGGCCTCGGGTCCCGAAGGTCACCGCGCAGACGCAACCGCTGACGGCTCAGACGCGGGAGACGGTGCGCGACCAGGTGCAGCTCGCCAAGATCCTGATCGGGTACGTGGGGCCCAAGCCGCTGGAGAAGCCGGCAGTGGTGCCGCTCATGCGGATCCTGGCCGGCGGGAAGTCGAGCCGCCTCTACCACCGCCTGGTCTACGAGAAGAAGATCGCCCAGGACGTGAGCGCGAGCTGGGATCCCGCCATGCAGCTCGGCGGCCTGCTGGAGATCACCGCCACCGTGCAGGCGGGGCATACGCCCGAGGAGGTGGTCCAGGCCCTGGACGCGGAGATCCGCGCCCTGCGCGACGCGCCGCCTTCCCCGGACGAGCTGGAGCGCGCCAAGCGCAACCTGCGCTCGTCGCTCTTCGCCCAGCTGGAGAACGTGGGCGGGTTCGGGGGCAAGGCCGACCAGCTCAACTACTACGAGATGTTCGCCGGGGATCCGGCGGCCTTCTCCAGGCAGCTGGAAGCGGTGCTGGCGGTCGAGCCCGGTCAGGTGCAAGAGCTCGCGCGGCAGTACCTGCGCGACGAGGCGCGGGTGGTGATCACCGTGCTGCCGGAAGAGAAGCGGGCGTCCGCGGGAGGCGAGCGATGAAGAGGATCCTGGGCGCCCTGCTGCTGGTCTCCTGCGCCTCCGCCCCCAACAAGCCGGCGCCGCCGCCGCAGGCCGCGGCCGAGCCGCCCAAGGCCGTCCCGCCGCCGGTCGCGGCCGACGCCTTCCGCGCCCAGCCGCCCGCGCCCGGCGCCCCGGTCGAGTTCCACGCCCCCATCCCCGAGGAGCACGCGCTGGCCAACGGGCTGAAGGTCTTCCTCATCGAGCGCCACGAAGTGCCCCTGGTGGCCGTCTCCCTCACCGTCCGCTCCGGCGTGGACACCGACCCGGTGGGCAAGGCCGGCCTCTCCTCCCTGGCCCTGGACCTGCTCGACGAAGGGACGCCGGGGCGCGACGCCGCCGCGGTGGCCCGGGGCTTCGAGGACCTGGGCGCTCGCTACGCCACCGCCACGGACGCCGACTCCTCGCGCCTCTCGGTGACCGCGCTCTCCGACACCTTGGACGCGGCCCTGGAGATCTTCGCCGACGTCGCCCTCCGCCCCGCCTTCCGCGCGCCCGACGTGGAGCGCGTCCGGGTCGAGCGGCTGGGGCAGATCGCCCAGGCGCTGGACGATCCCCAGTCGGTGGGGCAGCACGTGCTGGCGCGGGTGATCTACGGGGAGAAGCATCCCTGGGGCTATCCGGGCGAGGGGACCGTCAAGTCGGTGAAGTCCATCTCCCGCAAGGACCTCGTGGCCTGGCACAAGGCCTGGTTCCGCCCCTCCAACTCTGCGCTGTTCGTGGTGGGCGACACGAAGAGCGCCGATCTGCTTCCCTTGCTGGAGAAGCGCTTCGGCGGCTGGAAGGAGAGTGCGGCGCCGAAGAGCGCGCCGCCGCAGCGGGCGAAGAGCGGGACGCGGGTGGTGACCCTGGTGGACAAGCCCGGCGCGCCGCAGTCGCAGATCTGGATCGGCGAGGTCGGCGTGGCCTCGGGTGCGCCCGACATCTTCCCCGTGCGGGTGATGAACAACATCCTCGGCGGCAGCTTCAACTCCCGCCTCAACGGCAACCTGCGTACCGAGCACGCCTGGTCCTACGGCGTCTTCAGCTTCTACGACACCCACCGCGAGGCCGGCCCCTTCGTGGCCGCCGGCGGAGTGGTGAGCGAGAAGACGGCGGCCGCCCTGGGCGAGTTCATGAAGGAGCTGCGGCGGATGAAGTCGGGCGAGGTGAGCGACGCCGAGCTGGCGGACGCGAAGGAGTCGTTGATCCGCGCCATCCCCGCGCTCTTCGCCAGCGACGAGCAGACCGCCGGGGCCTACGCCCGGGCCTGGGCCCACGGGCTGCCCACCGACTACTACGCCACCTACCAGCAGCGCGTGCAGTCGGTGAGCAAGGAGGAAGTGGCAAAGGCCGCCCAGGACCGCCTCCACCCCGACGACATGGCCATCGTGGTGGTGGGCCCCTCCCAGCTCATCGCCCCCAGCCTGACGCAGCTCAACCTGGGCCGCCTGGACCTGCGCGACGCCGAAGGCGAGGCCCGCAAGGCCACCGCCGCCGCCACGCATCCCTGAGACAAGACGTCAGCGGCCACGTCGCCGTCGCCGTCCACGATCACGTCAACGTCGACGTCGTCATTTCTTGTCGCGGGTGCGGGACCTGGCCATGGCGGCCGCGGTGCGGTCGGCCAGGTCGAGGAAGGCGAAGAGGAGGGCCTGGAGCTTGGTGGGATCGCCGATCCCCTCGAAGCGGTCCTCCTTGATCCGGTAGGCCAGCCAGTCGCGCTCGGTGGCTCCTTCCCGGTAGGGAGGGAGCTTGAGACCCGAGAGCGGCGTGCCCGAAAGGTCGATCTGCACGCTCCAGCCCGGCCGCTCGCGCAAGGTCTCGATGCGCAGGCCCAGGGCGGGATCGCGCCCCCGCTCGAGCTGCGCCTTGTGCCAGGCCTGGATGCGCTCGAGGACTTCCATCTCCGCGATTATCGCCGGGCCCGGTCACCCGGCAAGGATCTCGCGAGCCGCGCGCACTCCGGTCTCCAGCGCCCCGTGCACGGTCCCCCAGGAAGTGCGAGGCCTCGCCCGCGAAGTGCAGCGGGCCCACCGGCCTCGCCAGATCGCGCTGCGCGCGCATCGCCCCGGCCGCGCCCAGCTGTAGGCGCCGCGCGCCAGCTCGTCCGCTTGCCAGTCGAACACCAGCGCGCGGTGCGGCCGGACCCGCTCTCCCAGCGCCCGGGAGAGCGACTGCACGGCCGCCTCCACCGCGTCCTTCCGGCGCAGCGCTTCCGCCTGCCGGCTCGCGACCCAGCCGATCAAGGCCGGCGCCCGCGAGGGCAAGGGCCGCCAGAAGGTGGGGACCTGCTCGCCCCGCGCGTGGAGGAGGGCCAGGTCCGCCGGCCAGCGCGGCCGGGCGAAGAGCAGGGCGATCTTCACCACCGGGCCCATGGCCAGCGCCTCGATCGCCTCCCTCTTCCAGCGGGGCAGCGGAGGACGAAAGCGCACCGCTCCCGCCTGCAACAAGTGCCATGGATGACCTCCGCGCCGGCCTCGAGCGGCACGGGCCAGCCGCGCTCGCGCACCGTGTGGATCCGGCCGCCGATCCGGTCCCGCGCCTCCAGCACCACCACCTCGCGCCCGCGTCGGCCAAGCTCGCGCGCCGCCGCCAGTCCCGCCACGCCCGCCCCGATCACGATCGCGTCCACCGCGCTTCCAGGGCGAGCGGCGGCGAGGAAGGAACATCCCGTACCGCCCGATCGTCGGATGGAAGGCTGCGCACGTCCTTCGGCTCCGTGCGCGCCGGCGCGCAACCGATTCGGCTCCGGGCCGCTTGCGGACGTCCGGCGCGGGGCACGCCCCTTGCTGCACTCCCGCGAGATGAAGGCCGCCCTCCTCTGCGAGTTCAACAAGCCGCTGCGCCTGGTCGACCTCCCCCGCCCCGAGCCGGGCCCCGGCGAGATCCTGGTGAAGGTCGAGGCGAGCGGGATCTGCCACACCGACATCCACACCGCGCGCGGCGAGTGGGCCGCGGAGAAGCCTTCGCTCCCGCGCATCCTCGGGCACGAGGCGGTGGGGATGGTGGTGGGCCGGGGAGCGAGCGTCGAGACGGTGAAGGAAGGCGACCGCGTGGCGGTGCCCTGGCTGCACCAGGCCTGCGGCTGCTGCCGCTACTGCGCCAGCGGCTGGGAGACGCTCTGCGAGGCGCGGAAGAACACCGGCCTCACCGTCGACGGCGGCTACGCCGAGTACGTCAAGGCGGACGCGCGCTACGTGGGCCGGGTCCCCTACGGGATCGATCCCCGCGAGGCCGCGCCGCTCACCTGCGCCGGGCTCACCAGCTACAAGGCGATCAAGGTGGCCGGCACCCGCCCTTCCGACCTGGTGGCGGTGTTCGGGGTGGGCGGCCTGGGCCACCTCGCCATCCAGTACGCGCGCATCGCCGGCGCCACCGTGGTGGCGGTGGACCTCACGGCCGAGAAGCTGGAGCTGGCCAAGGACCTGGGCGCGGAATACGTGGTGAACCCGCGCCAGCAGGATCCGGTGGAGTACATCCAGCGCCTGGGCGGTGCCGACCAGGCCATCGCGGTGGCGGTGGCGCAGCGGGCCTTCGAGCAGGCCTTCCGCTCCCTGCGCCGCTCGGGCCGGCTGGTCTTCGTTGCCCTGCCCCCGGAGAACAGCGTCAAGCTCCCCATTTACGAGACGGTGATGAGCGGGATCACCATCATCGGCTCGCTGGTGGGCAACCGGGCCGAGCTGGCCGAGGTCTACGAGCTGCACCGGCGGGGGCGGACCCGCGTGATCTACCAGACCCGCAAGCTGGAAGAGGTGAACGAGGCCTTCGCGCAGGTGGAGAGCCTTCGCATCCCCGCCCGGGTGGTGCTCACCTTCTAGAGCGGCCCTTGGCCTTGTGGCGCGCCGGCTTGCGGGCCAAGGCCTTGCGCGCGGCCGACTTGCGCGCGGGCGCCTTGCGCGAGGCCGCCTTGCCCGCCGGCTTGCGCCCCGCTGGCTTGCGCGCGGGCCGCTCCGGGGTGCGCCCCCAGGCGGTGTCGGGTGCGCGCGGCGCCGGCGTCTTCTGCTTGGGGCCCTTGGCGAAGTACCGGGCGAGAGGCTTCAGGTAGTGCTCCAGCCACCCCTTCTCGTATCGCTTGAGATGGCTGGCCGGCAGGTCGCTGTGCTTCAGCACCACCCGCGTGCCGCCGCGGGCCGGCTCGAACTCCACCACCAGGCGCGAGTCGCGCGACTCGGGCGAGAACTCCGCCGTGCGCCAGGTCTGGACGATGCGCCGGCCCTCGTCGACGCCGAGGAGGATGCCGTGGATGTACCCGTCCCAGGCGATGAACCTTCCGCCCGCCCAGGCCTCCACCAGCGCCTCTCCGCCGCCGGTGAAAGCGGCGTGCTCGCGGCTGTCCATCCAGGTCGAGAAGACCCGTTGCGGCTCCGCCGCGACGACCATCTCGAGCTGGAAGAAGTCGGGCATTTTCCTACCCCCATGTTGCAGTTTACGAGTGCGATCGCCCTTTTCCACTTTTCCGGCTTGACGCCCGCGCCAAGGCGCGCTCGCATGCGGCACGCCGGGAGCGGTGCGGGGCTGGCACGGGGCGGTGCCCCCACCCTTCGCGCGTGCGAGCTATCCGCTCGTAAGGACGTCATTTTTCGTCAACGGAGGCAAGGTGGAGGTGAAGGGAATCGAGGTGACCTTCGACCAGCGGGTGGGCGAAGGCGGCTACCTGCGCTTGCGCCGGATGCGCATGCGGCTCCAGCTCTCGGACGGCTCGCGAACCGGCGAGGGGACCTGGGACTACGTCGAGCGGCCCGTGGGCCTGGACGCGGTGGTGGTGGCCATCTTCCGCCGGCGCGACGAGGCGGTGGAGGTGCTCTTGCGGCACGGGGTCCGGGTGCCGCTGCACTTCGGGCGGCCCGAGGTCCCGGAGGCCCTTTTCTTCCCGGAGCTGGTGGCCGGCATCCTGGAGACCGGCGACGACCTGTTCGAGCGCGCGGTGGCGGAAACGATGGAGGAGGCCGGCCTCTCCGTCCCCCGCGCCTCCATCCAGCTCCTCGGCCCTGGCGCCTTCCCCACGCCCGGGATGTGCGCCGAGCTCTTCCACTTCGTCTGCTGCGAGGTGGCCGCGGACGCCGTCCCCCACCCCGTCGAGGGCGACGGTTCCCCGTTCGAGGAGGGCGCGCGGCTGGAGTGGGTGCCGCTCCCCGAGGCGCTGGCGCGCTGCGGGCGGGGGGAGATCCGCGACCTGAAGACGGAGGTGGGCCTGCGCCGCCTGGCGGAGCGGCTTCACCCTTGACATAGCGGGGGGTTTCCGGTCGTTGAAACCGGAGTGCGCGCTGCGTCACTACCGGCCGAGGTGCTCGGCGCCCGCAACAGGGATTCCGACGAGGAGCTGTTGTTGCGGGCGCGCACGGGCGATCCGGAGGCGTTTCGCGTGATCTTCGATCGGGAAGCTCCAGGGGTGCGGCGATTCCTGGGCGATCTCTTGCGCGACGACGCGGCCGCCGACGAGGCGACGCAGGAGACCTTCGTGCGCGCCCACCAGCGCCTCTCCACCCTGGAGCAGGCGGGCAAGCTCCAGGGCTGGCTGTTCGGAATCGCCCGCATGGTCTTCTTCGAGCAGGTGCGGCGCAAGCGCCGCGACGGGCCGCTCGCCGACCCGGCGGACGAGCCGGCGCAGGTGGACCGGGCCGCCAGCCCGGAGGCGGTGCTCCTTTCCGCCGAATCCAATCGCCTGCTGGACGACGCGCTGCGAGGGCTGAGCGAGGAGCGCCGCTCGGCGCTCTTGATGCGCATCGACCATGGCCTGGGCTACGGCGAGATCGCCAGCGCCATGGGCTGGACGCTGCAGAAGGTGAAGAACGAGATCCACCGGGCCCGGTTGCAGCTGCGCAGCAGCCTGGCCGGCTACCTGGAGGAGGGGGCGCGATGACCCACCTGCCGCTGGAGGATCTCGAGGGGCTGGCCTTCGGGGAGCTGGACGCGGAGCGGGCGCGGGCCCTGGAGGCGCACCTCGCCGGCTGCGAGGAGTGCTCCCGCGAGCTGGCCTGGCTGCGGGCGGAGCGGACGCTGCTCGCCCGGCGGCCGGCTCTCCCCACCGTGCACCTCTGGGCGGGGGTGGAGGCACGGCTGAAGCATCCGCGGCGCCGGCCCCACTGGGCCTGGCGCGCGGCGGTAGCCGCCGCCGGAGTGGCCGCGGCCGCGGCCGTGCTGCTGGTGGTCCACCACCCGGCGCCTCCCGCGCTCCCGGCGCAGCCGCCGCAGGTGGCCCGCAAGGCGCCCCGGCCGGCGATCGATCCCAAGACGCTGGCGGCGCTCGACCGCGCCGAGCACGACTATCGCGACGCCGCCAAGGTGCTGGAGGACGAATACGGCCGGTTGCGGCCCCGGATCGATCCCGAGCTGGCCCGGCGCTGGGACGAGACGCTCACCCGGGCCCGCACCCAGCTGGGGGAGAGCAGGGCGGTGGCGGCGGACGACGTGAACGCGCGGATGCGGGTGCTCGACGGCTACGCCGGGTACCTGCGGGCGTTGCGGGTGGTGGTGCAGCAATCCGAGGAGGCAAATCCGTGATCCGAGCCGTGTTGGTGGCAGCCCTCTTCTTCGCGCCCGGAGCGGCGCTGGCCAAGCGCACTCCCTCCGGGGAGCGCGCGAAGCCCGAGCCCAGGGTGGAGGAGTTCGACATCGAGCTGCCGGAGATTCCCAGGCTCCCGGCGTTGCCGGAGCTGGATTTCCCGGGGATCGAGATCGACCTGCCGCGCATGCTGGCGCGGGCCTCCCGGCACGGCGGCGACGAGGACGACGACGACGACGAGATGGACGACGCGCTGGAGGACGGGGCGGCGGGCGGGGTGGAGATGGACCGCGACAGCAAGGCGAAGATCTACAAGATCAACCCCCAGCCCACCATCCGCATCCCCCGGCTGCACATCGGCGGCTACGACAGCGACGACTTCGAGAACCGCACGGCCAGCGCCCAGGCCAAGGGACGGGGCGCCGCCACGCTGGAGGTGAAGGGGCCGGTCACCTTCCAGGTCCGCGCCCAGGCCGGCGAGGTGGAGGTGGTGGCGAGCGACAAGCGCCAGGTCTCGGTCACCCTGAGCGACGCGCCGCCGGACGAGATCACCCTCTCCGCCTTCGGCGACCGGGTGGAGCCGTCCTTCCGCGGCCGGCGGACGCTGCGCCGGGGCAAGCTGCGGGTGGAGCTGCCCAAGGGAAGCCGGCTGGATCTCTCCTCCATGTCCGGCGACGTGAGCGCGCAGAAGATCGGCGATGTGCGCGTGCGCACCATGTCCGGCGACGTCAGGCTCTCCGGCGTCTCCCGGGTGGACGTGCAGACCATTTCCGGCGACGCCCGCATCGAGGAGGCCGCCGGCCCGGTGCGCCTGCACACCGTCTCCGGGAGCGTGACGGTGGCCACCTCGGGGGCGGCGCCGCAGGTGGAATTCCAGTCGGCCTCGGGGAGCCTGGACTGGAGCGGGGTGTGCGGCAAGGACTGCCACCTGAGCGCGGAGACGGTCTCCGGCGACCTGCGGCTCAGCCTGGACCCGAAGAGCTCCTTCGAGCTCAGCTACACCTCGCACAGCGGGGAGCTGCGGGACGAGATGGACCTCTCGGTGAAGAGGGCCCCGGGGCGCAAGCACGGGATGGCGAGCGGGTGGCTGGAGGCCAGCTACGGCAAGGGAGAGGGCGTGATCGAGGCGGACGCGTTCTCCGGCAGCCTGGTGGTGAAGAAGAGGTAGCGCCTGCCTGCCTCCCGGGCGCGGGCCCGGGGGCCGGGCGGGCGATCCGCCCGGTTGACCGGCGGAGGGACGGATACCCACCTTGGTGGAAGGCGAACGAGATTCCATCGGGGGTATCCAATGTCGAAGACGATCTTCGCGGCACCGCTTGCGGTCCTGCTGCTGGCGGGGACGGCGAACGCGGGCACGCTGCAGACGCTCCGCCTGCGGGAGCACGCGCAGACGCCCGAGCAGCTGGCGGCGGAAGTGGTGGAGGTGCAGGCGCACCGGAGCCCCGGGGCGATCATCGCCCAGGACGCGCTCTACGGCGGCCTGGCCGGCCTGGCGGTGGGCGCGGGCGTGGCGCTGATCAGCAGTGACGGGAACTGGGGACGCGACCTGGCCATCGGCGCCGGGGTGGGCCTGCTGGTCGGCGGCGTCTACGGGGCGGTGGACGCGGCCACCTACGCCGACCGGGCTCCCGTCGGGTTCGGCAACGCGTACCACCTGGCGTCCGGCAGGTTCTGACGGCCGATCGGAGGGGAGGCGGAAGCGCTCCTCCCCTCTGATTGACGGCCACCGGAGTCCTACTGTATTCGCACGCATCGTGCGCCTCAGCCACGCCGCCCGGACCGATGTCGGGATGAAGCGGGACAACAACGAGGACAACTTCCTCGTCTACCCCGAGCAGAACCTCTTCGCCGTCTTCGACGGGATGGGCGGGCACGCCGCCGGCGAGGTGGCCAGCGGCATCGCCGTGCGGGAGATGAAGGAGTTCTTCGAGCTCACCGGCAAGGACCCGGAGGCCACCTGGCCCTTCAAGGACGACCGGGCCCGCAGCTATGACGAGAACCGGCTGGTGACCTCCATCAAGCTGTGCAACGCGCGCATCATGGAAGTGAGCGAGCAGGACACCTCGAAGAAGAACATGGGGACCACCTGCGTCTCCCTCCACTTCGTCGAGCGGGACGACGGGCTGAAGGCGCTGGTGGCGCACGCCGGCGACAGCCGCGTCTACCTCTTCCGGGAGGGCAAGCTCAAGCGCATCACCATCGACCACTCGCTGGTCGAGGAGTACCTGCGCATGGGCAAGATCACCGAGGAGGACGCGAAGAACTTCC
>Ga0335084_10008926_pt1 | contig 10000 bp, 6 predicted proteins | sample Lox_Sample_44_FD_206721 | JGI IMG/M metagenome (GOLD analysis project Ga0335084, IMG submission 206721) | Soil microbial communities from Loxahatchee National Wildlife Refuge, Florida, United States - Lox_Sample_4.4 | ecosystem: Environmental > Terrestrial > Soil > Wetlands | place: USA: Florida... | reverse complement strand
CGCCCGGAGATCAGGTGGCAGTTCGCCGAGGCGACGCGGGGAAGTTCCGCGGCCTGCCGCGAGCTGGGCGTTCCGGTGGTGAGCGGGAACGTGAGCCTCTACAACGAGACGGAAGGGCGGGCGATCCTCCCGACGCCGACCGTCGCCGTGGTGGGCCTTCTCCCCGACGTGAGCGCGACCTGCACCGGCGTGTTCCATCGCGCCGGGGACAAGGTGGCGGTGCTCGGCGAGACGCGCGGGCAGCTCGGTGGCTCGGAGTGGCTGCTGATGACCGCGGGGAAGATCGCCGGCCGGCCGCCGGTGCTGGATGCGGCGCGGGAGAAGGCACTCCAGTCGATGGTCCGTGAGCTGGTCCGGAGCCGGAAGGTCACCTCCGCGCACGACACCAGCGAGGGTGGTCTTGCGGTGGCGCTGGCCGAGTGCTGCATGGCGAGCGCCGAGGCCCCGATCGGCGCTCAGGTCTCGCTGCCCCTCGGGTCGGTGGCGCCGCACGCGGTCCTCTTCGGAGAGGACGCCTCGCGGGTCATCGTCTCCTACGCGCCCGAGCACGAGGCGGAGATCGCCGCGGCGAGCAAGGCGGCAGGCGTCCCGTTCACGAGCATCGGCTCGGTGGGTGGAGACCGCCTGGTCATCTCCGGACTGCTCGACCTGCCGGTGGCTCGCCTCTCGGACGCCTGGCGCAGCGGCATCCCGTCGCTGATGAAGAAGCCCACGCACCTCTGACCCGCTTGGCGAGGGCTGGGCCGTTCCTTACGGCTTCGACTGCGCGAGCAGCCAGTTCAGCGCATCGAGCCCAGCGTCTCCCTCATAGCCTTCCCACGCCACCTCGTGCCCCGCATCCGGGACCTCGGTCCACATCACGCCCTTCCGGGGAGGCGCAGGGCAGGCCATGAGCGAGTGCATCACCGCTCGCTCCGGTCCGATCGGCACGACGGTATCGGCGGTGCCATGGAAGGCGCTGATCGCGACCTTCCCCAGATTGCATCCGGCCTGGTCCCAGGCTGAAAGTGGGTCGCCCGAGAGGAGCCAGACCGCTGCGACCTGGTCGTCGGTGTGCGTACCCAGGTACATCCACGTTCGAATGGAACCGCAGCTCATCCCGGTGATGTAGACCCGCTTCGGATCGACCGTGTAATGCGCCAGCGCCCAGGCCATGAACGTGTAGGGCTCGTCTCCAACGTTGCAGTTCAGATTGGTCTGCGGTGAGAGGAGGACGAACGGCAGGGACGCGGGCCACCTGCCGGCATTCACCATGGCCGGAGGGCAGCAGTCGAGCAGCCGGTCCAGGTCGAAGGAGCCGTTTCCGAGCACTCCGCTCCCGTGCCAGAAGACGAGCAGCGGACGCGGGATGCCGTCCCCGTATCCGGGCGGCAGGTACTCGTAGTAGCCGTTGGGTGCGCTGTCCGTTCCGACCGGGATCGCCGATTGCGGAGCGGTCGGGATGGTGACGGCGACCTCGGGGCTCCGTGTGGAGGCGCGCCCGGCAGAATCCACCGACTCGACGGCGAAGGCGTAGATCCCGGGTTGGAGCCGCGGAATGACCGTTCCCGTGTCCGGTAGAGCGATGGTCGCGAGCAGCGACTGTGACCCGCTCCCCTGCCGCCAGTAGAGGCCGTAGTGGTCGAGATTGGACGCGGCCACCGGCGCCCAGCGGACCATGGCCTGTCGGCCGCCGCCGGCCTTGGCCTCGAGGGCCTGCGGGGTGGGAGGGCCCTGTGGTTCCTCGTTCGAGCCGCAGCCCGTCGATGCGGCCAAGACGAGCAGCATCGAGACTGCCAGAACGCAACGAGCACCGGCTCGGGGTGTCATGATCGCCCTCGTGCGCAAGAAGTCCCGATGCGCACAGGACGCCCGGCCGAGGTCCCGGTCAAGCTCTCCGGATGAACTCCAGACGTACCGCCTGAACTTTGGAACCCCGAGTGCCGATGGCGCAGCGGAGAGTCCAGTTCGCCATCACGGTTCGTGAGGTGTCGGTTCGTGAGGTGTCAGACACCTCGGTACGGTGCCCAGGCGGGTGCTGGGCCCGCAGCTCCAGGCACGTCTAGTGGGGATAAGCGCTGGGAATGATGGAGAATGGCGCCATCCGCTGCCGCGGCATGGAGCCTGCTAGTCGCAGGTCACATGGAAGAGACGCAGTCGGAAGGCAGCTTCGCAACGGTGGAGGGGATCCGGCTCCACTTCGTCGAGCAGGGGAGTGGATCGCCCGTCGTTCTGCTGCACGGGTTTGCTTCATCACTCGACGTCTGGAACGGGGTGATGCCGCAGCTCGCGCGGCGCCATCGCACGGTGGCGCTGGACCTCAGGGGCTTCGGCTCGAGCGACCGCTCCGCCGGGGACTACTCTCCACGGGGCCAGGCAACACTGGTGTGGGCTCTGCTCGACCAGCTGGGGATCCGGGAAGCCGCGCTGGTGGGACATTCATGGGGCGCCTCCGTGGTGCTGGCCATGGCGCTCGCCGCCCCCGAGCGGACGAGCAGCATCACGCTGTACAGCGCGTGGGTCTATGAAGAGCAGCTCTCGTGGCCGTTCCGATGGTCGCGGGCCGGCGGCGTCGGCGAGTACCTCTTCCGCTTCAACGACGAGCACTCCATCCGCAGCCAGCTCCGGCTGGCATTCCACGACAAGAAGTACGTCACTCGAGCGCGGGTCGAGGAGGTCGCGGCCAGGATGGCCGTGCCCGGTGCGAGGGAAGCCGGGCTGGCCACGATGCGAGCAATGCACTTCTCGGATCAGCAACGGCGTTACTCGACCCTGCGGATGCCGTCTCTGGTCCTCTGGGGCATGGGCGACGAGATCTCGGCGCCCAGGTTCGCAAACCGGTTGGCGACCGACCTCCACGCGCGGCTGGTCATGTTTCCCGCCTGCGGCCACTTCCCCATGGTCGAGGCGGCGGAAGCGTCGAGCGCGGCGCTCGTCGATTTCCTGGGCGAGTCGAAGCGGTGGAATCCGTTGGCCTGGTTCCGTCGTCGCGCCAGGGGGCTTCACCGCCGCGTCGGGGAGCTCCGGGACCGGCTGCGAGCTCGCGCCGAGGACGAGAGTCAAGAAGGGGTTCCGGGGCGCTGATTGCCTGCTCAGCGCAGCGGCCGGAAGAACTCGCGGATGTCCTGCGCCAGCAGCTCCGGCTCCTCCCAGGCGGCGAAGTGTCCGCCCCGCGGCATCTCCGTCCAGCGCCGGACCTCGTACCCGCGCTCGACCCAGCGCCGGGGCGGAGAGGGCGCCTCGAGCGGGAAACGGGCGAACCCCATCGGCACGCGGATCCGCTCACCCGGCCCGAGCTGCAGCGGGGTGAGCTTCGACTCGCGGTAGAGCCGGAGTGACGACGCGGCGGTGTTGGTCACCCAGTACAGCGTCACGTTGGCCAGCAGCTCGTCGAGCGAGAAGCGCGACTCGACGTCGCCGTCGCAATCGCTCCAGGTACGGACCTTCTCCAGGATCCACGCCGCAAGGCCCACCGGCGAGTCGGTGAGCGCAAACCCCAGCGTGCCCGGACGCGTCGCCTGCATGTGTCCGTAGGCGCCCTCCTCCTCGGACCAGGCCGCCTTGTCGGCCAGGAAACCGCGCTCCTCGGCGCTGAGCGTGGCCTCGTCCTCCACCCATGGTCGAAACGAGCCGGGGATGTAGTTCAGGTGCAGCGCGAGCACCCGGTCCGGTGCGTTCCGCGCCGCCCAGGTGGAGATGCCCGCCCCCCAGTCACCCCCCTGCGCGGCGAAGCGGGGATAGCCGAGGCGCTCCATCAGACCGATCCACAGGTCGGCCACCGCCGCATTCGACATCCCCGGTGACGTCGGCCGGTCAGAGAACCCGTATCCGGGAATGGAGGGCACGACCACGTCGAACGCGTCCTGGGGCGAGCCCCCATGCGCGGCCGGGTCGGCCAGGAGCGGGACCAGCTGCAGCATCTCGAAGACCGACCCGGGCCACCCGTGGGTGATGACCAGCGGCAGGGGCCTCGGCCCGCGGCCCTTCATGTGGATGCAGTGGATGCGCGTCCCGTCGACCGGCACCAGGAACTGGGGGAGCCCGTTCAGCCGGGCCTCCTGGACTCGCCAGTCGAACCGGCTCTCCCAGTAGGTCACCACGCGGCGGAGCCAGTCCTGATCGACCCCCTCGCTCCAGCCCACCCCCGCCACCGGTTCCGGCCAGCGAGTGCCGGCGAGGCGCTCGCGCAGGTCCGCGAGCACGACGTCGGGGACGTTTGCACGGAAGGGCTCGATGTCGCGCGGTTGGTTCATTCCCCGGACGGTACGGCTGATCGTCCCCCCGTCTCCAGTCCCAGGAACTGACGGGCCCTACTGGCAGAGCACCGGCCCGCAAGGGGGCTTGAGATCCGGATCACAAACCTGGACGCAGCACTCGCCGGAGCTCGAGCAGTACTGATGCTCCTCGGTGGTGTCGATCGTCGGACAGGCCCGGCCGCAGGTACCGCAGTTGGCCGGGTCGGTCAGCAGCTTGCACACCGGCGGCAAGCCACAGGGGTCGGGGTCGAAGCCCTGGTTGCACCTCAGACCGCATTCGTACTGCCCGGTCCCCGCGCTCAAGGTGCAGGTGGCGGTCGCGTTGGCGATGGTGACCGGGCACTCGCCTCGCCCACCGCAGTTGTGCACCGAGGAGAAATCCGCCTCGCAGCCGTCCGCGTCCTGGTCGGTGGTGAAGTCGCGACAGCTCCCGCTGCCGTTCCGGCAATCGTGCCATCGGGGCAAGTTGCACGGATACCGGCACTCCCGCTCGGTGCAGCTCGGCGCGCTCCCCGCGGTGTTGAAGCCAGCCGGAAGCGCGGCCGGACAGGCCCTGCCGCATGCACCGCAGTTCCTCGCGTCGTTGTCGATGCGGGTCTCGCAGCCGTCCGCGTCCGAGCCATCGGTGGTCTTCGTCCCGCCGTTGCAGTTCAGGTAGGCCGCGTCGCAGGGAAACGTGCAGCTGCTGTTCGAGCAGCCCGCACCGGTGTGCATCTTCGCCTGGCAGGCCGTCTGACAGGATCCGCAGTGCTCCGGCGTCTGCAGCGAGACGCAGGTGAAGCTCTCCGGACGCCCGTCGGGTCCCGCGCAGCACGCGGGCATGGCCCCGGAGCACGCGCCGTCCGCCGCCCCGCAGGTACAGGTCCCGACACAGCGGTTGGTCGACGTTCGGGAACAGGTCTCGTCGCAGTTCGGACCGCAGTGGGTGGCGTCGGCCTCGTACGGCGGGTGGCCAGGAGCCGTCGTACAGCTTCCGAGCCTTCCGTTCAGGCACACGCGCGTGCCGGCCACGCACATCGTTGCCTCGGGCACGCCACACGCGCTGGCCGCCCCCTCCGAACAGGAGACGCCCAGCTTGAAGGGCTGCTGCGCATGCAAGGTCCCGGTCGTGACCTGCACCACGAAATCCGCGGACGGCGTGACCACATCCAGCGGCGTGCCCTCGAGCAGACCGGTGCTCTCGCCGATGCTCAGCCAGCTGGCGAGTGAGGGCGGCAGCTGCGGCAGACTCCACGAGAGTGAACCGCTGCCCCCTTGAGCGTGCAGCACCACGTTGCGCTCGCGGTAGTCACGGCCCACCACTGCCTCCGGGAGGGTGGCAGTCTGGATCCTCAGGTCCTGCCCCGCGTCGGACCCCACCGTCCCGCAGGCCGCGGCGAGCAGCGCGACTGGCATCCACCGTGCCCCCGGCGTCATTGCCCTCCCCCGGATGCATAGGCACGGCCAAGCGTAGCCCCGCTCGAAAATGCTCTGAAAGGTGGAATGTGACGTGCAGAATCCCCAAGGCACTGGGCCCGGGAGTGCTGGGGAAGTGCTGCCGGCGTCCGTCCGGTCCGACGGACGGGGGGACGAATGACGAGACACATCGCCGCTGGACTGCTGCTGCTGGCGGGCGCCGGGTGCACGTCGCTCACCTCGGCCGCGGACTGCTCCAGCTCGGCGTGCCCCGAGGGTCAGACCTGTGACTCGCAAACCCAGCTGTGCGTGCTGGACCTGAGCCCGCAGATCACCGTGCTTTCACCCAAGGCGGACGCCGCGGTGAAGGAACTGGCCCTCGAGGTGCGGGGAACAGTCGCCACCTGGTCCGATGCGACGCTGGTGGGAATGAGCTACCAGCTCGTCGACGCAGGGACCGCGGGCGGCGTTCCGGTGGATGGAGGCCTGTTCTCCCTCACCGTTCCCCTGCCGCCGCTGGACGGGGAGGACGTGCAGCTGGTCCTGCTGGCCCGTGACAGTCAGGCCCGCGAGCGACGCCTCGCGGTGCCGTTCCGGGTCGATGACGTTCCACCGCACCCGCGGTTCTCGCCCGCCGACGGGGAACGCGGCGCCGACGTGCAGCTCACCGTCGACTTCGGCGAGGCCGTCACCGGCGCCGGAGTCCCGGCCGTGCTCGTCCCTGGCGGACCGACGGGTGTCTACGACTCGGTGCACCAGCGCTACGTCTTCGGCGGCCTCGACCACGACACCGGATACCGTGTCGACGTGGACGCGGGCGTGGTGCTCGACGCGCTCGGGAACCCGAACCAGGCGGCGACGGCGCGCTTCTGGACGGCCGCGCATCCAGCTCAGACCGGGGCCATCGGCGGGCTCGACTCGGTCATTTCCTTCGACGCCGCATCGGACGAGGACGGGGTGGTGACGCTCGCCATCGAGACCGCCACCAAGGTGATCTGGGGCTGGTTCAACCCCGCCGACGGACAGTTCGCGCAGCTCACCCTCCTCGACGTCGCCGCTCCACCGCTCGCCGCGCTCCGGACCAGCACTGCGTTCCAGGCGGACGGCGGCGACCCGCTTCGGGTCACCTCGATTCTCCAGCGAGACGTGACGGACCGGGTGGACCTTCGGACCGGGCCTGTCTTCTCGACGCCGTCCGCGGCGTACGCCATCCCCACCGGGCCGTCGTGCGCCGAGCCCGCGGCGGCGCTCGGCACCGTGGGTCTGGTAAGCGCGACCGGGACCTACAGCCGCGGCCCGTACTCGCTCGCCATCGGCTTCGTCCCCGACCGGCTCGCCATCCGCTCCGATCAATTCTGGGAGGTGGTGGCCACCGACGCGCAGCACCGGCTGCTCCGGGCCTGGTTCCGTGCCAGCTGTGGTGTGGCGCCGGTCGAGGAGATCCGCGTCGACCCGCCAGTGCGGACCGATCTCGCGGACGACCCGAGGTTCTCGCTGGCGCTGCCCCGGGCCGACCGGAGCCTCCTGGCCTTCGACACCCGGACCGGGACACGGGTCGAGTCGTGCCGGAGCTGCGAGTCGATCGCCGACGCTGGTGTCTGCCCTGCGACCGTCGAGCGAGCGGCGACCGGGGGCCTCACCGTGGCCTCTCGACACGACGGCGCCAGAGTGCTCGGGGCCCGGAGAAACGCGAGCAACCTCGTCGAGCTCCTGGAGCGCGACCTGAGCACGGCCTGCGACTCGCCCTGGACGGTGCTCGCCACCGCACCGGACAGCGCCTCCGCGCTGGCCTGGCAGCCCGCGATGTTTGGACGGAAGCCCGGGCTGGTCTACAGCACGGCGACGGACGTCCGGGTGTACGTCCCCTGAGAGGCGCTCAGAAGCGCCCGGCGAGCGCGACGGAGCCGGGCCCGGCGGTGATGGCGGTGTTCGGGGCCTTCCCGTCGGTGAGCCAGAGCCAGAGCCCGGTCCCGAGCGCGGCCGCGCCGACGGCGTAGCCGACGTAGGCCAGAGTCTGCTGGGTCTGGGAATCACTCCGGTAGCCATCCACCGTTCCCACCTGCGACGGGAGTGGTGCGCTCCCACCCGCGTAGGCCTGGTTAAACTTGGAGGCCGAGTCATTCGCCCTCAGTTGGAAGACGATGCCCAGACCGAGCGCCACGGCCCCGGTCGCGGTCAAGGCAATGCCGGTGGGTGTGCGCCAGGTTCTCGTGGAGCCCGTCTGGACCTGGGTGACCGCAACGGGAGCGGGGAGGGCGAGGACCGACGCCTGGCCGTTGGAGGGATTCACCGCAACGACCCGCTCGCCCGCCTCGCCGGTCACGACGAACCGCGCCAGCTCGCCCAGGTCGTCCCCGCCGGGGCGCGTGCCCCCGAGCTGGATGCCGCCTTCGCGGGTCCGCTGCGCGGTCTGCGCGTTGAGCACCGCGGCCGAGAGCCAGCTCGGGCCGGCGCTGGGGCGGTCGAGCCGGAGAACGACCAGCTGGTCGACCTCGAGCAGCAGTGCCAGCTTGAGGGCGTTGCCCAGCGGCGTCTCGTGGCCATCGCGCGGCTGCTGGAGGCACGGGGCCCGGGAGGGCGGGATGGTCTGCTCGAACGCCAGGTCGACCCGGAGGCTGGTGTCCTCCCGCAGCTGCACCAGATGGGGGAAGGAGAACGCGTCGGGTCGGCCGACGACGAGCTGATAGCTGCCCGGGACGAGATCGAGCGTTGCCGGGGTGTGCCCGAGCGCGAATCCGTCGACGTACACCGTCGCGCCGGGTGGTTGCGACTGGACGGTGAGACGGAGCTTGCGAGCGCGGGCGAGCTCGGCACGCAGCTTCTCGAAGCGCTGGCGGAAGGTGGGCGAGAACGCGTCGGGGCTCATGACGTGGCGCGGGTCCACACGGAGCACCGCCCGGAACGCATCGTCCGAGGCGTCACGGCGGCGCTGCGCGCTCAGCGCCATGCCCCGGATGAGCTGGGCGTCGCCGAACGTCTTGGCGCGCTCGGAGCCGGGTGGAAGGCGGTCGAGCTCGGCCAAGGTCTGCTCGAGAAGCGCGAGCGAGTCGGCGACGCGGTCATTGTAGAAGAGGTTCTCGGCGGTCGAGACCTGCCGGCGGACCTCGTCCAGGGTGTGGGTGGGCGGCGGACCCACGCGGATCTGAAACTGCTGCTCGGGGAGGAGCTGTGGTCCGACCCGGTCCGATAGCCGTTCCTCGAACTGACGCGCGTAGCGGAGGAGGTCGGGGTCCCGGCAATCGCCGAGCGCGACGAGCGCCATGCGGGGAGCCGCCACCGCACCCGAGGACGCGAGCACCACACCGATCAGCCAGCCTCGGCTCGAGACCACGTTCACCCCCCGCTGCCCGGACACCCGCACGACCTGGCATGCAGCTCGCAAAGCACAAGCAACGAAAATGCCGGCCCCGCGCGGGCGATGCTATGACCTTTCTCGGCCGATCCGAAGGAGGGGGGTTTGAACGGCTTGCGGCGGACAGCGCTGTGCGGGTCGGTGCTGCTGGCCCTCAACTCCCCGGCGGCTCCGCAGGGCGGGCCTGCGCTGGCGGTGGTTCCGCACCCGCTGGTGGTGGTGGGCGGGAGCGAGGATGACGCGGCGCGCTTCGGCCCGCAGCTCGATGCCGAGCTCTCCCGGCGCGACGTGCGCGTGGTGGGGCAGCAATGCGCCCGGCAATTCGTGGCCGCCCGCCCGGGTGGAACCTGTGGCGGGGACGAACGGTGTCTGGCCGAGCTCGCCCGGGCCTGCGGCGGCCAGCGTGCGCTCTACGTCACCGTGTACCCCTTCCGTCCCCGGATGGTCTTCGTCGGAAAGCTGGTGCGGTCCGATGGGCTCCTCGAGCGGAGCGTCTCGAACCTGGAGGTCACCCGTCCGAAGGGCCGTCTACGCCCGGAGATGATTCGTCCAGGAATCGAGAAGGTGCTGACCGACGGACTCCGTGTGGAGACGCTGGATCTCCAGCCTCTGGTGGCGGCGCCTGCGGCCGCTGCGGTCGAGGTTCCGCTCGCGACCACCGCGCCCGAGCTGCGGACCGAGGTGCCGCCCGCGGCGGGGGCTCCGATGGCGTCGCCTGGAGCGTCCGGGCAGCGCATCGCGGCGTACGCGTGTGTGGGTGCCGGGGCGGTGGCGCTGGCGGTGGGGACGGTGCTGTTCTTCGGCGCAAAGAGCGACGAGGACGCGTACCGGAAGACCCTCGACCCGTATGGTCAGCGGCCGCCCACTCCGGAGGCTGCGGCGGCGCAGGACTCGCTGCGGAGCAAGTCCGCGCCGGTGACGATCGCGCTGGTGGCGGGCGCGGCCCTGGTGGCGACGGGCGTGACGCTGTGGGTGCTGGATGGCAGCAAGTCCGAGGCCGCGCACGTGGAGCTCCGGC
>Ga0335084_10008924_pt1 | contig 10001 bp, 8 predicted proteins | sample Lox_Sample_44_FD_206721 | JGI IMG/M metagenome (GOLD analysis project Ga0335084, IMG submission 206721) | Soil microbial communities from Loxahatchee National Wildlife Refuge, Florida, United States - Lox_Sample_4.4 | ecosystem: Environmental > Terrestrial > Soil > Wetlands | place: USA: Florida... | reverse complement strand
GCGCATGGCGCGACCCGACGTCCGAAGTCACATTGATCTTCTGGGCCCCTGCGATGACGTGGGCATTCGTGACGAAGTAGCCGGTCCGCACCGAGAAGGCGGTGCCGATGAGGACCTGTCCACAGGCCACCGCCTCGACGCGGGCCGTGCTCGCGCGTGCCGACCTGGCCAGCGCCTCCGCCTGCGCCTGGCCAGGCGCGGGAGCGGGCTGCGCCGGCAGCGGCTCCAGCCCGATGAAGACCTGCGGCAGGCCGGCCTCGTCGAGGATGCCGCCGACGTTGGCGATGACGGCGTCAGGCGGGGGAAGCTCCTCGAGCAGGACGTGCATCGCAGCCGAGCGCTGCGCCTGCCCGGCGAGGGCGTCGAAGGAGCTGGTCGCCAGCAGGCCGCCGACCAGCCACACCGCGAGGACGGCCTGCAGGGCCCCGAAGGCCACGCCACCGGCACGATCGAGCCGGCCCAGCAGCCTGCCCTGAACCTGGCGGTGGAACAGGCCGCCGATGGCGGAGCCGATGGCGTCGCCCAGGATGACGATCGCCAGGGCGCCTCCGACGGCGATGACGGCACGCCAGGGTTGCTCGTACTCCGCGAGCGCCGGCTCCGCGAAGGGGGCCACGAGGACCACCACGACGATGCCCGCCAGCGCCCCGGCCAGGCCGAAGGCGGGGCCGACCAAGCCCGACCGATAGCCGCCCCAGGTGGCCACCAGGATCAGGGCGATGACGGCGACGTCGAACAGGTTCACGGGTGCAGGCTAGCGGGCAGCCGCCTGGGAGTCCTCGGGACGATGGTCAGGGTGGACCACCGCGCCGCCCGTGGCGGCAGCGCGCGCATCGATCCGGGCCGGGTGGGCCCGTTCGTGGGCCTCCACGGCCGACAGGTGTCCGAGCAGGTAGCCGATCTCATCGGTGCCGGCCAGCAGTATCCGCTTGGCGAACGGATCGACCTCGAAGGGCAGGTCCTCGTCGCCCGGCAGATGCACGACCTGGGCCTCGAGGTCGACCGCCAGCTCGGCGTCCGGCTGCGCCTCGATCAGCTCGAAGAGCTGGCGGTGGCGCTCCCCCTCGACCACGATCGGCAGCAGGCCGTTCTTGAGGGCGTTGTTGCGGAAGATGTCGGCGAAGCCGGTGGAGAGGATGGCCCGGATGCCCCATGCCCGCAGCGCCCAGGGGGCATGCTCCCGCGACGACCCACAGCCGAAGTTGTCGCCGCTGAGGAGGATCGACCGGCCTGCCATCTCGGGCCGGTCGAGCACGAACGGCGGTTCGCGCAGCTGGCCGTCCGCGCCGCGGCGCCAGTCGGCGAAGAGCCCCTCCGCGAGGCCGCTCTTCTCGGTCGTCTTGAGGTAGCGGGCAGGGATGATCTGGTCCGTGTCGATGTTCTCGGCCGGGAGCGGGATGACCCGGCTGCTGAAGCTCTCGAAGGGAATGGCCATGGCCGGGCTCAGCTGCCGGCGATCGCGGCGGGCGCCACGTCGACCAGCGGACGCGGATCGGCGATGGCGCCGGCGAGGGCGCTTGCGGCGGCGGTCAGGGGCGAGGCCAGGAAGGTTCGGCCGCCCTTGCCCTGGCGGCCCTCGAAGTTGCGGTTGCTGGTCGAGACGGCGTACTGGCCGGGCGCGAGCTCGTCGCCGTTCATGGCGATGCACATCGAACAACCAGCCTCTCGCCACTCCGCGCCGGCCGCGCGGAAGACCTCGGCCAGGCCCTCGCGCTCGGCCTGTGCCTTCACCTGCTGGGAGCCCGGCACCACCATCACGCGCACGCCGGCGGCCACGTGGCGGCCGCGCAGCAGCCCGGCCGCGAGACGGAGATCGCTGATGCGGCTGTTGGTGCAGCTGCCGATGAACACCACGTCGACCGGCTGGCCCAGGATCCGCTGGCCGGGCTGCAGGGCCATGTAGCCGAGCGCCTGCTCGAGGGCCCGCCGCTGGCCGGGCTCGGTGAGGTCGGCCGGGCCTGGCACGCGGCCCGTGATCGGCATGCCCATGCCGGGGTTGGTGCCGTAGGTGACCATCGGCTCGAGATCACCGGCGGCCAGGACGACGCTGCGGTCGTGGCGTGCGCCGGGGTCGCCGGGCAGGCTCCGCCAGCGCGCCAGGGCGGCATCCCAGGCCGCGCCGCGCGGCGCATGGGGACGCCCCGCCACGTACTCGAAGGTGGTCTCGTCCGGAGCGACCAGGCCGCCTCTCGCGCCACCCTCGATGGACATGTTGCAGACGGTCATGCGCTCTTCCATGGAGAGTCCGCGCACGGCCTCGCCCGTGTACTCGAAGACGTGGCCCGTGCCGCCGCCCACCCCGATCCGCGCGATGAGGGCGAGGATGATGTCCTTGGCCGTGACGCCGGGTCGCAGGTGCCCCTCGACCCGTACCTCGTACGTCCGGGGCCGGCGTTGCAAGAGGCACTGCGTGGCGAGGACCATCTCCACCTCGCTGGTGCCGATGCCGAACGCCAGCGCGCCGAACGCGCCGTGGGTGGCCGTGTGGGAGTCACCGCAGACGATGGTCATGCCCGGCTGCGTCAGCCCCAGCTCCGGACCGATGACGTGGACGATGCCTTGCCGATCCGAGCCCAGGCCCAGCAGGGAGATGCCGAACTCCGCGCAGTTGCGTTCGAGCTGCTGGACCTGGAAGGCGGCCTGCTGGTCGAGGATGGGCAGGCTGCGATCGTGGGTGGGCACGGAGTGGTCGGCCGTGGCCACGGTGAGGTCGGGCCGGCGGACGTGCAGTCCCCGCGCGCGCAGCCCGCTGAAGGCCTGCGGCGAGGTGACCTCGTGGACGAGGTGCAGGTCCACGTAGAGCACCGCCGGCGCACCGGGGTCCTGGGCCACCACGTGGTCGTCCCAGATCTTCTCGACGAGAGTGCGCGGTCGCGCCGCCGGTGCTGCCATGGGGCGCCACAGCGTAGCAGACGCGGCGCGCGGGCCAGCTCGGCCGTCCGTACCAGCCCCGACCCTCGGCGCGTACTAGTGGACAGCTTCGGGGCGCAGCGGGTAGACTGCGCGGACTTTCACGTGGAGGAAACCAGGCGCATGGTCCGCAACGCCGAGCAGCGCGAGCTCGTGGCCGTCGTGGTGACGGCTGACGGCCGGCGCGTGCCCGTGCGCTACGGCCAGACCACGCGACCGGAATCCCTCCTCGCGGTGCTTCGCCTCCTCGTGCTCGGGCTCGTCGGGCTCATTACCGGCTCCCGGCGGGAGACTGGAGGGCGCAGGTAGGCACCGCAGGGGGTGCACCAGCAGATCCACCAGGACCCTCGCCGGGGCGGCGGGGGTCCTTCGTTATGTGGCGCGACCAATCGGAGGCAGCAGGCCCCAGATGACGATGACCAAGCGAGCGGCGAACGGGCGCCACGTGCCCGGGTCGGGCACCCCGGCGGCGGCCGAGGTCGATCGGGCGCGCGCCGCCATGCTGCACGAGGCCAAGCCGCGCGGACGCACGCGGATCGGGGCGGACGTCGTCTGCGAGGCCCTCCTACGCCAGGGCGCCGACGTGCTCTTCGGCTACCCCGGCGGCGTGATCCTGCCCCTCTACGACGTGCTCGGTGACTACCCCGAGCTGCGCCACGTGCTGGTCCGCCACGAGCAGGGAGCGGCGCACGCTGCGGACGGCTTCGCGCGCGCCAGCGGCCGTGTCGGGGTCTGCCTCGGCACCTCGGGTCCGGGCGCCACGAACCTGGTCACCGGCCTCGCGACGGCCCAGCTCGACTCGGTCCCCGTGGTCGCCATCACCGGCAACGTGCCTGCCGCGCTGATCGGCAAGGACGCCTTCCAGGAGATCGACATCACGGGCATCACGCTGCCCATGACCAAGCACAACTACCTCGTCCGCGACGCCGACGAGCTGCCGCACGTCCTGGCCGAGGCCTTCTATCTCGCCCGCAATGGGCGACCCGGTCCTGTCCACGTGGACATCACCAAGGACGCGCTGCAGCAGGAGACGCTGGCGGCCCACCCCGGCGACGATGCCGTCGCGGCGGGGCTGCCCGGTTTCCGGCCGACGGTGGAGGGCCACCCCAAGCAGCTGCGCATCGCCGCGCAGGCCATCGACGCGGCGCAGCGACCGGTCATCCTGGCCGGCCACGGCGTGCTCGTGGCCGAGGCCTGGGACGAGCTCCGTGCCTTCGCCGAGCGGGCTCGGATCCCGGTGGCGCATACCCTCCTTGGCGTCGGCAGCGTCGACGAGGCGCACCCCCTCAGTTACGGCTACATGGGCATGCACGGCTGGAAACACGTCAACCGCGCCATCCAGTCGGCCGATCTGCTCATCGCCCTGGGCATGCGCTTCGACGATCGGGTCACGGGCAAGGTCAGCACCTATGCGCCGGCCGCCCGCATCATCCACGTCGACATCGACCCGTCCGAGATCGGCAAGAACGTCGCGGTGGACGTGCCGATCGTGGGCGACGTCCGGCGCGTGCTGACGGCGCTCACGCCGCTGGTGCGCGAGGTCCCGCAGGCGGAACGCGAGGCCTATTTCGCCCAGCTTGCCGAATGGCGCCGCGAGAGCGAATCGACCAGCTGGCACGGTTCCGGGGCGTGGCGCGATGGCCTGCTCTCGGCCGACTACGTCGTGAGCCGCATCGGCGAGCTCACCGGTCACGACGCGACCCTGGTCGCAGACGTCGGCCAGAACCAGATGTGGCTGGCCCGTTACGGGGGCTTCCGGCGCCCCCACTCGCACCTCTCCTCGGGCGGGTTGGGAACGATGGGCTACAGCGTGCCCGCCGCCATGGGCGCGGCGCTGGGACGGCCCGACAAGGAGACCTGGGCGATCACCGGTGACGGCGGCTTCCAGATGACCATGCAGGAGCTGGCGACGCTGGTGCAGGACCGCATCCCCGTGCGCATCGCCCTCTTCGACAACAAGAAGCTGGGCATGATCCGCCAGTGGCAGGAGATCATCTACGCCGGGAACTACCACTCGGCGAGCCTCCTCAGCCCCGACTACCTCAAGCTGTGCGAGGCCTACGGCATCCCGGCCTGGAAGGCCACGCGGCCCGATGAGGTGGATGAGGCGATCGCGGCGGCGCGCACCGTCGAGGGCCCTGCCTTCGTGTGGTTCGAGATCGCCGAGGAACAGAACGTCTTCCCCATGATGCCCGCCGGCAAGGGCCTCTCCGACCTGATCGAGAAGTGGGGCGGGGCGGACGAATGACCGTCGACGGCGACGGGGCCGCGCCCGTCGCGGCGCGTTATGTGCCCGGCTCGGGGGAGCCGCGACGCCACGTGCTGGTCGCCATCGTCAACAACCGCACCGGCGTGCTGAACCGGGTGACGAGCCTCATGCGCGCCCGCAACTTCAACGTCGAGTCGCTCGCCGTGGGCCACACGGAGGACCCGGCGGTCAGCCGCATGACGATCACGCTGCGGGGCGACGACCACGGCGTGGAGCAGCTGAGCAAGCAGCTCTATCGCCTGGTCGACGTGCTCAAGGTGCAGGACGTGACCGCGGAGCGGCGCATCGAGCACGAGCTGGCCCTCATCAAGGTCCGCGCCAGCAACGCCAACCGAGCCGAGATCCTGAAAGTGGTCGAGCTCTACAAGGGGCGCGTCGTCGACATCGCCGCCGACTCGATCATCGTCGAGGCGACCGGTCCGGAGGACGAGATCGACGCGCTGGTGGCCCTGGTGGGCAACTTCGGGATCAAGGAGATGGTGCGCACGGGGAGCATCGCGATGCAGCGCGGTGCGGCGACCGTGGAGTACGAAGGAGCGAACGGCTGATGGGTGCCCGCATGTACTACGACCGCGACACCGAGCCGGCGGCGCTGCTGGGGCAGTCGATCGCAGTCATCGGATACGGCAGCCAGGGACACGCGCACGCCCAGAACCTGAAGGACTCGGGCTTCGCCGTGGTGGTGGGCCTGCCGCCCGGCTCGAAGAGCCGGGCCATGGCCGAGGAGGCCGGCATCGGGGTGCTCGACGTGCCCGAGGCGGTCAAGGTCGCCGACGTCCTCATGATGGCCATTCCCGACACGGCCCAGAAGGCGGCCTACGATCGCGACGTCGCGCCCTTCCTGCGGCCGGGCCAGCTGCTGATGTTCGCCCATGGCTTCAACATCCACTTCGGTCGCATCGACCCGCCCGAGGGCATCGACGTGGGGATGGTGGCGCCCAAGGGGCCCGGCCACCTGCTGCGCTCGGTCTACCTCAGCGGGGGCGGTGTGCCAGCCCTCTTCGCCGTCCACCGTGAGGCCACCGGCACGGCCCGCGCGCGCGTTCTGGCCTACGCCTACGGCCTCGGCTGCACCCGGGCGGGCGTGCTGGAGACGACCTTCGCCGAGGAGACCGAGACCGACCTCTTCGGCGAGCAGGCCCTCCTCTGCGGCGGCGTCTCGTCGCTCGTGAAGGCGGCCTTCGAGACGCTCGTCGAGGCCGGCTACCAGCCGGAGCTGGCCTACTTCGAGACGATGCACGAGCTGAAGCTGATCGTGGACCTCATGTATCGCGGCGGCCTCAACTTCATGCGCTTCAGCGTGTCCGACACGGCCGAGTACGGGGACTACGTCTCGGGCCCCCGCGTGACCGAGGGAGCCAAGGCGGCCATGAAGGATGTCCTGAGCGACATCCAGAGCGGCGCCTTCGCCGCTCGCTGGATCGAGGAGCAGGAATCGGGCGGAGCGGAGTTCCAGCGGCTGCGCGAGCAGGACCGCGGGCACCAGATCGAGCGCGTCGGCGCCGAGCTGCGCGCACAGATGGCGTGGCTGGACCCGGTCGAGGTGCATGCCGGCCAGGTGCAGGCGGCGGCTGGACAGCGGAAGGGGTCCACAACGCCATGAGCGACCCGGCCGGCACGGCGGGATGGGAGGCGGGCCGGGTACGCATCTTCGACACGACCCTGCGCGACGGCGAGCAGGCTCCCGGCGCCGCGCTCACCGCGGAGGAGAAGCTGGAGGTCGCCCGCCAGCTCGTCCGCCTCAGGGTGGACGTCATCGAGGCCGGCTTTCCGGCCGCGTCGCCGGGCGACTGGGACGCCGTGCACCGCATCGCCCGCGAGACGCGCGGCCCCGCCGTGGCCGCCCTCGCCCGCTGCCGGGACGGCGATCCGCAGCGCGCCGTCGAGGCGATCCGCGTGGCCGAGCGACCGCACCTTCACGTCTTCATCGCCACCAGCGACATCCACCTGGTGCACAAGCTCCACCTCGACCGTGAACAGGCGCTCGCCGAAGCCGTCCGCTGGGTCGGCTACGGTCGCAAGGCCCTCGGCTCCGATGCCGAGGTCGAGTTCAGCGCCGAGGACGCCAGCCGCACCGATCCGGAGTTTTTGCTGCGCGTCTACGAGGCGGTCGTGGACGCCGGAGCCAGCACCGTCAACATCCCCGACACCGTGGGCTACGCGATCCCCGACGAGTTCGGGCGGCTGGTGCGCGCCGTCGTGGAGCGCGTCGGCTCCGGCGCGGTCGTCTCGGTCCACTGCCACAACGACCTGGGGCTCGCCACGGCGAACACCCTGGCCGCGGTGCAGGCGGGCGCCCGCCAGGTCGAGGTCACCATCAACGGCCTCGGCGAGCGCGCCGGCAACGCGTCGCTCGAAGAGGTGGTCATGGCGCTGCGCACGCGGCCCGGGCAGTTCCCGGACCTCGCGGCGTCGGTCGCCACCGAGCAGATCACCGCGGCCTCGCGTCTGGTCAGCTACCTCACCGGCTTCACGATCCAGCCCAACAAGGCGATCGTGGGGGGCAACGCGTTCGCCCACGAATCGGGCATCCACCAGGACGGGTTCCTCAAGAACCCGCTGACCTACGAGATCATGACGCCACAGTCGGTGGGGCTCTCGGGCTCGACCCTCTCCATCGGCAAGCTTTCCGGCCGCCGCGGCCTGCAGGGCAAGCTGCGCGAGCTAGGCCACGAGCTCGAGGGGCCGACCCTCGACGCGGCCTATCGAGCGGTGGTCGCGCTGGCCGACGCGAAGAAGGACGTCACCGATGCGGACCTGCTGGCCATCGTCGAGCAGCAGACCGCAGAGGCGGCGCCCGAGGCGACCGCGGGCCCCGTCCGGCTGGAGGGCTGGAGCGTCACGTCCTCGGCGGGCGGCCGCTCCACGGGCAGCGTCTCGCTGATCGTGCAGGGCGAGCCATGCACCGCCGAGGCCACGGGCAATGGACCGGTCGACGCGCTGTTCGGGGCGGTCGACGCGGCGGTGGCGCCGGCCCTCGGCTGGCATCCCGTCCTGACCGAGTACGAGATCCGCGCGGTCACGGCCGGCGAGGACGCCCAGGGCCAGGCGCTGGTGCGCTGTCGCCGCTCGAGCGACCCGCCCGACGCCGATCCGGCGACCGGGCATGGTCTGTCGACCAACATCATCGAGTCCTCGCTCGAGGGCTACCTGGCCGCGCTCAACAAGCTCGTTCGCGGCGCGCCGGTCGAGGGCCGCCGGCCGTGACGACGCCCGTCGTCCCGAGCGGCCGGACCCGCCACTACCGCCTGGTCGCCATCCCCGGCGACGGCGTCGGCCCGGAGGTCGTCACGGCTGCGCGGGAGGTGCTCGAGGCGGCGGGGGCGCGCTTCGGCTTCCAGCTCGCGTGGCAGGACCTCCTCGTCGGCGGTGCGGCCATCGACGCCTTCGGGGTCGCCCTGCGCGATGTCGACCTGGCCGCGTGCCGGGAGGCCGACGCGGTCCTCCTTGGCGCCGTCGGTGGGCCCCGCTGGGACGACCCGAACGCGGCCGTGCGCCCCGAGCAGGCCCTCTTCGCGCTACGCGGCGGCCTCGGCCTCTACGCGAACCTGCGACCGGTGGTCGTGGATCCGCCGCTCGTGGCGGCCTCGCCGCTGCGCCCCGAGCGACTGGCCGGGGCGGACCTGCTGATCGTGCGCGAGCTCACGGGCGGCATCTACTTCGGCCGGCCCTCCGAGGAGCGGCGAACGGCCGAGGGCCGGGAGGCGGTCGACACGCTGCGCTACACCGAGGGCGAGATCCGACGCGTGGTGCGCCTGGCCTTCGAGCTCGCGCAGGGGCGGCGGCGCCACCTCACGAGCGTGGACAAGGCCAACGTGCTGGCGTCCTCCCGCCTGTGGCGCAAGGTCGTCGAGGAAGTCCGCGTCGAGTACCCCGAGGTGATCGTCGAGCATCGCCTCGTGGACGCCGCGGCGATGCTGCTGGTGCAGCGGCCGAACGCGTTCGACGTGCTGGTGACGGAGAACCTCTTTGGCGACATCCTCTCCGACGAGGCGGCCGTGCTCGCCGGCTCGCTGGGCATGCTGCCGTCGGCCTCGCTGGGCGAACGCCTGACCAGCCATGGCCGCTTCGGGCTCTACGAGCCGATCCACGGATCCGCGCCCGACATCGCCGGCCGCGGCGTGGCCAATCCCATCGGCACGATCCGCTCGGCGGCCATGCTGCTGCGCTGGTCGCTGGGCGAGCCCGAGGCGGCGGGCGCCGTCGAAGCGGCCGTGGCGCAGGCCCTTGCCGACGGTCACGGGACGCCCGACCTGGGCCGCGACGAGGGCACGGTCGAGGTGACCGGGGCCATCCGCGATGGGGTCGGGGCGCCCTCGGTCGCGGCGCGAGCACAGCCGTGACGCGGGCACGAGTCGACGGTGGTCGGAGGGAGGCCGAGCCGATCGTGCTCTATGACACGACCCTGCGCGACGGGACGCAGGGCGAGGGGCTCGTCCTCTCGCTGGCGGACAAGCTCAAGATCGCGCGCCGCCTCGACGATGCGGGCTTCAGCTACGTCGAGGGCGGCTGGCCGGGCTCCAACCCCAAGGACGTGGACTTCTTCGAAGCGGCCCGGGGCGTCACCTGGCGCCATGCCCGGATCGCCGCCTTCGGCAGCACCCGGCACCGTGCCAACCGCCCCGAGCAGGATCCGAACCTGCAGGCCCTGGTGGCTTCCGGAGCGCCGGTGGTCACGATCTTCGGCAAGAGCTGGCTGCTCCACGTGACCGAGGTGCTGGGCGCCACCCCCGACGAGAACCTGGCCATGATCGGGGACTCGGTGGCCTACTGCAGCGCCGACGGACGCGAGGTCGTCTACGACGCCGAGCACTTCTTCGAC
>Ga0335084_10008923_pt1 | contig 10001 bp, 7 predicted proteins | sample Lox_Sample_44_FD_206721 | JGI IMG/M metagenome (GOLD analysis project Ga0335084, IMG submission 206721) | Soil microbial communities from Loxahatchee National Wildlife Refuge, Florida, United States - Lox_Sample_4.4 | ecosystem: Environmental > Terrestrial > Soil > Wetlands | place: USA: Florida... | reverse complement strand
ACCTTGGTGGCCACGACATACTCCTGGCGCGAGGGAAAGATCTCCTTGAGGAGCCGGCCCGTGACTTCCTCAGACATTCCGTTCGAGTACACGTCGGCAGTATCGAAGAAGTTCACGCCAAGTTCGACGGCCCGGCGTACCAGCGGGCGCGCATCGTCCTCGCCGAGGGTCCAGTCCCTCCAGGCCTTGTCTCCGTATGACATCATGCCAAGGCAGATCCGTGACACCTCCACGCCGGCGTGGCCCAGCTTGACGTATTGCATCGCGCGTCTCCTTCGGTCAGCGTTGGATGTCGTCATCCTCCGAGGCCAAGAACTCCTCCGCCTCGGCGCGCGTCACATAGGCGAAATCGCCCGGGATCGTGCAGTGAAGTGCCCCCACGGCGGTGCCCATCTCGAGGCCTCGCTGCGGCCCGCTTTCCAGATAGCCGCAGAGGAATCCGCCGGCAAAGGCGTCTCCTGCGCCGACGGGATCCACGACGGTCACCTTGCGTACACTCGGCGCGCGGTAGACTTTGTCGGAAACCGCCACGGCACCCTCTCCGCCCAGCGTGAGCACCACCGTGGGAATCCCGAACCGCTCTTGAAGTCCTCGCGCCACCGTCTCGGGTCCCCCGACAAGACCGAACAGCCGCGCGGCGTCCCGTCCCCCACAAAAGAGGATGCTGACCAGGGGCAGCAGCGTCGCGAGATAGGCAGCCGCCTCCTGCGGAGGCCACAGCTTCGCACGGTAGTTAACGTCCAGGGCAAAGAGCCGCCCCGCCCTCCGAAGTTTCCCGGCAATCTCCCGGGTCGTGTCCCGCAGTGTGGTGCTCAGCGCCGGAGCGGTTCCCGCCATCAGCACGATCCGGGCCTCCGCGAGGTAGTCCCAGTCCAGTTCCGATAGCGTGAGCGTCGTGAAGGCCGAGTCCTTCCGATCGTACCAGACGCGCGGCGGCCGTGGCGGGGCGGCGCGCTCGTAGAACAGCGTCCCCACACGTCCCTCCGGCGTCCAGACGACGCGAGAGGTGTCCACACCGTGCCGTGAGACCGCGCCCACGATCAGGCGCGAGAGCGGATTGTCCGGCAGCTTGGAGATCCAGCCGACCCGCTTTCCAAGGCGGGCCATAGCCACGGCTGCGTTCGCTTCTGCGCCGGTCGGCCATACCTCCACCAGCGCCGCCTGCTCCAGACGCAGGAGGCCGGGAGGTGAGAAGCTCACCATCGCATCGCCGAGTCCGATCACGTCCATCATGTCGCAGCCGTCCGTGTGCGTGTCATGTCCGCGGAACGGTATCGCAGCGCGCGACAACCGTCAAGATTTCCAGAAAGAAGGAAAGGGCTCCCCTCGTGTCGCTCGTACCGCGCCGGTCTCCACGCTGGTGTTTCCCCCTTGACGCCACGCCGGCCCGGACCCTAGATTGCCCGTAGCGATCGATGGTCGGCCAAAGGGAATGGGAGGATGTCGCCATGGCATTCGCTGACGATCTCTTCACGCACGTCAAACCCATCTGGGACGCCCAGCTGGCCCACCCTTTCGTCCAGGGGTTGGGCGACGGGTCGCTTCCGGTAGAGTACTTTACGCGCTGGGTCCGTCAGGACTACGTGTATCTCAAGGATTTCTCCCGGGTATTTGCCTGGGCGGTCGCCAAGGCGGAGCGCCTGGAATCCATGGGCTGGTATGCCGCCGTCCTCCATCTCACCCTCAACACGGAGATGGGACTGCATCGCGAATACGCCCAGCGCTTCGGCATTGCACCCGCGGCGCTCGAGGCCGAGTCGCCCTGGCCCACGACTCGGGCGTACACCGACTTCCTGATCCGCACGGCCGCGGACGGGGACATGGCGGATCTCGTGGCAGCCCTCCTCCCCTGTTCGTGGGGTTATGTCTACATCGCGCAGCACCTTGCCAAAGGCAAGCCTCCAGCCGACCAGCGTTACGCCGATTGGATCGCTCAGTACGTATCCCAGGACTTCGTCCAGGCTGCGGAGTGGCTCAAGGCCGAGATGAACCGACTCGCAGAAGGCGCGCCGTCGTCGAAGCGGCAACGGCTGCAGCAGATCTTCGCGACCTCCAGCCAATACGAGTGGCTGTTCTGGGAGATGTGCTGGGCGGGTGAGTCGTGGCCGATCCAAAAACCCTCTTCCTCTTGATCCTCGCGTGTTCGCGCCATACACTGATCCTACTAATCTCACTCGGAAGCGGGCAATCGTTCCGGTTTCGGAAGACACCCTGACAAGCAGCGATGAAACGGAAGAGGCTGTAGAAAGGAGGCAACGCACCTTCTACCATGCGGTCGTGTCTGGCAACGCGTTCTGGGGTGTGCCGGTCAAGGGGGGAGGGTTAAGAGATGACGAACCGGAAGGTGTTCCGCACGCTCTCGTGGCTGGCTGTTGCGGCGCTGATCTTGGGACTCACGGTCCCACTGGGCGTGTCCCAGGCTGTGGCAGGCCAGCGAGCAGCCGGTAAGACACTCATCATCGCGCTCGACCAATCGGATATGAAGACCCTCGATGTGAGCCGCCAGTTCGAGTTCGCCGCGGCGTTCATCTGCCTCAACACCTATGACAGTCTGCTCAAGCCGAAGAGCCCTGCGGAGCTGACCACGTACGTCCCCATCCTCGCTACCTCGTGGAGTATCTCCCAGGACGGCAAGGAGTACACCTTCAAACTCAAGGACAACGTGAAGTTCGCAAGTGGCAATCCCTTCACAGCAGAGGACGTCCGGTTCACTTTCACTCGGCTCAAGAACGTGAAGGGAAACGCGAGCTGGCAGATGGATCCCCTCAAGGAGGTCCAGGTCGTTGACCCGCTCACCGTGAAGATGATCCTCAACGAGTCATATGGCGACTGGTTCGCGGTGATCTCCGGGCAGAATGGCGGGATCATCGACTCGAAGCTCGCCAAGGAGCACGGCGCCGCCGATTCGCCGACGGCGGATAAGGATGACAAAGCGGAAGAGTGGCTGAACCAGAACTCGGCCGGAAGCGGGCCCTTCATCCTGAAGGAGTGGATCCGGAGCACCGGGATCAGGTTGGAGCGGAACCCCAACTACTGGGGCGTCGCCCCCAAGATCGACAAGGTCGAGATTCGTGACGTTACGTCGCCCGCGACCCAGAAGCTCCAGGTCGAGAGCGGCGACGTGGACATCGCGCTGAACCTGACCCCCGATCTCGTCGCGACGATGAAGAACAACAAGAACATCAAGATCATCACGGGCCAGTCCCTCGACAACATGTACCTGGGGATGACCTGCGACCCCCAGATCCATCCCGAGCTGGCCAAGAAAGAGGTGCGCCAGGCGATCCGGTACGCGATTGACTACGACGGGATCATCGCCTTGGCCAACAAGCAGGCCGTTCGGGGGCCCGCGGTCTTTTCGATCGGCATTCTGGGTCTCACCCAGGCCGACGCCGACCGGCTGAATCCGAAGACCGATCTCAAGAAGGCGAAGGAGCTCTTGGCGAAAGCCGGCGTGCCGAACGGATTCAAGTTCCCGCTCCGCTACGGCACCGGCCCGTCGCCGGTCGGAATCACCTACGATTCGATCGCGCAGAAGATCCAAGCTGACCTGAAGAAGGTCGGGATCCAAGTCGAGCTGGTCCCAGAGGAGTTCGGCGTGATGATGAGCAAGTACCGCCAGAAGACGGAGCCGGCGGTCATCTCGTACAACACGCCCGACTACCTTGGTCCGTCCGACTGGGCCGGCCAGATGATTTTGCACACCTGGGCCCCGAGGCTGCACTACGACAGCGCCAAGGCGAAGGATCTGGCGAACAAGGCGGCTGCCGAGACCGACCCCAAAAAGCGCATCCCCATGTATCACGAGCTGCTCACGCTCTTGGTGGATGAAGGCCCGTACGCGATGCTGGTGCAGGGGAAGGTGCAGGTAGTCACGCGGCCCAACGTCCAGGGGTACCAGTACTTTCCTCTGGGATACGCGTACCTAGCATCGGTGAGCAAGAACTAGCGAGTCGCCCGGGGATCCCGTGGGCCACTACATCGCACGGCGTCTAGGTCTGATGGTCGTGGCGGCGTTGGGGGTGACGCTGATTTCTTTCGTCATCTCCCACGCCGTCCCGGCCGACCCCATCGTCTCCAATCTCGGGCAGGTCGCGTCTCAGCGGCCGGAGATCGTCCAGGCCTTCCGAGAAAAATGGGGCCTGGACAAGCCGCTCTACGAGCAATTCTGGATTTTCGTGCGCAATCTCGCCCACGGCGAGCTGGGCACCTCCATCAACACGCGGCGGGCAGTGACGAAGGACCTCGCCCTGTTCCTACCGGCGACGATGGAGTTGGCGACTGTCGCCACCCTTCTCGCCCTCATTCTGGGACTCCCACTCGGCATCTTCGCAGCCACTCGGCGAGATGGTCCCGTTGACCATCTCGCCCGATTGGTCTCCCTGATTGGCGTCTCGATTCCCATCTTCTGGTTGGCGACCGTGTCGCTCGTCCTGTTCTATGCGACGCTGCATTGGACAGTCGGGCCGGGCCGGCTTGGGCCGCAGATGGAACGGCCAGATTTTGTCACCGGCCTTTTCACCATCGACAGCCTTCTGGAGGGCGACTTCGAAACGTTTTGGGATGCCCTGTCCCATCTCCTGCTCCCAGGCCTCGTCTTGGCCAGCTCCATCATGGGCCTCGTCACGCGGGTCACCCGCTCGTCCATGCTGGAGGTCCTGTCCCAGGATTACACGCGCACGGCTCGGGCCAAAGGCGTCAGCGAAGCACGAGTGGTGGCGCAACATGCCCTTCGCAACGCCCTGATCCCGACCGTCACCGTTCTAGGATTGGCGTACGGCGGACTGCTGTCGGGCGCGGTGATGACCGAGACGATCTTCGCGTGGCCGGGGCTCGGGCGGTACGCCTTCCAGGCGGTCATCACCAACGACTTCCCGGCCATCATGGGCGTCACGTTCGTGATCGGTATTATGTACGTCCTGGTGAACTTGATCGTCGACCTCCTCTACGGTTGGCTCGACCCTCGGATTCATTACGCATAAGGCCCTGGGACCGATGGAAACCTCCACGGCACTGCCCGCGACCGTCCAGGAAGGACCCGAGAGGGTAACCGCCGAGAGCGAGTGGCATCGCGTCTGGTCCCGACTCGCGCGAAATCCGATGGCTCTCGTTGGGGGAGTCGTCGTCCTGGCTTGGGTTGTGGTCGCCGGCCTTGCTCCCTGGATCGCCCCGTACGACCCTGTCGAGCAGGACGTGGCCACTCGGCTCGCCGCGCCGTCGGCGCAGCACTGGCTCGGGCAAGACGAGATTGGCCGTGACGTCTTCAGCCGGTTGCTCTACGGAGGCCGCGTGTCGCTCCCCGTCGCGGCCATCGTGGTCGTCTTGGCCTCACTCTTCGGCACGCTCTACGGGGCGCTGTCCGGCTTCGTCGGCGACTGGCTGGATGAAATGTTCATGCGCTTCGTGGATATGGTCCTGTCCTTCCCCGCACTTATCCTGGCCATGGCCATTGCCGCTGCGCTCGGACCGAGTATCCGCAACTCCATGCTGGCCATGCTGCTGGTCTGGTGGCCGCCCTACGCCCGGTTGGCGCGGAGCCAGGTCCTCGCCATGAAGGAGCGCGATTTCGTCCCCGCCGCCCGTTCGCTCGGCATGTCCGACCTGCGGATCGTCCTGCGCCACGTCCTGCCGAACTCGGTGGCTCCCTCCGTCGTGTTGATGGCCATGGACTTTGGGAACGCCATCATCATCACGGCCGCCCTATCCTTCCTGGGACTCGGCGCGGTGCCGCCGACGCCGGAGTGGGGGGCCATGGTCGCGGAAGGGCGTGAGCTGATACAGCAGTGGTGGATCTCGACCTTCCCGGGTCTGGCCATCCTCATGGTGGCCATTGCCTGCAACTTCATCGGCGACGCCCTGCGAGACGCCATGGACCCCCGGCTCCATTTACGGTAGGAGGCATACCCCGGCGTAAGGTACCAGCCACGCTTGCGTCCCCCCTGCCGCCAGGGCCATCAGGACTCCGGTCTGAACCTCGCCACGGTCAGCGTCATGCCCCGGTGCGGCGTCTTCCTCCACCGGCCGCCCATTGAACCCGATCGGGCCTCCGGAAATGAACCACCCTTCCCTTCGGATCATAGTACCGCGCCCGGTAGTAAGACAGGCCGGTCCCGTCGTTTTCGCGGCCGGTGAAGCGGAAGGGGTTGGTATTTGGGGTGCCGCTGACCTCCCTAAGGCCGAACGGCTCGCCGGTATAGGTCGTCGTGAGGGCGGGCAAGGCCACACTTGGCTCCCGTTCACGGGCTGCCCTCCACATCCGTGAGTTCCTCGATAGCCTCCTGCAACTCGTCGAGTCGAATCGGCTTGCTCAGCACGATGTCAACATCAGCTTGGTGCGCGGAGGTCTCGCGTAGTCGGTCGCCCCATCCGGTGAGTAGAACCACCGGAATGTCAGGATACGTTTCCTTCACCTGCTTCGCAACGTCCCAGCCGGTCATCTCGGGCATGCCAAGATCCGTGATCACGAGGTCCACGGGACGTTCGGCCATCCGGGCCAAACCAGCCGAACCGCTCTCGGCCTCGGTGACATCGTGCCCCACTGCCCGGAGGAGATTGGCGATGGTCACGCGGACCATCTCCTCGTCATCGATGAGGAGGAGGCGGCGCGGCGTGCGCGAGAAGGATCGATCATCCGGGCCGGGCGCCTCCTTCGTCTCCCGAGGGGCGACCTGGAATCTGAGGGTGAAGGTCGTCCCGCGCCCCGGGATCGAGGCGACATCGACGCGCCCCCCATGCCGCTCCATGATCGCGTAAACCACGGCGAGCCCCAGCCCGGTCCCCTTGGGCCCCTTGGTGGTGAAGAAGGGATCAAAAATACGACTACGCACGTCCTCGGGCATTCCGGTCCCCGTATCCGTCACGCTGAGACGCACGGCGACCGCCGCGTCGGGTGGCGCGTCGGTCGGCTCGACTTGGCCGCCAAGCGTGATCGTCCCGCCGCCCGGCATGGCATCCAAGGCGTTCAGGATCAGGTTGGTCAGGGCTTCCCGGATCTCGGCGGGTTGCCCGAGTATCTGTGGAAGTTCCGTAAAATCCCGTTGGATGGAGATCGGGCGGTTTTGTTGTTGGGCTTCATCTCTCCAGCGAGGGCGGGTGAGTTCCAGGGCACCCTGGACGATCGGCATCAGATCGCAAGGAAGGAGAGGGGTGCGGGCTTGGTGGCGTCCGAATTCCTGGAGGCGACGGACCACCTGGGCGCCGTCAGAGGCCACCGTATACAAGACGTTCAGGACGTCTTGGACTTCCGGAATATCCACACGGAGCCGCAGGAGCTCGACCTGGCCCAGGATGGCGGCCAGCATGTTGTTGAGGTCGTGGGCGATTCCCGCGGCCATCTGACCCAGCGCGCGCAGCTTTTCCGAGCGTACCAGCTCGTCCTTCGCCCTCTGGAGCTCCACGTAGGCCTGCTGCTGCTCCTCGAAGAGCCTGGCGTTGTCAATCGCGATGGCGGCTTGTGCCGCGAGGAGCCTGAGCGTGTCACGGTCTTCCGTGGTGTACGCGCCGCCCCTTGCATCCCGGTCGATGGCGATGACCCCGACCAGTCGGTCCCGCCGCAAGAGGGGTTCGACGATGGTGGCCGCAACGGCCGTCCGCTCTAGGTAGGTCGGATCCGCGAGCGCTGAGGCCCGATAGTCGTTGACGATCATCCCTTCGCGGCATTCGGCTACCTTTCCCGCGACCCCATCCCCCAACCGGTGCCAGAGGTCGCGCCGCCAGTCCCCGAGCCCCGTCCAGGCGTGCGGCACCAACACTTGCGGGCGCTCGTCCCACAGGAAGACCGTACCCGAAACCCCGTCCAGCAACGCGATCGCCCGCCTGTTGATGAGATCGAGCACCGTGGGCAGACTCAGCTCCCGCGAGATCTCCTCGCTGATGGCGCGGACGGCCTCCAGGTGCTGGGTGCGGACCCGGAGGGCCGCTTCCGTTCGCGTTCGTTCCTCGAGTTCGCGCCGGGCGGCTTCATAGAGCCGCGCGTTCTCGATAGCGATGGCGGCTTGGCCGGCAAAGGAGGAGAGGTACGCCATTTCCTCCGGACTGTACTCACGAGGCTCCGTGGTGTTGAAGGTCAGGACGCCGACCACCTCGTCCCGGCTCTTGATGGGAAGTCCCAGGTACGTGACGATCCCGAGTTCGCGGTCCCGCTCGGCCATGACATTCCGCGGGTCGTGCGCGCAGTCGGGGCTGAAGAGGGTGTCCCCTGTGGCTGCGACGAGACCGGACAGGCCCGTTCCGATCGAGAGCGGGAATCCGCCCCCCGTTGCTCCCTCCGTCGCCTCGAGTCGGACCTCGCCGGTTTCTCTGTCGACAAGAAGCACCTTCACGCGGGGCGCTCCCGCTATGGCGGCGGCCTCGGTGGCAATGCGCCGGAGGATTGCTCGGAGGTCGAGCCCACTCGTGACCGAACCCATCGCGCGCAGGAGGGACTCCAATTCCTCTCCTCGACGAACCGCCGCGGAATGGAGACGGGCGTTCTCGACAGCAATGGCGGCGGGAGCCGCCAACAGGCGGATGCGCGCGCGGTCGTTCTCGGTGAAGGCGCGTCCTGTCGCCCGGTTGTCAACCAAGATGACCCCGACCAGGCGATCACGATAGAGGAGCGGCTCCGCCAGACAGGCCGTGAGCGCGGTCTGTGCGAACATCTCCGGATGGGCAAAGGGCCACGAGCGGTACTCGTTGACGACCATACCCTCCCGCCGCTCCGCCACCATCCCCACCAGGCCCTCGCCGAGCCGGAAGGTCAGCCGCGTCAGGGCCGCATCTTCCTCCCGAGAAAACGCCTTTCGCGCCAGGACCTGCGCCGTTTCGTCCCAGAGGAACACGGCCACGGCGCCGTCCCCGACCAGGTACGCGGCGCGCGAGCCAATGAGCTGGAGTAATTGACCCAGGTCCAGCTCCCGGGCAATCTCCTCGCTCACCGCACGAACGGCGTCGAGTTGCCGGGTGCGCTCGGCCAGCATGGCCTCTACCCGTTTGCGCTCGGTCAGGTCCGTGACAAAGGCATGGTAGTAGGGTGGATTGCCGGTGTCGTCCTGGACCAGATGGACCAGGAGTTCGACTGGAACGCGTGAGCCGTCCTTGCGGACGTATTCCTTCTCGTAGCGGACCGCGAGGCCCGAACGTTGGAGTTCGGCCAGGTGTGTCGCCTCGGTCTCGCGCCACTCGTGTGGCGTCAAGCTGTTGGACCACGCCAGTGCTCGTAGTTCTGGCTCGGTATACCCGAGCAATCGACAGAAAGCGGCGTTGTAGATGCCTAGGCGCCCATCCTGATACCCCACGGCGAAGGGCTGCGACCCCCGTTCGAGCACTTCAGCCAAAAGGCGCGCGCGGGCTTCGCTGGCTTGCCTGGACTCTTCGGCCGCTCGCCGCTCTTTCCGCAGCGTCCGCAGTGTGAGCGCATTCCGAACCGCGTCTCCGAGCCGCGCCAAGCGGTCCTTGAGAAGGTAATCCGTCGCACCGAGTCGCAGGCACTCGATGGCAACCTCCTCGCTCGTGGTGCCGGTGACGACGATAACAGGAATGTCCCAGCCTCGCTCTCGTAAGAGCTGAAGCGCCCGAGGTGCACTGAAATCTGGCAGCGTATAGTCGGCAAGGATGAGGTCAAGGGATGGATCAAGACACGCGACGTATTCTGCCTCGGTCTCCACCCTCCGCCAATTGGCGGTATACCCAGCCGCCTGGAGGTGGTGGAGCATGACTGCTGCATCCGTCGGGCTGTCTTCTAGCACGAGGACTCGGAGAGACGTCGTCATCACCCTCTTCTCGTGAGCGTCCTCAGGACTGAGGGAAACGCATGCAGACTTACCTGGAAGAATTCCTCGGGGCCGCAGGCACGACTTACACTCAGCGTCGTTTGCCCCGATACGTTTCGGAAATTCCGACGAAAGCGACTGTCTTCGATGTCAACCGGATTTTTAGCGCGTCTGGGCATGATGCGGGTCCCATCGTCGCTGCTGCTTCAGCAGCGCGTTCAGGATGGTGAGGAGCTTGTGCATACACGCGGT
>Ga0335084_10008921_pt1 | contig 10002 bp, 11 predicted proteins | sample Lox_Sample_44_FD_206721 | JGI IMG/M metagenome (GOLD analysis project Ga0335084, IMG submission 206721) | Soil microbial communities from Loxahatchee National Wildlife Refuge, Florida, United States - Lox_Sample_4.4 | ecosystem: Environmental > Terrestrial > Soil > Wetlands | place: USA... | reverse complement strand
GCGAGCGCAGCAGCAGAGCGCCATCGTCGCGATGGGAGACGGCGACATCGCGCGGGCCAAGCGGAATGCGCCGCACAGGTGACGCTTGCGTCATCGCGGACGGGACGGCTATCCCTGCACCGAATACCCGCCGTCGACCGGGATTGCAGTACCGGTGATGAAGTCCGACGCCGCGCTCGCCAGGAACACTGCGATACCGCCTAGATCATCCCCGGTACCCCAGCGGCCAGCGGGTGTGCGCGCCAGTACGCGCTCGTGCAGCCCGGCCACAAGTGCGCGCGCTGCGCGCGTGAGATCGGTGTCGATCCAGCCCGGCAGCACCGCATTCACTTGGATGTTGTCAGGCGCCCACGCGACGGCGAGCGATCGAGTGAGCTGCACGATGCCGCCTTTGCTCGAGCCGTAGGCCGGCGCGAACGATGCACCGAAGATCGACATCATGGAGCCGATGTTGATGATCTTCCCGCCCCCCGCGCGCTTGAGATGCGGGTACGCGGTGCGCGAGCACAGGAAAGCGCTGGTGAGGTTGGTGTCCATCACCTGATGCCATTCGTCCAGGCTCAGCTCGTGCAGCGGCTTGCGAATGTTGATGCCAGCGTTGTTCACCAGGATATCGACGCGACCGCAGCGTTGCACCGCTTGCTCGAAGAGCGCGTTCACCGAGTTTTCGTCGGACACATCGACTTGCAGCGCCAGCGCCTCGGGACCTAGTTCGCGTGTGGCTGCTGCGGACTTCTGTGCGTTTCTCGCCGCGACGATCACGCGTGCGCCAGCCTTGGCCAGTCCGCGTGCCATGCCCAGCCCGATGCCGCCGTTACCGCCAGTGACGATCGCCACTTTGGATTTCAGCTCGAACATGTCGGCTTCTCCTATCTTTTCACCATCACGACTTCGAGATAATCCGCGGACACCATCAGCGTGTCGTCGCCGGACCGGTTGAAGCGATTCAGCAGCCGATCGAGATCGGCGAGATAGGCGCTGCGGCGCTGTGCATCGAGCACTTCGAGCGCGCGTATGATCGGCCCGAAGTAACTGCTGAATACCTCGATCCAGTGTTGCGAGCTGCGAAAGCGAAACAACGCGCTTCGCGGCTCGATCTGCATCGAAGAGATTGCATTGCCAAACAGCTCGCGCAATCGGCGCTCGGTGCCCCATTCGATGGGAGACCGCAGAGCTTCAGGCGGGGGGATGTAGCGCGCCAGCAGAGCGAAGCTTTCGCCCCAGAAGCCCTCAGGGGTCCAGTTCGCCATGCCGATCTTGCCGCCGGGGCGGCATACTCTCAGCAGCTCCGCAGCCGCTACCTCCTGGCGCGGTGCGAAGATCGAACCATAGACCGACAAGACGACATCGAAGGCCTCGTCGGCGAATGGAATCGCTTCGCAATCGCCGACTTCGAAACGGGCGGGCAGTCGCTCCGCAGCGGCGCGCTCGCGGGCGCGCTCGATCAACGCCGGAACGTAGTCGATGCCGACCGCTTCGCAATTGCGTCGTGCCGCGGACAGGGCCGTGTTGCCGCTTCCGGCTGCGACATCCAGCACTTTCTGTCCTGCGCGCAGGGCAACCGCTTCGCACATCAGTTCGCCGGGGAACACGGTGTTCCAGCCGATCATCGCAAAATCACCCAGAGCCCAGGTGCGCTGCTGCTGCTCCTTCACGGCGTTCAAATCAGCCATCGATCCTCCTCATTAGGCGCTCAGCTCAGAGCCGGTAGATGCGCGCGACATTATCAAAGAACAGCATGCGCTGTTCTGCGAGCGGTCGCTCCGATACCGCGGCCCGGAAGCCGGCGTAGATCGTTTCGAAGGTCCCGCATAGCCGGTCCACCGGATAATTGCTCGCGAACATGCAGCGCTCGACCCCGAAGATAGCGATGGTATCGCGAATGATCGGCCCGTTGGCTGCAATGGTCCAGGGCTTGGCTGGCTGGCCCAGACCGGAGATCTTCACGAATACGTTGGCGTTTTGCGCGAGCTCATGCATCGCCTGGCGCCAGCCCGCGAGTCCCGCTGCGCTGCGATCGACCGGCAGCCCGGTGTGATTGACGATGATCGGCGTGCGCGGGAAATCGCGCGCCAGCTCACAAGCCGCGTCGAAGTGCCACCATGGCGTCTGCAGGTCGAAGGAGAGCGACAATCGCTCGAGCATCGCAAATCCATGTCGCCAGCGCGGGTCGTCCATCGAGCCGGTCAGGCCGCGCTTCGCCTCCTCCGGAGTCGCGGATGCACGTGGTTTGTGCCGGATCCCGCGTACGATCGCATGCGCAGCCTGCCCAGTGAGCACCGCCTCGGCGTCGTCGTGGTCCAGCCACGCTTGTGCCACGCATGCGGTAGGCAAGCCGTGTGCGAGCTGCAGCGTCTCCAGCCAGCGCGTCTCGCCGATGGGATCGCTCGGGCTCCATTCCGCTTCGACGTGCACCGTCATCACGATCTGATTGGATCCCGCATCGCGCGTGTAGTCCGGCGGCAGGTAGTTGCGGCGCAATGCGCTGTACTCGCCATAGCGAAACGCGATCGCCGCGGGATCACACAGCCAAGGATAGTAATTGCGCTCGAGATTCCAGAAGTGCTGATGCGCATCGACGATGGGAAACTCGGTGCCGGCCACGGTGGTTCAGCCGCGTTGTCGCGCGCGTGCCATATCGATGCACACACGCAATGCTTCGCGCATGCCATCGGCACGCGCGCTATTGCGGCCGACGATGCCGTAAGCCGTGCCGTGTCCAACGGTGACGATTGGAATGGTGCCCAGGCCGATGAATCCTATGGTGGTCATGGTTGCCTCTCGATACAAAACCCCAAAAGCGTCAACGCAGAGCTCGCAGAGAACAAAACAAAGCTCGCCGAGAAAACCATTCAGATGAACTTCAACTGGAGACGGCCTCTCCCGTTCTACTTGTTCTGCTTTCTCTGCGCGCTCTTCGTCTTTGCTCTGCGCTCTCTGCGTTGGCTGTTGATTTTTAGGCGCGATAAGCTCGCTGCGCCCGCGTTTCCGCTTTCTCCATTGCCGCCTTCGGCGCGAGCTGCCCCGTCACCGCCTCGGCGAACATGTCCACCACCACGAAATCCGCCAGCACCGCCGCCGCGGCTTGACCCAGCTTGCCGGCGTAGGCGCCCGAACGCGCACGTGCGCTGACCTCGCGAAACGGTGTGATCCTGGCATCGGCAAACCACGAAGGGTCATTCTCATAAGCTTTCAACGGCTGCGAGACATACCCGACCGCGTTGTGAAGGAGGTTTTGATACTGTTCCTTCTCCAGCATGAATGCGAGGAACGCCTTCGCCGCATTCGGATACTTCGTGTACTTGAAGGTGATCAGCGGAAAGATGAGATGCAATTCGGTGGGCACGCCGACCGGGCCGATCGGCCAGGTGGCGTGATTGATATCGGCTGCCATCGGCATCTTGTCCACGAGTGCTTTGCCGTAAATCGAGGTGGCATTGCCGGTGAGCGCAATCTCGCCCGCGAGGAACGCTTTATTGTTGCTCGCATCGTTCCACGACAGCGTTCCGGGGATGAATGTCCGATAGACAGCACGCGCGTATTCGATAGCCCGTAACGTCTCGGGACTATTGATGGCGACACGGTTCTGCTCGTCGACGATGCGACCGCCGTGAGACCAGAGCAGCCAATGGCACCAGCACGTGGCATCGTTGGTGGCATGTCCGAAGGCAAAGCCTGCCGGGTGGCCGTGCTTCTGCAACTGCTGGCAGAGTTTGAGAAACCCGTCGCTGTTCGCGGGAAATTTGTCGAAGCCAGCTTCCTTCACCCACGACACGCGATAGGTCGGCAGCACGCCGACCAGAATGCTGGGGATGGCGATCCAACGCTCGGCGCTCTTGCCGTACGTCTGCGCGATCGGATACCAGCCGCCATATTTGCGGCCGAGATAGTCGGCCACGTCGGTGACGTCCAGCAGCTTGTCGGGAAACAGATGAGCGGTCGCATTCAGGGTCCAGACGATATCGGGTCCGCTGCCGACGTTGACTGCGACCGCCGCCTTGGTCTGAATGTCGTCTTGCCACTCGTTTTCGATCCGCACTTCGACGCCGGTTGCCTGCGAGAACGCATTGATGGCCTCGCTCGTCGCCTTGTTCTCCGCGTCGAGAAATTTGCTCCAGCGCAAGAAGCGCAGTTTCGCGCCGGGCTCGGGTTGGAATGGCTGCTCGGCGGACCATGCGCAGCTCCACTCGAGCAATCTGGAGCTGACAGCGAGCGCAGCGCCAGCCTTCAGCGCATCGCGTCGATTGAGTGACATCGATTTCTCCCGGCTTGTCGTTAGAGGTCTTCTGCAGCGGTTATTCTAGAGGCAGCCCGAGCGGGCTGCATCGAGGATCGCAAGAGCTTGCGACTGCGCAGTTGCTGGAGACCGCCCGCAAAGTGTTCCTCGAGCGAGAACACCATAGGGAAGCGGCCCGTCGACCGCCGGGTTAGACTAGCGCTTATGCGCCGCGCCGCGGCCAAGCGCATCTATCTCGGAGGAGCCATGCAAAGCTACGACATCGTCGAATGGGGCCAGCCATTGCAAAAGCTGGAGCACGAAACGCCTAAGCCCACCGGCACGGAAGTGCTGCTGAAAATGAAATATTGCGGCGTCTGCCACAGCGACGTGCATATTCGCGACGGCTACTTCGAGCTCGGTGGGGGCAAGCGCTTCTACATGACCGAGCGTGGCATGAAACTGCCGCACACGCTGGGGCACGAACCGTACGGTACCGTGATCGCGGCCGGGCCGGATGCCGACGCGCCGATCGGCCAGGACCGGCTGGTGTATCCGTGGATCGGCTGCGGCACGTGCGCGCGCTGCCGCGAAGGCTACGACAACTACTGCATGGCGCCGCGCTTCGTCGGCGTCCAGCGCAACGGCGGCTATGCTGATCATCTGTTGATCCCGCATCCGCGCTACCTCATCGATTCGACTGGCGTAGATCCCGCCTGGGCGGCGACTTTGTCGTGCTCCGGCCTTACTACGTACTCGGCGGTGAGCAAGCTGGTGCCGATCCCGAAAGAGGAATGGGTCGCGGTGATGGGTGCGGGCGGGCTGGGGCTGATGGCAATCCAGATGCTGCGTGCGCTCGGTCATGAACGCATCGTCGCGGTCGACATCGATGCCACCAAGCTGCAGGCTGCGCGGGCTGCCGGCGCGACCGGCGCCGTGGATGGGCGCGATCCGGAAGCGGCCAAGAAGCTGCTCGAAACGACTGGCGGGCCGATCTATGGTGCGGTCGATCTGGTGGGTGCAACCGGCACCGCGACGCTGGCGCTGGGCGCTTTACGCAAGGGCGGACGCCTGGTTCTGGTCGGGTTGTATGGCGGCGAGTTTCCGCTTTCGATCGTGCCCATCATCCAGCGCGCCATCACGATTCAGGGCTCGTATGTCGGCACCCTGGCGGAGCTCAAAGCTGTGGTGGCGCTCGCGCGCGAAGGCAAGCTCAAACCCATTCCGATCGAGCAGCGCCCGATCGCAAGAGTGAGCGAGACGCTCGATCAGTTGAAGGCCGGCAGCGTCGTCGGCCGGGTGGTCGTGCAGATCGAATAGAAGAAAGTGAAGGTGAAGACCAGAAAGTGAAGGGTGACGCAGGGAATGAGGGAAGAAGGGAATGAGGGAAGACCCCCACCCTAACCCTCCCCCTTGTTGAAAGGGGAGGGAATTTACTCATTCCCTCATTCCCTCATTCCCTTATTCACCCCTCATTCTTCACATTTCCAGGAGCACTTCCTGCTTGCCCCCCTGCCATTCAGGGGGAAAAGCGATGACTCAGATTGTGGCGATGTTCATTGCGCTCGCAGGGCTGTGCGTGCTGTTATATGGATTGGAATGGCTGTTCGCTTCAGTGCGTGGCCAGCCGCTCTGGCGCACCGACAGCCGAACCGACGTGCTGTATCTGGTGTTGACCCCGCTGGTCACACGCTCGATCTCGAAGATCATCACCCTGGCAGGCGTCGTGCTTGCTCTGCACGCATTGGGCCATCCCGACGCGCAGCGCATGGCGGATGGATTCGGCCCGGTCGTCAGGCAGCCGCGGTGGCTGATCGTGGTGGAGATGTTTCTACTGGGCGATCTGCTCGGCTATTGGATTCACCGCGCGTTCCATGGGCGCCTGTTGTGGAAATTCCATGCTGTGCATCACAGCTCCACGCAGCTCGACTGGCTTTCCGCTGCGCGCGTCCATCCGGTCAACGACATTGCGGCCCGCCTGAGTCAAGCGGTGGTCCTTGCCTGCCTCGGCTTCCCGCTCAAAGCGCTCGCAGCCTATGTCCCTTTCCTCGCGTTCTATGCAATGCTGCTTCACGCCAATGTCCGATGGTCGTTCGGCCCGCTTCGCTACATCATCGCGAGCCCGCTGTTCCATCGCTGGCATCACACCACCGAAGAGCAGGGCCTCAGCAAGAATTTCGCACCGCTCTTCCCATTCATAGACGTCGCCTTCAACACCTTCCACATGCCGCGCGGTCAGCGGCCTGCCTTTTTCGGGACGATCGGCACGCGTGTACCCGACACCTTCCTGGCGCAGTTGCTGTTCCCTTTTCGGCGCGCTCGCGGCCCGAGCTAGCTAGACCAGCCCGGCGGCGATGTTGATGGTTACCGCGAGCAGCGTGGTGTTGAAGAAGAATGAGATCACGCCGTGCAGCAGTCCCAGGCGGCGCATCTGCCGGGACGCCATGGACACATCCGCAGTCTGCGACGTCATCCCGATGACGAACGCAAAGTACAGGAAGTCCATGTAGTCCGGTTGCTCACTGCCTGGAAAATCCAGACACGGATGCGCACACTTGGGATCATCGTCGTAGAATTCGTGCGCGTAGTGCAGGGCAAATGCCGTGTGGATAAAGCTCCACGAGAACACGATGGTGATCACTACCAGGGCGAGCCGCAGCCGCGCCTCGTGCGATGGCAGATCGCTCACATTGAATAGCTCCACGAGAATTGCCGCCAGACTCGCGATTGCTGCCAGGACCGTCAGCGTCAGAATGACTACCGCACCGTCATCCTGTACTTTGGCGCGCCACCGCATGCGTTCCAGATCGGAGCGCAACATCATCGTCCACGCCAGACCCAGGTAAAGGCCTACGCCCACGTCCCACGCGAGCAGCGCACGCGTCGAAGCCGGCAGATGAGTGGGCAGCACCAGCAAACAGGCGAAGCCCACTGCTGTCGCCGTGATCAGGCGCGGGCGTGCTTTGATGACATGCGCTACGGCGGAGAGCTTCATGTGCGGCATTCGAGCTAGCGCTCCGGCTTCTTCCAGATGCCGCGTGCGTGCATCAGCTCGATCTGCTTCTTGATCACCTTCTCCTTGTACTCGGCGTGCTTCATCGGTACGCGATCCAGATACAGATTCTTCGGATAGATCGGCTGCTCGTACAGGATCTGGTAGAGCTCCGTGCGCAGGTCTTTCATCCAGTTGTCCCACTGTGCACGCGCGCGGTGATCGCGCAAGGCCTCGATGTCGATGACACCGCCGACATAGGTCGAGCCCGCGCCGTAGTCCTGGCGACCCACTATCTGGCCTCTGTAGTTGATGATGTAGGAGCGGCCGCCGAAGGTATCGATCGGCGTCGATTCTTCGGGAAACAGATAGTAGGTACCCATGTTGGGGGCGACCACGTACATGTTGTTGTCCAGCGCCCGAGCGCGACTCTGGATCTCGAAGAACTCATTACCGGTTCCCGGGTGCGGGTAAGAGGCCCGGTACACCACCTCGGCACCATTCATCGCCAGCGCGCGCGCATTCTCCGGATAGGACCCTTCGTTCGCCATCATGATGCCGAGCCGGCCGATCTCGGTATCCACCACCGGCCAGAACGCCTGGAGATTGCGCCCGTACTTTTCTACCCACCAGTCGTAGACATCGTGTGGGCACACCGAGTGTTCGACCGGAAACAGCGGCGACACCTTGTGGTGCTGCAGAATGACCTCGCCTTTGGGATCGAGGATGAAGCCGACGTTGAAGAAGCGATCCTTCAGATCGGGATGGCGCGCCTTGGCCTGCGCCATGATGAAGCTGTCGTATTCGCGCGCGATCTTGCCCAGGTATTCGGTTTCCTCGCCCGGGATATCGATAGCGCCCTCGCGCGCGAACTGCACGTGATCCAGGTCCAGCACTTCATCGTTGAAGCCCTGCAAGGCGCCCTCGGGAAATGCGATCAGGCGCACCGGAAGATCCAGACTCGACAGCCACGCCGCGGCTTTGACCAGGTGCGACAGATGCTCGAGGTTGATCATGATGTCGCTACGCTTGCGGATGCCGCGCACGGTCGGTATCAGGCCGACGGTGGTGTAGGGTTTGATCATTGTTGCGCTCCTCCGTGGGAATCTGGTGCGCTAACTTAACCCGGAGCGACCGGAGGAGCAAGGCGCTTGGCTTCTGGAAAGGAGTTCTGCTACACCCGCATGAGGAGACGACTGGATCGAAGCGCCAGAGACGCGTCAGCCCAGGGAGGCAATGGGCCTCGCTGGGCTGAGCTCAAAGAACAATCAGCAGTGTTGCGTGAAATTCACTGCTTGCCGACGCGACGGCGAGCGAGAGCACCAACCGCTACGAGTCCTGCAATCATGAGACCGTACGTGCTGGGCTCAGGTACTGCGGACGGCCCGAACGTGCTGGACAAATTGCCGAACAAGGTTTCGTTGGGATTCCCTTGGGCGTCTTGCCCGGGATGCCAGGTTTCGCCAGCGAAGGGGATGGATGTGCATTCTGTGCCGCACTTCAGCGGATCCTGAGGGCCCGACAGCAATCCGGTCAACGTAAGCGTGCCGAGTGGGGCGATTGTGTCTCCGGGGGCGAAAGGTTGGTCCCGCAAAAACGTTACGGTGGCGTTCGGTAGCGTCGGATTATCGATGCTGGGACTGATCTGGTTGGGCGGCGTGCTAGTGAGCGATTGCGTCACGTCCCAATCGCTCTTCGTACCCACCACAGGTTCCCAGTCTATGCTTTGCAGGCCCTTGAAGTCATAGACCGTAAAGAAGCTTCCGGGTGCATTGCCGGTGGCTTTCTGCAGGAACAACCCGGGCGTGAGGCTTACGTCGTAATGCCACTCATTGCCCGTTGCGCCGGTGAACTGGACCAAGATTCCAGCTCGTGCGCCGGATGCGCAGAGGAGGAAGAGTGCTGATACGAAAAGTCGTTTGAGCATTTAGGTTCTCCGCTGAGATTGAAGTCTGTCTTGTAGGTGGCGTTTATGCTTCGCCATCGTGCCGGCTGGTCAGTCTGGCGGATGTCCGTGCTTGAATTCCATCTCGCCGGCGAACAAGTCTAAAACCTGGGAGCGTTGGACGCGCTCAATTCCCAGATCTCGAACACAACGGCTGGAGACACACCCGGAGTCCGCTAGCCACCGCGGCGACGCAGGGCCACCGCACCGAAGGCGACCAATCCCAGTACCATGAGCGTGACGCTGCTCGGCTCAGGCACAGCTGCCACGTCGACCAATCCCACACTGGTCGAATCCAAAGTGCCACTCGGCTTCAGACCCGCTTGTGCAGCGTAGTTGGTCTGCAAAGGAATGGCGGTGGTGCTCTTGATGGTTAAAGTTCCAAGTATGATATTGGCAGCGCCGGGCGTGATGGTCGTGTTCGCCGGGATGTCATCGAGGGTAATCTTGATGTTGTTGATCCCAGAATCGTCGTTCGTCACCGCGCCGAACGGATCAGGTGGCGTGAGCCCGGCGATCGTGGGAGTGAAGGAACCCGATACCGACGCGAAGAATACTGAGTCCGGTACGTTCGCAATGTTGGGTACGTCGTATATTGTGAAGTAGTCGCCTCGACGGAAGACCTGATCGGAACCCAGTGCAACGTTATAGAACCAGTCCACGACACCGGAAGCTTCCGTGTGCGTGCCGGCGTTGCTTATGATGACTGTTGCGCCGGCGAAATTGCTCCACGCGAGAAGCATCACCGCCAAGATCCATACTCGTCTCATTTTCCATGTCTCCAAAGCTGTTGGAACCGCACAAATCCGTGGTGTCCGCCGAGCCCTTTTGCCTGACCCAAGACGAACC
>Ga0335084_10008920_pt1 | contig 10003 bp, 9 predicted proteins | sample Lox_Sample_44_FD_206721 | JGI IMG/M metagenome (GOLD analysis project Ga0335084, IMG submission 206721) | Soil microbial communities from Loxahatchee National Wildlife Refuge, Florida, United States - Lox_Sample_4.4 | ecosystem: Environmental > Terrestrial > Soil > Wetlands | place: USA: Florida... | reverse complement strand
CATATCGCGCCCTATTCCGCGTGACTGCAGCGCAGGATCGACCGCAACGTCCTCGATGATCGCGGACGGTGCGCCCAAGTGCCCAAGGTTGTCCATGATGAGCAGAGCAAACGTACCCACCACTCGTTCTCCCGCAACAGCTACGAAGAGCTTGTAGTTCGGGTATCGCGCCATCCGCTCAAAGATTCGCTCGGCATCGGCTACCGAAAGCATCCGGCCATCGTCCACATCGGGCTGGGAATAGAGGCGAAGAACGTCAGGCAGGTCCACCTTCGACGCTGCGCGAAAGGATAGCGGGTCACTCATCAGATCTGTTTCCGTGGTAATGGAGCTGCATCGCCCGTCAGCATGAGCGATGTCAGTGCGTCGCGGACAAGAGTACGATGTAACGGGCAGCATGTTCTCGACTTTGACCCCGGAGAGCGCAATGACAGTGACAGGCAGGTGCCTTTGCGGTGCGGTTCGTTGGGAGAGCACCGAACCGCCGCTCACCACACGGGTGTGTTGGTGCCGTGATTGCCAGTATCTGGGCGCGGGCAGCGGAACGGTTGGCGCTTGCTTTCGCACGGAAGCGTTCAAGCTCATAGGAAAGACGAGTGACTTCTCGAGCGTGGCGGACAGCGGCAATCGAATGCACCGCCGGTTTTGCCCGGCTTGCGGGACGCCACTCTGCAGTGAGGCCGAGGCGCGACCGCATTTGATCTTCGTTCGGGTTGGGACCTTCGACGAACCGAATCTTGTTAGTCCAGCATCGACAATCTGGACATCCAGCGCGCCGCGCTGGGCCTGCATTGATGCGACTTTACCGCGTGTGGACAAGCAGCCACCGCCGGTAGCCTAGTTGCCATCTAAACGAAGATGCCACGATCTCCCGTCAACAGATACGGACTTTCATCACTTGTCCTTGGTGGACCAACTACAGACAACATCCGCATGCTCTTCCATCCAGCGCCGCGCCGAGTCGCGAGGTGAAAGTTTGTCGACGTTGACCATACGATCCATCTCCGTCACTGCTTCGATAGAAAGACGTACGTTAGATAAGAGGCGAATCATCGCGCCGGGAAGCTTGTCGCGGAGCGAGCGATGACCGAGCAGATAGGCCGTGTCCGGTTCTCCGTAGGCACCTTTCGGGTCCTTCAAACGGCGTACCTCGTAGGCAGCGTTGACCCAATGCGGCTGCCATAGCGGGAAGATCACCCACTTGTTGCCTCTGACCGCGTCACGGAAAGTGCCAAACCACTCGGTGGGCGTGGCGGCGACAATCTCGTAGCCCAGCTCGCCTAGGTTGTAGGCGGCCATGACTCGGTGGGCACTGATGGTGAGACCGGTCTCCGCCGGGAGACTGACGATGCGCTTGGAGACTCGTTGCTGAACGTCCGGCTGTACCAAGTCGGCAACCGAAGAAAGGACGCTCTCGGGTACGTAATCGGGCACCACCCAGAAGAAGCGGGCGTCTTTGTAGAGCGGTGCAATCCTGAACGTTACGTCTTCGACTGACGCATAAAGAGCGGCATGACCTTGGGGTAGCCACGCAGCAGCGAAGATTTCGACCTCGCCCGTGCCCAGGCGCGGGAAGATCTCTGCATGTGGCCCTTGGATGACCTCGACGCTATAGCCCTCGCGCTCGAGCAATTCCTGCACGACACCGCCGACAACGGCATAGAAGGAAAGGCCGACTTGGCCGAGCGTTATCTTCTGTTTTGGATTCTCGGTTGCAGTCTGCGCGGCTCCCGATATCGTGCCAACCGATAGTGAAACAAATGAGAGGATAGCGATGAGAGTCTTCACGTGGACACTCCCTTCATCGGTTGCGCTGACATGACCTTCGAATCTGACAGGATACAAATATCGGACACCTCAAGCTGGCTCGCCGATCAGATCCGCCCAGCGCATCGCCTCGACCTGGAGGCCGATCACGCGACGATGATCGAGGCCCGGCACGCGGTCCAGTGCACGCTCGATGGTGGCCAGGTCAGAGACCTCGAGGGCTTCGACCAGGGCGAGCAGAGCACCCAGCTCGCCCTCGCGCGCGAGCAGCGCCGTGCGGACGTCGTCTGCCACCGGCAGGCTTCCCAGAATCTTTGCAAGGGGTGCGGCGAGGAGCGCGTTGACCAGCGACAGGGTGCCCGTGAGGAACGCGCGCTCTTGCGCCTCGCGGTCGTGCTCACGCAGAGCCCGCGCGAGGAGCTCCATGAGCTTTCCACGCGTCGCTGCGAGAATCAGGAGAGGGCTCGGCACTCCCGCTCCGGGCGCGCTGCTGACCATGTACACCAGCAGCGGGAGCCAGCGCCGCGGCCGCCGCACCTGGGGTGACTCGACCGGATCGCCGCCTCGCACCAGACGTGCGAGCCGCGACAGATTCTCGGTGAGCTCGGGATGCTCCACCAGCACGGCGTCGATGTCGTCCTCGTCGCCTAGCAGCAGGCCGAGGAGCCGCATCAACGCAGTCTGCGAGCGGGACAGGCGCCGTCCGGTGATGACCGAGGGCCGCGCGAAGTAGTTGCCTTGGAACAGCTCGTAGCCGAGATCGAGGCAGCGCCGCGCCTGCTCGCGGCTGTCGACTTTTTCGGCCAGGAGCTTGCGGCCGAATGGCTGCAGCCGCCTGGTGACCGTCCCCAGCGCATCGAGGTTCAGGAGCTGGATGTCGACCTTCACGATGTCCACCAACTTCAGCAGCTCGGTGAACTCGCGCTCGTGGCCGACGAAGTCGTCGAGCGCCAGCGTAAAGCCCATCGCCTTCAAGTCCGTGCAGCGGCGCACCAACGCGTCATTCACCTCGACCGTTTCCAGGATCTCCAGCACGACCTTGTCTGGTGGCAGCTGCTCGATCACGTGGCTCATCAACAGCGGGCCGTTGAGGTTGATGAAGCCTTTGTGCCGTCCCAGCACCGCCTCCACGCCGAGCTCGGTGAACGCGTGGTTGATCACCGTGGCGCTGTGGAAGACGTCGTCGTCGATCTTCGGGCCGTCGAAGTGGCTAGAGCGGAACAGCAGCTCGTAGGCCGCCAGTTTCTGCTTCCGGTCCAGGATGGGCTGGCGTCCGAGAAACAGGTCCTGGGTGGGCGCGTCGGTCACGGCCACGGGGTTGACGCCATTCTCCGGCTGCTAGAACGGCAGCGCGGCGCCGGGAAGCTCCGCGCTCAGCACGCGACGGAAGTCGTTCTGAATGCGCTCCAACGCTTGCGCGTTGTCGGCTTCGAAGCGCAGCACCACGACCGGTGTGGTGTTGGACGCGCGCGCGAGGCCGAAGCCGTCGGCATATTCGACGCGCAGCCCGTCGATCGTGATCACCTCGCGCGCCTGGTCGAAGCGAGCGGTCCTCTGCAGCTTCTCGATCAAAGTGTAGTTCTCGCCTTCTTGCAGCTTGATCTGCAGCTCAGGCGTGTTGACCGAGTCGGGCAGCTTGGAGAGCTCGGCGGCGATATCCGGCACTGCGCTGAGACATTCGAGCAAGCGCGCACCGGCGTACATGCCGTCGTCGAACCCGTACCAACGTTCCCGGAAGAAGATGTGGCCGCTCATCTCGCCGGCGAGCAGCGCTCCACTCGACTTCATCTTGGCTTTGATCAGCGAGTGCCCGGTCTTCCACAACAGCGGCTCGCCGCCGTGTTCGCGTATCCATGGAAACAGGTTGCGCGTGGACTTGACGTCGAAGATGACGCGCGCGCCCGGATTGCGACTCAGGACGTCGGCCGCAAACAGCATGAGCTGGCGATCCGGGTAGATGATCTTGCCGGTCTTGGTGACGACACCGAGGCGATCGCCGTCGCCGTCGAAGGCGAGGCCCAGCTCGTCATCGGCGCTCGTGAGTGTCGCGATCAGGTCGGCGAGGTTCTTCGGCTGCGACGGATCGGGGTGGTGATTGGGGAAGCGCCCGTCCACGTCGCAGAACAGCTCGCGCACGCGGCATCCGAGCCGGCGGTAGAGCTCGGGCGCGTAGGCGCCGGCCACGCCGTTGCCGCAGTCGACGGCGATCCGGAGCGGGCGCTTGAGCTTGACGTCCGAAACGATGCGATCGAAATAGGCTTGCCTGACGTCGATTCGGCTATAGCCGCCGAGACCCGAAACAAAATCTTCGTCTTCGATGCGCCGCTTGAGCTTCTGGATCGCTTCGCCGGCTAACGTCTCGCCGCCCAGCATCATCTTGAGCCCGTTGTAGTCGGGCGGATTGTGGCTGCCGGTGAGCATGATCCCGGAGCCTGTGCCGAGGTGAAAGGTAGCGAAGTACAGCATGGGCGTCGCCACCTGACCGATGTCGACGACATCGACGCCGCTCAGCTGCAGGCCGCGCGCCACTGCACCGGCGAGCTCGGGGCCGGACAAGCGCCCGTCACGCCCGAGCGCCAGGCGTGAGCAGTTCAGAGCTCGCGCCTCGGCCCCGAAGGCGCGGCCGATCAGCTCGCAAGCCTCAGGGGTGAGTGTCTTGCCCACGACACCGCGGATGTCGTAGGCCTTGAAGATCTCGGGCGCAACGCTGGACATGAAATCATCGCGGAGACGTGCACAAGATTATCCCATGTTTGCGCGCGCCGGCTGTTCCGAATCAGCGTCTGCGCTCGTCGGACACGATTCGAAAAACTCCAGCAGCCGCAGGGGCAGCCAGTCCAGGCGCCCCGGGAACGCGCCCGCGACGAAGGCGGCATGCCCTCCGGCGTCGGTGTATTCGAGCCTGACGTGGGGAGAGACTTCGTCCTGGCGAGGCAGATGAGAGCCGGGCAGGAACGGGTCGTCGCGGGCGTGCACCATCAGGGTTGGCAACTCGATGCGGCGCAGCTCGGGTTTGCTGCTCGCGCGGGTCCAGTAGTCATCGGCGCTGGCGAAGCCGTGCAGCGGCGCGGTAACCAGCTCGTCGAAGTCGTACAGATTGCGTGCCTGTGCGACTTTGCGCGCATCGTACAGACCCGGGTAGCGCCGCAGCTTTTCCAGGCTCTTGGGCCTGAGCGATTGCAGGAAATGCCAGGTGTAGAAGCGGTTGAAGCCACGGCCGAGGCCATGCCCCGCCACCTGGAGATCGACTGGAGCGGATACGGCGGCGGCGGCCTGCAGCCACGTCTGCGCAAGAGCGCCTTGCGCCGCGAGCCATTTCAGCAGTGCATTACCGCCGAGCGAGACACCGGCCGCGAAGCAGGGTGCGGCGCCGGCCTGCGCCGCCATGCGCTCCAGAATCCAGTGCACCTCCCGAAAGTCGCCCGAGTGGTAGGCACGCGGCAAGCGGTTGGGCTGGCCGCCGCAGCCGCGAAAATGCGGAACCACGCCGCGCCAGCCGCGCAAGCGGACGTGGTGCATCAAGCTGAGCGCGTAGTGGCTGCGCGAGCTGCCCTCGAGGCCGTGGAACAGCACGACCAGTGGCGCGTCCGCCGGACCGTCCACCCAGTCGAGCTCGATGAAGTCGCCGTCAGGCGTGTTCCACTGTGTGCGGCGGTAATCGACGCGCGGCCGAGGGACCAGCATGGCTGCGTAGATCGTTTGGGCGTGGCCGCCTGGCAGCCAGCTGGGCGCCCTGTAGTGGTTCATGTGCGCATTGCGACGCCGGCCTGCAGCTCCGAGATCGCGCCGTACACGCGGTCGGGCTTGAGCTGGTTCATGCAGTTGAAGTGATGCAGCGGGCACTCCCTCTGAAAGCATGGACTGCAGGGGAGATCCAGTTTCAGGATGCGTGCGCTCGGCGAGAGGGGCGGCGTGAATGCCGGGCTGCTCGAGCCGTATAGTGCGATCAGCGGGACGTCGAGCGCCGCCGCCACGTGCATGAGGCCCGAGTCGTTCGACACCACCAGGCGCGCGCAGGACAGCAGATCGACGGCCTCGTCGAGGTTCGTGCGCCCGCACAGGTCGATGCAGTCGCCCGCGCTGCGGCTTGCGATCTCTGCGCCGATAGCGGCATCCTTGGCGGAACCGATCAGCCAGACCTGCCATCCCTCGGATGCGAGCCTGCGAGCGAGGTCTGCGAAATACGCCGGGGGCCAGCGCTTCGCCGGCCCATACTCCGCGCCCGGGCACAGCGCGGCGACCGGCGCATCGCGTGTGAGCGTGAGACGGCTGCGCAGCGCTGCGCGCTCCGGCAAACGCGTGCTCAGGCGTGGCATCGGAAGCGGGCGCGTCAGCCGGGTGCCGCGGGGATCGGCCAGCGCCGCATAGCGCTCGACCATCAGCGGCAGCGCCTTCTCGTCGAGGCGGCGCGCATCGTTCAGCAGCGGATAGCGGAGCTCGCCAACATAGCCCGTCCGCCGGCGGATGCCAGCCAGCTTGGGGATCAGCGCGGATTTGAACGAGTTGGGCAGCACGATGCTCTGATCGTAGCCGCGCGTAGCGAGCTGGCGCGCAAGGCGCCAGCGTTCCGGGAGGGCGAGCTGGCCATGTCCGAACGGGCTCGCGATCGCTTCCGCTACCTCCGGCATGCGCCGCAGCAGCGGCAGCGTCCAGGAGGGCGCCAGGACGTTCACCTCGAGCTCGGCATGCCGCTCGTGCAGCCGCCGCAGCAGCGGTTGCGCGAGCACCGTGTCACCGATCCATGACGGGCCGATAACGAGGATCTTGTACAAGGGCCCTACCGGACTCTCCGCAGCGGGGACAGTCTCAGTGGTTGCGGGGGCGTGCGTCACCCTTGAGGACGTACAGCGTGCCGCAATAAGGACACAGCGCCTGGCCGCTCGGTTCGATTGGCAGGAACACGCGTGGATGCGTGTTCCACAAGGCCTGAGACGGGGTGGGGCAGTGCAGGGGCAGGTCCGTCGCTACGACCTCGACCCGCCTTTGTGTGTTTGCGCGTTTCGTCTGTTCCATGCTGCGTGCATCAGACATAGCTCAGCCAATGGCGGTACTTTTCCGCACGCCCGTTCACCACGTCGAAGAACATCGACTGCAGCTTCTGCGTGACGGGCCCGCGCCGGCCCGACCCGATGACGCGGCTGTCAAGCTCGCGGATCGGTGTTACTTCGGCGGCGGTTCCAGTGAAGAAGGCTTCGTCGGCGATATAGACGTCGTCGCGCGTGATGCGCCGCGCCTCGACCTCGAGGCCCATGTCGCGGGCCAGCGTGATCACCGCGTCGCGCGTGATGCCGATCAGGGCCGAGGTGAGCTCCGGCTCGTACAGCTTACCGTTCTTGACGATAAATAAATTCTCGCCCGAACCTTCCGCCACGTAACCGTCGACATCCAGCAGCAGTGCCTCGTCGTAGCCGTGCTCGACCGCCTCCTGGTTGGCGAGGATGGAGTTGGCATAGGTGCCGGAAAATTTCGCGCGGCACATTGTCACGTTGATGTGATGGCGCGCGTATGACGCGGTCTTGACCCGGATGCCCTTCTCGATGCCGTCGGCACCCAGATAAGCGCCCCACGGCCAGGCCGCAATGGCCACGTGCACCTTCGCGCCCTTGGGCGACACCCCCATCTTCTCGGAACCGTAGAATGCGATCGGCCGCACGTAGCACTCCTCCAGCCGGTTGGCGCGCACCACCTCCTTCTGCGCTTCCATCAGGATCGCTCGGTCGTAGGGCATCTTCATCATGAAGATGTGCGCGGAGTTGAGCAGGCGCTCGGTGTGCTCCTGGAGGCGGAAGATGGCGGTGCCCTTGCCGGTCTTGTAGGCGCGCAAGCCTTCGAATACCGCGAGGCCATAGTGCAGCGAGTGCGTCAGCACGTGGGTGTTGGCCTCGCGCCACGGCACGAGCTTGCCGTCGTACCAGATCTGGCCGTCGCGGTCTGCCATCGACATGGTCTTGATCTCCGTTGCAAAACACCTATTCTAACGTAGCCTGTAACGGTAACATTTACGTCCTGCCCGTGGTGCGCTACCCTGCCCGGTTGGCGAATCCTTCAAGCTGGCTATGACATTGAGAATCGACGTAATCTCGGATGTGGTCTGCCCCTGGTGCTACATCGGAAAGCGCCGCCTCGAGCGCGCACTCGAGCTGTTCGACGGCGGCGGGGAGCCCTCGGTGCAGGTACAGTGGCTCCCGTTCGAGCTCAACCCGCAGTTGCCGCCGGATGGCGTTGCGCGCAGCGACTATGTCGCGCGCAAGTTTGGTGCGCGCGCTAAGGACATCTACGCCCGGGTCGGCGAGGTTGGGCGCAGCGTAGGCATCGAATTCGCCTTCGATCGCATCGCGCGCCAGCCGAACACCGTGCCCGCTCATCAGCTTATTGCCCTGGCAGGACAGCACGCCAAGCAGGACGAAATGGTCGAGACGCTGTTCCGTTCCTATTTCCTGGAGGGCGTGGATCTGACGAGGCCGGACAACCTTGTCGCTCTGGCGCGCCAGGCCGGCCTCGACGCTGAGGCTGCATCAGCCTGTCTCGGCGATGCCGCCCAACGGCAGGCGGTGCTCTCGGACGAGTCTCACGCGCACGCGCTGGGCGTGAGTGGCGTCCCGTTCTTCATCTTCAACCGGCGCCTGGCCGTGTCGGGGGCACAGGACCCCGAAGTCCTGTTGCGCGCCATGCGCGAAGCGGCTGCGGAACCTGCACCCCAAGGAATATAAGGTCTTAGGCACAGCTCATGCTTTACGCCTCCCGGTACTCCGCTTACAAGACTCCGACTCCCGATGCCCCAAGCGCAGGCGCTGGAGAACACGGCTGCGGCCGTTCCCGGCGCGCCGGCCATGCCTAGCAGCGTTTCGGACGCGTCCGCGCCGGCGGCCCCCGCTTTGACGCCTTCACCCGCGCCGCACCGCCTGACGCTGCTCGAGCGGCTGGCGAAAGCAGCGGTCAGCGACACCGACAGCGAGGAGCTGCGGCTGCGCAAGACGCTGCTGCTGCTCGCGAGCGGGCTGATGAACATGGCGGCCATCGTCTGGCTCGCCATCTACTGGATCATGGGTCTCAAGCTGCCCACCACGATCCCGCTGCTGTACCAGGCGCTTTCCGCCATCATTCTTGCCGTCTATCTCAAGACCAAGAGCTTCGACTTCTTCCGCTTCGCGCAGCTGTCGCTGTTCCTGTTCGCTCCGTTCGTCATCCAATGGAGCATCGGCAGCTTCGTGAGCTCGAGCGGCATCGTTCTGCTCGGCCTGCTCGCGCCGATCGGCGCGATGGTGGTGATGGGCTCGCGCGAATCGATCCCCTGGTTCGTCGCGTACGTGGTGCTCACGGTGGTGTCGGGTGTGTTCGACTACTTCCTCGCCAACGGGGACCAGTCGGGTGTGCCGATGCGGACGGTGGCGGTGTTCTTCGTGCTCAACTTCACCATCCTGTCGAGCATCGTGTACCTGCTGCTGCGCTACTTCGTCCAGCAGAAAGACGTGTTCCAGGCGGAGCTGTCGCGGCAGCACGAGCTGGTGCGCGAGGAGCAGAAGAAATCCGAGCAGCTGCTGAGCATCATCCTCCCCACGCACATCGCGCAGCGCCTGAAGCGCGACCAGGCCACGATCGCAGACGGCTTCGCCGACGTGTCGGTCATGTTCGCCGACATCGTGGGGTTCACCACGCTCGCCGAAGAGCTGACGCCGAAGGAGGTGGTGACCTTCCTCGACGGCGTCTTCACGCATTTCGACGACCTCGCCGACAAGCACGGCGTGGACAAGATCAAGACCATCGGCGACGCCTACATGGTGGCGGGCGGCCTGTCCGGCGAGGGGACACAGTACGTCGATGCAGTGGCCGCGATGGGGCTGCAGATGCTCGAGCTTGCGCGCAGCGACGAGCTCATGAAGCGCTACAAGATCACGTTCCACGTCGGCATTGCGACCGGGCCGGTCATCGCCGGTGTGATCGGCGCCCGCCGCTTCATCTACGATCTGTGGGGCGACACGGTCAACGTCGCGAGCCGCATCACTTCGGAAGCGCCACCGGGACAGATCCTAGTGGACAAGACCACCTACCGCCGCTTGGGCGGCCGCTATCACTTCGGCTCGGCCCAGGATCTGACCTTCAAGGGCAAGGGTCAGATGACGGTGTATCAGCTCATCGCCAAGCGCGCGTAAGCGTGCGGCCATGATCGGCCGGCCGCCTCGAACGCTCGGCTAGCTGTCCCGAGTTTCCCCGAAGACCTTTCTCCACAGCGCCAGCA
>Ga0335084_10008919_pt1 | contig 10005 bp, 7 predicted proteins | sample Lox_Sample_44_FD_206721 | JGI IMG/M metagenome (GOLD analysis project Ga0335084, IMG submission 206721) | Soil microbial communities from Loxahatchee National Wildlife Refuge, Florida, United States - Lox_Sample_4.4 | ecosystem: Environmental > Terrestrial > Soil > Wetlands | place: USA: Florida... | reverse complement strand
CATGGAAGACATCGCCGGGTGGCACGGCAAGTCTCCGAGCTATGACGAGTTGGTGAAATCGCTGGCCGAACTTGGGCTCTCGGAGAAGATTCCGTACGAACAATTGCTGCATACCGCCAAGGCCTACCAGACCACGGTGGATCAGCGGCTCGAGGCCAAAATGCCGAAGTTCAGCCGCAACTACTGGTGGAACTCTGCCGATAATATGAAGGCCAAAATGGACCCAACCCGCAAAGGGTTCGGTCAATCCCTGGCCAACAATGGCGATGACGAGCGCGTGGTATGCCTGGGGCTGGACATCTCGGGTTCCATCACCATCAGCGATTTCTACACTTCGAAACCAGAACGTAAGCGCCGCTGGATCAGCATGGGAATTGCAGAGCAATCTGCGACGTCAGCTGCCGCAGGCCTGGCGAAAGAAGGCAAGCTGCCAGTGCTCGGAACTTATGCGACGTTTGCCGCCGCCCGCAACCTGGACCAGATTCGCACCTCGGTCTGTTACGGCAACTTCAACGTAATGATTGCCGGAGCGCACGGGGGCGTGTCGGTCGGTCCCGATGGCGCCACGCACCAGGCGTTGGAAGATTTGTTTGCCATGTGCGGTCTGCCCAACATGTCGGTGGTGGTTCCCTGCGACTCGGTGGAGACTCGTAAAGCCACCGACTATCTGCTGCTCAAGCATCCTGGGCCCAAGTACATCCGCTTCGCGCGCGAGGCGACACCCGTCGTGACCGACGAGCACACTCCCTTCCGCTTCGGCCAGGCGAACGTGATTCGCTTCCGCGGAGAGACGCCGAACTTTGCCGACGCCTTTACTCACTTCCTCGCCGCCGAGTATGAGAATGAGCGTGAAGACCTGACCATCATCGCCTGCGGGCCGATGGTGCCCGAAGCCATGCGAGCAGCCTGGATCCTGAAAACCGACTTCGGATACGAGAGCCGGGTGGTCAACCTCCATACTCTGAAACCCATCGACGAAGCCGCCATCGTGCGGGCCGCGCGTGAGACGGGCGTCGTCGTGACCGCCGAAGAGCATCAGATTGGCGCTCTGGCGTGGCGAGTGAGTGGCGTCATTACCGAGAGTCTTAAGCTCTATGGTGCGCCAATTATCACCGGTGCGGTGGGCGTGAAAGACCGCTTTGGTGACTCAGGCGCACCCTGGGAACTGGTCAAGGAATTCGAAGTCAGCGCCGAGCACATCGCGAAAAAGGCGGTTGAGCTGATGGCGGTCAAGCGGGCTGGAGCGGAGAAGCACGAGCCGCTGTTCGCTGGCGTGAAGTGAGGCAGGACATTTCCGTCAGGGTGCGGCTGGCCCCGGCCAATAACTGACGACTGCAGGAACCCGCATTGTCAAATTCCATCACATAAGACGGTGACCGCTGTCCTTGTCGCTGTGAGCGAATCACCATAACTTGGTGCGCAGGAGCCGGTGTCGTCTGAGTCGGCCCGGAATTTCTTAGTCGGCAGTTTCGGAACCCGCAGGACAAAATCCAGGCAACCCGGGAAATGATCGGCTCTTCCCGATCAAGTTTGCTGCCTCACAAGATGCTGCTTTGACCCAGGGACGCAAGAAGAACTGAACCGGAAAACTTTTGTGACAGCCACGGCAACGTGGCGGGGAGGAGCCATGCGAAGCGCAAGCATCGTTCTTCTCCGCCCGCCAGCGCATTCACTCCGTAACTTGGCCTTTATTCATAACTCCTCTGGAAAGGAGAGAAATCCTATGGAACATAAGAAATTCTGGACTGCCGTCAGCAAGGTGTTGGCGGCCACGGCAGTAATACTAATCATCGTTCTAGTGTTGGCGCCCGGCGCGGGGGCACAGAGCCACCACAAGGTGCTGCACTGGTTTTACCAGACCGGTTACGACCACTTGGACGGTACGACTCCCTACGGCAATTTGGTGTTTGATGCGGACGGCAATCTCTACGGCACAACCGCTTATGGATGGAGCTCAAATTGTTACTGGCATGGATGCGGCAGCGTTTTCCAGTTGACGCGAAATGAGAACGGCGGTTGGACGGAAAACGTCCTGATGGACGATTCTTTCCAAACCGATCCGGGATCGTGGCCCATGGCTGGGATCGTCTTCGATGCCGCCGGCAATCTTTATGGCACGGCAGCGGGGGATTACTCCTGCTGCGGACGAATCTTCAAAGGCGTGCCCAATCCCGATGGAACCTGGACATGGAGCACGCTGTATTGGTTCACGGGCGGCAGCGATGGAGCCACTTCCTACGCCCCGCTAGTTCTAGACGCCGACGGCAACCTTTACGGCACAACCGTGAACGGTGGCGTTTACGGGCTGGGCGTGGTCTTCAAGTTGGCGCCGAACCAAGACGGCACCTGGACGGAGAGCGTCGTGCATAGCTTCGAGGGGCCCGACGGGGCCAACCCCTATTCTGGCCTCATCTTTGACTCGGCGGGCAGCCTTTATGGGACTACCCGAAATGGCGGCTTCGCCGGGTGCGGCGGCCCAGGCTGTGGCACGCTGTACAAACTGACGCCCTCGGGTAGCGATTGGGCGCTGAAGGTTCTGCACCGGTTCTCCATCAGTAAAGACGGAGCCAATCCCAATGCTGGCGTGACCTTCGACGGCGCCGGAAACCTATATGGCACGACCATCAATGGCGGTAGGTATGGCTACGGCGTGGTGTTCAAAGCTACCCCCAACCCCGACGGAGGCTGGAGCGGGAAGGTGCTCCATCATTTCACAGGAACCAGGGACGGGGCCAATCCCTATGGCGGCGTGGTTCTCGACACAGCTGGAAATGTATACGGCACGACCTACTACGGCGGCTCCTGGGGATTTGGTGTGGTCTACAAACTGACCCCGAGCCCAGATGGTAAGTGGACCGGACAACTGCTCCACACCTTCAACGGCAAACCTGGTCTGCGTCCCTATGCGTCCCTGGTGCTCGATGCCGAGGGACATCTTTACGGCACTACCGTGGAAGGCCACCAAGATTGCGGTTGGTGGACCAACGACTGCGGCACCGTTTTTGAGATCACGCCCTAACCCTCTTCTCCGGCCGCTCGGCCTCGACTATTGAGGCCGGAGTGCTGAGTGGCCGGAGAGATCACTTAGTTCTCGCGCAACTCGGCTTTCATAGATCGCTCATCTGCAGGAGGAACTTTTATGAAGCTTCATAAGTTGTTCGCGGCCGCGACAGTAACACTAATCGTAACTCTAATGTTGGCGCCCGGCGCGGGGGCGCAGACCTACCAGGTTTTGTACACTTTTACAGGCGGGACTGATGGGGCGTATCCAGAAATGGAAGGAGGAGGCCTGATTTTCGATGCTGCCGGGAATCTCTATGGCACGAACGCACGCCGTGGCAACCCCGGAAATTGGAATGGGCAGGGTGTTGTCTTTCAGTTGACGCCTGGGGCTGAGGAAAACTGGACGGAGACCTCCTCTTACATCTTTTGTGTTGAAGACTGGAATGTCTGCTCCGACGGAGCTTATCCCAGCGCCAGCTTGATCTTCGATACCGCTGGTAACCTTTACGGCGCAGCCTTCCTCGGCGGAATAGGAGGCTGTTATAACGATGGCATTTACGGCTGCGGCGTCATCTTCAAGCTGGCCGCGAATCCAGACGGCAGTTGGGCGTATGTACCACTGTACAAGTTCACGGGCGGCGATGACGGAGCTAATCCCGTGGGTCGCCTGACCTTCGACAAGGCGGGCAATCTTTACGGCACAACTTGGCAAGGTGGGGCCTACGAATACGGCGTCGTCTTTGAGCTAAGTCCTAATCAGGATGGTACCTGGTCGCAGCAGGTAATTCATCACTTCAGAATCGGGGCCGATGGTGCCAATCCATATGCCGGCTTGCGCTTCGACGGCAACGGGAATCTGTATGGTACGGCCTCCGGCGGTGGCGGCTACGGGTATGGCACGATCTTCAAGCTGACCCCGAGACCGGACGGAAGCTGGAGCTGGAAGGTACTCCATCACTTCACGGGTGGCAAAGATGGTGCGAATCCTTATGCCGGCGTGACCTTTGATGATGCAGGAAACCTTTACGGCACCACTTTTGACGGCGGAACTTTTGGAAGGGGCGTGCTCTTCAAGGGCACTCCAAATCCCGACGGAAGCTGGAACGGAAAAGTCCGCCATCACTTCACTGGTGGCAAGGACGGAGCCAACCCGTTTACCGACTTGCTCTTCGATGCGGACGGGAACCTCTACGGCACGACGTACTCCGGAGGCGCTTACGGGGGCGGCGTGGTCTTCAAGAGCACCCCGAACCCCGACGGAAGCTGGAGCGGGAAAATTCTCCATCACTTCACGTGTGGCGAAGACGGGTGCGGTCCACGAGGCGGCCTGACCTTGGATTCCGCTGGAAATCTGTTCGGCACCACGAACGGTGGCAGCCCTTATGGCTACGGTGTCGTCTTCGAAATCATGCCCTAACTCACTTCTCCGGCTGCTCGGCTGCGAGTGCTGAGACTGACTGCCGAGTGGCCGGAGACATTACTTAGTTCTCGCGCAACTCGGCTTTCATAGATCGCTCATCTGCAGGAGGAAATTTTATGAAGCTTCATAAGTTCTTGCTGGCCGCTGCAGCAGTGCTGACCATGGTTCTCATGTTGGCGCCCGGCGCTGGGGCGCAAGGTCATTACAAGACGCTCATTGCCGCCGGCGATGGCAGGCACGGCTCGTCTCCCGACGGCAGCCTGATCTTTGACTCGTCGGGAAATCTCTACGGCACCACACTCCTCGGCGGCAACTACTCGAACCATTGCTACTTCGGTAGCTGCGGCACCGTATTCCAGCTAACACCAAATCCGAACGGACGCTGGCCCTGGACCCTTAGCTACGACTTTCACGGCGCCGACGGGGACGCTCCGACCACGGGAGTGATCTTTGATGCGGCCGGCAACCTCTATGGTATGACCAATCGCGGCGGCGATTACAGCCTTGGCGCAGTGTTCGAGTTGACGCCCGAGCCGGGCGGAGGCTGGACTGAGAGCGTGCTGCATAGCTTTTCAGGACCAGAGGGGACCTACCCCGGAGGTAACCTGATCTTCGACGCGTCCGGCAACCTCTACGGCACCACGGGGTGGGGTTGCGGCATGGGCTGCGTCTTCGAAATGATGCCTAACCCAGACGGCAGCTGGACGGAGAGCGTCATCTATGGCTTCGCGTGTTGCGGCGGAGAGAGCGGCGGATATCCCGTGGCAAGCTTGGTCTTCGACTCCGCTGGAAACCTCTATGGGACGACTGCCTTCGGCGGCTTGCCAGGCTGCAGCCCATATGGCAATGGCTGCTATGGCATGGGCGTGGCCTTCGAGCTATCGCCGAACGGAGACGGAACCTGGACCGAGAAGGTGTTACACCACTTTACCGGGGGCAAAGACGGAGCCACTCCTACTTCCGCCCTTGTCTTCGATTCGGCTGGGAATCTTTACGGCACTACCTACTGGGGCGGCGCATACAACGGAAACGGCAACGTCTTCCGACTCAAACCCAACGGTGATGGAACGTGGACGGAGCAGGTGCTTCATCAGTTCACGGGCGGCAAGGACGGAGGTGCGCCCGTCGCTGGGGTGATCTTCGATGGGGCGGGAAATCTCTATGGCACGGCCACGCAGGGCGGGGCCTATGGCTACGGCGTCGTGTTCAGGCTGCGGCCCAGGGAGAGCGGCGGAGTCGACTACGACGTGTTGCACGCCTTCAGGGATACGCGCGGAGACCCAGGAGCTCTTCCTCTTAATGTGGTTCTCGATGCGGCAGGCAATCTATACGGCATAACCATGGGAGATGGCACCACGACTTTTGGCACGGTGTTCGAAATCACGCCTTAACTCAACTTCTCCGGCTGCTCGGCGTCGAGTACGGGGTGCCAAGCGGCCGGACAGATCGCGTAGTCACTCGGTTCGCGGCTCCAATCTTGGAGCGAAACGATTTCATAAAGCGCCACGGAGGCGTGGCAGGAGGACAAAATGAGCAACCCGACGCACGTCTTCTCCACCCGCCGACAGGATTTCATGCTCAACTTGGTCTTCATTCATTACTCCTCTGAGGAGGGAATTTTATGAAACAGAAAAAATTCTGGGCCGCCACGAGCAGGCTGCTGGCGGCCGCGACAGTAATGCTGGTTGTGATGTTTGCGTTGGCCGCTGCTGCAGCTGCTCCCGCGTGCCACAAGTACAAGGTGCTGTATAGATTTGCGGGTGGTACGGATGGGAACAATCCTTTTGCCGGTCTGATCTTCGACGCAGCTGGGAACCTCTATGGCACGACGCCGGGAGGCGGCACCGGAAGCTGCCAATACGATCCCCCTGGCTGTGGGACGGTTTTCCAGCTTGCTCCCAACCAGGATGGAAGTTGGACGAAAACCATCCTGCACAACTTTACTGGCTATCCTGACGATGGAGCCTATCCCCTAGGTCGTCTGATCTTCGACGAAGCCGGCAACCTGTATGGCACGGCAGCCTATGACGGCACCGACTCGTGCCGCTGTGGGGCGGTGTTCAAACTATCGCCCAATCCGGACGGCAGCTGGACGGAGAGTGTGCTTTACAGCTTTACGGGCGGGCCGGATGGCACCATGCCCGATGCGAATCTGATCTTCGACGCGGCGGGAAGCCTCTACAGCACGACGTTCGTTGGTGGCATAGACGCATGCGACCTCCCATGGGGCCCCGGCTGTGGCCTCCTCTTCAAGCTGACGCCTGGCCTGGATGGCAACTGGTCGGAGAGTGCGCGGCACAGATTCAAGGGCGGAATGGATGGGGCTAACCCTTGGCATGCTGGCCTGACCTGGGATGCAGCTGGTGATCTGTTCGGCACGACTTCCTACGGGGGAGCTTATGATGCAGGTACCGTCTTCAAACTAACGCCGAATGACGATGGAAGCTGGACAAAAAGAAGGCTCCATCACTTTACAGGAGGCAAGGACGGCGCTACTCCCCGTGGCAATGTGATTCTGGACGCCTTGGGCAATCTCTATGGAACCACGTCTGCTGGTGGTGCTTATGGAAACGGCACGGTCTACAAGCTGACACCCGGCCCCAACGACAAGTGGGCCTATCGCGTAATTCACCAGTTTACAGGGGGCAAGGATGGAGCGAATCCGTATGCCAACCAGCTAGTCCTCGACTCCGCAGGCAACCTCTACGGCATGACATACCAGGGAGGTGCCTACGGTAAAGGGGTGGCGTTCAGACTGGTTCCGAACCAAGACGGAACTTGGAAGGGAAACCTGCTTCATACCTTTACCGGTGGAGACGACGGAGAAAGTCCCTACGGCAGCGGCCTGATCTTGGACGGAGCAGGCAATCTCTACGGCACGGCGTTCGGGCCCTATGACTGTCAGTCCCAGCAGCAGTGCGGCGTCGTATTCGAAATCACACCGTAACTCCAGTTCTCCGGCCGCTCGGCTTTGAGCATTAAGGACTCAGTGCCGGGAGGCCGGAGACATCACGTATTCGCTCGGTTCACGCCTGCAATCTCGGAGTGAAACGACTTCATAAGTTAGCCACGGAGACGTGGCGGGAGGACATCATGAATTGCACGAAATTCGCATTCTTACTCTTACTGTTCGTTGCTGCGGCAACCATCGCGGCATCCGCGCAAACCCAGGTCTTTGTACCGGGAAATGCGTCGGGCTATTTTGGCAGACCGCTCGACTTGGTGGTGCCGTTTGTACCGGCCATCACGGTTGCGGGGCCGGGGACGATTACTGTCACCTATCTCAGCGGCACGGTGACTGGCTACAACATGGAAGCTGGCCCGAACGGCGTGCCGTGGGACCAGGGCACGTCACAGTTACCCCTTCAGGAAGCCAAAGGGGGCGCGGGAGGAAAAGTAAACAACCTCTGTGCCCTGATCGGTGTCTTCGTTCCTCAAGCGAGGGTTGCACACCAGGGCTTTAGCGCGATCGATGGCACTAAGAACTCGGCCCGTGTCGGCATCATGCCTGGATGGCTCTTCTTTATTGGCGAGGGCAAGACTTTCGACGTCAAAGAGGCCGGAACGCTCTTCCTGGGAATTAACGATCAACTGGTAAGCGACAACGGCGGGGGCTTCAACGTCGAGGTCACGGTTCAGTGATGCTGCGTCCAGCGGAACTGGAAAAGATAACGACTTATTCGAGCTTTTGACATTTGCGGAGGGCATTATGGCAAACAGAAAATCGGCACTTGTATTTCTCCTCTTCTCGATTGTGGCGACAATCACGGTATCCGCCCAAACCCAGGTTTTTGTGCCCGGGAATGCATCGGGTTGTTTTGGAAACCCGGACGATGGGTGCGTGCCGCTGGTTGCGGCTGTCGCGGTCAATGCCCCGGGAACGATCACCCTTACCTATGTCAGCGGCACGGTCAACTATGGCGTGCAGGGCGTTGAAGTGGGACCGAATGGCGGCTACTACCCCGCCAATGGCGGACAGTATCCGCTGCAGGAAGCCCTGGGCATCTCTCCCCACAAGCCGGTGCAGAACATGGCTGCGCTGATCGGCGCTTTCGTCCCCGCTGCGCGGGTGGCGCACAAGGGTTTTGTCGCCATCGACGCGACGAAAGCTGCCAGCCGAGTCGGGATCATGCCGGGCTGGGTCTTCTTTGTCGGCGAGAGCAAAACCATCGAGGTGAAGGAGGCGGGGACGCTTTTCCTTGGCATCAACGACACGGGCGTGGTCGACAACAGCGGCGGCTTCAACATGGAGGTGAGCGCACAGTAGAGCAGGCTCGCAGCACCAAGTTCGCGAGCGAACAATTTCATAAGACATACCAACCGGATTTCAGGAGGTCGCTATGCATGGTAGATCTTTATTCTGCGTCATTCTCCTATTGGTTGTGGCCTTCGCAGTTCTTCCCGCCTACGCCGCCACCGAAAAACCAACGATGTTCATGACGGCGAGAATGTTCAAAGCCGGCCCGTATCCCGTCTCTCCAGTGGTGGGAGACTTCAACGGCGATGGCAAGCTCGATCTGGCTACAGCGAACTACACACGGAATGCGATCAGCGTGTTGTTGGGAAAAGGTAACGGAAACTTCCTGCCCGCAAAAGGGTACGGCACGGGCGCCGCGCCGTATTCGCTGACCGCGGCCGACTTCAACGGCGACGGAAAACTCGACCTGGCTACAGCCAACAGCAGCGCCAACACGGTGGGCGTGCTCTTGGGCAACGGGGATGGGAGTTTCCTGCCGGCGGCATATTACGGGACCGGCACCCAGCCCTGGTCTCTGGACGACGCCGATCTCAACCACGACAGCAAAGTCGATTTGGTAGTCGCCAACGTTGGCGGTGGCACGATCAGCGTGCTCATCGGCAACGGGGATGGGACCTTCAAACCGGCAGTGGACTACGGCGCGAACTGGGGTCCCATGTTCCTGGTTCTGGGAGACTTTAACGGCGACCACAACCCGGACGTGGCGATATTGAATTCCTTTTCGACCGCGGTGAGTGTCCTGCTGGGCAACGGCGATGGAACGTTTCAGCCGGTGACCGTTGTCGGATGGGGAAATGCCTATGTGGCGTACTCGCTGCTGGTCGGAGATTTCAACAACGATGGGAAGCTCGATCTGGCGGTTGGGAACCTGGATTCTGATGTCGCGATCCTCCTGGGCAATGGAGACGGAAGCTTTCAGTCACAACTGGGCCACCAGGAGCCGGGAACTTTCTCCCTGGTTTCAGGAGACTACAACCACGACGGCAAGCTGGATCTCGTCAGCGCCGATGGAGCCGGTATCGGGGTTCTATTGGGTAATGGCAACGGCACCTTTGCGCCCTCCGTGTTCTTCAGCGGCGGAATGGGCCCCGGCAACGAAATTGTTGGAGAACACGCGGTGTGGCTGGCTACGGGAGACTTCAACGGCGATGGCCGGCCTGATATCGCGATGACCAACGTTCATTTCGATGAGGTCAGCATCGTGCTGGGCGATGCGGGCACCTTCGATGCCGCGAGGCTCTACCACACCGAAGGCGGCTATTACACCGGCAATACCTCGGTGGCAGCCGCCGATTTCAACGGCGATGGGCAGCTGGACCTGGCC
>Ga0335084_10008916_pt1 | contig 10007 bp, 10 predicted proteins | sample Lox_Sample_44_FD_206721 | JGI IMG/M metagenome (GOLD analysis project Ga0335084, IMG submission 206721) | Soil microbial communities from Loxahatchee National Wildlife Refuge, Florida, United States - Lox_Sample_4.4 | ecosystem: Environmental > Terrestrial > Soil > Wetlands | place: USA... | reverse complement strand
TGGCGGCCTTGGGCACCGCCTGGCCGGTCATGGCCTCCCGCGCCAGCAGCCGCAGCACCTCGGAGAGCGGCGCCTGCTCGCGCTCGGTCACGCGTGCATAGCCGCGCTGGCGGCAATGCTCGTCGAGGGCGGCCGCGAGATTCTCGCTGACGCCCGCCATGTGGCGCGAGCCCACCGCCTCGACCCGCGCCTGCTCGACCGCGTCGAAGATCTGCCGCCCCATCTCGGTCCGGGGCGCCTCGCGACGGTGGGTCTCGGCGTTGTGGAGCCTGAGCTTGAGCGCGATCGCATCGGCCTCGCCGCGCACCTGCGCCACCTCGGTCCTGGGCAGGTCGCGCGCAGGCAGCGGCAGGCGCGCCTCCGTGCCGGCGAGCCCGTGCTGGCCCGGCGCGAAGGTCACGTTGAGCTCGGTCTTGCGTGCGATCGCGCGCATCGCCGCCGCGGTGACGCGACGGAAGCTCTCGACGGCGCTCTCGTTCTGGGCCATGGACGGCCGAATCGCGCGGGCTAGACGAGCTGGGTCTTGCCGGCCTGCTTCAGCTCGGTGCCGAAGCAGCGCTGGTAGTACTCGGCCACCGTCGTCCGCTCGATCTCGTCGCACTTGTTGAGGAAGGTCACCTTGAAGGCGAAGGCGATGTCGTTGAAGATCCGCGCGTTCTCCGCCCAGGTGATGACCGTGCGCGGCGACATGACGGTCGAGATGTCGCCGGCGATGAAGCCCGAGCGCGTCAGATCCGCCAGCGCCACCATGGCCGAGATGGTCTTGCGGCCCTCATCGGTGTCGTAGGTCGGCGCCTTGGCGAGGACGATGTTCACCTCGTCGTCATGCGGCAGATAGTTCAGCGTCGCGACGATGTTCCAGCGGTCCATTTGACCCTGGTTGATCTGCTGCGTGCCGTGATAGAGGCCCGACGTGTCGCCGAGGCCGATGGTGTTGGCGGTCGCGAACAGCCGGAAGGCCGGGTGCGGCCGGATCACCTTGTTCTGGTCGAGCAGCGTGAGCTTGCCCTCGACCTCGAGCACGCGCTGGATCACGAACATGACGTCGGGCCGGCCGGCGTCATACTCGTCGAACACGAGCGCGGTCGGATGCTGCAGCGCCCAGGGCAGCAGACCTTCGCGATACTCGGTCACCTGCTTGCCTTCGCGTAAGACGATCGCGTCTTTGCCGATCAGATCGATGCGGCTGATATGGCTGTCGAGGTTGACGCGGATGCAGGGCCAATTGAGGCGTGCGGCGACCTGCTCGATATGGGTCGATTTGCCGGTGCCGTGATAGCCCTGGATCAGGACGCGCCGGTTATAGGCAAACCCCGCCAGGATCGCGAGCGTGGTGTCGTGATCGAAGCGATAGGCTTCATCCACGTCCGGCACATGCTCCGAAGGCTGGCTGAAGGCCGGCACTTGCATGTCGCAGTCGAGGCCGAAGGTCTGTTGGACAGAAATCGTGATGTCGGGCAGCTGCGCGCGCCCGTTGTTCATGGTGCTTTCGGTTGCCATTCGTCTCTTTCCGCGTGCCGGTAGCGGGGCGGACCCGCTTCTCTCTGCGTCAAAACAGCGCGCTGTGCTTGAGCGTGCTGTAGGCCTGGTTCACGAGCTTCAAGCGCTCCTCGGCCAGTTTGTCGCCGCCATTAGCGTCGGGGTGAAGCTGCTTGGCAAGTCCCTTATAGCGGGCCTTGACCTCGTCCCAGGTGACGCCGGGCTTGAGTTCCAGCACGCGCAGGGCCTGCTGCTCGGCGGCGCCGAGCTTCAGTCCATGGTTGCGCGCCTCGCTGACAGGCTCGGTCTCTTCATCCAGACCCATGGCCCGCCGGAAGGCGCGCGCGACATCCTCATGGCGAGGTATGCGCCAGCCGCCGAGCGGCCATGTCGGGCGGTCCCAGACGGTGTCGCGCCGGATCTGGTCCTCGATATCGGCCGTCCCCATGCCCTCGAAATAGTTCCAGGACTTGTTGTAGGCCCGAACATGCTCTAGGCAGAAATTGAAGTAGTCGTTGAGCCGGTCGCGCGATTTGGGCGCGCGATAGAGGCCCCGCTCGCTGCAGTCCGAATGATCGCAGCGCGGCGCTTCGGGCTCCGACGCCGCCTCATCCTCCCATTGGAACATGGTCTTAGGTCTTGGCATCTACACAGTATGGGTAGCCCTCGGCGGGCTTGCAAGCCGACCTCCGATTAGTCTTCCGAGCCCGATCGGCGAGCCTTCATGAAACGCGCGGCCGGTTGCCGCCCGGTTAAGGCTAGATTGTTGTGGTGACATTATCGCTGCGACGGCGGGCGAGGGCCGGCCAAAGCCCAGCTTCCTGTCGACCCGGTTATGCCGGCTGCTTCCGGCCCTTGGTTTCGACCAGGACCAAGCCTAACAGGATCATGAGGAAACCGCCGAGAAGCGCCGGGTCGGGGCGCTCGCCCAGGGCCAGGGCCGAGCTCGCCAGCCCCATCACCGGCACCGCCAGGAACGCCAAGGAGGCGGTCAAAGCCGGGAGGCGGCGGGTCACCGCGACCGCGGCCCAATAACAGAATCCGGAGGCGATCGGGCCGTTGTAAGCCAGCACCATGAGGCTGGTGCGGTTCCAGTCGATCACGCCGGGACCGCCCTCGGTCGCGAGCGCAATCGCCAGCAGCGGCAGCGCTCCCGTCAATAGCTGCCAGGGTGCCAGATCGAGGGCGGTGCCGAGCCAGCGATGGCCGCGAATATGAAGGATGGTGAAGCTCCAGAGCAGCGCTCCCCCCAGAAGGAAGGCATTGCCCAGCAGAACCGGCCGGTTCGACCAGTCGAAGCTGCCGGGCTCGAACAGGATGAGAAGTCCGGCGAGGCCGAGCGCCAGGCCGGCCAGCTTACGCGGCCTCAAGGTTTCGCCCAGCAGCAGGGCGGCGCCGGGTGCCACCCAAAGCGGCGTGGTGTAGCAGAGCACGGCGGAGCGCCCCGCCGGCACGTTGAGCAGGCCCAGATTTACCAGGGCGAGGAACCCCGCCATTTGCAGCAAACCGACGCTCGCGATCACCGGCCAGTCGCCGCGCGCCGGCAAGGCGAACCGGCCGCGCGCGAGCGAGAGCAGGAACAAGCAGCTCGAGCCCAGCAGCAGGCGGAGCGCGCCGAACCAAAAGGGCGGAATCGAACCGAGTCCGACCTTCATGACGGGCCAATTGACGCCCCAAGCCAATACGATGGCACCCAGCAGCAGGAAGGCGCCGCGCCGTTCGCCCGCCTCGCCGCCGACCTTCGCGACGCTGCTCGCCCGCGGCGCCTTTTCCGGCATTTTAGAATCCATGATGGCTTCGAGCGCGCCGCGCCCCATTGATTCGCTTCGGCGGCGAGGGTAAAGCCGGCGCTTCCGGAAACACAGGCCCTTCGACGATCGGGCCAAGCGGCCCCACACGGCGGCGACGGCCGCCATAGCGAGGAAACCAGGCGGCGATGAAAGGACCCATGGCGCAAACGATCGAGGCCAAGCTCCGCCAGGCGTTGAAGCCGACCCATCTGGCCGTCATCGACGAATCCGGTCTGCATGCCGGCCATGCCGGTGCCAGGGCCGGTGGAGAAAGCCATTTTCGCGTGGAGATCGAAGCGGCTAGCTTCGCCGGGTTATCGCGTGTCGAGCGGCAGCGCCGGGTCCACGCCATCCTGGCAGCCGAGCTCGCGGGACCGGTGCATGCCTTATCGCTGGCCCTGACGGCTCCCGGTGAACAGCCGGTTAGGCGCTGATTGGATCGTTGCAAACCCCCTGCCTCCGAGCCAAGCGAGTCGCGGCGGGTTTTTGTTTGATTGACCATTCATTCTTGTGTGCGCCATGCGGGATGTCGCCAGTTCGCATTGCCGCGAGACATCCGGATGACCCAAATGGGGTAGGCGTGTCATCGATCGATTACTGTCCCGCCACGATGATTTTCTCGCGGGATGCGAAATGGGGGCATGACAACCAGGACAAGAATTCGTTTGGTCGATCCGTCGCTGGGTTGTAGATTGCTTTGTGGGGCTTCAACTCAATCAAAAAACACAACCATGACAATCGACTTGTCGCGACGCCGGCCACAGGTGCGCAACATCAAACTTGCCGGTCGGCGCACGAGCCTTCGCCTCGAATCTGAATTCTGGGATGCGCTCGATGAGATCGTCGAGCGCGAGGGCTCGAGCTTGAGCGCTTTGTGCGAGAAGATCAGGGGGCGCCGCACCGCGGCCAACCTGACCGCCGCCGTGAGGCTGTTCGTTCTGCGCTATTTCCGCAGCGCCGCGACCGAAAACGGTCATCGCGGTGTCGGTCATGGCCGATGGTCGGCGCGCGGCCCGCGCGACGGTGTCGTGCGGGCCAGCCGGCCGACAAGCTCCTATTCGCCGCGATAGAATTCCGGATAGAAGCGCTTGACGACTTCGCTGTCGACGGCGAAGGCGTGGCAGCTGTTGATCGGCGGCGGCGATTTTTCGCCCGAGCCGCGCTTCCGGCGCCAATACATGGTCTGGTAAGCGACGGTGCCCATCGAGCCCAGCATCTCGGAGATGTGGGTGCAACCCTTGACGCCGCCGAGCAGCTCCTTGATGCGCTGATGCCAGCCGGGCTTGATGCGCTCGCCTTTCATCACCTGGAAATTCGGCACGATGTCCGGGCAAATGCGATAGGGCCCGGCCTCGGTCGTGACCTCGATGTCGGCGACCGTCAGATCGTCATCGAGCGTGAGCCGCACATGCATGTCATGGATCGGTTCGCCCGGCCGGATCTCGCCGCGAAACTCGTTGGCGAAGGCGTAGGTCTTGGTGTCGGTGATCCGGCCTTCGATGTCCCACAGGCCGTCTTCGCGCTCATAGCCGCGGAATTCATAGCGGCGCGTATGAAGGTGCTTGCGGGGAACCGGAGCGGGAAGCGGCATGATCGTCGATCCTTTGACGCCGTGACGGAAGTGGGGCAGGCAACCTTGACCGGTTTTGGCCGGAACGCTAGCGACCGGTCCGGGGCCGGTCAAATGCCGAAAAAGGGGGAGGGCGCGGGTGATCAGGCGCTGGCTGCAGCCGCAGGTGCCTCGTGCACGGGCGCCAGGGGTCGGATCCGGAGCCGCTTGATCCGGTTGCGATGGCGTTCCAGCACTTCGAAGCGGAAGCCATAGAACATGAAGACCTGGCCAACTTCGGGAATGCGCCGCGCTTCGTGCAGGACCAGGCCGGCGATGGTCGAGGCATGCTCGTCCGGCAGGCGCCAGCCGAACTGACGGTTGAGGTCGCGGATCGTCACCTGTCCCTCGACGTCGATGCTCCCGTCGGCGGTCCTGCGCACGCCGCGCACGCGAACGTCATGCTCGTCGTCGATCTCGCCCACGATCTCCTCGAGGATGTCCTCGAGCGTGACGATGCCGAGGAGCGCGCCATATTCGTCGACCACGAGGGCAAAATGCTCGCGTCGTTCGCGGAAGGCCCGCAATTGCGCCAGCAGGGTCGTGCTGCTGGGGATGAACCAGGGCTTGGCCGCGATGGCGCGGACATCGAGCTTGTCCACGGCCTGCTGCTCGGTGCGTACCGCGCGCAAGAGCGCCTTGGCGTGAAGCACGCCGACGATGTTGTCGGGGTTGCCCTGGTAGATGGGAATCCGTGTATGCGGGCTCGCCAGGACCTGAGCGACCGTCTCCGTGGGCGGCTGGTCTGCGTCGATCATGGTGACGTTCTGGCGGTGGACCATGATGTCGACGACGATCACCTCATTGAGGTCCAGGATCGAGTGCATCATGGCGCCGGCCTCGCGCAGCTCGGTCGCCGTCTCGGTGCGGTGCGCGGTTTCGGTATGGAGGTCGATGGCGCCGCGCAGCTCCTCCTCGGTCTGATCGCGGCCCAGCTCCGTCACCAGCCTTGCGCCGAACAGGCGAAGCGTGCCGCGCACCATCCAGCCCATGACCTTCGTGACCGGTGTCGCCACCAGCACGAAGGCGCGCATCAGCGGCGCCACGGCCAGCGCCGTCCGGTCGGGGTTGTTGATGGCGATGGTCTTGGGCAAGACCTCGCCGAACAGCACGACCAGCACCGTCATGGCGGCCGTCGCATAGATCACGCCATGCTCGCCGAACATCGCGATCATCACGCTGGTGGCGAGCGCAGAGCCGGAGATGTTGACCAGGTTGTTGCCGAGCAGGAGGGCGGCGATCACCTGCTCCATCCGCACCCGCAGGTCGTTGACGATGCGGGCCCGGCGGTTGTTCTGCTGCGCCAGCGCATGCATGCGCGGGCGCGAGGCCGCCGTCAGCGCGGTTTCGGCCCCGGCGAAGAAGGCCGAGCAGCAGAGCAGAAAGACAATGACAAGGATGGCGCCGAACATCGGGCTCGCGTTCCTACCGCGGTTTGCGGCTCCCCATCAGGCGGCCAGCGCGCGCGCGAGAAGCGCCTCGATCTGCGCCGGCTCCACCTCGCGCGAAACGAAGGCCCGGCCGATGCCACGCGCCAGCACGAAGGTCAGGCGGCCGTCCTTCACCTTCTTGTCCTGGCGCATGTGATGCAACAGGCGGCCGGCGTCGAAGCCGCGGCCGATTGCTGCGGGCGAGGTCGGCAGCCCGACCGACGCCAAATGTCGCGCGACGCGCGCCGGGTCCTCGCTCGGACAGAATCCCAGCATGGCCGAGAGCTCGAACGCCATCACCATGCCGATCGCCACGGCCTCGCCATGAAGCAGCTCGCCCGTATAGCCGCATTCGGCTTCGAGCGCATGGCCGAAGGTATGTCCCAGATTGAGCAGGGCCCGCTGATCCGCCTCGCGCTCGTCGGCAGCGACGACCGCGGCCTTGGCGGCGCAGCTGGTCATGACCGCGTGACGGCGAGCGGCGGGATCGCCATCGATCAGGTCGGCGCCATGAGTCTCGAGCCAGGAGAAGAAGGCGGGGTCGTTGATGAGCCCGTACTTGACCACCTCGGCGTAGCCGGCCAGGAGTTCGCGCCGCGGCAGGCTCTCGAGCGCGTCGATATCGGCCAGCACCATCCGCGGCTGATGGAAGCTGCCGATCAGATTCTTGCCCTGGGCGGTGTTGATGCCGGTCTTGCCGCCGACCGAGCTGTCCACCTGGGCCAGCAGCGTGGTCGGGATCTGGATGAACTCGATACCGCGAAGCACGATGCTGGCGGCGAATCCGGCGAGGTCGCCGATGACGCCGCCGCCCAGCGCCAGAATCATGCTGCCGCGCTCGATCCGCGCCTCCAGCATGCGGCCGCACAATTCCTCCAGATGCCGGAAGTCCTTGGTCGCCTCGCCCGGCGGCAGAATCACGGCCTCCTGACGGATGCCGGCCACTTCGAGGCTGTGCGCCAGCTCCTCGAGGTAGAGGCGCGCAACGGTCGCGTCGGTCACGATCAGCGCGCGGCGTTCCTTCAACTGCGGTGCGATCAGGCTGCCGGCTCGCGCGATCAACCCGCTGCCCACGAGGATGTCGTAGCTGCGCCGACCCAGCGCCACCTCGACCCTGCCGACCTCATGCATCGCAGGTCGGGCGACGACGCTCGTCATGAGGACACCGCTCGGCGCGGGTTCGCGTCGCCGTCCTTTTTCGCCTCGGCCGCGGGACGGAACGCGTTCAACGCCGCCATGACGCGATCGAGGGTCGCGTCCGGCGGCCCGTCCTGACTGTCCACCGTGATATCGGCCTCGGCATAGACCGGATAGCGGGTCGCCATCAGCTCCGCGAGCTTGGCGCGCGGATCTTCGACCTGAAGCAGCGGCCGGTCGCCGCGCCGCCCGGTGCGCCGCGCCAGGAGATCGAGGTCGGCCCGGAGCCAGATCGAGATCGCCTTTTCGCGAATGGCCGCACGGGTGCGCGGATCCATGAAGGCGCCGCCCCCGGTCGCCAGCACGAAAGGCGGGCTCTCCAGCAGCCGCAAAATGACCCGCCGCTCGCCGTCGCGGAAGGCCTGCTCGCCATGGCGGGCGAAGATGTCCGGAATGCTGCAGCCGGCGGCCTGCTCGATCTCGCGATCGGCGTCCACGAAAGGCAGCCGGAGGCGCTGCGCCAAGCGCCGTCCGATGCAGCTCTTGCCCGCTCCCATGAGCCCGACCAGCACGAGCGGCCGATCGACGGTGATCTCGCCGCTCATTGCCGACCCGCCCGCGGCACAATAGAATCGCCTGTGCCCGGCCCCCGTAACCGCCGCAGTTTCGCCATAGTCCAACCCTATCACAAAACCCCTTTCCTGTCGCAATCCCGCCCCGGCTGGGCGTTTTCGGGGGGTCCGGCAGACCCGGGATCGGCGGTCTTTCGCCAGAGGTGCAAACGGCATCTGCCCGCCCCGGTGCTTGATACCGCTCGAGGCTCCCCGACCTCACTTGATGGGCCCAAGTCACGCGTAAGGTAGCCAGCCGATGAAACGTCTCCTCGCCATCTTCTTCGCTCTCGTCATTGTCGGCGTCATCGGCGCCGCCGTCGTGTTGGGCAGCATCAGCCTGCCCGCCCCCACGCAGCATATGGAAGTGCCCGTTGCCAAAGACCGCCTGGCGCCGTAGCGCGTCGCTGCGCCGCTTTGCGGCGGTGGCCCTGCTGACCGGATGCGGCCTGGGTGCCGGGACGGCCTTTGCCGACTCGAGCGGCCAGCCGCTCCAACTGCTGCCGTCCACGACGGCGACTCCGGCGGCCGCGTCGCCCGACAGCGGTGCCGCGCCTTCGACCGGCGCGGTGCCCGCCGCGACGACCACCGACACGACCGCGCCCACGGCCCCGACGGCACCCTCCCCGAGCGCGCCGAGCCTACCGGCCACCGCCGGGCCGACAGTGGCTTCGCCGTCGCCGCCAACCGCGCCGGCCGCGCCCTCGGGCATCCAGATTCAGGAAATCGGCAGCCCCAACAGCTATGCCGGAACGCTCGAGCCCGGCGATGGCGGCTTCGGCTACGATATGTGGAAGGGAACCTCGGCACATGATGTCGAAACCCTGCTGCCGCGGATTCCCCTGCCGGGCCCGTCGCCCGCCATGCGCGCGCTGGCGCGCCGCCTGATCCTTTCCAACGCCGAGCCGCCGACCGGCCAGACGGATCGCGATCTCCTGCCGATCCGCGCCGAGCAACTGGCCCGCATCGGCAATCTCGCCGATATGGAGGCGTTTCTCGCGGTCGTGCCGGCCAACAACAAGGACCCCTCGCTGGCGGCCTTCCGACGCGAGGTGATGTGGCTCAAGAACGACGTTGCCGGCGCCTGCGCCCAGGCCGCGGCCGACCAATCCGTGATGCCGACCGATTCCGATCTCGGCCGCCAGCAGATTCTCTGCCAGGCCGCGAACGGCCAGACCAAGGAGGCGCAGCTTGGCATCGACATGCTGCGCGAGCAGGGCCAGTCCGATCCCAAGCTGGTCATGCTGGTCGACGCGCTGGGCGGCGCCAAGGGCGCGTCGTTGCCGCCCGATCTGCCGCCCTCGGCGATGCTCTATGACCTGATCAAGAAGGCGGGCCTCCCGGTCCCGCCGGAATGGGCAGCCTCCGCCGGCCCGGCGCTGCAGGCGCGGCTCGCGGGCGACGACACGCTCGACGCGGCCACCCGAATCACGGCTGCCGAGGCGGCCTTCGCCGCCGGCGCCGCACCGATCGATCTCCTGACCGAGCTCTACGTCACCCAAGATGTGACGCCGACCCAGATCGACGCGATCCTGGCTTCGGACGACAAGAACGACGGCCCCCTCGGCCATGCGCAACTCTATGAGGGCGTGCTGCGCAGCGAGCAGCCGGCGCGCCGCGCGCAGATCCTGCATCGTGCGCTCGAGATGGCGCGCCGCTTCGGCGGCTATCCGGCCGCGGTCGCGGCCAACGAAGTGCTGCTCTTGCAGTTGGAGCCGGCGCCCGAGCTCGCTTGGTTCGCGGCCGATGCCGGCCGCGCCTTTTATTATATCGCCCGGTATGAGCGGGCGCAGGCCTGGCTCAACATCGCGCAGAATCGCGCCGATGCCGATGCCCAGGCTCGCAATGCGGTCCCGACCCTGGCGCTGTTCGCACAGATCGCCGGCGCGGGCCAGAAGCTGACCTGGGCGCCGAACGCGGTCGACCAATGGCGCAATGCGCAGGCCAAGGC
>Ga0335084_10008915_pt1 | contig 10007 bp, 7 predicted proteins | sample Lox_Sample_44_FD_206721 | JGI IMG/M metagenome (GOLD analysis project Ga0335084, IMG submission 206721) | Soil microbial communities from Loxahatchee National Wildlife Refuge, Florida, United States - Lox_Sample_4.4 | ecosystem: Environmental > Terrestrial > Soil > Wetlands | place: USA: Florida... | reverse complement strand
CGAGGTGCTGTCCCGCCTCACGAGCTTCTGGTTCGAGAAGGTGAAGGACATCGCCCCCACCCACCTCGTCGACGTGCCCGACCCGAGCGTCATGGTGGTGAAGCGCGCGAGGACCCTCCCGGTGGAGATCGTCATCCGCGGCCACATCACCGGCTCCCTCTGGCGCGACTACCAGGCCGGCAAGGCCGGGGCCTACGGCATCACGTGGCCGGCCGGGCTCAGGAAGGACCAGCGCTTCGACCGGGCGATCATCACGCCCTCCACCAAGGCCGAGTACGGCGAGCACGACGAGCCGATCAGCGAGGCCGAAATCCTGAAGCAGGGCCTCGTCGCGCCGGAAGTGTGGAAGGAGGCCACCGCCGTCGCGCACCGGCTCTTCGCGCGCGGCCAGGAGTGGGCGCTCACCCGCGGCCTCATCCTCGTGGACACGAAGTACGAGATGGGGATCGCCGACGGGAAGCTCGTGGTCATCGACGAGATCCACACCCCGGACAGCTCGCGCTACTGGGTGGCCGAGGGGTACGAGGAGCGGTTCTCCCGGGGCGCCGAGCAGCAGATGCTCGACAAGGAGAACATCCGGCAGTGGCTCATCAGCGAGCACGGGTTCTCCGGCCAGGGCAAGCCCCCGCCGCTCACCGACGAGGTGCGGATCATGCTCTCGCGCACCTACCTCACGCTCTTCGAGCGGCTCACCGGGCAGGTCTTCGCCTCCGAGGTCGGCTCGGTGGCGGCGCGGATCGAGCGGAACCTCCGGGCGAAGGGCTACCTCTAGGCCTCCGCCGGCGCCGCCCGCGAGGAAGCGAGCGGCCGGCGCTCAGTCCTCGCCGAAGACCCGCTTGAAGATGAAGTCGACGCGCCGGAGGTGGTGCTCGAGCGCGAAGCAGGCGTCGATCTCGGCCTCGGAGAGGTGCCGCGACACGTCGGGGTCGCGCTTCAGCGCGGTGCGGAAGTCCACCTTCTCCTCCCACACCTTCATCGCGTTCCGCTGCACGTAGACGTAGGCCTCCTGGCGGGCCACGCCCTTGTTCACGAGCGCCACGAGCACGCGGCCGGTCTCGTAGAGGCCTCCGGTGGCGTCGAGGTTCTCGCGCATGCGGTCCGGGTAGACGCGCAGGTTCTCGATCATCCCCGCGAAGCGGTCGAGGGCGAAGTCGAGCACGAGGGTGGCGTCGGGGCCGATGACCCGCTCCACCGAGGAGTGGCTGATGTCCCGCTCGTGCCAGAGCGCCACGTCCTCCAGCGCCGAGAGCGCCCAGCCGCGGAGGAGCCGGGCCATGCCCGACAGGTTCTCGGAGAGGATGGGATTCCGCTTGTGGGGCATGGCCGAGCTGCCCTTCTGGCCCGGCGTGAACGGCTCCTCCGCCTCGCGCACCTCGGTGCGCTGGAGGTGCCGCACCTCGACCGCGTGCTGCTCCAGCGTGGCGCCGCAGAGCGCGAGCGCGGTGAAGAACTCGGCGTGGCGGTCGCGGTTCACGACCTGGGTGGCCGCGCCCTCGGCGCCCTGCAGGCCGAGGCGCTCCATGACGAACGCCTCCACCCGCGGGTCGAGCGCCCCGAAGGTGCCCACCGCGCCGGAGATCTTGCCCACCGACACGTTGCGTCCGGCGCGTTCGAGCGTGATGCGCCGGCGCGACCAGGCGTCCCACCAGCCGGCGAGCTTCAGGCCGAAGGTGGTCGGCTCGGCGTGGATGCCGTGGCTGCGGCCCATCATCGGCGTGCGGCGGTGCTCCTGCGCGCGGCGCTTCAGCGCGGCCATCACCTGGTCCACGTCCGCGACGAGGAGCGCCGTGGCCTCCATGAGCTGGACCGCCAGCGTCGTGTCGAGCACGTCGGAGGAGGTCATGCCCTTGTGCAGGTGGCGCGCGGCCGGGCCGCCCTTCTCCTCCACGAAGGTGAGGAAGGCGATGACGTCGTGCTTGACGGTCCTCTCGATCTCGTCGATGCGGGCCACGTCGGCGGCCGAGAACTGGAAGCCGTCGAACGTGCGCTTCAGCGTGGCGAGGTCCTCGGCGGGCACCTCGCCCAGGCGGACCATCGCCTCGCAGGCGAGGAGCTCGATGTCCAGCCAGATGCGCAGGCGCCGCTCCGGCGCCCACACGCGGGCCATCGCGGGACGCGTGTAGCGGGGGATCATCGGTCGGTCCTCCTCATCCGTGCCCGGTGGAGCCGAAGCCTCCGGCGCCCCGGTCCGTCTCCGTCAGCTCGTCCACCAGCTCCACCTCGGCCCGGACCACCGGGGAGATGACGAGCTGGGCGATGCGATCGCCGCGCGAGAAGGCCACCGCTTCCCGCCCGTGGTTCACGAGCAGGACGCCCACCTCGCCGCGGTAGTCCGCGTCGACCGTTCCCGGGCCGTTCACCATGCCGATGCCGTGGCGGGCGGCCAGCCCGGAGCGCGGGCGCACCTGACCCTCGTGACCGGGGGGGATCTCCACGGCGAGGCCGGTGGGGACGAGGCGCCGCTCGCCCGGAGCGAGCGAGAACGCCTCGTCGGCGCGCAGGTCGAGCCCGGCGGAGCCGGGCGTCTCGTAGCGGGGCAGGTCCAGCGGCGGGCCGCGCTGGCCGACCCGCCGGAACCTGACCTTCACCGTCACGGCGGCCCCGGTCCCGTCTAGACCTTGGGAGCGTCCGCCTTGGGCGCGGGGGCCGCGCCCTCCTTGCGGCCGGCGGAGTCGGCGAGGGCCTCCTTGCGGGAGAGCCGGATCTTGCCCTGCCGGTCGACGCTGATGACCTTCACCATGACCTCCTCGCCCTCGGAGAGCACGTCGGACACGCTCTTCACGCGCTTGTCCGAGAGCTCGGAGATGTGGATGAGGCCGTCCGTGCCGGGGAACAGCTCCACGAAGGCGCCGAACTCGGCGATCTTGCGCACGGTGCCCAGGTAGATCTTGCCGACCTCGGCCTCCTGGGTGAGGGCGCGGATCATCTTGATCGCCTCCTCGACCTTCTCGTTGTTGGGCGAGGCGATCGAGACCGAGCCGTCGTCCTCGATGTTGATCGAGGTGCCGGTGCGGGCGGTGATGTCCTTGATGGTCTTGCCGCCGGGGCCGATGATGTCCTTGATGCGCTCCGGCCGGATCTTGATGGTGGTGATGCGCGGGGCGTAGGCGCTGATCGACTCGCGCGGCTGCGCGATCGCCTTCGCCATCTCGGCGAGGATGTGCTTCCGGCCCGCGGCCGCCTGGGCGAGCGCGCGCTCCAGGATCTCCCGGGTCACGCCGCCGATCTTGATGTCCATCTGGATCGAGGTGATGCCCGCGGCCGTGCCGCAGACCTTGAAGTCCATGTCGCCGAGGTGGTCCTCGTCCCCGAGGATGTCGGAGAGGATGGCGATCTTCTCGCCTTCCTTGATGAGGCCCATGGCGATGCCGGCCACGGGGGCGTGGATGGGCACGCCGGCGTCCATGAGCGACAGGCAGCCGCCGCACACCGAGGCCATCGAGGACGAGCCGTTCGACTCCATGATGTCCGAGACGATGCGGACCGTGTAAGGGAACTTCTCCTCGGTCGGCATCACGTAGCGCAGCGCGCGCTCGGCCAGCGCGCCGTGGCCGATCTCGCGGCGGCCGGGGGAGCGCAGGAACTTCGCCTCGCCGACGGAGAACGGCGGGAAGTTGTAGTGCAGCATGAACTTCTTGAAGACCATCCCGGTGAGCATCTCCACCCGCTGCTCGTCCTCGGCGGTGCCGAGGGTGGTCGCCACCAGCGCCTGCGTCTCACCACGGGTGAAGAGGGCCGAGCCGTGCACTCGGGGGAGCAGCCCCACCTCGCAGGTGATCTTGCGGACGTCGGCCATGCCGCGACCACCGATCCGCCGGCCCTCGTCGGTGATCATCTTCCGCATGTACTCGTACTTCACGTCCTCGTAGTAGCCCTTGATCTCCTTCTCGCGGGCGGCGAGGGTCGCGAGCTTCGCCACGTCTCCGGCGGCCTCGTCCTTCAGCGCCTGCAGGAGCTCCTTCTTGATCTCCGAGAGCCGGCCGTAACGGTCGTGCTTCTCGTGACGGCCGTAGGCCTCCTTCACCTTCTCCCAGGTGAGGGCCTTCACCCTCGCCTTCAGGTCGGCGTCGCTCTTCGGGGGATCGAAGGCCCGCTTCGGCTTCGCGCCGAAGTCGCGCGCCAGCGCCTCCTGCGCGTCGAGCAGCTCCTTCACGGCGGCCTGGCCGAAGAGGAGCGCCTCGATCATGACCTGCTCGGAGACCTCCTTGGCACCGCCCTCGACCATCACGATCGCGTCGCGCGACGCGGCCATGACGACGTCGAGGTCGCACTCGGCGCGCTGGGCCAGCGTGGGGTTCGCCACGAGCTGGCCGTTCAGGCGGCCGACGCGCACCCCGGCGATGGGGCCGTTGAACGGGACGTCGGAGCACTGCAGCGCCGCGGACGCGCCGGTGAGCGCGAGCACGTCGGTGTCGTTCTCCTGATCGAACGAGATCACCGTCGCGATGACCTGCGTCTCGTTGGCGTACCCGTCGGGGAAGAGCGGCCGGCAGGAGCGGTCGACGATGCGGGAGGTGAGCGTCTCCTTCTCGGTGGGACGCCCCTCGCGCCGGAAGAAGCTGCCCGGGACCCGGCCCGCGGCGAAGAGCTTCTCCTGGTAGTCGACGGTGAGCGGGAAGAAGTCGATGCCTTCCTTGCGCTCGGCCGCCGACACCACGGTCACGAGCACGATCGAGTCACCGCTGCGGACCCAGACCGAGCCGTGGGCCTGCTTCGCGACCTTGCCGGTCTCGAGCAGGATTTCCTTGCCGCCCACCCGGGCGGTCTTCTGAATGGGATTCACGTGCACCTTCCTGTGGATCGCCGCGGCGCCCTCGGGCGCACGGCAATCCCATTGTGGTCCCGCGTGGCCGATCGCCCTCGGGGCCCGGGAGGTGCCTCTGTTCCTCACTCCGCCGTCGCTCCGTGGAGCGGCGGCCCAGTCGGAAACGGAGACGACCCTCGGGTCCCTCGCGCGCTCCGGCCATGCAAGCGCGTCTTCGAAGCTCGCGTCCCGGGCATCCCCCGGAAACGCGTGCGCCCCTGCCATCGGGCAGGGGCGCCGCACGGCACCGCTACTTGCGGATGCCGAGCTGGTCGATGAGGGACTTGTAGCGGCCCTCGTTGACCGTGCGGAGGTAGTCGAGCAGCCGGCGGCGCTGGCCGACCAGCTTCAGGAGCCCTCTGCGGCTGTGGTGGTCCTTCTTGTGCGTCTTGAAGTGCTCGGTGAGGTACGCGATGCGCTCGGTGATGAGCGCCACCTGCACCTCGGGCGAGCCGGTGTCCTTCTCGTGCCGCTTGTACGTCTTCACCAGCTCCTGCTTCCGCTCTGCGACGATCGCCATACGTGCTCTCTCTCTCTCGTTCCGGGTCACCGCTGCGGGGGCGAAGGCGCGCGCCGCGGGCGGCAGTGGACCCGACAGGAAGCGGGGATTTATGCCATCCGGGACCGGGTGTCAACCTCGCCCCGGGGCCGGTGCGCTTCCAAGCACCCGGGACGACTGAGGTTCATCCGGCGGGGAAAACGCGGACGGGCCGCGCGCCGCCGCCGGAGGCCGGGGCGATCACCGCCACGAGCCGGCCGTCCGCAGCCACCGCCTTCGAGAGCGGCGCCCCGGGTGGCAGCTCCCGTGCCAGGGTCCGGCCGTGCTCGAGGGCTCGGGCCTCCTCCTCGTCGACGGACACCTCCGGGAGGAGGCGCAGGGCCGCGGCCGGCGGCACCACCCGGGCCCTCAGCCGATCCGGCGCGGTGCGGGAGAGCGAGACGATCTCCTCGAGCGGCATGGCCTCCGAGACCGTGAACCCGCTCGCTTCCGTGCGGCGCAGCGCGGCGAGGTGCGCGGGCACGCCCACCCGCCGGCCGAGCTCCGAGGCGAGCGTGCGCACGTAGGTCCCCTTCCCGCAGCGCACGGCGACGCGGGCGAGCGCCGTACCCCCGGCGGCCGGCGCGACCTCGAGCACGTCCAGCGCGTGGACGGTCACGCGCCGAGGCTCGCGCTCCACCGACTCGCCCGCGCGGGCCGCCTCGTGCAGCCGCCGCCCGCCCACGCGCACCGCCGAGAACATCGGCGGCACCTGGTCGATCTCGCCCACGAGGCCCGCCGCCGCGGCGCGCAGGGCGGCGAGCGTGGCCGGGGCGGGGTCGCCCGTCTCCACCACCGCGCCCTCGGCGTCCTCGGAGTCCGTCGCCGCCCCGAACGCCACGGTGGCGAGGTACGACTTCTCACCCTCGGTGAGCCAGCGCTGGAGCTTCACCGCGTCGTCGAGGCAGACGGCGAGCACGCCGGTGGCGGCCGGGTCGAGCGTGCCGGCGTGACCGCATTTCCCGGCGGAGAGCGCGCGTCGCACCTCGCTCACCACCTCGAAGCTGGTGGGGCCGGCGGGCTTGTCCACGACGAGGACGCCGCCCTTCATCCCAACCGTCCCGGCGGCCCGCTCACGTGCCGCCCGCGCCCTCGTCGCCGTGTCCGCTCGCGTCCTTCTCGCGCGCCTCCTTGATGAGGCGCTCCATCCGGTCGCCGCGCTCGATCGACCCGTCGTAGACGAAGCGCAGGTGCGGGGTGTGGCGGAGGCGGAGGCTCCTCGAGATCTCCCGCTGCAGGAAGCCCGCGGCGGCCTCGAGGCCCTCGAGGGTGCGGGTGCGCTCGGCCTCGATCGCACCTGTCCCGACCGTAGCCGCCGCAGGCGGCGGAGACGAGGGATGGATGGAGACGTAGACCGTCGCCTCCCGCAGGTCGGGCGACATCTTCGCGCCGGTCACGGTGATGAAGCCGGTGACGCGCGGGTCCTTGAGGCCGCGGGCGAGGATCCGCGAGAGCTCGTGGCGAAACTCCTCGGCGACGCGGGCGGGGCGATCGTGGGCCATCAGTCGTCCTTCCCGCCGCGCGCGGCCGCCTCGGCCTCGGCGTCGGCCAGGGTACGGCCGCCCTCGCCGAGGTGGTCGGCGTACGACGCGATCTCGAGGTCGCGGCCGGTCACCAGGATCTGTCCCCCGTGCATCGAGGCCACGAAGTCGGCGACCTTGTCGAGCGTCTCGTTCACGAAGCTCGAGTCGTTGCCCACGGCGGAGACGCCGACGACGCTCCGCTGCCAGAGGTCGTTCTCGGCCACCTCGGCGATGGACACGTTGAAGCGGGCCTTCACCCGGTCGATGGCCGACCGCACGAGGTGCCGCTTCGACTTCAGCGACCCCGGTTCGGGCAGGTGAAGGGTGAGGCGGAGGACTCCGACGAACATGGGGACAGTCTAGCCGGTTCGAGACGAACGAGCCCGAGCCGAGGTCGGGCGCAACGACGAGCGAGCAGCGCAGCCGTACTTCTTTCCGTACGGCGAGCAGCGCAGCGAGGAGGCCGCCCGAGATCGGCCGGGATCGTTCGTCGAGCTTAGTCGAGCGAGGGCCGGATCTCCTCGAGCTCGAACGCCTCGAGCAGGTCGCCCGGCTTCACGTCCGAGTAGCCGTCGATGCCGATGCCGCACTCCAGTGGCGCCGCCACCTCGCGCACGTCGTCCTTGAGCCGCTTCAGCGACGAGATCTTGCCGGTCGCCACCACCTTGCGCTCGCGCAGGACCCGGACGTGCGCGGCCCGCTTGATGAGCCCCTCGGTGACCGCCGAGCCGGCGATGGCGCCGATGCGCGGGATGTTGAACAGCGCGCGGACCTCGGCCTTGCCGAGCGGCTTCTCCTTGATGATGGGCTCGAGCAGGCTCGCCATCTCCTCGCGGACCTTGTCGACCGCCTCGTAGATGATGCCGAACAGGAGGATCTTCACCCCCTGCTGGCTGGCCATCTGCTCGACCTTGGTCTCGGGCTTCGTGTTGAACCCGACGATGACGGCGTTGCCGGCGGCCGCGGTGATGACGTCCGACTCGGTGACGGCGCCCACGGCGCTGCCGAGGATCTTCACCCCGACCTTCTTCGTGGCCGCCTTCTCCAGCGCCTGCTTCACCGCCTCGGCCGAGCCCTGCACGTCGGCCTTCACCACGATGTTGAGAACCTTCGCGCCGCTGGCCTTGCTGCGGGCGAAGAGGTCCTCGAGCGTGGCGCGCTTGGTCTGGCCGAGCTCCTTCTGGCGCGTCTTCAGGGCGCGGTGCTCGGCCACCTCCTTGGCGGCCTTCTCGTCCTCCACGACGTTGAACTCGTCGCCGGCGACCGGGACGCCCGAGAGGCCCAGCACCTCCACCGGGTAGCCGGGGCCCACGTCGTCCACCTGCTCGCCCCGCTCGTTCATCATGGCGCGGACCCTGCCGTGGTGGCTGCCGGTCACGAGGGCGTCGCCCACGCGGAGCGTGCCCTCCTCCACGAGCACGGTGGCCACCGGCCCGCGGCCCTTCTCGAGCTTCGCCTCGATGACCCGGCCGGCGGCCAGGGTCTCGGGGTTCGACTTGAGCTCCAGCACCTCGGACTGCAGCGCGATGTACTCGAGCAGCTCGGGGATGCCCTGCTTCGTGCGCGCCGACACCGGCAGCATGATGGTGGTGCCGCCCCACTGCTCGGGAACGAGCTCGTACTCCGTGAGCTGCTGCATCACCCGCTCGGGCGTGGCGCCCGGCTTGTCGACCTTGTTGATGGCGACGAGGATGGTGACGCCCGCCTCCTTGGCGGCCTTGATCGACTCGACCGTCTGGGGCATCACGCCGTCGTCGGCGGCCACCACCAGCACCACGAGGTCGGTGACCTGCGCGCCGCGCTGGCGCATCGCGGTGAAGGCCTCGTGGCCGGGGGTGTCGAGGAAGGTGATGGGGCCGTGCGGGGTGTTCACCGCGTAGGCGCCGATGTGCTGGGTGATGCCGCCGGCCTCGCCGGCTGCCACGTCCGCCTCGCGGATGGCGTCGAGCAGCGAGGTCTTGCCGTGGTCGACGTGGCCCATCACGGTGACCACCGGCGGGCGGATCACCAGCTTCGACTCGTCGACCTCGACCTCCGGGATGTACTCCTCGACCTCGAAGCCCTTCTTCTCGACGGTGAAGCCGTTCTCGGTCGCCAGCATCGCCGCGGTGTCCGCGTCGATCTGGGCGTTGATGGTGACCATCTTCCCGGCCTGCATCAGCTTCCGGATGAGATCCGAGGCCTTCACGCCCATGGCCTGCGAGAGCTCGGAGACCGAGATGGTCTCCTCGATCCGGATGACCTTCTTGTGCTCGGCTCGCTCGGTGACCTGCGTCTTGGCTCCCTTCTTGGTCGGCTTCTTCTTCTTGCCGCGGATCGGGATGTAGGAGCGGTCCGCGGTGGCGGCCTGGAGGAGCTCCTTGCCGGTGAGGTTCTTCTGGGCCTCCTCCGACATGGGCCGTCCGCCGCCGCGCTTCTTGCGGTCGCGGGAGACGTCGATGAACTCGCGCTCGCGCCCGAGCATGCCCGGGACGACCTTGAGCTCGCGCACGACGCCGAGCGCCCGGGGCCCGGGGGCCATCGGGAACTGGCGGCCGGAGGTGGTCGGCGGCGTCACGCGGCGCACCGGCATGGTCGGACGCGAGATGACGACGGCCTGGGTGGCCGTCGGGCGCAGCGTGCGCGGGTCCGAGTGGGGCGCGGACGGCGCCGCCGCCATGGGCGGCGCGGCCGGACGGGCCGGGGCGGGAGGATGCGGCGCCGGCGTGGGCGCCGGGTGCGGCGCCTCCGCGGGCGGGTGCGCGGTGGCGGGTGGCGGCGCGGTGCGCTCGGCGGCGACGGCCTCGGCCGTCTGGGCCTCGCCGGCGATGGCGGGGGCCTCGGGCTCGGGGAAGGGCCCGGCCTCGACGGCGACGGGTGCCTCGGGGGCGGGGGCCTCGACCTGCTCCGCCGGGGCCGGGGCGGGGGGCGGCGCGTCGTGGGCGCGGCGGCGGACGACGAATCCGGGCCCGGAGGGCCGGGCGGGCGCGGCCTTCGGCTTCCTCTCGGCGAGGATGCGCTCGTAGGCCGACTGGGCCTGGTCGTCCTCGAGCGTGGACGAGTGGCTCTTCACGTCGTAGCCGAGCGCGTGGAGCTTGTCGACGAGCTCCTGGTTGGAGAGCTCGATCCCGTGCTCCTTGAGCTGCTTGCCGAGCTCGTGGAC
>Ga0335084_10008911_pt1 | contig 10010 bp, 10 predicted proteins | sample Lox_Sample_44_FD_206721 | JGI IMG/M metagenome (GOLD analysis project Ga0335084, IMG submission 206721) | Soil microbial communities from Loxahatchee National Wildlife Refuge, Florida, United States - Lox_Sample_4.4 | ecosystem: Environmental > Terrestrial > Soil > Wetlands | place: USA... | reverse complement strand
GCGGCGAGGCGGTGTTGTTTACGGTAACCGTGACGCTTGTCGAGCCGGTTGCTGCGTCGACCGGGATTTGAACAATGAGCTGGTTCCCGGTGACCAAAAGGACCTGGGCAGCCTTCCCACCGACTGAAAAACTGAGATTCGAAGCGGGACCCGATCCGAAGTTTGTCCCAAAAACGGCCGCCAGAACACCGGGGCAGAGGCGGGTGCTGTAGTCCGCCCCGTTCACTACACCGGATACGGCGGGCGCCGCGCCCGCAGTGGCGGTCTGAATTTGCAGCACGAATCCTCCCAGAGTCACTGTGCCGGAGGATTGGGTGGGGTCCGTGCCGATGATGGCCACGTTACTGGTGGTTGAGTCCGGATATAACACGCCATCCAGATCGCCTGTGGACGTACCGGTTGGCGCCGTGGTCACGATATCGACCAAAAATCTCCCCTTGTTGGGATCGTAGGAGAACGGGGATGCGAACGGGATCAGCATGTCAAACGGGCACGGCCCGGGCGGTTGACAACCGGGAGACGAAAGAGCAAGAGCGCCGGTGTAGACGACGGTGGCGTCCGGCCCCATGTTGTTGGCATAGGTCGGGCTGGGTAGCGAATGGCCATTGTTCGTGTTGGGATACGCCTGAGTGGTCGAGACCGTCACCTGGACTGAACCGCCCGACTGACTGACGGGGCCGGTACCGGGCGCCGACCGAAGCCGTAGGGCCGTAATCGTGATCGCGGCCGGAAACTGTGCAAACTGCCCGCTTCCAACGACCTCCTGAAGGTGGATGGGGTTGTCGCCGACGCGAATTGGCAAATTGCCTGCGGCCGTGGTTTGTGAGTTCGGCACGACGACTGTATCTGCCCAGGAAGCGGAACAGGCAGCCGCGAATACGAGTGTCTGGCCCAGATGTATCCGTTTCATTTTCGGTCTCCCGCTGCAACAGGCGACATTTTCGGTCAACGACTGTCATGGGCAGGGCCACAATGCGCCAGTTTTTTGTATGATCGATAACCGAACGTGATATACTGATCCGGCTCAATCTCAGGTATTTACAGGCGGTCGCGGATGTCCGGAGTCGGGGACATTACGTGCTTGTTGGCGGATTGGAACAGCGGCGATCAGGCTGCGTTCGACCGTCTGGTACCGATTCTGTATGACGAGCTCCACCGTATCGCGTCGCATCACATGCGCGGTGAACGGCCCGGCCATGTGCTCCAGACGACGGCTGTCGTGCATGAGGCCTACCTGCGTCTTATCGGCCGGCAGAATGTAAGCTGCCAGACGCGAACCGAGTTCCTCGCGATCGCCGCCCAGACCATGCGGCGGGTACTGATCGACTACGCGCGCGGCCGCGATCGTTCCAAACGAGGCGACGGGATATCACCAGTTGTTTTGGGCGAGACCGCGGTAATTTCCGAGGATCGCATCGAGGAACTGATCGCGATCCAATCCGCGCTCGAGAGTCTCAGTGCATTTGATCCACGCAAGGGCAGAGTCTTCGAACTACGCTACTTCGGCGGCATGTCGGTGGAGGAGGTCGCCGGCGTCTTGCGCATCTCGCCAGTCACGGTTGCGCGCGATTGGCGGATGGCAAAAGTCTGGTTACGACGGCAGATTGGTTCCGGTTCACCACATGCAACCTGAACGGTGGCTGCACATCGAGAGAGTCTTCCAGTCGGCTCTCGACTCGGAGCCCGCTGACAGGAAAGCGTTCCTGGATTCAGCCTGCCGCGATGATCCGGAATTGCGGGACGAGGTGGAGTCGTTGCTGGCACTCGAAAAGGACAGCGGGTTCACGTCCCCCGCGCTGGAGGAAGGGATGAGGGTCCTGGGAGCGCACAGCGCCCGGCGATTTGAAGGCCGCATGATCGGGACCTACCGCGTGCAAAGGGAGATCGGCCGTGGCGGAATGGGAAGCGTTTATCTGGCCGCTCGCGACGACAACACATTTCAAAAACTCGTCGCCATCAAGATCGTTCGCGGCGGACTCGAAGCCGGTGATTTCATTGAGCGCTTTCAAAAAGAGCGGCAGATCCTGGCCACGCTGGATCACCCTAACATCACCCAATTGCTCGATGGCGGCACAACCGATGACGGCTTGCCGTACCTCGTCATGGAATACATCGATGGCGATCCGATCGACGGGTATTGCGACGAACACAGATTGAACATTACGGAAAGACTGGCGATCTTTCAAGGTGTATGCGCCGCCGTGAGTTACGCGCACAGGAACCTGATTGTCCATCGCGATATCAAGCCCGGGAACGTGCTGGTTACAAGGGATGGTGTACCCCGCCTCCTGGACTTTGGCATCGCCAAACTGCTGGCCCCCGGAATGGCGCCGGAGGATCAGACCATTGCAAAGCCGTTCACACCGGAATACGCCAGTCCGGAACAGGTGCGCGGATCGCCGATTACAACAGCCAGCGATGTTTATTCTCTCGGTGTGCTGCTTTACCGGTTACTGACCGGCCATCGTCCCTATCGGCAGTTCATTTCCACTTCGAGGGAGATAGAACATGCGATCTGTCACGAGGAACCGGAGAAGCCGAGTGTAGCCATCATGAGAGAGGTTCCTCCCGCGAGGGAGAATGAGGATCGGGTCACGCCCTCCTCCGTGAGTCGGATACGCGAAGGGACGACCGAGAAACTGCGGCGGCGGCTTCAGGGCGATCTCGACAACATCGCGCTGATGTCGCTCCGAAAGGATCCGCGGCGCCGGTACGCATCTGCCGAGCAACTCTCAGAAGATATCAGGCGCCATCTGGCACACCTGCCTGTCATGGCGCGGCCCAACACGCGTTGGTACCGGGCCGCAAAACTGCTTCGGCGCCATAAAGCCTGGGTGGCAATGGGGGCGCTCACCAGCCTCTCGCTGACGGTTGGAACCTCCGTGAGTTTGTGGCAGGCACATGTAGCACGGCAGCAGCGTGACCGGGCACGCGTGGAGCAGGCGAAGGCGGAACAGATCAAAGCGTTCCTCGAGGAGACCTTGACGTTTGCCAGCCCTGAATATGCGTCCTCCAACCCGGAGAAGAACAAGGACGCCAAAATCTCGGAGGCGGTCGAGCACGCGGCCAGACGCGCGGAGAACGAATTGTCCGGGCAACCCGAAGTCCTGGCCGAAATTCAGTCAACGATAGGGGCGGTTTACCAGGCGCAGGGCCGCTATGATCAGGCCGAATCGATTCTGAGGTCTGCACGCGAGAAGTACCTCCGTCTCTACGGCAGTGAGAGTCACGAGATTACAGCAGTGTCCGGCATGCTCGCCAATCTCCTGTTGCGAAAGGGCAATTATCCCGAGGCTGAGTCGCTGTTTCGAAAGAACATCGAGATTGAGCGCCGGCAGGCGAAACAAGGTCATCTGAACGCGGCTTCCATGGCGTATGTGCTAGGCGGATACGGCGGCATGCTCGATGGGATCTCGAAGCCGGAGGCTGAGGCCTATTTGAAGGAAGCGCTGCAATATTCGTCCGCATTCTCAGGCAAAGAACGCGTATTCGTAGCCATGCTTCACAACGACCTCGGCAACGTCGCCTACCGCCGGGGCGACCTGGACGAATCGGAGCGGCGGCAGCGCGCCGCCCTGGAGGAATACAGAAAGCTGCCCGCCGGCACGTATATCGAGATGGGCACGACGCTATCGAATCTAGGGGCGATCCTGATCAGGAAAGGCCGGTATCGCGATGCCGAGCCGTTCGTTCGCGAGGGCCTGGAACTCCGCAGGAAACTGTTGGGCAATGCGCACCCAGACACTGGGATGGCGCTCTTCCGGCTATCGGATCTCCTCTACCGGGAGGGCAATTACGCGGGCGCGCAGGATGCCGCGAACCAATCGGTGGAAGTCTTCAACCGGGCATTGGCCAGGCCCCAGGACAATCCTTTCTATGCCAATCCGCTGTTGGAACTCGGATTGATTCTGGACAAGATGGGCCGTCCACGGGAGGCGGAGGTTCATCTTCGGCAAGCGCTGGAGATCCGCAGGCGGCTGGTGCCGAAAGGAAACCAATTGATTGGCATCACGGAAGGAGCGTTCGGCGAGTGCCTGACCATGCAGAAGCGCTATGCGGAGGCCGAGCCGCTGCTCCTCGACAGCTTCGAGATCATCCGGTCCACCACGGTCGAGAGCGATTCACGGCGAGCCGAGGCGGCCCAGCGCCTCGCCGTGCTGTACCGGTCCTGGGGAAAACCGCCTCAGGCGGCGCGTTATGAAGCGTTGATTACTCCGGAGAACACTCGCTCAGGCTTGCGGCTCCAATCGGCGGCGGTATCGAAGTAGCGGACCGACCCACTTCCCTCGTCCTCCGTTTCCGACGCCACCTTTGCGGCAAGCAGTTCGGCGCCATCAACGACTTTGACGCGCGGTCCGGCGACCTTCTCAATTGCCGGGCGGAGCAGTGGGAAATGGGTGCAGCCGAGGAGTAAGGTATCGACCCGCGGCATCTCGCGAAGGTAGTGTCGAACCAGCACTTCGGTATCGGCCGAAGGCTCTTCCGCGGCGAGGACGAGGGCAGGGCAGGCCTGGGCCCAGACGCGAAAGCCGCGTGTTTCGAGCTTGCGTTGAAATACGCCGGATTGAATGGCAGCCTGCGTGGCGATCACGCCGAGGTATCCGCTGCGGGTGGCGCGTGTCGCGGTTTCCACTCCGGCGTCCACCATTCCCCACACCGGCACCGGGAGTTCCAGCCGGAGTTGCGGCAAAGCAATCGCAGAAGCGGTATTGCAGGCTACCACGAGGGCCTCGGCGCCGTAATCGCAGAGGCGGACCGCATTTTCGCGCGCGATGTCCAGGATTTCCGCGGGCCGGCGGCTCCCGTACGGCAGCCGCGCGGTATCCGCGAGGTAGAGGAAATCGCGGCGGGAGAGGCGCTTACGGAGAGCCTGCAGGACAGTGAGGCCGCCAATCCCGGAATCGAATACGCCGATCATCGACAGAGAACGAAGCAAGCCGCATGCCATGCAATAATTAAGAAATCCCCATGAAAGCTCGCGTATTCGTCACGCTGAAGTCGACCGTTCTCGATCCACAAGGGCAGACGGTCCGGGCCGCGCTCAACGGTCTCGGCCACAGTTCGATTGCGGACGTACGGCAGGGCAAGTATTTCGAGATCGCGATCGCGGACGGGACGACGCGGGAAGCCGCACAGAACGAAATCGAAACGATCGCGCACGAAGTACTAGCCAATCCGGTTATCGAGGAGTACCGCGTCGAGCTGCTGGACTGAGGCTGGCAGCAAGGCCGCCCCTATAATGTAGGGATATGTGCGGCATAGTCGGTTACATCGGAACGCATCGCGCGGTGCCGATCATCCTGGACGGTCTGCGGCGTCTTGAGTACCGCGGCTACGATTCGGCCGGTATCGCGGTGTATGGCGATGATGAGCAACTTGCCATTCGCCGCGCGCAAGGCAAACTTCGCAATCTGGAAGAAGCGATCCGGCTGAATCCGGTAGATGGCAGTTTCGGCGTGGGGCACACGCGCTGGGCGACGCACGGGCGGCCGACCGAAGAGAACGCGCATCCGCATCGCGACTGCAACGGCGATCTGGTGGTCGTCCACAACGGCATCGTCGAAAACTACCTGGTGCTGAAGGAGCAGTTGCAGGTCGAGGGTCACGTCTTCAAGACGGAGACCGATACGGAAATCATCGCGCACCTGGTGGAGAAGTACTTCGAGGGGAATCTCGAAGAGGCCGTTCGCAAAGCGGTCAAGCAACTCACTGGAGTGTTTGCGCTGGTGGTGATCTCGCGGCTGGATCCAAACAAGATTATCGCCGCGCGCAACGGTCCTCCGGTGGTCATCGGGATCGGCGACAACGAATATTTCGTGGCCAGCGACGTGCCCGCGATCCTTTCGCACACGCAGGACATGTTCTTCCTGGCGGACGGCGACATGGCGATCCTGACGCTGGAGGGCGTGCAGGTGACCGATTTCGAAGGCCGTCCCGTGCAGCGCGCGGTGCAGCGCATCTTGTGGAACCCGATCGAAGCGGAGAAGGGCGGCTATCAGCATTTCATGCTGAAGGAGATCTTCGAGCAGCCGCGCGCCATCCGCGATACGACGCTGGGACGGGTGGGACAGGAAAGCGGCCGCATCTTTCTGGACGAGATGGAGATTTCGCCGGCCGAATTCGCCTCGATCCGGCAGGTGCGGATCATTGCGTGCGGAACGAGCTGGCATGCGGGGCTGGCCGGGAAGTTCATGATCGAACGGCTGGCGCGGATCCCGGTGGAGGTCGATTACGGCAGCGAGTTCCGTTACCGCGACCCGATCCTGGAGGAGCACACGCTCACGGTCGTGATCTCGCAATCGGGTGAGACGGCCGATACGCTGGCCGCGCAGCGCGAGGCGAAGACGAAGGGGTCGAAGACGCTGGCGATCTGCAACGTGGTCGGGTCGATGATCACGCGGGAGGCGGCGGGGACGATCTATACGCACGCCGGGCCCGAAATCGGCGTCGCGTCGACGAAGGCGTTCACGTGCCAGTTGACGGCGTTGTTTATCCTGGCGATGTACCTGGGCCAGGCAACCGGGCGGCTCGGCGAGGAGTGCTCGCGGCAGTTGGTCCACGAGCTGGTGCTGCTACCCGGGAAGATCGAAACCGTGCTCTCGCACGATGCGGTTTACGAGCAGCTGGCGCGGGAATTGTATCGCGCGACGGACTTCCTGTTCCTGGGCCGCGGGGTCCAGGTCCCGATCGCGCTGGAAGGGGCGCTCAAGCTGAAAGAGATCTCGTACATCCACGCAGAGGGGTATCCGGCGGGCGAGATGAAGCACGGGCCGAACGCGCTGATTGACGAGAATCTGCCGGTGGTGGTGATGGCCACGCATGATGCGGGGAGTGAAGAGAGCCGGCTGCTGCACGATAAGACGGTTTCGAACATTCAGGAAGTGAAGGCTCGGGACGGAATCGTGGTGGCGGTAGTCACGGAAGGCGATACGAAGGTTCGCGGCATGGCGAGTCACGTGATCGAGATCCCGCACATGAGCGATCTGCTGGCGCCGATCGCGGCGATCGTGCCGCTGCAGTTGCTGGCGTATCACATCGCGGTGCGGCGCGGATGCGACGTGGATCAGCCGCGGAATCTGGCGAAGAGCGTGACGGTGGAGTAGCGGCAGCCTCGGCATTTATTGTCTGGCCGAAAAGGCCTGCCGCTACCGTCCTGCTACCATTGAGTTCATCGCCATGAATGGAGAAAGCCTGGTAGCGGGAGTGGTCTGGTACGTGGTGTTCCTACTTTCCACCACATGCCACGAAGCGGCACATGCCCTGGCTGCAAAGTGGGGCGGCGATCTCACCGCATTCCACGGCGGACAGGTCTCGCTCGACCCTCTGCCGCACATCCGGCGCGAACCTTTCGGCATGGTGATTTTCCCGATCCTCAGCTATGTAATGGGCGGCTGGATGATGGGATGGGCGAGTGCGCCGTACGATCCCTTTTGGGCACAACGGCATCCGCGGCGGGCGGCCTGGATGTCGCTGGCCGGTCCGGCGGCCAACTTCACGCTGGCGATCCTGGCGGGGATTCTGATTCGGGTGGGGATTTTCGGAGGCATGCTGCGCCTGCCGGAATCGATCTCGTTCATGCAGGTGGTGGATCCGGCGGGAACGGGCATTGTCCACGGAGTCGCGACGTTCCTCAGCCTGATGTTCTCGCTCAATCTGCTGCTGGGCGTGTTCAATCTGCTCCCGGTACCGCCTCTGGACGGATTCACCGGCGTGGGCGTGCTGCTGCCCGAACAGACCGCCGCGCGCTTCCAGCAATTCGGCTGGTCGCTGCGCGGGTTCACCTACATCGGACTGTTGCTGGCGTGGCAGGTGTTCGACCCGATTTTCAGTCCAATCTTCGGGTTTTCGCTGCGCATGCTGTATCCGGGCTAGAACGATGCGGATGCACATTCATAAACTCCAGGTCCCGACGCGGGGCAAGGGGCTGTACGAGATCACCGGGCAGGTGGCGGGCTGGCTACAGGAGCGGGAGGCGGAGAACGGGCTGCTGACGCTGTTCATCCAGCACACGTCGGCATCGCTGCTGGTACAAGAGAATGCGGCTCCGGATGTGGTGCTGGATCTGAACACGTTCTTCGCGCGCCTGGTGCCTGAAGATGCGAAGCTGTACCGGCACAACGACGAGGGCCCGGACGATATGCCGGCACATATCCGGGCAGCGCTCACGCTGACGCAGCTTTCCATTCCTGTGGAACGCGGCCGCATGACGCTGGGCACGTGGCAGGGAATCTACCTGTTTGAGCACCGTTCCGTGCCGCATCGCCGCAGCGTCGTCCTGCATCTGATCGAAGAAGCGTGATAGCCTCCTGGGTGGAGGATCCCATGGCCGTATCCCGCCGCGACTTTCTCGGCGCCGCCGCGCTGACCGCCGTCGTCCCGACCACCCTCTCCGCTACCGGCATGCCGATGCGCACGTTGGGCAAGACGGGCGCAAAAGTGTCCATACTTGCATTCGGCGGAGGAAGCCGGTTCGTCGGGTATGGTGAACCGAAGGCGATTGAAGCGCTGAATCGCGCGCTGGATCTGGGGATCACGTACATCGACACGTGCGATACGTATGGAGCGAACGGCGAGAGCCAGTTGTGGATCGGGAAGGTGTTGAAGGCGCGCGGGCGGAACGGACTCTGGCTGGCGAGCAAGATCGGGCCGCGGACCTATGACGGATTCATGCGCAACCTGGACATCAGTCTGAAGCGGCTCCAGGTGGATCAGGTGGATCTGCTGCACCTGCACGCCCTGATGGGGCCGGACGATCTGGCAGCCATCGAGGCGAAGGACGGCGCCTATGCCGCGGCGTTGAAGGCGAAGGATCAGAAGATGACGCGCTTCGTCGGGGTCACTTGCCATGCGTATCCCGACGTTCTGGCGAAGGCGCTGGAACGGCACGAATTCGACTGCACCCAAATGGCGTTGAACGCGGCGCTCCGCGGGCAGGTGAAGGGCGCGGAGGGCAGCTTCGAGACCTCGGCGTTACCGGTGGCCCTGCGCAAGAACATGGGCATCACCGCGATGAAGATTTTTGCGCAGGATGCGCTCACCGGGCAAGCCGCGCCGGAAAAGCTGATCCATTATTCGATGTCGCTACCGGTGGCCGCCACCGTGATCGGCATGCCGAAGATGGAGCATATCGACCAGAACGTGGCGGCGGCGAAGGCGTTCCGGCCGATGCCCGCGGACGAGAAGAAGCGGATGTCCGACGAACTCAGCGCCAAGAATCGCCTGGCGCTGGACCACTACTTCCGCAATCACGTCGACGCTTGATCTACCAGCGGGAGTTCTTTCCGACGAAGACCGCGCCGAGGATGAGAAGCAGCGAGCCCCACCACAATGGCGCGCGCAGTTCTGCCAAGACCACGGGATGCACCGGCGGCGAGAAGAGTTCCCAGATTCCCTGACCCATAATGAGGAAGCCGTAAACGATCAAAAGCACTCCGATGAATACCCAGATCGAGATCATTTTGGCTTCGCTCATATACGCACCCATACGCGATTGTACATAATCGAGAGAACCCCATGAACGCAACCGCCGTCACGCGATATTCCGGCCCTATCGCGATCATCGATCTCACCGGGCGCGTCAGCCTCGCGGACGGACTGGTAGTCATGCGCGATGCGATTCAGCAGGAGATCCGGTCCGGGTATAAGCACCTGCTGTTGAACCTGGCTGGGGTGACCTACATGGACAGCGCCGGGCTGGGGGAGATGGCGAGCGCCTACATCAAGCTGAACAGTATCGGGGGGAAGGTGAAGCTGATGCACGCCCAGGACAAAGTGTACGATCTGCTGCGGCTGACGCGGCTTTCGGCGTTGCTGGTGACGTACTCGGACGAGGCGGAGGCGATTGCCAGCTTCGGGGTGCGGTGAGAGTTCGGGCTGATTTCCCTTGCAGAGAACAGGAACGGCAGGCTAAAGCCGGCCCTACTTTCCTTCGTAGGGGAAGCGGTTGATGGCTCGGACACACTCCGATAGGGCTTCGAGCATGGTCTTACCCCAGCCGCAGGGCGAGTACG
>Ga0335084_10008909_pt1 | contig 10012 bp, 9 predicted proteins | sample Lox_Sample_44_FD_206721 | JGI IMG/M metagenome (GOLD analysis project Ga0335084, IMG submission 206721) | Soil microbial communities from Loxahatchee National Wildlife Refuge, Florida, United States - Lox_Sample_4.4 | ecosystem: Environmental > Terrestrial > Soil > Wetlands | place: USA: Florida... | reverse complement strand
CTGAAGAAGCCGATCTCGTCGACGTCGGCCATCACGCAGATGGAGAAGCGCATGTCCGTTCTCTCCTGGTCGTCCCAGTTCAGTGCGCGTCGCGGAGCGATTCTAGCACCGGGCAGGCGCGTGGCACGTCCTTGAGCGCGCAGCGGGAAGGGACGGTCGCAAGGCCGGACCCTGCTGTGAATCACCTGAGAAGATTGGCGCGCCCGGAGGGATTCGAACCCCCGACCCTCGGCTTAGAAGGCCGATGCTCTATCCAACTGAGCTACGGGCGCGCAGGTACTTACGATACACCGACTCCGGCCTCAGCAAGCTGGTCCGCGTCAGGTCCAGGTTCGAAGCTGCCGTCGTTTTGGGCGAGCCTGGTCACACGCGGGGTGGCGAGCCTACGCCAGCCACCAGAGCCCCGATCACACCCCCGCGCGGGCTCGCAACTAGAGCCGGTCCCTCTGCTCGACAATTTTCCAGTAGGTGTCCTTGTTGAGGATCTTGTCGCCGCGGAACTCGTAGATGTCGCAGCCTTGATAGTTGAGCGCTTCGCCGTCCGCGCTCGTGCCCGTGACCATCCATACCGACACGGCGCGGTTCCCCGCCACGAAGTGGTCGATATGGTCCCAGCGCATGCCGCTGATCACCTTGAAGCGATCCGCCAGGACTTTCCGGATGGCCGCCTTGCCGTGCACGCGCCGCCCCTTCGGCTCAGGGCCGCGCGCCATCAGAAACGTGGCGTCCTCATCGAAGAAGCTCATGATCCGGTCCACGTCCCGCGAGTTGAATGCGGCGTTGATGTCCATGAGCAGGTCGATGCTCGGTTTGGTGGCGGCGGTGGTCATGGCGTGTCTATCTCCTGTGGATTGCGGTTCATGGGCGACACTGTGCTCTTCCGGACCTTGGCCCGTCAAGCGTGCCTCGCCGAGCGAGCCGGCCAGGAGAGCGCGGCAGGGACCGTCGCCACGCGCCTTGTCGGATGCATCACAGTCGGCCCTATGAGACGGTCAGGTCGGAGCGGCGGCTCGCCGCAGGATCAACCTCCTCTCAGAGCCTAGAGGACCAGCCAGGTCGCCAGGGCGAGGAACATTCCCATGCTCGCCACATCGGTGGCGGTGGTGACGAAAATGCTGGACGCCGTCGCCGGATCCGCGCCGAGCTTCTTGAGCGTGATCGGGACGACCGCGCCGAAGATGCCGCTGACGATGCAGCTGCCGATCATGGCGAGCAGGACCACGAGAGCGAGGATCGGCGCCCGGGGATGGTGCTGCCAGCTCGCGTACACGAACATGGCCAGGGCGGCGACCAGCCCGACAAACGCGCCGTTCAGCAATCCCAGCCACGCTTCCTTCAAGAGCAGTTTGCGTTCCTTGCCCCGCGTGAGATCGCCGAGCGTGATCCCGCGCAAGGCCACGGCGAGCGCCTGGCATCCGGTGTTGCCTGATTGTCCGGCCAGGACGGGCAGGAACACTGCGAGAACCACGACCTTCTCGATGGTGCCCTCAAACACGCCGACGACGGCGGCGGCAAGAAACGCCGTCAAGAGATTCAGTTGCAGCCACCAATGACGGAACTTGAAGCTGCGCCACCAGGGCGTGGCCAGACGGTCTTCCTCCCCGACGCCGACCATGCGACCGGCCTGTGCGCTGATCCTTGTGTTCTGCTCCTCGAACAGAACGTAGCCGCGGATCAAGCCGACCAGCACGCCTTCCTCGTTGCAGACCGGATAGACCGGGAAATGCTTGCTCCACACCGCGCGGACCGCCTCGGTCACGGAGGCGCCTGGCGTGAGGAAAAACGGATCGCGCATCATGATTTCCGTGAGGCGCTGCGCGGGATCGGCCAGTAGCAGGTCACGCATGACCAGGACACCCAGCAGTTTGCCCTGCGCATCCGTCACGTAGCCGTAAGTAATGAAGGCTTCCTTGGCCATGACGCGCAGCATGTCCACCGCTTCGCGTACAGTGAGCTCCGGCCAGAAGAGCCCCACGGGCTTCTCCATCAGGCGGCCGACTGAGTTCACCGGGAAATCCAGGTTCATCATGCATCGCTCGCGCTGCGCTGGAGGAAGCAGGGCCAGAACGGCTGCCCTTCGGTCTTTTCCTAACCGAGCGAGGATCTTCAAGGCCTGCGCGTGGCTCAGCCGGAGCAGCGCCGCGGCAACGACCTCTTCGGGCTCTCGCCTCAGCCTCCGGTAGCCCTGCTGTACGACGTCCGCGACCAGCTTGTTCATGCGCTGTTCGCGGTCGTGTTCGGCGGTGGCGCTCGAAGGGGTGGTCTCTGTCGCCATCATCAGCCTCCCGGCATTCGGTGATCAGGACATGGCAGCCGAATGCCATGAGATGCGTTGCAAGGGGATCTCTTCCCCGCGCTCTCAAGGCGCCGGCAATCCGCAGTTGTTCCGGATACTGGTCGAGAGGTCCTCCTCGGCCAAATCCGGTGACTGAGAATAGGCCTATGTTACCTGCGTCTCAATGACAAGGCGACTGTGCAGAAGCGCGGGTCGGGATCGAAACCGGCGGGTGAGGTTATGGGTGTATCGTAGCGATGCGCCGAGGACCACGACAGGCGAGCGTCGTGTCGCTCGCGAGGGCGCCAGCCTGACAGGAGCGCGCCGGGCACTTGACGCCGGCATGGCGCGAGCAGTGAACCTACACAAGGAGATCGGGACATGAGACAGCGGATCGTCATCACAGCCATCACAGCCCTGTGCCTGAGCGGGACAGCGGCTGTCGCGCAGATGCCCAGTGGCAAGCAGATTCCCGGAGCCGGCTCGGTCCCCGCGCCTCCCGCGGTCCCCGCGGCTCCCACCGTTCCCACGGTTCCCGCGCTTCCCACGGTTCCCCCGCTTCCCACGGGAGCGCTCTCAAAGGACGCGCTCCTGAAGCAGGCGAACGACATGGTGTCGAATCTCACCTCGATGAAGAACGCCGGCAACCTGGCGCCCGCCCAGCTGAAGCAGGTGGACGACATGCTCCCCAAGGCCACCGCCATCAAGACCGAGCTCGAGAAGCCGAAGGTCGAGGCCACCAAGCTCGGGCAGCTCGCGAGCACGCTGAGCGATCTGCAGAAGCAAATGACCGCGCTCAAGGGCCTGGTCAGGTAGCGCAGGGGCGACCGGCCCTAGCGCCCACACCGCTCCCCGGCGTGATCGTTCACTCGCTGCCGGAGGCCGGGGTCGCCGGAGATGACTGCCAAGCCGGGGTCTGGTGATCGCGTGGAGGGCTCCCCCCGGCGAGTCAAGTCCGCGATTTGACCTTCCCGACTTGCTCTGGCAGGATCGGCGCGACATGGGGGCGCTTGTCCGCGCCGTGCCAAGCCCGGCCACGTCTGGATCGGCGAGGATAGTGCAGGGTAATCCAGCCCTTCCGATCGCACACCGCGGACTGCAACCGACGGTGAAGACCAGGCTGGTGGAGTTCTGCCTGAACCTGACGCCAATCCCGCCGGCGGAAAGACCCGGACATGCGCGGTAGACGGCGGCGGCTCTCGTTTGCGCCGATGCGCCGTGGCTGCATGAGCATGGCGATCGCCTCGCTAGTCGTTCCTCTGCTCCTTGCCGAAGCGGACGGAGGGCTCCTCAGCAGGCCTCCACACACTGATTGCCTGCCCGAGGCCTCTGCAGCTCAGAGGATCACCGAGGTTCGCGCGATGGAGACGGTGGTGCGGCCCTGGCTTGGACCGCACCATGTCTACGGTTTGTTCAACATTCCGAGTGAGTTGGCAGACACGACGGGGTACGCGGTGACCATCAGCGTCAAAGGCGTGCTCTTGTATTGCATCTGGATCGCGAAATCCCTGAAGGAGAGCCGGCCGACCGAGTCGGCGGAGCCCGGGCGATACCTGGTGCGAGAATACGTGCCGACGCGGGTGACGCTGTGGTTTCTGTTCAATGGTCTGTTCGGCGATTTGCGGCGCCCCGAGAACTGGGCAATTGTATTCAGCGATAGACGCTCGTGACCGCTCGGTGGCCAGGCGCACGGTCCAAGCGAAACAGATGCGCCGTGGACGTGTCCACTGCAGAGGCTGGGCAGCCATGAGAACCAGACGAGGGCGCAGCGAGCGATGATTCCGAGTCAGTGCCGACGGTGAGTCAGAGGACGCACGGCCTGTGAGCGGGGATCAAGTTACCCGCAGGAGTTTCATCCGGACCACGGCACTCGCGCTGCCGCTGATGGCGGCGGGATGTGCCAGCCTCTCGGAACAGACCTCGAGCACCGGCGAGTTCGTGACCATCCGCAACGGGCGTTTTAGCCGGAGGGGCAAGCCGTATTTCTTCCTCGGCGCAAATTTCTATCACGCGCCGACGCTGGCGGATCCCGAGCTGCCCGGCGGCCGCGAGCGCGTGGTGCGCGAGCTGGACCTGTTGCGTTCCATCGGTGTCACGAATCTTCGCGTGATGGCAGGATCGGAAGGCTCGTTGGCTGCGGGCGATGGCCGGCGCGGCATCCTGGCCAGGCCTGGCGAGTGGGACGAAGGGTTGATGCAGGGACTGGATTTCGTGCTTGCCGAAATGGCGAAGCGCGATATGACCGGCGTGCTGTATCTCACGAATTTCTGGACGTGGTCGGGCGGCATGGCGAAGTATGTGAGCTGGGTGACAGGCGAACCAATTCCCGGCCCGAGGATGCCGGGCGCCGAACCCGCCGGTGTGGATCCCGTGACTTACGCCGCCCGCTTCTACGGAATGCCGCGCGCGCAGGAGTTGTTCCGCGAGCACGTAACGCACCTCCTCACCCGGCGCAATACCGTCAACGGCGGCTTCTACTACGACGAGCCCGCCATCATGTCGTGGCAGCTGGCGAACGAACCGCGTCCCGGCACCACCGCTCCCGCCACCGAGGACCATCTGCCCCGGTTTTACGCGTGGATCGACGAAACCGCGCGCTTCATCAAGCGGCAGGCACCCCGCCAGCTCGTCAGCACCGGCAACGAAGGCACCATCGGCTCGAACGGGAAGTCCTATGCCTTCCTCAGGGCGCATCAGAGTCCGGAGGTGGACTACGCCACGGTGCATGTCTGGGTGAAAAACTGGGGTTGGTTGAAGGAGCCACGGCTCGGGCCGCAATACGAGGAAGCGGCCGGGCGCGCCGTTGGTTACATCGAGGAACACATTGCCCTCGCCCAGCAACTCGACAAGCCGCTCGTGATGGAGGAATTTGGCATCAACCGTGACAACCAGAGCACGAGCCCTGACAGCCCAACGACGATGCGGGATGACTATTACGACAAGATGTTTCATTGCGTGCTCGACTCGTGCAAAGCCGGCCGCGCGTTGCAGGGGGCGAATTTTTGGCTGTGGTCGGGCGAAGGCAGCCTGGAGGCCCTCCGCCAGCGCCGCGCCGGCAACAAGAACTTCCGCGAGGCGGTTGGTGAGAACGGCGTGCTGGACACCGATCTCACCACGCTGGCCGTCATCCGACAACACAACGCGGAGTTGGCAAAATTGGTGAGTTGAGGCCGACATTCCGCGTGCGACCTCCCCTCGGCTGCCGTCGCCACTGCCCCCCGCTGCACCGGCGGTCAGGTTGTCGAGGCGAAAATTTGACTGCTCCGACACGCTCTGGCAGGATCGATCCATGATGGGAACGGCGTCATCTTCGCTGTGAGCGGGGCCGGATGAGCGAGTTCGGCTGGCAGGGTGTCGTTCGCTCCCTCAAGGTCAAGCTCTCGCTCCTGATCACCGGCGTGCTCATGCTGGCCATCGTGCTCGTCGCCGTCGTCCTCCTTCGCCAGCAGCAGGACAGCCTGCGCGACGAGATGACCAAGCGCGGACAGGCGATCGCCCAGAACCTGGCCTCCGGCGCCAAGACCTCGCTGCTCCAGAACGACGATCTGGCGCTCAACGTGCTCGTCCGGGACGCGATGAAGGACGGGGACGTCGCGTACGTGATCATCACGGACGAGCGCCGGAAGGTGCGGGCGCACTCGGAGGTCGGACAGACGGGCGTGTTGCTCGCGCGTGCCGCCCCGCTCGCCTTCGTCGCCGACCGGCTCGTGGTGACGCGGTTCGAGGCCGGAAACCGCGGGGCCATCATCGACTTCGCCGTGCCGCTGACGTTCCGGAAGGTGCGGCTCGGCGCGCTCTACCTGGGCTTCAGCGAGGCCGCGATCGTCGCGGCCGTCGGACGGGCGCGCCAGGAGGCGGCCCTCGTGACCCTCGGCATGGTCTCGCTCGGCCTGGCCGCCGCAGTCGGGCTCGCGACGCTCCTGTCGCGGCCGATCTTCCGGCTCGTGGATGCGACGCGGGAGATCGCAAAAGGGAACTTCAGCGTGGCGCTGCCGGTAACATCCCGCGACGAGGTCGGCGCGCTCACACAGGCCTTCAACCAGATGACGCGGAGCCTGCGCGAAAAGGAGCTGATCAAGCGCGCGTTCTCGCGCTACGTCGCCCGCGAAGTCGTCGAGGAAGTGCTGAAGGATCCCGACAGCCTTCACCTGAAGGGCGCAAGGCGCGAGGTCAGCGTGCTCTTCTGCGACGTCCGGGGTTTCACGACGATGTCCGAGCGGCTCTCGCCGGAGCGGGTCGTCTCGTTCCTGAACGATTTCTACACGCTGATGATCGGGCTGACGTTCAAGCACGATGGCACGCTCGACAAGTTCCTGGGCGACGGCATCATGGCGATCTTCGGCGCGCCCATCGCCCACCCGGACCACGCGCTCCGGGCCGTGCGCGCGGCCCTCGACATGCAGGCTGGAATCACCCGGCTCTCGGCCGAGCGCGTCGCCCGCGGCGAGGAGCCGATCGCTATCGGGATCGGGATCAATGCGGGTGAGGTCGTCGCGGGCACCGTCGGCACCGAGGAGCGGATGGAGTACACGGTCATCGGCGACAACGTCAACCTGGCCTCGCGCCTCACCGCGAATGCCAAGACGGGCCAGATCCTGGTGAGCCGCCGAACCCGCGATCTCGTGGAGGCGGCGGTCGATGTGCGTTCGCTCGGGAAGATCCGGGTCAAGGGCAAGGATGACGAAGTCGACGTCTACGAAGTCCTGGGCGTGCGGGAGCCGGCGTGAGCGGACGTCGCTTTTCTTCCGGCCTCCTGCTGGCGTGCGTCATGCTGGCGACGGGGGCGTGCGCCACCGTGGGGGGCGGACCCGACGGGCAGACCCTGGAGTCGCAGGATTTTCTCGTCGTCGTGCCGGCGGCGCCGGCGACGTCGGAGGCCCTCGCGGCCCGGTACCTGGGCGATGCCGGCCGGGCCTGGATGGTCGAGGACTACACGGGCAAGACCACGTTCCCCGCGGGCCGGCCCGTCGTCATCCCGCGGCGGCCCTGGAATCCGCCGGGCGTGACGGCCTCGGGCTACCAGCTCGTGCCGATCCTCGTCTACCACAACCTCGACAGGCAGCCGAAGGGCCGGCTGGTCCAGTCCGCGGCGAGCTTCGAGCGGCAGATGCGCTACCTCAAGGCCCAGGGATTCCGAACCGTGACCCTCGCGGACTTCCTCGAGTTCACGCGACTGAACCGCCAGCTGCCGAGAAAGTCCGTCGTGCTGACGTTCGACGACGGCTACCGCTCCTTCAAGCAGTTCGCCTATCCCGTGCTCAAGACGCTGGGCTTCACAGCGACGCTCTTCGTCTACACCGACTACATCGGCGCCGGCGGCAACGCGCTCAGCTGGCAGGAGCTGAAGGACCTTCAGGCTCAGGGCTTCGGCGTCCAGGCGCACTCGAAGTCCCACGGCGATCTCCGCAGGGCCCCGGGCGAGACCCAGGCGCAGTTCGACCGGCGCATGCAGGCCGAGCTCGCCCTCCCCCGCGACCTCTTCAAGCGCCAGCTCGGCCAGGTGCCCGACACGCTCGCGTATCCCTACGGCGGCTGGGATCCGGAGGTGCTCCGGCAGGTCAAGGCCACCGGCTACATCGCCGGGCTCACGGTGCGGCGCCAGTCGAACGCGGCCTTCGTGTCGCCGCTGACAATCCATCGGAGCCAGATCTATGCCGAGATGAGTCTCGAGGAGTTCGCGAAGAACCTCGCCGTCTTCCAGAGGGAAGATCTGAGGTGAGACCCGGCCGCCCGCTCGATCTCGCGCGGTTCCTGCTTCCGGTCCTCGCGCTCCTTACTGCTGCGTGCGCGACCGGGTTGAGCGTCGGCGAGCGCCAGTCCCTCGCCGCGGACTACAACAAGCGCGCGGAAGCGCTCGAGCAGGACGGCCGGCTGCGCGAGGCGCTCGAGGCGCGGAAGATCGCGCTGACGGTGAACCCGGACGACGAAGGCGCCAAGCGCGCGCAGGAGGCCCTCCAGGCCAGCATCAACGCCAGTGTGATCCGGCATCTCAACGGAGGCAGGGCCGCGCTCGCGAAGAACGCCCACGTCGCCGCCCGCCGTGAGTACCTCACGGTCCTCGCCCTCGATCCGCAGAATCGCGCGGCCTTCGAGGCCCTCCGCGACCGGACGCAGGAGGTCGAGGTCTTCGCGCACACCGTGCGCGCCGGCGACACCCTGCCGGGACTGGCCCAGCAGTACTTCGGCAGCCGCGCGCTCGGCGAGGTCATCGCTGAGACAAACCAGATGGCGCCGAACGCCCGGCTCAGCGCGGGATCCGCCATCAAGATCCCCGAGGTGCCAGGCGTGCCGCTCAATCGCCCGGGCGTCAGGCGTGAAACCCCGCGGGCATCCTTGCCCGGGCCGGGCGGCGCGCCCGCGGCGCCGCCGGCGGCCGCCACGGCAATCACGGGCTCGCCCTCGCGCGAGGAGAGCGCGGAGGCCCGGCCGCTCCTGGCGGATGCCCGTGATTCGTACGACCGGCAGGACTACGTCGCCGCGCTGACCGAGGTGGATCGCGTCCTGGCCGGGGCACCCGGCGACCCCGAGGCGGTGGCGCTGAAGAAGTCCGTGCTCTACGGCCAGGCCAAGGCGCAGTTCGACCAGAAGCAGTACGATGCCTCCTACGCAACGCTCCAGCATCTGGCGAGGATCGCGCCGAACTACGAGGACTCCGGGACGCTCATGCGGCAGAGCCGGAGTCGTCTCGTGGAGGATCACTACACGCGCGGGATCCAGTACTACCGAGAAGAAAAGCTGCCCGAGGCCATCGCGGAGTGGCGGCGCGTGCTGGAGATGGACCCTCAGCACTCGGCTGCGCGGCGGAACCTCGAACAGTCGGAGCGTCTCCTCAAGCAGCTCGAAGACAGACAGAAGTGAGCCCGGAGCCTCGGCGGCCAGTCAGATAGCCCAGGGAAATGAGCCCTCCGCACCATTGAGTCCGCTTGCATAGAGGAGGATCCTTCTTGTGGATGGGTTCACCGCTGTTCACAGGGGGTGAAGCTCATGGAATGGATTGGCTCGCTGGCGGCAACGCTCGTCGTGCTTCTCCTGCTGATTCCGGCGGCTGTGGCCGTGGGCTCCGTGATCCTGCTGGGGGCCGTGGGCTGGATGTCCTACGCCTCGCCGAGCGTCGCGTGGGCGGGGTTCTTTTGCCCGTTCTCGAAGCGCTGGGTGACGGCGGGGTTCCTCAGCCCGGTCGGCTCCGAGGAGCCGTCGGACGTCGTTTCCTGCTCGCGGTTCGGGCACGATGGCCCCGTCACCTGCGAGAAGCGCTGCACGCATCTGGCGGAGACCGGCTGGACGGCCTCGTGCATGGAACCGCGCTTCGCGCTTCTTTCCGGTGACGTGGCGTACCGGCCCGTGGCAGGCGCCGGCAAGTAGCCTGCGGCGGACCGGCGTCAGGCGGTCAGCGTGACGACGCCGGTGCGCAGGTCGTAGACGGCGCCCACGACCTTGACCCGGCCCCGCTTTACAGCCGGGGCCACGATGGGCGGAAGGCCCCGGAGCTTCTCGACGCCGATGCCGACGTTGGCGCGTATGGCGTTGTCGAGCGGGTCCCCCGGCCTTCCCTTGATCTTGGCCACCGCGGGCCGGATGCTGTTTACGAGGAGGCCGAGAGCGCCGGGCAAGGGATCCCGATCGTTGATGTGCTTGATGGCGGCCTTGACGGCGCCGCATCCCGAGTGGCCGAGGACCATGACGAGCGACACGCCCAGCTCGGCCACGCCGTACTCGATGCTCCCCTTCACCGGCGTG
>Ga0335084_10008908_pt1 | contig 10012 bp, 11 predicted proteins | sample Lox_Sample_44_FD_206721 | JGI IMG/M metagenome (GOLD analysis project Ga0335084, IMG submission 206721) | Soil microbial communities from Loxahatchee National Wildlife Refuge, Florida, United States - Lox_Sample_4.4 | ecosystem: Environmental > Terrestrial > Soil > Wetlands | place: USA... | reverse complement strand
CAGGCAGTGACGCGCGCGGCGACGGCCGACGTCGTGCGCGGCGTCTTCCACGGCGCGATGTCGGTCTACATGGATCGTTATCTGAACGTGCCGCCGGCGCGACTGCCGAGCGAGCGCAGCACGCGCGACGATCTGCCGGATACCGAGAAGGGCCTACGTCAGGCGTTGCTGAAGGAACTCGATCAGCGCGCGAACGTCGAGCGCGCCGCCGACATCGTGTCGCAGTACGTCGCACTCGGATTGCCGTTGCCGCAGTTGATCGACATGCTGACGTTCGCGACGGTGCGCGAGGATCTCGATTTCCACAGCCTGCAGGTGCTGGAAGCCGGCGTGAATCAGTGCCGCGCGTGGGGCGATGCGAACCCGCTGCGGCAGGAGAACATCCTGGTCGGCGTGGCGCGCAATCTCGCGGCGCACTGCCCGACGCGACGCGCCGGCCAGCAGACCGCGATCATCGCGGAGCGGCTGCACCGCGGCGAGAAGATGTTCGAGGCGTGACGGGGCAGTGGGCGCCCGTTCGTCGAGTCACTCGAGGTCGTCGTCGGCCTTGCGCAGGTCCCGCTGCGCGTCCTCGAAATCGTCGTCGCCGATCTCGAGCGTCGCGCCGCAGTCGCACTGAATCAGTCGCCCCTTCGGCAGGTCGTCCGCCTTGTGCTCGTGCACCGTGCGACACTTCGGGCAACGGATCGAAAACCAAAGCGTCATGTCCGGATCGAGCCAGAAATCGACGGGACGGTCGGCGGCGGATTTGAAGCTCATCGTGACGTTATGACCACGCAGTCTGTGAGAGGTTGCATCGGTGTCATCGTTCGAACGTGCGATCGATCCGCTCGAAGCGCCGTCGAATGAACGGACGGCTCTCGGGATGCGGCAGGATGTACAGCTGCTTCTCGTCGATCGCGCGCACGACCATGGCGGCCACGTCGTCGACGTTCAAGACGGCTCCCGCGAGATCGTTGTTCGCGCTGCCTTGCTCCGGCACCCGCGGCGAGGCGTCCGCGCCGCCGTACGCGGCGGTGCGATTGCGTTCCGACGTGCCGATGTTGGTGCCGACCCGCATCGGGCACAGGACCGACACCCCGATGCCGTCGTCGCGCAGCTCGCGCTGCAGCACCTCGGCGAGCGCGACGACGCCGTATTTCGCGACGCAGTACGGGCCGAGGCCGACGTTCGGCACGAGCCCCGCGAACGACGCCGTGAACAGCATGTGGCCGCCGACCTTCGCGGCGCGCATGTGCGGCAAGAAGGCTTCGACCCCGTGGATCGGGCCCCACAGATCGACGTCGATGATCCAGCGCCAATCGGCGTGGGTCATCTGGCTGACCGGTCCGCCGACGGCGACACCGGCGTTGTTGAAGACGATGTGGACACCGCCGAGCGTGCGGACGACGTCGTTGGCGAGGGCCACCACCGCGTCGTAGTTCGACACGTCGCAGACGCGCGTCTCGACGCGCGGTGCACCGGCGGCTTCGACCGCCGCCGCTGCGCTGCCGAGCGCGGATGCCTGCACGTCGACCAACACGACGGATACGCCGCGTGCGCCGAGCTGTTTCGCGGTCGCAAGTCCGATGCCGCTGGCTCCGCCGGTGATGACGGCGACCTTGTTCCGGTAGTCCATCGAGGATCTCTCTACTGCGATGCGAAGCCTAACGCGTCGGCGGCCGTTCACCAATGCTCGGCGTCGGTGCACCATGCGAGCACTCCCGTTGCAGAGATCGGCGGAGATCGGCCATGAAGCTCGGCACGTCGCTGCGGTTCCTGTTTCCGACCGGTCCGCAAACCTATCCGATGTTCAAACAGGCGCTGGCGCGGATGCCGCCGGGTGCGTTCATCGAGCGGCCGATGGGCGCGTTCGACGCGGCGACGCAGGCGCGGCATGTGCTCGAGATCGCCGCCGCCGCGCGTGCCGCCGGGCTCGACACGCTGCTGTTCGGCGACAACCACGCGGTGTCCGCGGCGTTCGCCAACAGCTTCGCCCCGATTCCGACCGTCGCCCGCATGCTCGCGGTCACCGGTGCGATGCGAGTCGGCATGGTATTGCTCGCGCCGTTCTATCCGCCGCTGCTGCTCGCCGAACAACTCGGCACGCTTGCGGCGTTCGCGTCGGCCCCGCTCATCGTCACGCTCGCGAACGGCGGTCGGGTGGAGGCGTTCGGCGCGTACGGCATCGACATGAAGAGTCGCGCCCGCCGGCTCGAAGAACTCGCGCGCGTATTGCGGCCGCTGTTGGCCGGCGAACGGGTGGCGTTCGAAGGCAAATACGTACGCCTCGACGGCGTGCAGATCAGTCCGCTGCCGCCGGCACCGATCGACATCTGGATCGCGGGCACCGTGCCCGCCGCCGCCGCACGAGCCGGTGCGATCGGTGACGGTTGGCTGTCCGGGCAGAACTGTTCGGACGCGGAGGTGGCGGCACAGCTCGACATCTATCGCAATGCGGCCGCGCAGGCGGGCCGCCGCGCGCACGCGGTGCTACGCCGCGACATCTTCGTCGCCGACACCGACGCGGCGGCGCACGCCGAGGTCGACAAGGTCTTGGCGGAGGGCTATCGGGGCACCGGCAAAGCGGAACTGTTGGTGGGCGCGTCGGACACGGTGGTCGATCGCTTGCGGGGCTATCGCGCGATGGGGTTTGATGAGGTGATGGTCCGCCATATCACCGGCGACCACGCATTGATGTTGCGTTCGTTCGCATTGATCGGCGAGCGCGTGGTGCCGGCGATTCGCGACTTGTGAGGGGAGTGCCGACGTGCGTGAGTTTCGCAACGGGGTCATGGACAACGCGCGCTGGATCGGCTTCGAACCGCGGCGCGACGACATATTCGTGTGCACGCCGTCGAAGTGCGGCACGACCTGGATGCAGAACATCGTCGCGAATCTGCTGTGGCCCGACGGCGACATTCCCGGATCGCTGTTCGTCGTCAGCCCCTGGATCGAGGCAACGTTCATGATGCCGGCGGAGGTCATGCATCGGACGCTGGCCGCGCAGACGCATCGGCGCGCGATGAAGAGTCACGCCCCCGCCGATTGCATTCCATGGTTCGACGACGCGAAGTACATCACCGTCGCGCGCGACGGTCGCGACGCATTCATGTCGTGGTGCAACCACGTGACGCGCATGAAAGTGCTCGACGACCTGCAGGCGAAGGCAGCGCTCGAGGGTGGCGCCGCTCCCGCGCGCTTCGATGGCGACTACAGCGCGTATTTCAAACACTGGCTGAACGAGAACAACTTCTTCGACGTCGTTGCGACGTATTGGCAGCGGCGCGGCCGATCGAACCTGCTCTTCACTCACTACAACGACATGAAGGCCGACCTCGCAGGCGAGATGCGCCGGGTCGCCGCGTTCCTCGCCATCGACGTGCCGGAGTCGAAGTGGCCGGCCGTCGTCGAACGCTGCACGTTCGAGTCGATGCGCAACAGCGGCACCGCGATTGCGGACCTCGACAAGTTCTTCGACGGCGGCGTGCAGGGATTCATCTTCAAAGGCACGAACGGGCGGTGGCGCGACGTGCTGACGGCCGAGGACCTCGAACTATATCGGCAGAAAGTCGCTGCGACGCTGCCGGCCGAATGCGCCCGTTGGATGGAAGGCGGGCGTCACGCGATCGGACTGCGCTAGAGCCAGCCGCGCCGTTTGAAATAGAGGTAGGGCAGCATCGCCGACGCGATCATCACGCCGATCGCGATCGGATAGCCGAACGTCCAGGTGAGCTCGGGCATGACGTGGAAGTTCATGCCGTAGATGCTCGCGATCAACGTCGGCGGCATCAGCGCGACGGCCGCGACCGAGAAGATCTTGATGATCTGGTTCTGTTCGATGTTGATGAAGCTCTGCGCGGCTTGCATCAGGAAGTTGACCTTCTCGAACAAGAAGTTGTTGTGCGGCAGCAGCGCGTCGATGTCGCCGATCAGATTGCGCATCCGTCGCGAATGCGTCGCCGACATGCGCGAGTCTTCGTCGATCGCGTTGCGCAGCAGATACGTCAGATCGCGGCGCGCGTCCATCAGGCACAGCCGCACCTTGCCGTTCAGGTCCTCGTGTTGCGCGAGTGCGTCGACCGCGGCCTCCATGTCGGCGTCGGTCTCCTCGAACACGCGGCGGCCGGTCGCTTCGAGGCCGAAGTACAGCTCCTGCAGCGTGTCGCCGAGGTCGTCGACGGCCGTCTCGAAGAGTTGGATCAAAAGCGCGATCGGATCGGCCAGCATCCGCGGATCGCGGCGCACGGTCATGCGCAGCAGCCGCAACGCCGGCACGTCGCGATCGTGCACCGTCACCAATCGATCGGGGCGCACCACAACCGCGACGTTGGTGTTTTCGGGGCGCCCTTCGACGTGGTGCAAGAACAGCGTCGAGACGTGCGCGCCCGCTTCGTCGACGTACGAGCGCGCGCTCGATTCGATCTCGTCGGCATCCGGCGCGTCGTCGAACGGCCGGCGGATCACGCTCGATACCCACTGCCGTTCTTCCGGCGAGGGGTCGACGACGTCGACCCACAAGGCGTGTTCGATCGCGGCGGGGTCGTCGATGACCTCGAGGCCTTCGCTGGTCAGTTGGTGCGCCAACAGCATGCCGCGGCTCGTCCAGGGCTCGTCATGTACGGAGCGCGAATTCTAACGACCGTCGTTGCCGCGGAGATAGCCGGCGAATGTATGTCGCGACGCATTTGCGTCGAAGGCGACGACCTTGTTTCAATGACGCGACCGACACACACGGCGCATTCGAGGGGGCCGCATGTTGACTCGCAAGCACGGATATTTGCTGCCGCGTAAGGGTGGCGCATCGTCGGCGAGCGAACAGCTCGAGCGCGAGGGTTATGTCGTGGTGCGTAACGCGCTCTCGCCCGACGAGGTGGCTGCGCTGGCCGCCGAAGTCGAAGCGGTGTACGCGAACATTCCGGCCGACTTGCGCCAAGACCGCTTGTCCGAGGACGAGCGCAACGACTTCCGCTACGAGATGCTGAATCGCAGCGCATGCGCGCAAGCCACGGTCGGGCATCGCGCGATCCTCGACGTCATCGAACCGTTGCTCGGCGAAGACTGTCACGTGATCGCGAATACCTGTTGGCGCAATCCGCCGCGGGAAAAGAACATGCAGGGCGGCGGCTTCTGGCACATCGACGCGGGCCCGCACATCCCGCGCGATCCGTCGATCCCGTGGGACGACCGCATTCCGTATCCCGTGTTCGCGGTCGGCGTGCACGTGTACCTGAAGGACTGTCCGCTCGCGTGCGGACCGACCGGCGTGATCCCCGGCAGTCACAAATCGGGCGGCGTGCCGCCGGTCGATCGGCTGCAGGACGTCGATTTGACGTGGAACGGCCGCGGCGTCGTGCCGATGGAAGCGAAAGCCGGCGACGCGGCGTTCTTCGTTTCCGACGTGTGGCATCGGCGCTTGCCGACGCTGCCGGACGACACCGGCCGGTTGTTCCTGCAGATCCACTACGGCCGGCGCGACATCGCGCAGCGCCTGCGTCGCACCATCGATTCGAATCAGTTGTCGCCGGAGGCGATCGAGCGCGCCGTCGAACCGCGCCAGCGTACGGTCGTTGGCTTGCACCAGCCGTTTTTCTACGACGGCTGAGCGTCGTTTTCTTCGCGCAGCAGTTCCGCTTCGCGACGATGCAGAATGCGCCACGCCATGATCGGTCCGACGGCGGACGCGATCTGAACGACCAACAGCACCGCGAAAACGGCCAGCAAACCGCGCTCGCCGAAGCCGATCGTCTGATGCGCGAGCGCCGCCACGAGCGCGCCGGCGCCGATCCACGTCTCGACCGTCGCCGCATCCGGCAGCGATGTGAAGGTGCGCGTCGTGCGCGCATCGGTGCCCGGCCCCGTAACGAACGTCATGCGTTGACCGGCGATGAACGCGGCGGCCGCGAGCGACCCGACGCCGAGGATGTACAGCCAGCGCAGTTCGTGATCGACGTCGATGGACGCGATCTGCGCATCGACGAACACGAGAATTCCCATCGGACCGATCAAATCGAGCGCGCGCGGCACGCGTTGGCTGGTCGCGGCCGCGAGCACGAAGCCGGTCCACATCTTCAGGATGATCGCGAAGGAGACGAGCGCTTGGCACCATACGCGCACTGCCACCCACGATGGTTGCCACAGCGCGTCGACCATCGGCAAGCGGTCGAGCCATTCCTGCAGTGCGAGCGCGACGACGATGCTCACCATCGTGATCTGAATCGTCGAGAAGTGCTCGCGAACGCGGCGGACGGATTCGCTCAACGCCGGTCCTCGTCGTCGCGCAAGGTGTCGCCGCCGCGCACGCGGGCGACCCCGCGCGCGGCGAAGCCGCCGTCGATGTTGATGATCGAGCCGGTCGCTTGACCCGATTCCTTGGCGGCGGCGAGGAAGACGAACGCGGACGTGTAATCTTCCGGCGCCGGCAAGCGATCGATCGGCATCTTGCCGGTCAGCATTTCCGGTTTCAGCACGTCGCCGATCGAGCGATTCGCCATGTCGAGCGAGCTCGGTCCGCGCAGATCGGTGGCGATGGCGCCGGGCGCGACGCCGTTGACGCGCACGTACGGCGCGCATTCGAACGCGAGTTGCCGCACCAAGCCGACGACCGCGTGCTTCGACGCGGTGTACAAGGGGCCGCCGCCGTCCGGATAGAAGCCCGCGTTCGACACGGTGAAGATCATCGTGCCGCGCGATGCGACGAGCGCGCGTTGCGCCGCCTTCGCCGCCAACAGATAGCCCTTGACGTTGATGCCGATCAATTCGTCGAACGCCGCGTCGATGCGATCGTCGGGCAAGTCGGCGAGCGAGCAGCCGTAGTCCCAGATGCCGGCGTTCGCGACGAGCACGTCGAGGTGGCCGAAGTCGGTGACGGCGCGATTGACGGCGCGCCGATGCGCATCGATGTCGCGAACGTCGCCGACGACTCCGCTGAACCGCGACGGATGTCGGGCAGCGAGTTCCGCGAGCCGCGCCTCGGATCGGTCGAGCACGACGACCCGCGAGCCTTCGGTGATGAAGCGTTCGGCGATTGCGCGGCCGAGGCCGGACGCGCCGCCGGTGATCACTGCGCTGACGCCGTCGAGTCGCATCGGCGGACCCTCCGCAAGACGAACTGCGGCCGATGATGAGCCAGATGCGTCGAGCGACTCAACCGGCGCCGCGTGACGCAACACCGTCGACGCAGCGCTGGACCTGCGCCGCCCTCGGATGGCATCGTCGGCACGAGGTTGGACTCGAGGACATCGCGTGACGAGTGCAAACGAACCGCGCCGACTGGCGGTACCGGTGATGGCGGCTTTCGGATTCGGGCAGTTGGGTGAAGCGCTCGTCACGATCGGCTTCACGACGTTCCTGCTGTACTACTACAACCAAGTGCTCGGCGTATCCGGCACGGTTACGGGCATCGCGCTCGCGATCAGCTTGTTCGTCGATGCAGCGATCGATCCGATCGCGGGCGCGTTGTCTGATCGGTTGCGTTCGCGCTGGGGCCGACGGCATCCGTACATCTTGTTGTCGGCGGTGCCGCTCGGCGGCTGCTTCTTCTTGATCTTCAATCCGCCGCACGGGCTCGGGCAGTTCGAGCTCGCCGCGTGGTTGGTCGCTTGGACGCTCGCGACGCGCATCGCGCTCACCTTCTTCCACGTGCCGCATCTCGCGCTCGGCGCCGAGATGGCGCACGACTACAACCAGCGCTCGACGATGTTCTCGTACAACACGTTCTTCTCGATCGTCGGGCAGGCGATCGGCGTCGCCGTCGCGTATGCGCTGTTCTTTCCGACGACCGAGGAATACAACCCGGGGCTCTTGAATCCGCACGGCTACGTGTCGTTCTCGACGGCATTCGGGGTATGCGTGATCGCGGCGATTTTCGTCTGCGTCGCGGGCACCTGGCGCGAAATTCCACATCTGCCGGCGAGCGGCCGCGCGCATCAACGCTTCACGCTCGGCAGCGTCGTGCGCGAAACCGCCGAAGCGTTCCGCAACCGTTCGTTCCGCGCGCTCTTCTTCGGTATGTGTCTCGCCACGATCATGCTGTCGGCGGAAGGCGTGCTGACGCCGTACATGAACGTGCATTTCTGGGGGCTGACCACCGAACAGATCTCGACGATCCCGGCATTCAGCCTGGTCGGCCTCGTCATCGGCTTCTTGATTACGCCTTCGTTGACGCGTTGGCTCGACAAGAAAGGCACGCTGATGTACTGCTCGATGCTCGCGATCGTCAATCCGGTCGTGTTCGTCGGATTGCGATTGCTCGACGTGCCGTGGTTCCCCGACAACGGCTCGCCGTGGGTGCTGCCGCTGGTCGCGGCGCTCAGTTTCATCGGCGCGCTGTTTGCGCCGCCGATCTTCGGATCGCTGAACGCGATGTTCGCCGACATCGTCGACGAGCACGAATTGGACACCGGCCACCGTCGCGAAGGCGTGATCTTTGCGGCGCGCTCGTTCCTGGTGAAGGCAATCTCGTCGGTCGGCGTCGTCGTCGGCGGCTGGGTGATCGACTGGATCGAGTTTCCGCGCGGCGCGCGCGCGGGCACCGTGCCGGACGACGTGTTGTGGAACTTGGGGCTCTATCAGGCGCCGATTCCGGCGATTTTCATCTTCCTGGCGGTGTTGCTGTACTCGGGGTACCGGCTCGATCGCCGACGCCACGCGGAGATCGTCGACGAATTGAACCGGCGGCGCGGCGGCGCGCGCGAGTCCGCGCTGGCTTACGGAAATCCCGCGTCCGACTAGGGGACATTTCGCACTGCACACGCTGCGGGCCCGGGTCTAGGATCGCTATGCCATCTGCATAGGAGGATCCGACATGGCGGAATCGGCGAAAGATCCCAAACAAGGCAAAGTGACGGTCGACATCGAGAAGGCGCCGGCGCCGCAGACCGGCGGACTCACCCGCTTCGACGAATTCGAGCGCGACATGGAGCGCATGTTCGAAGGTTTCATGTCGCGCAATTGGCTGCGCCCGTTTCGGGACTTCCCGACGCTGCGCGATTTGCCGAGCCTGCGCGGCGGACTCGATCTGGTGCGCGCGCCGAAGGTGGATCTGGTCGAGCGCGACAACGAGGTCGTCGTGCGCGCCGAATTGCCGGGCGTCGACAAGAAGGACCTGAAAGTATCGCTGACGGATCGAACGGTCAGCATTCAGGCGTCGACCCGCAAGGAGACGAAGGAAGAGAAAGGCGAGTACTACCGGCGCGAGATCACGACCGGTGAGATCTCGCGGACGCTGACGTTGCCGAGCGACGTCGACGGAACCGCGGCGAAAGCCGAGTTCAAGGACGGCTTGCTCGAAATCGTCGTGCCGAAAACCGTCAAGGCGAAGCGCGTCGACGTCGAAGTGAAATAGGTTGCATCGCGTGCGCCGGTGACGCGGCGGTTCGCCGAGTTACCGTTCGCGCGCGAGGCGCGCGAGATAGCTGCGACCGCGCGGGCTCAGCCGGTAGCCGACCTCGAGGCTCTCGGTCAGCCCCAGCGCCTTCAGGCGCCGCACGCGCGTTTTGAATTCCGCGGTCGGTAGACCGATCGCCGCCGCGAGGTCGCCCGCGCGCGTCACGGGTGTTCGCTCGATTGCGCGCAACACGCGAGCGGTCCACGGACCGTTCGTCGTGCGCCGATCCATGGCGGCGAGCTTCGCCCGGATTTCTTCGATGTCGTCGTGGGTGACTGCGGCTCGCGCCAACGTCGCGCGCGGGTCCGGCGTCGTTGCGCACGGTTCGAAGTCGACGCGATAGAGGCGGGTGTCCTCGGCGTGTGCGGACAGTGCCGCTTCGAGCGCTGCGACGTCGGCGAATCCGGCCGCGCGCGCGTCGCGCGCAGAGAACGGTTGCGTGCATTCGCGGACGGCCGTCACGCGCACCGACACGTCGGGGCGCAGGCGATAGACGCCGCCGACGCGTACCCGCGGCGAACGCCAACGGCGGTACGTCCGGCGCGTCGAACCCGCGCGGATCCCGCCGATTTGAGCGTCCTTGAACAGCATGCGTCGTATCGCTCGGCGAAGCGTGTGCGGCCGAAGGGCCGCTCACCCGGCCGC
>Ga0335084_10008907_pt1 | contig 10013 bp, 6 predicted proteins | sample Lox_Sample_44_FD_206721 | JGI IMG/M metagenome (GOLD analysis project Ga0335084, IMG submission 206721) | Soil microbial communities from Loxahatchee National Wildlife Refuge, Florida, United States - Lox_Sample_4.4 | ecosystem: Environmental > Terrestrial > Soil > Wetlands | place: USA: Florida... | reverse complement strand
CGCGGAAGCGCAGCCGCACGTCGGCGCCCATCAGGTGGCGCGCGAACGCATAGAGCACGCCCTTCATGTCGCCGAAGGTGACGCGCTCGTCGACCATGAAGCCCTCGATCTGGTGGAAGAACGGCGAGTGAGTCGCGTCGAAGTCGACGCGGTACACGCGCCCCGGGGCGATGAAGCGGAACGGCGGCGTGCGCCCGGTCATGGCGCGGATCTGCACCGGCGAGGTGTGCGTGCGCAGCACGTGTCCGCCGGAGACGAAGAACGTGTCCTGGGAGTCCCGCGACGGATGGTCGGCCGCGATGCGCAGCGCGTCGAAGTTGTGCCACTCGGTCTCGACTTCGGGGCCGTCCTCGACCGAGAAGCCCAGCCCCGCGAAGAAGTGCGCCATGTCGCGCTGCACGCGCGTCAGCGGATGCAGCGCGCCGCGCGCGACCGGCGCCCCCGGCAAGGTGACGTCGAGCGCGCGTTCGCGCAGCGCGTTGGCCGCGCGCGCATCCTCGAGCGCGCGCTCGCGCTCGGACGCCAGCCGCTCGATCTCGGCCGCGGCGCGGTTCAGCGCCTCGCCCGCGGCGGCACGCTCGGCCGCGGGCAGCGCGCCGATCTCGCGCAGGCGCGTCGAGACCGAGCCCTTGCGGCCGAGGAAGCCGGCGCGGGCCTCGCGCAGCTGCTGCAGCGTCGCCGCCCCCGCGAAGGCCGCGCCAGCCTGCGCGCAGAGCGCGTCGAGCTCGTCGCCCTTCGCCGCCACGGTCCGATTCAGGCGGCGGACTGCGCGAGCTTGACCAGCTCCGAGAACGCCTTCGGCTCCGACACGGCGAGCTCCGCGAGGATCTTGCGATCCACCTCGACCTTGGCGCGCTTCAGCCCCGCGATGAACTTCGAGTACGACAGCCCGTGCTCGCGCACCGCCGCGTTGATGCGCGCGATCCACAGGCGGTGGAACTGGCGCTTGCGCTGGCGGCGGTCGCGGTACGCGTACGTCAGGCTCTTCTCGACGGCCAGCCGCGCGGGCCGCACCAGCGCGCCCCGCGCGGCTCGAAACCCCGAAGCGCGTTTCAGGATCTTCTTATGGCGTCGCCGCTTGGTGACGCCTCGCTTGATTCGCATGACCGGTCCCTTCTGCGTTCTTCGTCGCTACAGGTACGGGAGCATCCGCCGCAGACGCGGCTGATCCGCGTCCGAGGCGACCACCGTCCCCTTCAGATTCCGCTTGCGCTTGCGCGTGCGGTTGATCAGGCGGTGGCCCTTCCACGCCTGCGAGCGAGTGATCTTCCCACTCGCCGTCTTCTTCATGCGCTTGGCGGCCGCGCGCCTAGTCTTCACCTTGGGCATCGCCCTCTTCCTCTCCATCCTCGTCGTCGTCGACGTCGACATCTTCGTCGGCGTCGAGCTCTTCCTCGGCGGCGTCGGCCGCTCCGGCCTCCGCCTCGGCCTTGGCCTGCTTCGCCGCCTCCGCGGCGCGCCGTGCCTCGATCTTCTTGATCGCCGCGCGGTCGGGCGCCAGGATCATCGAGAGCATCCGGCCCTCCATCGCCGCGCGCGACTCCGGCTTGGCGATCTCCGCCAGGCGCTTGACCACGCGCTCGAGCAGGTCGTGCCCGACCTGCACGTGCGCGATCTCGCGTCCGCGGAAAGTCACCGTCGCCTTCACCTTGTCTCCCTCGATCAGGAAGCGCTCCGCCGCCTTCATCTTGAAGTCGAGATCGTGCTCGTCGATCTGCGGACGGAGCTTGACCTCCTTCAACTGGCTCTGGTGCTGCGAACGCTTCTGCGTGGCCGCCTTCTTCTTGATCTCGTACTTGTAGCGCCCGTAGTCCATGATCTTGCACACGGGCGGCGTGCCATTGGGTGAGATCTCGACCAGGTCGAGCCCGATGCGCGCCGCGATGTCGCGCGCCGCATCGGTCGGCATGACCCCGAGCTGCTGGCCGTCTTCGTTCACGACCCGCACTTCCGGCACGCGGATCGCGCGGTTCACTCGGACCTTGTCCTTCTCGGGCGCCATGTCGCGCCAACGGCGTCTACGAAATCCCACGCGTTCTGATCTCCTCCTGGATGTTCTTCTCGAATTGCTCGAACGGCATCACTTCCTGCGCCGAGCCTTTGCGTCGGCGCACGCTGACGCTGCGCGAGGCTTGCTCGCGCTCGCCCACGACGAGCGCGTACGGGATCTTCTGGGTCTCCGTGGAGCGGACGCGGTAGTTCAGCGTCTCGCTGCGCAGGTCGGCCTCGGCGCGCACGCCGACGGCCTTCAACAGGTCGGCCAGCTCTCGCGCGTAGGCGGCCTGCTTGTCGGAGATCGGCAGCACCGCGACCTGCTGCGGCGCGAGGAACACCGGGAAGTCGCCGCCGGTGTGCTCGAGATAGATCGCGATGAAGCGCTCCAGCGACCCGAACACCGCGCGGTGTAGCATCGCGGGCTCGTGCTCGGCGCCGTCGGCGCCGACGTACTTGAGCCCGAAGCGGCCCGGCATCGCCGTGTCGATCTGGAGCGTGCCCAGCTGCCACCAGCGGCCCATCACGTCCTGGAAGTGGCGCTCGATCTTGGGCCCGTAGAAGGCGCCCTCGCCCGGCTTGATGCCGCACCTGGCGCCGGTCTTCTCGACCGCCTCGACCAGCATCTTCTCGGCGCGCTGCCAGGTCTCGACCGAGCCGATGAACTTCTCCGGGCGGGTCGAGACGAACGTCGACACGCCGGAGATGCCGAGGTCGCGGTCGACCTCGTTGCAGAGCTCCATGAAGCGGTCGATCTCGGCGCCGATGTCCTCCCAGGCGCAGTAGATGTGGCCGTCGTCCTGGGCCATCGAGCGCACGCGGGTCATGCCGTGCAGCGAGCCCGTGCGCTCGTTGCGGTGCAGGCGCGAGAACTCCGCGAAGCGCAGCGGCAGCTCGCGGTAGGAGCGCTTGCGCGAGCGGAACAGGAGGCAGTGGCCCGGGCAGTTCATCGGCTTCACGCCGAGCTCCTCGCCCTCCTCCGAGCCCGGGAACAGGAAGAAGTCGCCCGCGAAGTTGTCGTAGTGGCCCGAGGTCTTGTAGAGCTCCGCCGCGAAGATCTGCGGGCACATGACCTCTTCGTAGCCGTACCTCGGGTAGAGCCCGCGCAGGTAGTCGATCAGCGCGTTGTAGAGCGCGAGCCCCTTGGGCAGGTAGAACGGCGAGCCCTGCGCCCACTCGTGGAACTGGAACAGCTCGAGCTCGGCGCCGAGCTTGCGGTGGTCCCGCTCCTTCGCCTGCTCGAGCCGCGCGAGGTAGTCGGCGAGCTCCTTCCGGTCCTTGAACGCGATGCCGTAGATCCGCTGCAGCATCTTGTTCTTCTCGTCGCCGCGCCAATACGAGCCCGCGAGCTCCGTGAGCTTCCACGCGCCGATCTGGCCGGTGCGCTGGACGTGCGGGCCGCGGCACAGGTCGACGAAGTCGCCGTCGCGGAACACGGTGATGTCCTCGCCGGCCGGGATGTCCCCGAGCCGCGACACTTTCAGGTGTTCGCCCAGCGACTCGAACAGCCGCTTCGCGTCGGCCCGCGCGAGCACTTCCCGCGTGAACGGCCGGTCCTCGGCGACGATCTTCGCCATCTCGGCCTCGATGCGTGGCAGGTCGTCGGGCGAGAGCCGCACCGGGATGTCGAAGTCGTACTGGAACTTCTCGCTGTGGTCGCTGCGCCCGACGTCGATCTGCGTGCCCGGCCAGAGCCGCTTCACGGCGTCGGCCATCACGTGCTCGGCAGAGTGGCGGATGACGTGGCCGCCCTCGGGATCGCGCGCGGTGATCACGCGGAAGCGGCCACCGTTGTGAAGCGGCGCGCGCAGGTCGACGAGCACGCCGTCGAGCTCACCCGCGAGCGCCGCCTTCGCGAGCCCGGCGCCGATCCGGCGCGCGACCTCGAGCGAGGGTGTGCCGTTCGGCACGCTCATACGTGTGCCGTCCGGAAGCTCGAGCTGAACCTCGCCGCTACTCATGCGCTCGCCTGGAAGAACCGGGTGGTAGGCACGGGCGGTTTCGAACCGCCGACCCCTACCGTGTCAAGGTAGTGCTCTACCCCTGAGCTACGTGCCTGTAAACCGGCGATTTCTTTATCAATTCAGGACGTTGAAGTCAATTTTGCGGCGGGCCGGGGGCGAGCGTCTCGGGCGCGGCGGGATGGGCGTCGACGCGCAGGCGCGCGCGGCCGGCGCCGGCGTCCTCGGGCGTGAGCCCAAAACCCTCGAAACGAACGCTCGCGAGCTTTTCCTGCAGCGCGCCCGGGCCCAGGGCCGAGACCACCTGCAGCGTAGCGCCGTGGGGGGTCAGCTCGCGCACCTCGGCCTTGCGGGCGCCGAGCTGCTTCAGCAGCACCTGCCGGACGGCCAGCACCTGCGACAGGCTCGAGACGGAGTCCAGGCCGAGCTCGACGGGCCGGTCGGTGGCGGTCGTCGCCTGCCAGTTCCGCTCGAGCTGGAGCGCAACGTTCTCGCCGACCTGCGGCTCGACGGCCTCGAGCGCGCGGGCGATCGCGGCGTCGCGGTCGGCGTGGTAGCCGGCGCCTTCGAAGCGCGACGAGGCCAGCTCGCTGCCGTCGTCGCTGCGCTGGGCGCGGGCCCGCACCTCCGCCACGCCGCCCGGCACCCCCGCCGCCGTGCCCGGATTCGGGCGCCAGCCGACCTCGAGCTCGAGCGCCACATCGGCGCCGGTCGCCCGGGCCAGCTCGAGCGCGCTCGCCGGCTCGCCGCCCACGCCCGGTCGCAGGGCCGGCTCGACCAGCACGAACTGTTTGTCGGCGAGCGTCTTGCGGACCGACTGCTCCAGGTGCGCCAGCGCGCCGGCCGGCGGCGTCGAAGCGAGGTTGCCCACCGGCTTCACCCTCAGCGCGAGCGAGGGCCGGTCGCCCGCCTCGTGCAGGAAGCCCTCGCGAACCAGGAAGTCGTGGAGCTGCGCGGTGTCGACCCGCGCGGTGAGCGGCAGCGCGTACTCCTCGACCGCGGGGTCGAGCGGCGAGCGCCGCTTCTCGAGCTTGCCGTCGATCCGGTAGGTGAGAACGAAGCGCTGCGCGGTGGGCTTCAGCGTCTCGCGCAGACGCTCGGCGTCGGCGGCGAACTTGTCCGGGCCCAGCAGCCCCTTCGCCGCCTCGAGCACCGCCGAGACCAGGCCCGCGCGGTAGGCGGCGTCGCGCGGCGCGGCCTCGCCGACCTCGCTCGCCGAAACCACGCCCGTCACGGTCACGTTCGCGGGCTCGAGCGCGCGCGCCGCGGGCGCGGCCACGAGCAGGAGCGCGAGCGCGGCGATCCCCGCGCGACTCACGCGACCCGGCAGCGCGTGGCGCCGCGTCCGAAGATCCCGTCCAGCTCGCTCACCAGCTTCTCCGACACGCGCACACGATGGCGCGGAAGATCGAAGACCGCGACTGCGCCGCCGGGCAGCGCCAGCTCGACGCCGACCGGCACGCTGCCCGGGACGAGATCGAGCGCGCGGCGCAGCTCGCGCAGCCGCTCGCCGCCGAGCTCCTCGGCACCCGCCTCGATCACGATCCGGGTGGTGCGCTGGTTCCAGGCGTCGGCCAGCGGGAGGATCTCGTCGGCGTGGAGCTCCGGCCGCTCGGGCTCGCCGCCGACGTTGCCCTTCACAAGCACGGGCGCGTCGGCCTGGAGCAGCGCCGAGAACTTCGCGTAGGTCTTCGGGAAGAACACGACGTCGAGGCTGCCGCCCAGGTCCTCGAGCGACGCGCGCGCCATCAGGTCGCCCTTCTTCGTGTTCGTGACGCGCAGCCCGCCGAGCAGCCCGCCGATCCATACCTCGCGCCGCCGCGCGGGGTCGTCGGGGACACGGTCGAGCCGGAAGCTGGTGAACAGCTCGAGCGGGCGCGCGTGCTCCCGCAGCGGGTGGCCGGTGACGTAGAAGCCGAGCATCTCCTTCTCGTAGCCGAGCAGCTCGGCGCTGGCCCACTCGGGGAGCTCGGGCAGCGCGGGGTCGTGGGTCGGCTCCTCGAGCCCGAACAGCGACACCTGTCCCGCCTCGCGGTCGCGCGCCAGCCGCGCCGCGCGCTCGAGCGCCGCGGGCAGCGCGCTGAAGAGCGACGCACGCGTGGCCTTGGTGAAGTCGAACGCGCCGCACTTGATCAGGCTCTCGACCACGCGCCGGTTCACGCGCCGCGAGTCGATCCGCCGCGCGAAGTCGTACAGGCCCACGAACGGCCCGTTCGCCGCGCGCTCCTCGAGCACCGCTTCGATCGACGCCTCGCCCACGTTCTTCACGCCCGCGAACCCGAAGCGGATGCCAAGGTCGACGACGGTGAAGTCGCGCTCCGACGAGTTCAGCTCGGGCGCGAGCACCGGAATGCCGCGATCGCGCGCGTGGCCGATGTACTGGCCGAGCTTGTCGGTGTTGCCCGCTTCGATCGTCAGCAGCGCGGCCAGGTACTCGCGCGGGTGGTTCGCCTTCAGGTACGCGGTCTGGTAGGTGATCAGCGCGTACGCGGTGGAGTGCGCCTTCGGGAACGCGTAGCCGGCGAACTTCTCGATCATCTCGAAGAGCGCCGTCGCCTTCCGCGCGTCGACACCCTTTCCCACCGCGCCCGAGACGAAGCGCTCGCGCTGCTTCTGCATCTCCTCGGGCTTCTTCTTGCCCATCGCCCGGCGCAGGAAGTCGGCCTCGCCGAGCGAGTAGCCCGCGACGCGGTTCGCGATCTGCAGCACCTGGTCCTGGTAGACGATGACGCCGAGCGTCTCCTTGGTGACCTCTTCGAACGGCGGCAGGAAGTACTCGACCTTCGCCATGCCGAGCTTGCGATCGACGTACTCCTGCAGCGCGCCGGACTCGATCGGCCCCGTGCGGTACAGCGCGATCAGCGGGATGATCTCGCGGAACACCTTGGGCTTGAGCTTGGTGGCGAGCTCCGTCATCCCGCCCGACTCCATCTGGAACACACCCTCGGTGTCGCCGTGCGAGAGGAGCTCGTAGGTCCGCTTGTCGTCCATCGGGATCGCCGCGACGGAGAAGTCGGGGTGGCCGCTCGCGCGCACCAGGCGCTCGGCGTCGGCGATCACGGTCAGGGTGCGCAGGCCCAGGAAGTCGAACTTCACCAGCCCGATCCGTTCGACCATGTTCATGTCGAACTGGGTGACGACTTCGCCCGACTTCGGGTCGCGGTAGAGCGGCACCAGCTCGATCAGCGGGCGATTGCCGATGACGACGCCGGCGGCGTGCGTCGACGCGTGCCGGGTCAGCCCCTCGAGCGCGAGCGCGGTGTCGAGGAGCTGCTTCACCTGCGGCTCCTCGGTGTACTTCGCCTTCAGGTCCGGCGACGCGTCGATCGCCTCCTGCAGCGAGATGCCCAGCACGTCGGGCACGAGCTTCGCGATCCGATCGACGTCGCCGAAGCTCATGCCGAGCACGCGGCCCACGTCGCGGATCGCCGCCTTCGCCTGCAGCTTCCCGAAGGTGATGATCTGCGCGACCCGCTTCTGGTCGTTCCCTTCGCCGTCGTACTTGCGGCGCACGTACTCGATCACCTGATCGCGCCCCCGCATGCAGAAGTCGACGTCGATGTCGGGCATCGAGATGCGCTCGGGGTTCAGGAATCGCTCGAACAGGATGTCGTATTCGAGCGGATTCACGCCGGTGATGCCGAGCGAGTACGTGACCAGGCTGCCCGCCGACGAGCCGCGGCCCGGGCCGACCGGGATCCCGTTCTCGCGCGCGTGGGCGATGAAGTCGGCGACGATCAGGAAGTAGCCGGCGAAGCCCATCTTGCAGATGGTGTCGAGCTCCATCTGCAACCGTTCGGTGTAGCTCTGGTGCGCGGGCGCGAAGGGCTCGTCGGAACCGAGCCGCAGCCGGCGGCGGAGGCCGACCCAGCTCTGCTCGCGCAGCACCGCCTCGCGGGTCGTCCCCTGCGGCACCTGGAACTCGGGCATCTGGTACACACCCATCGCGAGCTCGAGGTTGCAGCGCTCGGCGATCTCGACCGAGTTCGCGAGCGCCTGCGGCAGGTCGCCGAACGCCTCCGCCATCTCGCCGGCAGACTTCACGTAGAAGCCCTTCCCGTCGAAGCGGAAGCGCGCCGGGTCGGAGAGCGTCGTGCCCGTGCCGATGCAGAGCAGCGCTTCGTGCGGGCCGTGGTCGTGCTGGTGCAGGTAGTGCGCGTCGTTGGTCGCGACGAGCGGGAGCTGCAGGTCGGCCGCGATCTTGAGCAGCTCCGCGTTCACGCGCTCCTGCAGCTCGATCCCGTGCCGCTGAAGCTCCACGTAGAAGCGCCCGGGGAAGATCCGCGCGAAGTCCTCGGCCAGCTCCCAGGCGCGCTTCGTCTCGCCCGAGCCGAGCGCGCGGCAGATCATCGAGGACAGGCAGCCGCTCGTCGCGATCAGCCCCTCGCTGTGCTGGCGCAGGAGCTCGAGGTCGATGCGAGGCTTGTAGTAGAAGCCCTCGAGGTAGCCCTTCGAGACCAGCGTCATCAGGTTGCGGTAGCCGGCCTGGTCCATCGCGATCAGCAAGAGGTGGTTGATCGCGTCGAAGCCGGACTTGTCCTTCTCGCGCCTCTCCTTCTCGAAGCGTGAGCCCGAGGCGATGTAGGTCTCGCAGCCGATCAGCGGCTTGACGCCGGCGGCGCGCGCCTTCTCGTGGAACTCGGCCACGCCGAACAGGTTGCCGTGGTCGGTCATGCCGACCGCGCGCTGGCCCAGCGCCTTGACCTGCTCGAACAGCGGCGCCAGCTTGATCGCGCCGTCGAGCAGCGAGTACTGGGTGTGGAGGTGCAGGTGCGCGAATCCGTCCTTCGCTACCACACCGCGATCCCCCCGACCGGGCATTCTAGCGCGCGGCGACGACGCTGGCCCGGATCTGTCCGCCTTCGTCGTCCGCTCGATTCTGTCACCCTTCGGGCAGATGGTGCGGGCGGCCGGTGACGTTCTCCGAGTCGGGGTGATCGGCCTCGGCCGCGGCTTCGTGCTCACCGCGCCGACGTTCCGCGCCGACCCGCGCTGGCGGCTGGTGGCCGCCGCGGACCCGCGGGTCGAGGCGCGCACCCGGTTCAGCGCAGAGTTCGGCGGGCGGACCTACGCGGACGCCGAAGCTCTCTGCGCCGATCGCGACGTCGAGGTCGTCTACGTGGCGAGCCCGCACGAGCACCACGCCGCGCACGCGATCGCCGCGGCGCGCGCGGGCAAGCACGTGCTGGTCGAGAAGCCGATGGCGCTCGACGCCGCGGAGTGCGCGGCGATGGTCGCGGCGGCGCGCGCGGCGGGGACGGCGCTCGTCGTCGGTCCGAGCCACGGGTACGACGCGCCGATCGCGCGCGCTGCCGAGCTCATCGCGAGCGGGCGCTACGGCGCCGTGCGGATGGTGACCGCGCTCGACTTCACCGACTTCGTGGTACGGCCGCGGCGGCCGGAGGAGCTCGACCCGGCGCGCGGCGGCGGCGTCGTCCTCGGCCAGGCGACGCATCAGGTCGACGTCGTCCGCCGCCTCGTGGGCGCGCCGGTCGTCCGCGTGCGCGCACAGGTGGGCGCGTGGGATCCTGCCCGCCCGGTGGACGGCGCGTACACGGCTCTGCTCTGGTTCGACGGCGGCGCAGTGGGGACGCTCACGTACGGCGGCTACGACCACTTCGACAGCGACGAGTGGATGGGCTGGATCGGCGAGACCGGCCGGCGCAAGGATCCGTCCGCATACGGCCTCGCGCGGCGGCGGCTCGCGCAGGCGGCAGCGGAGGCCGAGCTCAAGGCGGAGCGCGCCTACGGTTCGCCCGCGGCGGAGCTGCCCCCGGCGGAGCACCACGAGCACTTCGGCCCGGTGATCGTGAGCTGCGAGCGCGCCGACCTGCGGCCGACGCCCGAGGGGGTGATCGTCCACGGCGACCGCGCGACGACGCTCGAGCCGGTGCCGGCGCCCGAGATCCCCCGCGCGGGCGTCGTCGACGAGCTGTGGGGAGCGGTGGTCGAGGGGCGGCCTGCCCTGCACTCGGGCGAGTGGGGCCTGGCCAACGTCGAGGTGTGTCGCGCGATCCTGCGCTCGAGCGCCGAGGGACGCGAGATCGATCTCGAGAGACG
>Ga0335084_10008904_pt1 | contig 10016 bp, 13 predicted proteins | sample Lox_Sample_44_FD_206721 | JGI IMG/M metagenome (GOLD analysis project Ga0335084, IMG submission 206721) | Soil microbial communities from Loxahatchee National Wildlife Refuge, Florida, United States - Lox_Sample_4.4 | ecosystem: Environmental > Terrestrial > Soil > Wetlands | place: USA... | reverse complement strand
GCCTACGCGCTGAAGCCGCGGCTTCTCTTTCTCGACGAGCCCACCAGCGGGGTGAGCACCCGGGAGAAGGCGCCGATCATGGACGTGATCAGCTCCATCGTGCGGTCACAGAACATCACCGCGGTGGTCATCGAACACGACATGGACATCATCTTCAAGTACTCGGACCGCATCGTGGTCATGCACCAGGGGGTGATCCTGGCCAGCGGCAGCCCGGAGGAGATTCGCCGGAACGAGACGGTCAAGGACGCAGTCTTCGGGCCCAGCCATGCTTGAGGTCGAGTCCATCGTCACCTACCGGGGCCAGGCGCAGATCCTCCGCCAGGTGTCGCTCTCGGTGGGGGAGAGGGAGTCGGTCTGCCTGGTGGGCCGCAACGGCGCGGGGAAGACGACCACCATCGACAGCATCATCGGGCTCCTGCCCTTGCGCTCCGGGAGGGTCTCCTTCCAGGGCCGGGAGATCGGCTCGCTGCCGCCGCACCGGCGGGCGCGGCTGGGCATCGGCTACGCCCCCGAGGACAGCGGGCTCTTTCCCGACCTGACGGTGGCGGAGAACTTCCAGATCTGCCGGTGGCTGGCCCAGGCCTCGGGGCGGGCCGCCCAGGCGGCGGAGACCGACGAGCGGGTGTTTGCCGTCTTCCCCGAGGTCCGTGAGCTGCTCGAGCGGCGTGGTCTCAACCTGAGCGGCGGCCAGAAGAAGATGGTGACCATCGCCCGGGCGATGATGCTCTCGCCCTCCATCCTTCTCCTCGACGAGCCCTTCGAGGGACTGGCCCCGGTGGTGGTGACCCGGCTCATCGATGCCGTGCGGAGGATCAAGGAGATGAAGATCTCCGTCCTCATCGCCGAATCGAATCTGGCCAATGCCGCCCGGGTGGCGGACCGGCTCTACGCCATCGATCGCGGCGAGATCATCTATCATGGCGATCCGCGGCGAGTGGCGGAGAACAAGGAAGTCATGGAGACGATCCGCGGATAGGTGGTGGCCCATCGCTCGGCGGTCCTGGCTCTGGCTCATCTCCCTGGCAGCGCTGCTCGCGGCGTACACGCTCGTCGCCCGGGTGGTGGCCCGGCCGGATATCGTTCCCGAGCCGCGGGACATCGCCGACGCGTTCCGGACCCTGGTGGGGCGCGGCGTCCAGCTCGCCGCCCCGGAGGGGCACCATCACCATTCCAGTGACCAGGTGGAAACGCTCCTCATGCAGGGGGTCACGCTCCAGGCGGCGCTGGCGGTGAGCACGGCGCGCGTGCTGTTCGGCCTGCTGGTGGGTGTGCCCCTGGGGCTCCTCGTCGGCCTGCTCATGGGCTGGAGCCGGCGGGCGGACGACTACCTGCACCCGGTGTTCATCCTCGTCCGCTCGGTGCCGCCGCTGGCCCTGATCACCTACATCATGCTCTGGCTGGGCCACAGCGAAGCGCACCGGCTCATCCCCATCGTCTACGCCGTGGCCGTCACCGCGGTGATTCCCACCTACCACGGCGTTCGCGACGTGGCCGCCAAGTACGTGGTGGCCGCTCGCTCGCTGGGTGCGCGGGGGCGGCTCCTCCTCACCCGGGTGGTGCTGCCGGCCGCGGGGCCGGCCGTGCTCGGCGGGCTCCGGTACTCGCTGGCCATCGCCTGGATGACCGCGGTGGGGGCGGAGATGCTGATGGCGGAGAACGGGATGGGGAACCTCCTCGTCGGCGGCGGGATGTGGTCGTCGCGGCTGCAGACGCGGTCCGATCCGGCGGTGATCATCGTCGGCATCGTGTCCCTGGCCGCCGCCGGCTGGGCGATGGACGCTGGGCTGCGGATGCTCACCGCGCGGCTCACGCGCTGGGTCAGCGGATGACGTCGCCGCGCGTGAGGCGGGCCGTGGTTGCGCTGGCGGCGCTGGCCGTCCTCTACGCGCTCGCCGCCGAGCTCGGCCACGGTCGCTTGCCGGATCGGATCTGGCTCGGGGCTCATTACGTGGAGAACGTGCAGCTCCTTCCCACCTTTCGTTCGCTGGCCGAGGAGGGCACGTTCCTGGTCGAGTCGCGAATCCTTCTGGACAGCATCGCGGTGAGCACGCGGAGGGTCTTCCTCGGCCTCCTCCTCGGCTCCGCCGCCGGCATCCTGCTCGGGCTTCTCACCGGCTGGGCGGCTCGCCTGGAGGTCCTGGCCGATCCCTGGGTGACCTTCTTTCGCTTCACCCCTGCGCTGGCGCTCCTGCCGCTCTACGTCGTCTGGTTCGGCTATGGCGAGACGTCGAAGGTCTTGCTCATCGCCACCAACGTGGCGGTGATCACCCTCCTCGGAGCGCACCAGGGGGTCCGGGGCGTGCCCGCGGTCTACCTCGACGCCGCCGCCTCGCTCGGCGCGAGCCGGTGGCTGCGGTTCCGGAGGGTGGTCCTGCCCATGGCGTTTCCGACCATCCTGGCCAGCGTGCGCATCGCCGCCGGCCTGGCCTGGGTGACCATCGTCGTCGCCGAGCTGATCGACGCCCGCATGCCGAGCCTCGGCTATCTGCTGGCGCTGGCCGGCGCCTACCCGCGGGTCCCGACCATGCTCATCGGCATCGCCACGGTGGGTGCGCTGGTGCTGCTCTTCGACCTCCTGGCGCTGCTGCTCTACGCCCGGGCCACGCGCTGGATGGAGCGGGTCGCATGACGGCCAGCGCGGCGGCGCCGGTGCTGGAGGCGGTGGGCGTGGGCTACACCTATGCCGGCCGGACGCCCACCGTGGCCCTGGAGGGTCTCGGCCTCGAGGTCCGGGACAACGAGTTCGTCGCCCTGCTCGGTCCGGTGGGGTGCGGAAAGACCACCCTGTTGCGAATCTTCGCCGGCTTCCTTCGCCCGGCGACGGGGACGGTGCGCTGCGCCGGCTCGGACATCGACGGTCCGGGCTGGCAACGCGGCTACGTCCTCCAGGAGGTGGCCATCTTTCCCTGGATGACGGTGCGCGAGAATCTCGAGTTCGGCCTCCTGGCCAAGGGCCTGGCGCCTTCGGAGCGGCGGGCGGTGAGCGACGAGCTGCTCGGTCTGATCGGGCTCTCGGCTTTCGAGGCGGCCTACCCCAAGGAGCTGTCCGCGGGAATGTCGAAGATGGTGGAGGTGTCGCGGGTGTTGGCCACCGATCCCTCCCTTCTCCTGCTCGACGAGCCCTTCGGCGCGCTCGACGCCCAGACCCGGGCGCGGATGCAGGATGCGCTGGCCCGGCTGTGGGAGCACCGCCGCAAGACGGTCCTCTTCGTGACCCACGACGCGGAGGAGGCGCTCTATCTGGCCGACCGGATCGTCGTGCTCTCCGAGCGTCCGGGGCGCGTCCGGGACGAGTTCGCGGTGGACATCCCCCGGCCGCGCTCGTTCGAGACGCGGTTCTCGGCAAGGTTCCTGGAGCTCAAGCGGCTGGTCTGGGAGGCCACCGGGGCGCGCGGGGCGCCGAGCACCTAGTGGCTCTTCCCGCGCTGCGGGCATGCCCCGGCTGGATTACGCTCGCCGGTGATGCAGATCGACGCCGCCTTGCTCCCGGCCGACCACGCTCGAATCTTGGAGCGTGAGGTGCTTCCCTTGCGCACGCTTCAGGACGTGGTGCGCTGGGCCTTCTCGCAGACGCCTCCCAGCGACGTCGCCGACGTCGTCGTTCAGGACGAGTTCACCCACGACGTGGTGGTTCCGTGGCGCGAGGGTCTCCACCTCGTGTTCGACACCACCTGACTCGGCGGAGTGAACGGGGTCTCCGTGTGGGACTCACGGCCGACGGCGGATGAGCTGCTGGATGCCCGGCTGGCGCGCGGGTGGAAGCCCACGCCGACCAGCACCGTCGACGGGGAGGTCGTCCTCGGCCACGCCGCCTGCCGGGTGATGGCCACCCCGAGGACCCCCTAGCGACCCGACCTCGCGGGCAATGGATTGGTGAGCTGTCGGACCGTCCTCCTTGAGGCGTCCGACCGGCTGCAGTCTCGGAATCCGGCGTCGGCAGGCCCGCCAATCGCCAGGGTGATGGTGTTGCGAGCACTCTCCCCGGGTGCCTCCGCAAAGACCGAGGCAGGAGACCTGTCACCCTCGGGCTCGACAAAGCTCCGTCGCAAGAGCTACTTAACTCGTCGGAGGGGTGACAGAAGTCCTGCCTTGGTCGCGAGAGCGGGCCAGGTCCTTCAGACCACCCGCTGCGGCGGGTGAAGGACTTGGCGGGCGGGGCGTTGGGCATGCTGTCGGAGACGTTCGACGCAATGTACAGCCACCAGGGACGGCCCTCCATCCCGCCTGAGCAGCTGCTGAAGGCGTCGCTGCTGATGGCCCTCTACTCCGTCCGGAGCGAGCGGCTGTTCTGCGAGCAGCTCGACTACAACCTGCTCTTCCGCTGGTTCCTGGACATGGGGATGGAGGATGCGAGCTTCGACCACAGCACCTTCTCAGCCAACCGGCAGCGGCTGCTCGAGCACGAGGTCGCCAAGCGTTTCTTCGCCGCTGTGGTGGAGCAAGCCCGCAAGGGGAAGTTGATGAGCGACGACCACTTCAGCGTGGACGGCTCTCTCATCGAGGCCTGGGCGTCACTGAAGAGCTTTCGGCCCAAGGGCGAGGGCAAGGACAAGCGGAAGCCCCCAGATGACCCGGGCAATCCCTCGGTGAATTTCCGCGGAGAGAAGCGCAGCAACGAGACGCACGAGTCGAAGACGGACCCAGACTCACGGCTGGCGAGGAAAGGGGACGGGAAGGAAGCCAGGCTGGCCTACACGGCGAATGCGCTGATGGAGAACAGGAACGGGCTGCTCGTGGACGTCTGTGTAGAGCCCGCGGACGGGTACGGCGAGCGCCGAGGAGCCATTTCGATGCTGAAGGCGCTCGGGAAGAAGGTGCGAGCCACTGTCGGCGCCGACAAGGGCTACGACACCAGGGGCTTCATCCAGGAATGCCGCCAGCTGGGAGTGACTCCGCACGTGGCGCAGACTTCGGACTACCGCCGACGCTCGGCCATCGACCGCCGGACGGTGCGGCACCCGAGCTACCTGGTGAGCCAGCGAATCCGGAAACGCATCGAGGAGATATTCGGCTGGATGAAGACGGTAGGTGGATTCCGCAGGACGAGGTACCGAGGCCGAGACAGGACGCAGCTCGCTGCGTACTTTGTCGGAGCGGCGTACAACCTCCTCCGAATCGCGAAACTGCAGACGGTCGCCTGACCCCGACCGGCCGAAGGCCGAACGGGCGCCTCAACGGGGAGGTCTCGAGCGATGACTCAGCCACCACCCCGAGGGGTCACCACCCCACCAGCCGGCCGCCAGGCCGGATCTTCAACGGCCTGCTAGAGCGGGATGGTCCAGGTGAAGCCGGCGCGGAACTCGGCCACCGCGCTGCCGCCCAGCCGGCCGCCCCGGATGGCCGCATCCAGGCTGAAGTCCTCTCCGAATTGCCAGATCGCTCCCACCAGAAGCGACAGCTCCGTCCCGATGCTCGCCTCGTGCGCGGCCAGCAGCTCGGCCACCGGCCGGATGGCCCAGGAGAACGGGCCCTCGACGATGATTCCCCCCTCCCAGCCGACGTTCCCGGAATGGGTGACGAGCACCGTCGCGTCGAAGGATAGCGTCACCGGGTCGAACCGCTGCGAGAGGATGACGGTGAGAATTCCGCCCAGCTCCTGGTCAGCGTTCACCGTGGGCAGGAGCAGCCCGGTCTCGACGGCGATGCTCGGGCCGGGCTTGTCTTGAAGACACCCATCGCGGAGCACGCCCTTGACCAGGAGCTGCGTGTTCTCGATGGAATACCGCGACGTGCCGCCCGTCGGCCCGAGCCTCACCAGTTGCTGCCCCTGGAGAACCGCCTCCCAGCCGGGAGCGAAGCCGAGATTCACGACCAGGTTCGGGATGATGAAGAAGCTGGTCTGTCCCACCACCAGGTAATCGAGCGGGCCGAGCTCGATCTCGAGCTCGAGCGGCTTGGCCACCGCCGCGTCGGTGGAGTCGAAGGGGCGATAGGCCACCGCGCTCCCGCTCCAGACGAGGAGGGCCCCACACAGGGCTGCCCGGAGCCCGGTCGTGCGCAGCCGGGCGCTCACCTCGCGCGGTCGACCGTCCGTCGGAGTGCGAAGTGACTGGCCGCTCGAGCCTCGGGCGCCCTACTTGGGCATGACGGTGGGCTCATCGAAGAGGGTGACCGAGTCCGCCTTGGTCCACAGTCCGACCTTTCCTGCCCCGGTGAACGTCCTGTCGCGGGCATCGATGACTCGCTTCCCGTCGTAGAAGACCTGGAAGTGGTCTCCCTGCGCCTCGATGGCCAGCTCATGCCACATACCGGAGGCCACCTTCCCGACAACTTTATCAACGGCACAAGAGGCCTCTACACCGCTGCCACGAGACCGGGGTTGCATTATTTTAGTCGTTGCTATATTAATCGCCCGTGCCCGAGCTCCTCCAGGTCCTCGCCGAGCCCCGCCGCCAGGAGATCCTCCACCTGGTGTGGAAGGAGGAGCGCGCCGCCGGCGACATCGCCAGCCGGGTGGACGTGACCTTCGGAGCCGTGTCCCAGCACCTGCGCATCCTTCGCGAGGCCGGCCTGGTGACCATGCGCAAGCAGGGCCGCCGCCGCCTGTACATCGCCAACCCCGAGGCGCTGGGGCCGCTCGCCGAGCATCTGCAGCTGCTCTGGCGCTCCCGGCTGCATCGCCTCAAGCAGCTTGCCGAAGCAGAGGAGCGTCGCCATGCCAGAAACTGAGACTGTGGAGGTTCGGATGCGGGTGGCCGCCCGCCCGTCCACCCTGTTCGCCTTCTTCTCCGACCCGGGCCGCTTCCGGCTGTGGATGGGCGAGACCTCGAGTCTCGAGCCCACCGTCGGCGGAGCGCTGTCCATGCCCTCCCCGGACGGCGACAGGGCGCTGGGCTCGGTTCTCCAGCTGGTGCCCGACCAGCGCATCGTCTTCAGCTGGGGCTTCGAGGGCGGCAAGCACGGAATGGCTCCCGGCTCGACGCAGGTCTCCATCGACCTGACTCCGATTCCCAGCGGGACGCTGGTCACGCTCCGCCACACCGGCATCCCCAACGCCCAAGCGCGCCGGGACCACGCCATGGGCTGGCGGCACTACCTCTCCGTGCTCGGCAACGCGGCCGCCTCGGCGTCGATCCGCGCCGACGCGGCCGTCGACGCCTACCAGGCTTGTTGGGCGGAGACCGACGCGACGAAGCGCGCCCGACTCCTCGAGACCTGCTGGGCCCCGGAGGCCATCTTCCGCGACGCCCAGGGCTACGCCGAGGGCCGTGGCGAGCTCTGCGACTACATCGGTGCTGCCCAGCGGTTCGCCGCCAACGTCCGCTTCGAGCGCGAGGGACCGGTCCTGGTCGCCCACGGGTTCATCACCTACCGCTGGCGCTTCGTCGCGCCGGATGGCTCGGTGGTGATGCGCGGGAGCAACTTCGGCGAGCTCTCGCCGGAGGGCCACTTCCTGAGCATGGCCGGCTTCTGGGAGCCGGCCCGCCCGCCGGCGGGCTGAGGCACCTGCCGCGCGGCGGGTGAGCGCCCGGGCTCAGGCCTTGGTGACCACCACTTCCAGGTACTCGCCGGGGATGACCAGCGAGCTCGGGCCGCCCACGTTCAGGCGCTCGAGCAGCGCGGTGATGTCGGCCGCCAGCGCTTTCTGCCCGCCGGCATCGAGCGCGGCGAAGGCCCTTTGCGTCGGCCCGTAGTAATCGCGGAAGAGCTGCAGCCAGTGCGCCGCCGAGTGGTAGCGGAAGTTAAACATTCTCCGCTCGCAGCGGATGTCCGCTGCCTCCTTGCCGAACAGCTCGATGATGTGCGGCTCGGTGCCCCACAGCGCCGGGGACTTCAGGCCGGCCGGCGGAGGGATGAAGACGCCGATGACCTTGAACAGCTGGCCGATGAACCCCTCCGGCGTCCAGCTGGCAAGCCCGATGCGGCCGCCGCGGCGAACGACGCGGAGGATCTCGCTGGCCGACCGTGAATGCCGGGAGGTGAACATCGCCCCGAAAGTGGAGAGCACGACATCGAAGCTGGCGTCGGGGAAGGGCAGTTCCTCGGCATCGGCGATGCGGAAGGACACGTCGAGCCCCTCGGCCCTGGCCCGCGAGGCGCCCTTGTCTAGGAGCGCTGGCACGTAGTCGGTGGAGGTGACCTGCGCGAAGCGGCGCGCGGCGGCCAGCGTGGCGTTGCCGTTGCCGGCGGCGACATCGAGCACGCGCTCGCCGGCTCGGACGTCAGCCGCCTCGGCGAGCGTCTCGCCCACGATCTGAAGCGTGGTTCCGATGACGGCGTAGTCGCCGCTCGCCCAGGTGGCCTGCTGCTTCGCCTTGATCGCCTGGAAGTCGGGCTGCGGTGCGGCGGACTGCGCCCGGAGGAGGATGGTGGGTTCGGTGGGCATCGGCTCGTGGCTCCTGTGAGTGTCGAGTGAAAGGACTCGATGCGCTGGAGAGTGCTCGCCGGCGCAACTTGACGCTTCACTGGGCGTCTCCGATATTTGCTCCAGCGTCCGCCACTGCAGCGCGCCTTGCTCGAGCGTCCAGCCGGTTTGCTCGACCGTCCGGTCGGGAAATTTCGATGAGCCGAGATACCCTATCCGACCTGCTGCGCAGCGTGCGGCTGCGCGGGGCAGTCTTCTACTACGTCAGCTGCCGCGACCAGTGGTCGGCGGAGGCGCCCCCGGGCCGGGAGATCGCCGCTGCGCTGATGCCGGACGCCGACCACGTCATCGAGTACCACATGGTGGCCAAGGGCACCGCTTGGGCCGCGGTGTCCGGCCTTCCTCCGGTGAGGGTGACCGCCGGGGACATCGTGATGTTCCCGCACGGGGACGCGCACGCGCTGTCCAGCGCCCCCGCCCTCAAGGGCCACGTGCTCGTTCCGGGTTGGGTCCATTCGTTGCGCGACGCACCCAAGCCGATTCCCATCGCCTACCACGGCGGCATCATCGAGCCGGGCACGGCCCGGTCGCTCGACAGCGCCGAGACGCTGCTGGTGTGCGGATTCCTGAGCTGCGATCTGCGCCCCTTCAACCCGCTCGCCGCCGCGCTGCCGCGCATCCTGCACTTGCCAGCCTCGCGCGCCAGCACCTGGGTGGAGCGGGTCATCGACCAGGCGGTCTCGGAATCGCGAGAGCGCCGACCGGGCGGCGACGCCGTCCTCGAGCGCTTGTCGGAGATGATGTTCGTCGACGCCGTCCGCCGTTACGTCGATTCCCTGCCCGATGAGAGCTCCGGCTGGCTGGCCGGGCTGCGCGATCGGTTCGTGGGCCGCGCGCTCGCTCTTCTCCACGAGCGACCTGCCGCATCGTGGACCCTGGACCAGTTGGGCAAGGAGGTGGGTCTGTCGCGCTCGGCGCTCCACGAGCGCTTCGTCCAGCTCATCGGACAGGCGCCGATGGCCTACCTCACCCAGTGGCGGATGCAGGTCGCCTCGAATCTCTTGCTGACCACCACGGCCAAGGTGGCGGCCATCGCGCTCGATGTCGGCTACGACTCCGAGGCAGCCTTCGCTCGCGCCTTCAAGCGCGCAACGGGCCAGCCGCCGGCCTCGTGGCGGCGCGAGCGCACCGCAGGCCGAGCACCGGCTCTCCCGGCGCCCAGGAAGCGAACCGTCGGTCGAGGGTGAGCGCGAGCGGCCCCAGGCTCGGTGCTAGGCTTCCCCGGCGATGAGAAGGCTGCTCATCCTCGCCCTGCTCGCCGCCGGGCTCTACTTCGCCTGGACGCGCTTCGGCCCGTCGAAGGTGACGCCTCTCGGCAGCTCGGACACCACTCCGGCCGCCAACACATCCGAGCGCATCGACCGGCTCTCGGGTGCCGCTCCGCAGTGAGCGCCCCGCCAGGGCTCAACCCGGCGTCGTGGGCGGCCGGCTGCTCACCGCGGCCAGGATGCCCTGGAGCAGCGCCGTCGGGCTGGGCGGACAGCCGGGCACGGTCACGTCGACGGGGATGACCTTCGAGACGCCTCCCAGGCTGGCATAGCTCTCGCCGAAGATGCCGCCGCAGGCGCCGCAGTCCCCCACCGCGACCACCAGCTTGGGCTCCGGGGTGGCGTCGTAGGTCCGCCGCAATGCCACCTCCATGTTCACC
>Ga0335084_10008903_pt1 | contig 10016 bp, 9 predicted proteins | sample Lox_Sample_44_FD_206721 | JGI IMG/M metagenome (GOLD analysis project Ga0335084, IMG submission 206721) | Soil microbial communities from Loxahatchee National Wildlife Refuge, Florida, United States - Lox_Sample_4.4 | ecosystem: Environmental > Terrestrial > Soil > Wetlands | place: USA: Florida... | reverse complement strand
AGGGCTAATCTGGTATTTCATGAGGAAAAAGACTGTATTTGCAGCCCGGGCCAATCCTATTTCGTATCCTCTTTCTCTCCGGGCACCGACCCATAAGAACTCGGGCCCTCTTTTTTACATTTCTCTGATGATTCTGTTATAATCCGCTTGCCTTTTGTCATTCCGAGCCTTCAACTCTTTCAAGGGAGACCGATGGGGAACAACAAAAGATACGACGTCATCGTTATTGGGTCCGGTATGGGAGGGTTGACCGCTTCGGCCCTTCTTGCGAAGAAGGGGTTGAAGACACTTCTCCTCGAAAAAGAGGACCAGGTGGGAGGCTATGTGGTCTCCTTCAAAAGGCAGGGGTCTGCATTCGATGCCACGGGCGCCTTCGTCGGAGGATGTCATGAAGGTGGAGAATTTCATCAAATCCTCAAGGAGATCGGCGCCCGGGAGGAGATTGAGTTTATCCCTATCCAGCACGTCCGGAACCTCTACCCCGGATTTGAAGTCCATCTCCAGCCGGGTGGATTTCATTCGTACACCGAAGCGCTCTTCGCCCTCTTCCCGAAAGAGGAGAAAGGGTTGAAGGCCTATCTCTCCATGGTCAAACGAATCGGGGATGAAATACAATCCTACTCGAGGATAACGACGTTTCAGCGGATCTTCTTTCCCTTCTACTTCCGAAATCTGGTTCGGTTTCACCGCGCCAGTCACCAGGCGATTCTGGACGCCCTTTTCAAAGGAGAAGAGATCAAGATGGCGCTCCATTCCCTTCCCGTCACCGAGCCTCCCTCGAAGCTTTCTTTCCTCTTCCTGGCAGTCATGATCAACAAAGCGTTGATCGAAGGCGTCTTTTATCCAAAGGGAGGAATGGGGAAGATTTCGAAGGCCATGGCCAACGCGTTTCTCCGTTCGGGCGGCGAGATTCGTCTTCAAACGGAAGCGGATCAAATTCTGGCCGGAAACGGCCGGGTGGAAGGGGTATTGACAAAAGATGGGGAAAGATTTCAAGCCCCTCTGGTCATCTCCAACATCAACCCGAACCTTTCCGTCAAGATGCTTCCCGTAGAATTAAAAACCCGGTTTGAGAAAAAATGGCGTCGTCTCGAATACTCGCTCTCCTGTTTTGTCCTCTATGTCGCCACCGATTTGGATTTAAGAGGAATGGGCCTTCCCTATTTCACTTACCTCCGATTTCTTTCCGATCTGGAGGAAGAAGATCGTATCCTGAGAAGGGGTGAGATTCCGCGGAACCCGACCCTGATGGTGTCCATCCCGACGATTCTCGATTCTTCGCTGGCTCCTCCCGGACAGCACCTTCTGAGTGTTCTGGTCCATGTCCCCTACCATCACCGGGAGAGGTGGGGGGGAGGGGATCCTGAAACGTATCGCCATATCAAGGAAGAGTTTTCCCAGAAAATTCTTCAGCAGTTGGAATCAAAGCTCATCCCCGGGTTGAGAAGCCATCTCCTCTTTCATGAAGGCGCCACGCCCCTGACCCTGGAGCGGTACACGGGAAATGAAATGGGGGCGATGTACGGTCTGGCGTCTACGCCGCAGCAGGTCGGGAATCTGAGGCCTCCCCATCAAACGCCCATCCCGGGCCTCTTTCAAGTCGGCCATTATACCCGACCCTCTCACGGCATTGTGGGCGCAAGCCTTTCAGGGTTCATCGGCGCTCGGATCATCCTCAAAAAGCTGCACAGGGCCTAGGGTCAAAAATTTCAAATGAAGCTCCCCGCCCGCAAGGCGGGGCTTCCCGGCAAGGTAATTTATCTCAATTTTCCGACAAGGTTGAAATATGACAGATGAGCGTCTTACAATTCGCCCATGGGTGGCCTCGATTTTGTTTTTCTCCACATTCCCAAACTGACCAATTATTACCGGCCGATCAGTCATTTCATCTGGATCAACTTCCTGCCCATGGGGCTCCTCGGATTGGCCGACCTTCTCCAGCGTCATGGCATTTCCACTCAAGTCGTCCATCTGGGGTTGGAGTGGATTGAAGATCACAATTTCTCCATCGTCGATTACCTGCGGGAGAAGGCCCCCCGGGTTGTTGCGATGGACCTGCACTGGCATCATCAGATTTTCGATGTGATGGAGCATGTGAAGAAGATCAAAGCCGCTCTTCCTCAAACCTACATCCTCTTGGGAGGGTTCACCGCCAGTTTTTTTCACGAAGAGATCATGAGGAACTTCGACGGGGTCGATGGGATTATTCGCGGGGAAGCTGAGATTCCCGTCCTGGAATTGGCGAACGCCCTTCTGCGAGGGAAGGATGATCTTTTCTCCGTTCCCAATCTCACCTGGAGAAGGAAGGGGAGGATTCTGATCAATTCCCTCTCCTATATCGCCTCGGAGAAAGACCTGAATAACCTTTCCTTCACCAACTTCCCGCTGTTGAAAAATCATCCGACCTACATCCGTTATATCGGTCAACCGTTCTTTGTCAAGGGGGTTTCGAAGGAGAAGAATTTCTGGATGTATTCTCTCAAATCGCCCATCCATCATCTGACGGTGGGGAGAGGATGCTCGGTCCAATGCACCTGGTGCGGCGGCGGTCGCTCCTCTCTGGAAGCCATCACGGGCAGAGAGAAGGTGATCTTCAGAGGGATAGAGCACGTTCTCCAAACCATCCGGGAAGCGGTTTCTTACGGGTATGAGACCTTCCACATCTGCTTCGATCCCTATCCCCAGAAGCCTCGATATTTCCTCGATCTCTTCGCTCGCATTCGGGAGGAGAAAATTAAGATCGAATGTTTCTTCGAGTCCTTTGGCCTTCCGACGAATGAATTTATCAAGTCCTTTAAAGAGACTTTTCCAGGGCCCAAATCCCTGATCGCCCTCTCCCCGGACGTCGGATCGGACCAACTGAGGAAGGTCCACAAGGGGTATCCTTATTCTAACCAGGCGCTTCTGGAAACCCTCGATCGGTTAAAGGCCCGCGGGGTCTTCTGTGACCTTTTCTTCACTCTTGGGGTCCCCTTTGAGAAAGAGACCGACGTCGAGCAGATGATTCAGCTCCAGCAGATGATCCGGAAACGCTATTCCAACGTCAGAGGAATTCGCACGTTCACGATCGAGATGGAGCCGGGATCCCCGTGGCATCTGGATCCGGAGGAATTTGGCGTCAAGACTTCGCTCAATCATTTTCTCGATTTTTACCATTACCATTCCGGAGACAAGAATGCTTTTTCGTCCTTAGGATATTGGATTCCGGACTATTTCGATGAGGAAAGAGATGAAAGCGGCTTTGAGGAGGTATTGCAAGCGATCCGGTGCCGCCACTTCTGCTTTATCCATCCCGAAGCAAGAAAATCGTCCACCCCTTTCTGGGGAAGAAAGCTTTGCGATCTATCAAATCTCTTCTGGAAGGTGAAGGGATTGACCGCGAAGAAACGTTGAGCGGCCATGAAGATGCTACGCTTCTTCCCACCCGGAAGTGCCCGGACAAGGGAAAAAGGCGCGGCCTCGTTCTTGATGCGATGGGTTAAGGTTATTCGGGACGAGCGCTCCTAAACCATCGGCCAGCAGCCTCAAAAATTCCCCTTGACAACACAAAATATTGTGGTAAGGTTTCTAATACTGCTTATATCTAGTTGAGGAGGGCGGAAAGATGGAGATGGTTCAACTGACGCAAAATGCCATGACGGTCCTGAAGAAGCGGTACCTTCAAAAGGACCCGCAGGGAAATTCCGTGGAAACACCTGAAGAGCTTTTCCGGCGTGTGGCAAAGAATATTGCTCAGGGCGACCGTTTCTATCATCCCGAAAGCGACCTTCCCGCCGTTGAAGACGAATTCTATCGTTTGATGGCTTCCCTGGATTTCCTTCCCAATTCTCCGACCTTGATGAACGCGGGGAGAGAGCTTCAGCAACTTTCTGCCTGCTTCGTGCTTCCGGTGGGAGATTCCATGGATGAAATCTTCGATGCCGTCAAAGAGATGGCCTTGATTCAGAAAAGCGGCGGGGGAACCGGGTTTTCCTTTTCCCGGATCCGGCCGAAAAACGACGTGGTGGGTTCGACCCACGGCGTATCGAGCGGTCCGGTCTCTTTTATGAGCGTTTTCGATACCGCGACAGAGACGATCAAACAGGGAGGAACGCGAAGAGGAGCCAATATGGGCATCCTTCGCGTTGATCATCCTGATATTCTCGACTTCATCCAGTGCAAGGAAGGCGATCACCGTTTCAACAATTTCAATATCTCGGTGGCTGCCACCCAGGAGTTCATGGAGGCAGTGGAAAATGGCAGAGACTATTTCCTTCGAAATCCAAGGACGAATGAAGCGATTCAGCCTCTGAATGCCCGGAACGTATTTGAGAAGATGGTCTATTCTGCCTGGAAGAACGGGGACCCGGGAATCATTTTCATCGACAGGATTAATCAAGACAACCCCACGCCTCACGTGGGGAAGATCGAAAGCACCAACCCCTGCGGAGAACAGCCCCTCCTTCCTTTTGAGTCCTGCAATCTGGGGTCCATCAACCTTTCCCATATGGTCAGAAACGGAACCCTGGATTGGGAGCGATTGGGCTCCGTAACGGAAAGGGCGGTCCATTTTCTGGACAACGTGATCGATATGAATCGCTATACCCTTCCCAAGATTGAGGCGATGACGAAGGCGAACCGAAAGATCGGTCTGGGAGTGATGGGGTTTGCCGATCTCCTCGTCCTTCTGGGAATTCCTTACAACAGCCCGAAGGCTTTGGAGATCGGGGAACAAGTGATGTCTTTTATCCAGAAGAAGGCGAGAGAAGCCTCCCGAGAGCTGGCTTTGAAAAGAGGATCCTTTCCTAATTTCGAGGGAAGCATCCTGAAGGGCCGCTGGGATGCGATGAGGAATGCGACCGTTACCACGATTGCCCCGGCAGGGACGATTTCGATCATCGCAGGAACCTCCTCGGGGATCGAGCCCATCTTCGCCCTGGCTTTCATGCGCCACGTCCTGGAAGGGAAGGAACTCCTGGAAGTCAATCCCTACTTTGAGGCCCTGGCAAAACAGGAGGGATTCTATTCGGAAGACCTGATGAGGAAGATCGCTCAAACCGGAAATATCCAGAAGGTCAAAGAAGTCCCGGAGAATATCCAGAAGCTCTTCGTGACCGCTCATGACATTACACCCGAGGACCATATCCGGATGCAGGCGGCCTTCCAGAAATACACGGACAACGCCGTCTCCAAGACGGTCAATTTTTCAAACGACGCCACGGTCGATGATGTGGGCAAGGTCTACAAACTGGCTTATGAGCTCGGCTGCAAGGGAGTGACCATCTACCGGGATCGGAGTCGAACCAAACAAGTTCTTTACAAGGGAATGTCATCCCCGAGCACGGAAAAGGAAGAAGAGTCTGTCGAGGCGGACCGCAAACCGAAGGCCCGCCAGGATGTGATTCACGGTTCTACCCGGAAAATCCGAACCGGCTGCGGAAACCTCTATGTGACGGTGAACGAAGACGAGGATGGAAGACTTTTTGAGATCTTTAATCAGATCGGAAAGGCAGGAGGGTGTGTCGCCTCTCAGTCCGAGGCCATCGGTCGTCTCGTCTCTCTAGCGTTTCGATCCGGAATCGAACCCGAAGACATCATTCGTCAGCTGAAGGGCATCAGTTGCCATACACCGGTCTGGTACCGTGACGGAAAAGTTCTCTCCTGCTCCGATGCCGTGGCCAAGGCCATCGAATGGCACCTTGAAGAGAAGAGGAGGGAACCACAGACCGATTCTCAATTGAGAGCCCCCATTCCGCCGAAGCCTCTTCAACAAGAGGAAGGAGGTTCTCTTCACCAACGAAGCCTAGGCCTGATCTTTCAAAGAGGGGCATGTCCCGAATGCGGGGGACCTCTTATCTTTGAAGAGGGTTGTGCAAAATGTCTCTGCGGATATTCGGACTGCAGCTAACAGCTAACAAGAGAGCATCGCGTAAGAAATCCTTTAACCCAATAACTCAATAGCCCGATCACTCAATAACCCAATGACCCGATGACCTAGGGTTTGAGGACCCGATCTCTTAAGGCCGGAAATTCTGCACGAGCCGCCAGAACGCTGTCTCGATTCACCTCTCCCCAAACAATCCCCTCCGCATCGCTCCCTCCGGCGATGATTTCACCCCACGGATCGACGATCAAGCTGCGACCCGAAAACTCTATTCCACGATGGAGGCCGACGCCATTGCACGAAATGAGATAGGAGAGATTCTCCAAAGCTCTCGTTCGATTGAGGAGGAGCCAGTGCTCGACACGGGAAGCGGGCCAAGCGGAGGAGATGAGAAAAAACTCAGCTCCTCGGTCAATCATCTTCCTGAATAATTCCGGAAATCTCAGGTCGTAGCAAGTGGCCAATCCGAAGTTTCCAAGGGCGGTGGAGATCACGGCGATGGAGGTGCCGGGGGTCAAAATTTCTGCCTCCTCGGATTGATGGGAGAAAAGGTGGATCTTACGGTAGCTTCCGAGGATCTTCCCGGAAGGGTCCAAAAGAAAACTGGAGTTGTAAAAACAGTCTCCTCGCTTCTCAACAAAACTTCCGGTGTGAAGATGACAGTGGAGTTCTCGGGCCAGGGAGCGAAGGAGGGTTAAGGTCGGCCCCTCCTAGGTCTCGGCCTCTCCCCGATAGCGGTCAAAACTCATAAATCCGATATTCCAGAGTTCCGGGAGAAGGATAAGGTCTGCCTGCTGGCACTGGCGGATAAGACGGGAAGCGTGGTCCAAAGCCTTATCCTTTGGTCCCTCGATCACTTTCAACTGAATAGTGGCAATCCGCATCAATGGGTCCCAATCGTGGGTTTGAACTTGTCTCCATGGTTAGCACACATGAATTCGGCCTGTCAAGGCAACCGGGAAACCCAAGAATTATTTGATTCCAAACGGAGAGATGGTTTAATATGTTTTTATCCCTCAAACATATTTGAAATTTTCCCTATATCATCCTCCCCCTTCGATGGGAGAGGATGAAGGTGGGGGTGGACAAAACCAATTCTGGTCCGATTTAGTCCCCCCTCCCTTTCCTCCCTTCTCACGGCGGGGAGGGGATTTTTGTCGGTGAGTCTTGCAACGTGCTAGAGAGAAATTCTCACACTTTTTTGTGCTAGAATCTAAATGAGACGAGGAACATGAGACAGGGCAGATGGAAGACAGGAATTGCAGTCGTCCTATTCATGGGAGTCCTTTTTGGGAAGGGGTTCCCCGCCGATGGCGATGAGAGGAAACAGATTCCCGAGCGCCTCCCCGGGCCGGGAAAGGTTTTTTCCTATACGGCGAGAAAACTTGGAGTGCCTATCCTGAAGGCCTCCATTAAAATTGAAAATGGAGCTTCCGAGGAAGGAAAACCCCTTTACCGGATCCATGCCGCCATCCGTTCTCTCGATCTCGGATTCCTGTTCAGGATGAACAACAAGTTCCTTTCAATCGTGCAGGCTGAAACCTGTACCCCGGTCCGATACGTCAAAGAGATTGACCAAGAAGGTTTGTTGGTCCAGAAGAAGAACTATATTCAAACCTTTCTCTTCGATTGGCCGAACGGGAAGGTGGTGGCCGAAAAGGGAGAGAAGAGAGAGAGGCAGGAGATCCCTCTTCCCTCCGAGGCGTACGACCCTCTCTCGATGTTTGCTCGATGGTATCTGAAGGAAGAGATCCATCCAGGACAGACGATTCCGATGTCGATTTTCGACGGGGTGAAGCTGCGCGAGATGGCGTTCTATTCAAGAATGGAAAAGGTAAAGTCGAAGGTGTATGGGGAAATTGAGGCCATCTGCCTGGAGTCGAGCACCTCATTTTCCAGCTTCGAAGACAGAGAGGGAAAGATCCGGATCTGGTACAAGGCCGACGGGGAGAAGACTCCCGTCCTGATTGAACTGGAGCTCCCGGTTGGAAATATCCGGTTCGAGTTGGAGTCGATCGAGAAGAGCTGATCCGGGACCGATGGGATGAAAACCTCCCGGCGGATCCCTCGTGCGTTCGGTACGGTAGCCATAAATCCAGAGACGAAAGGAGAAGACCATGGCAGTGAAGAAACCGGCAAAAAAGACGGCGAAGAAAGCGACCAAGAAGAGCCTGAAGAAAGGCGACGCTTACAAGTGCAACGTTTGCGGTCTGGCCGTAACGGTGGATGAAGTCTGTGGATGCGTCGATGCATGCGACATCATCTGTTGTGAAACACCGATGAAACCCAAAAGACGGGCGTAAATCTTTATTCCCGTTCTCAACAGCCCCCCGCGGGTCACCCTATGGAAGAACTGACCACCGACGTCCTCGTGATCGGAAGCGGCCTGGCCGGCCTCCTCGCTGCTCTGGAGGCAGAGAGAGCCGGTCTTCGCGTCCTTCTTGTGGGAAAATTCGCCATTGGAATGGGAACAAATACTTCGTTGGCCAATGGCGCCTTCACCGCTTCGAATTCACACTTCCCTGCGCAAGACCATCTTAAAGCAACCTTGGAGTCCGGAAAGGGACTGAGCCAGCTCAGACTGGTAGAAACCCTTGTTGAGAAAGGTCCGGATGCGATAAAAAAGCTGAAAGATTATGGAGTCCCGATCTTTGAGAAAGGGATGGGGTATATCGTGGACCGGCCGGAGGGTTCTTCCCAGCTCCCCGGAATTCTACTCGTCAAGCCTCTCGTCGAAAGACTGAAAAATAGCTCCATCCGCCTTCTTCCCGGTCTCACTTTTTTTGACTTGGTGGTCGAAGAGAGGCAAGCGCGGGGGGCCTTTGGGTTTTCAAGAGACGGGAACCCTTGTTTGATTCAATCAGGAGCGGTCATTCTTTCGGCCGGAGGCGCTGGGGCTCTCTATCGGAGGAATGACAATCAGAGGAGCATTCTTGGAGACGGCTACATCTTGGCCCTCCGGGCAGGCCTTCCTCTTTTTGATCTGGAGTTCGTTCAATTTTATCCCTTTGTTTTAGGAGAACCCAGGCTTTCATCCTTTCTCCTTTATCCTCCTTATCCGAAGGAAGCCAGGCTAGTCAATGAAAGATCGGAAGACCTTCTGGAAAAGTTCAACCTCCAGGGAGGGTTGAACCATGCCGTTCTTGACCAGAGGGATCGTCTCTCCATTGCCCTTTACCCTGATTCTCATAATGGAGATACCTTTTTTGACCTGACTCAGGTCCCAAAGGAAGACTGGGAGCATTTCCCCCTCAACTTTCTCAAGAAATCCAAGTTTCCTTTCCAGGAGCGGGCCTTTTTGGTATCCCCGGCGGTCCATTTCTTTATGGGAGGGGTCGAGATCGACGAATCAGGGAGAACATCTCTCCCCGGCCTTTTTGCAGCGGGAGAGGTCGCCTGGGGGATCCATGGCGCGAATCGGCTCGGAGGAAATGCCTTGACCGAATGTGCGGTGTTTGGGGCCATCGGGGGTCAGTCGGCGGCCGAATACGTGCGTCAGAAAGGAGGCCAACAAGGACCCGCTACTCCTTTCTCCGAGAGCTTTCTACGAAAATGGAACCGAAGAATGCAATCCTATCTCAGAAAAAGGAGAGGGACCTTTGACCCGCCCGAAGGCCTGCTTAAAGAACTAAAAAATCTCGCCTGTCAATATGCCTCTCCTGTGCGAGAAGAGGAATCCTTGAAGGAGGGGCTGGATCGCTTGGCCGTCCTCGAGGAAAAAATCGAAGCGGTTTATCCCGCCTCCTTGAAAGACCTTTTTAAAAAGAGAGATCTGGAAAATGGCGCGCTCCTTCTTAAAGCGATCTTGACCGGAAGTCTGATGCGAACGGAAAGCAGAGGTTCTTTCTTCAGGAAGGATTTTCCGGACCGGGATGACAGAAACTGGTTGAAGCATACTTGCTACCGTCTTGTGAAAGAAGAACTCGTGGTTACCCCTATAGAGAAAACCAACCTACCCCTATCCAAGTAGCGGACCTCCGAAGCGACGAGAAATCCTCGACGGCCTTTCCGATGGCCTTCCCCCCCTTCTCCGGGTTGAAGTGAAGAAACTAGAACATCCGCCTGATCAGGCGATTCTCCGACCGTTCGAGTGAAAGTTCTTGTTGACAACCAGAAGCGGATTTAATATAAGGATAAATCATTTACTGTTCCT
>Ga0335084_10008902_pt1 | contig 10017 bp, 11 predicted proteins | sample Lox_Sample_44_FD_206721 | JGI IMG/M metagenome (GOLD analysis project Ga0335084, IMG submission 206721) | Soil microbial communities from Loxahatchee National Wildlife Refuge, Florida, United States - Lox_Sample_4.4 | ecosystem: Environmental > Terrestrial > Soil > Wetlands | place: USA... | reverse complement strand
CTGTTCCTGCGACGGCATGTCGACGCGCTCGACCGCGTGCGTCAGGATGAAGCCGTCCATGCACACCATCACCGGCATGCTCAGCTCCTCGCCGAGCTTGAACGCCTGGATGTGCAGGTCGAGCGCCTCCTGGTTGTGCGCGGCGAACAGCTGGATCCAGCCGCAGTCGCGCTGGCTCATCGAGTCGGAGTGGTCGTTCCAGATGTTGATCGGTGCACCGATCGCGCGGTTTGCCACCGTCATCACGATCGGCAGCCCGAGCCCCGACGCGTTGTAGATGGCCTCGGCCATGAACAGCAACCCCTGGCTGGCGGTGGCGGTGTAGGCGCGCGCGCCGGCCGCGCTGGCACCGATCGCCACGCTCATCGCCGCGAACTCGCTCTCGACGTTGATGAACTCGCAAGGGCTCAGGCGCCCGCTCTTCACCAGCTCGCCCAGCCCCTCGACGATGTGCGTCTGCGGCGAGATCGGGTAGGCGCAGATCACCTCGGGCCGCGCCAGCGCGACCGCCTGCGCGACCGCCTGCGAGCCTTCAATCTGCCTGCGCATCGGACAGCTCCTGCATCTCACGGCGCACGAACTCGTGGGCCTCGGTGGCCGCGGCGACGTTGGCCTCGGCGACCGCGCCGCTGAAGGTCTGGCGAATCGCGTGCACCACCGCCTCCAGCGTGACCAGCCCGGCCAGCGCCGCGAAGCCGCCGAGCAGCACCGCGTTGGGCAACGGCCGCCCGAGGTGCTTGAGCGCGATCTCGGTGGCCGGCACGGTGACCAGCCGCTCGCGGCGATGGCGCGCGGCGATCTCGGCCAGGCCGAGCTCGTCGAACGTGCGGCGGCTGTTGATCAGCACCCAGCCGTCGGGCTTGAGGCCCTGGAACACGTTGACCTGGTGCAGCAGCGTCGGGTCCTGCACGATCAGCACATCGGGCTCGACGATCGGCTCGCGCGACCGGATCTCGTCGTCGTCGATGCGGCAGAACGCCACCACCGGCGCGCCGGTGCGCTCCGAGCCGAAGCTCGGGAACGCCTGCGCCCAGCGTCCCTGCTCGAAGGCGGCGATCGCCAGCATCTCGGCGGCGGTGACCACGCCCTGGCCGCCGCGACCGTGGATGCGCACCTGCAGCATCGCGCTCTCCCGTGCGCGCTCAGCGCAGAACCGTCGGCGGGAACGGCAACCAGTACGACGGCGAAGCCATCGTGCCGATCGGGTCACGGGTCTGCTGCCGGGTCATCGGGCCCTCCTTGCCGCTCAAGGCCGCATTCAGCGCGCAAGCGGCGCGGCGCGCAATGGCTTCGGGGGCACGGGTTGATCGCGCGCAAAGGCCGGGTCGCAGTGCTCAGCGCCTCAGCGCTTGAGCATCCACAGCCCCGCCAGTGCCAGCGCGACGACGATGCCCCAGTGCAACGGCTCGGGCTCGGGGCCGAGGCCGCGCCAGCAGCGCTCGAGCATGCCCAGGCCGGTGTCGCGCCAGTCGCGCGCGCGCCTCTCGGGCTTGCGCCGGTAGGGCCGCGCCGCCACTTCGGCCGCGCGCAACTCGTGCTCGACGCTCGCCAGCAGCGGCGCGATGTCGAGCAGCGACGGCGCGACCACCGCGTGCCCGCACGATCCGCAGGCCGTCTCGCGGCTGGGGTCGAGCGCGCGGCCGCAGCCATGGCAAGGCCACGCCAACGGCACGCCGGCCGGCTGCGGCGAATCGCTCCAGTGCCCGGCGCGCTGCCGCAGTGCCGTGGCCAGCCGCGGCAGGTCGATCACCACCAGCGGGCTGGCGCAATGGCTGCACTCGTCGCCGCGGCCTTCGCACGCGGCGCCGCAGTTCAGGCAGTGCAGCGTGCGCTGCTCATTCGCCAACGCCAGGCGTTCCGGCGCCAGCAGCGGCCGCGCCAGGCCGCGCTCGGCGAGCACGCCGCTGTGCCCGTGCAGGTGGCCGTGCCGGCCGGGGCATTCGAGCGCCGGGAAGCGGCCGAACCGGGTGGCGTTGTGCACCGGCTTGAGCGCGGCTTGGCACACCGGGCACGACAGGGTCGGCGGCCGCGGCGCCGGCGGCTCGCCGGCGCCGCCGCGCTGCAACTCGCGCAGCAGCCGGATCCAGCCGAGGCCGGCCAGGTTCACCGACTCCAGCTCGTCGAACCAGACCAGCCGGCACCCCGCGCAGTGGTCAACGACCACCGGCCGCGCGTCGTGGCCTTGCAGCGCGAGGTGCGCCATCGCCTGCACGCATTGCGGGCACTGGCGCTGCGGCGCGGTGGGTGCGTCGATCACGCGGCGATTGTCCCGGCACCCGGCGCGCTACCCGAGTGAATCCGCCACGCGAAGGCGCGGCCGCTGCGGCCGGGACCTCGCAGCGGCAACGCGCCGGACGAGCGTCGACAATGCCGCCATGGCCCACGAACGAGTCGATTGCGTCGTCGTCGGCGCCGGCGTGGTCGGGCTGGCGTGCGCGCGCGCGCTCGCGCAGGCCGGCCGCGACGTGATCGTGCTCGAGGCCGAGAGCGCGTTCGGCACCGTGACCAGCGCGCGCAACAGCGAGGTCATCCACGCCGGCATCTACTACCCGACCGGATCGCTGCGGGCGCAGCTGTGCGTGCGCGGCAAGGCACTGCTGTACGACTACTGCGCGACGCACCGGGTCGAGCACCGCCGCTGCGGCAAGCTGATCGTCGCGCACGACGACGACGACGTCGCGCAACTGCAAGTGATCGCGCAGCGTGCACACGCCAACGGCGTGCCCGACCTGCGGTGGCTCGATGCGCACGAAGCCGCTGCGCTGGAGCCGCAGCTGCGTTGCGCGCGCGCGCTGCTGTCGCCGTCGACCGGCATCGTCGACAGCCACGGCCTGATGCTGGCGCTGCTCGGCGACGCGCAGGCCGCCGGCGCGATGCTGGCGCTGCGCTCGCCGGCTCTGCGCGCGGCGGCCACGCCGCACGGCATCGAACTCGAGGTCGGCGGCGACGGCGCGACCACGCTGCTCGCCGGCGCAGTGGTCAACAGCGCCGGCCACGGCGCGCCGGTGCTGGCCGCGGCCACGGCCGGGCTGGCGCGCGAGCACGTGCCGCCTCGCTACTTCGCCAAAGGCTGCTACTTCACGCTCGGCGGCCGCTCGCCGTTCTCGCATCTGATCTACCCGGCACCGGGCCAGTCGAGCCACCTCGGCGTGCACCTGACGCTCGACCTCGGCGGGCAGGCGAAGTTCGGCCCCAGCTTCCGCTGGGTCGATGCGCTCGACCACTCGATCGACGAGCGAGAGGCCGAGCACTTCTACGCCGAGGTGCGGCGCTACTGGCCCGACCTGCCCGACGGCGCGCTGCAGCCGGGCTATGCCGGCGTGCGGCCGAAGATCCGCGGCCCGGGCGAGCCGGCGCAGGACTTCCGCATCGACGGCCCCGCCGACCACGGCGTGACCGGACTGGTCAACCTGTTCGGCATCGAGTCGCCGGGGCTGACGTCTGCGCTGGCGATCGCCGAGCGCGTGGCCGCGCTGCTGGCGCCGGCGCGCTGACGTCGAGGCCCCGCGTGGCCGACCGGCGCCCGCCGCCCGCTGCCGACCCGCCGCGCGGCCTGCGCCTGTTCATCGCGCTGTGGCCGACGCCGGCCGTGCGCGCGGCGCTCGCCGCGCGGCGCGACGCGATCGGCTGGCCGCGACACGCCGGCGTGGTGCGCGACGAGCGGCTGCACTTGACGCTGCACTTCATCGGCGACGTGCCGCGCGCGCTGTGGCCGCACCTGCTGCCGGCGCTGCCGCTGCAGAGCGAGCCGATCGCGCTCGAGTTCGGCGCTGCACAAGCCTGGCCGCACGGCCTGGTGGTGCTGCCTGCGCTCGCGGTGCCGGCGCCGCTGGCGGCGCTGCATGCCGCGCTGGCCGGCGCCCTGGCGGGGCTCGGCCTGCCGGTGGAGCGCCGCGCGTTGCGGCCGCACGTGACGCTGGCCCGACGTGCGGCAGGCGCGGTGCTGCCGGCGCCCGGCCCCCCGCTGCGCTGGCGCGCCAGCGGCTACACGCTCGTCAACTCCGACCCGCTCGACGGCTATCGCGTGCTGGCGCGCTGCAACGAGCGCGGCGTCACGCCGGCCGCAGCGCCGCGAACTGCCACAGCGCAAAGGCGGCCAGCACCAGCGCGGACGCCACGTTGACGCGGCGGCGCCAGCGCGCGTCGAAGCGCTCTCGCAGGTGGCCGACCACCGCGCTCAGCAGCAGCCACCACAGCGCCGAGCCGATCAGCACGCCGGCGATCATCACGCCGGGCGAGGCCACTGCGGAGCGGCCGGCCATCGCGCCGAACACGGCGATGAACGAGATGATCGTCGCCGGGTTGCTGAGCGTCAGCACGAAGGTGCCGGCGAAGCTGCGCAGCAGTTGGCTCCGACCGTCGTCGCTGCCGCCGCCGGCGCGCGCCGGCTGCTGCGCCACCGGCGCGCGCAAGATGCTCCACGCCAGCCACAGCAGGAAGGCGCCGCCGCCGAGCGCCAGCGGCAGCCGCGCCGCAGTGAGCGCGTTGATCAGTGCGCTGACGCCGTAGGCGCCGATGGCACCGTACACCGCGTCGGCGGCCGCCGCGCCGAGCCCGGTGGCCAGGCCGACGGCAGGCCCCGACTGCAGCGTGCGCTGGATCGTCAGCAGGCCGATCGGCCCCACCGGTGCGGCGATCGACAGGCCGATCAGCAGCGATTGCGCGAAGAGCGACAGCAGCGGCAGGGAATCGGCCACCGGCCGATTGTGCGGTGGCGCCGTCGCGGCCCTCGGCTCAGGGCGCCCCGGGCGAGCGCACCGGCAGGCGCCGTGCCGGATCGGGGCGGCGGCCGGTCAGCGCACGGCGCAGACCGTCGTCGAACACCTGCCCGGTCAGCGGCTTGAGCCAGTACTCGTAGGCGCCCAGGCTCATCGCCTTGATGATGTCCATCGACAGCGCGTTGCCGGTCAGAATGTTCAGCCGCAGGCCGCGCGACGTGATGTCGATGTTCAGCTCGCGCACCACCTCGAGCCCCGACATGTCGGGCAGGTTCATGTCGAGCAGCACGAAGTCGGGCCTTTCCTGCCGCACCAGCCGGACGCCCTCGCGCCCGGTGGCCGCGTGCAGCATCCGCACCTCGGGATGGCGCGCCACCATCGCCTGCACCAGCAGCACGTTGGTCTCGTCGTCCTCGATGTAGACCACCGTGCCGTGCAGCGGCGGCTCGGCTTCGGGGTCTGCGGAAGCGCTGTCGCGGCTCAGCGGGGCCATGTGCGAACTCCTCGAGCGTCCCCCTACCGAAAGGAGCCCAGGATACGTCGGCCGCGCCGCGGCGCAAACCCCCAAGCAGCGATCGCGGCTAGGGCCGCCGCGCGGCGGCGCTGCGCCGCACCAGCCCGTCGATCGCCAGCGCGTAGCCGTCGATGCCGAAGCCGACCACGATGCCGGCGGCCACCGCCGACAGGTACGAGTGGTGGCGGAACGGCTCGCGGGCGTGCACGTTGGAGATGTGCACCTCGATCACCGGCACGCCGGTGCCCTTGATCGCGTCGTGCAGCGCCACCGAGGTGTGCGTGTAGGCGCCGGCGTTGAGCACCACGCCGAGCAGCTCGCCGGCGCGGTGTGCGGCGCCGGCGGCATGGATCCAGTCGATCAGCTCGCCCTCGTGGTTGGACTGCCGGCATTCGACCGCCACGCCGAGCCGCGCGCCGGCGTCGCGGGCGAGCGCCTCGACCTCGGGCAGCGTGGCCGAGCCGTACAGCGCCGGCTCGCGGGTGCCCAGCAGGTTGAGGTTGGGACCGTTGACGACGAGGATCTTCTTCACCGGGAGGGCTCCGCGGCGCGCGCCTTGCGCAGGCGCATCGCGCCCGGCAATGGTACCGAGCGGCGCAGCACCTCCTCGCCGAGCCACAGCGCCGAGGCCCGCGCGCGCGCCGCCACCGCCGCCAGCGGGATCTGCTGGTAGTCGTCGTTGAAGACCTCGAAGCTGTAGTCGCCGCGGTAGCCCAGCGCGTCGAGCCGCAGCACCAGCTCGGCCACCTGCGCGCTGTGCACGCCCTCGCCGGGGAAGACGCGGAAGTGCCGCGCGGTGGCCATGCGCTCCTCGAACGAGCGCACCTCGTGCCACATGAAGTCGGCCAGCTGCACCAGGAAGATCCTGTCGGGGTCGAGGTCGTCGATCTCCTGCAGCGGCGTCCTGGCCGCGAGGATGTGGAACGAGTCGATGCCCAGGCCGAGGTTCGGCGCGTCGGCGCGGCTGACGACCTCCCACGCGGTGGTGAACTCGTTGATCGTGCGGCCCCAGCTGAGGCCCTCGTAGGCGATGCGGATGCCCAGCGGCACCGCCAGCATCGCCAGCTTGCGCAGGTCGCGCGCCAGCGCGTCGAGGTCCTGCGTGGCGTGCGTGCTGGTCGACGAGCACGCCAGCAGCAGCGGCGCGCCGACCGCGCGCGCCATCTCGAGCATCGACTTGGCGATGTCGACCTTGTAGTCGTGCAGATGGCCGGCCAGCCCTTCGAAGTCGCGCAGCACCTGGAAGCCGGTGACGCGCAGGCCGCTGGCCTGCACCGCGCGCACCGCGTCGGCCACCCCGGCAGGATGGCCGGTGAGGTCGCTCGCCTTCAGCATCACCTGCGTGAAGCCGGCGTCGCGCATCGCGGCCAGCTTGTGCGGCAGGCTGCCGGCCAGCGTGATGGTGTCCATGCCGAAGTCGTCGATGAAGCCGCTGTGCGTCATGGCGTGCCCCGGCCGTCGTGTACCAGCTCGAACGTGGCGCCGCCCAGTTGCGTGCGCGTCAGCGCGCCGCGTGCGTCGCTGTGCAGGCTAGCCGCCTCGACGAACTCGACGCCGCGCGCGCGCAGCGCGCGCACCGCGGCGGGCACGTCGGGCGCGCCGAGGCCGACGCGGGCCAGCCGCTCGTCGGCATCGACGTCGAGGTTGCCGGGGTCGGGTTCGATCAGCTGCCAGTAGAAGCTCTGGCACGGGCTGCGCAGGATGCGCCCCTTGGGCAGGATGCCGAAGCGCTGCTCGTCGGGCAGCACGTCGAACGCGAACAGCTCGCGGTAGAACTCGGTCCAGTCCTCCATGCGACCGTCGCCGATGTACTGCACGAGTCCGAACCAGTGCAGCCCGGCCAGCGCAGGGGGCGCGTGCTCGACGGTGGGGATCGGCACGAAGTCGACGTCGTAGATCGAGAATTCCCGGTAGCGGTCGACGAAGTAGATGCGGCTCATGCCGACGCCGTGGATGGCCGGGATGTTGAGCTCCATCACCGCCACCTGCGCCGGCACGCCCCAGGCGCCGCGCTCCAGCGCGTGCCGGTAGGCGGCCGCGGCGTCGCGCACGCGCAGCGCGACGGCGGCGATCACCGGGGCCTCGCCCGGCGCCGCGCCGCGCGCGCCGGGCGCGCTGGCCGCCGCGTCGGCCGCCGTCGCCGCGCCGACGTGTGCGTTGATGACCACGTTCATCGGGCCCTGGCGATACAGCAGCACCTCGCGCGAGCGGTGCCGCGCCACCGGCCTGAAGCCCATCATCTCGAGCACCTGGCCGAGCGCCTGCGGGCGGCTGGTGGCGTATTCGACGAATTCGATGCCGTCGATGCCCAGCGGGTTGCGCACCTCGCCGATCGACTCGCGATCGTGGGCCGGATCGTTCACGGCAATTTCCTTTCAGGCGATCAGCTGCAGGAAGTGGCGCCGCATGCGCTCGGCGTCGGGCTCGCGGCCGGTGAACAGCCGAAACGCGCCCACCGCCTGCCCGACCGCCATCGTGCCGCCGTCGCTGACGGCGCAGCCGGCGGCGCGCGCCGCGCGCAGCAGCGCGGTCTCGAGCGGGAAGTACACGATCTCCGACACCCACAGATCGGGCCGCAGCAGCGACGCCGGCAGCGGCATGCCGGGCAGCTTGTCCATGCCGGTGGGCGTCGCATGGATCAGGCCGCTGGCACCGGCCAGGGCGCGCGAGGCATCGGCCTCGGCGGCGACGCGCTGCGCGCCGTAGCGCGCGGCCAGCGACTGCGCCGCCGCCAGCGCGCGCTCGGGCTCGCGATCGACCAGCACCAGCACACCGGCTCCCATGCGCAGCACCGCGTGCGCGATCGCCGAGCCGGCGCCGCCGGCGCCGAGCAGCACCACGCGCGACAGGTCGGCCTGCGGCAGCGCGCGGCGGAAGCCCCAGGCCCAGCCCGAGCCATCGGTGTTGTGGCCGACCGTGCGGCGGTCGTCGAACACCACCGTGTTGACGGCGCCCATCGCGGCCGCCTCGTCGGACAGGTCGTCGAGCAGCGGGATCACCGCCTGCTTGCACGGATAGGTCACGTTCAGGCCGGCGAAGCCCATGGTGCGCGCGGCGTCGATCAGCGCCGGCAGCGCGCGCTCGCCCTGCGCCGCGCGATCGAGGTCGATCAGCTGGTAGTGCAGCCGCAGCCCCTGCGCGCGCGCCTCCTCCTCGTGCATCGCCGGCGACAGCGAGCGCTGGATGCCGGCGCCGATCAGGCCCACCAGCAGCTTGCCGCGCGCGTGCGCGGCGACCGGTGGTGCCGATTCGACGGTCGCGCTGTCGCTCATGAAACCCCCTGGCTCGCGGCGCTCGCGTCCCCCCGCGGGGGAGCGAGCCGCCCTGGGGCGGCCCGGCGGCGGCTCATCGCGCACTCACCCTCACTTGCGCAGCTTGGCCAGCTCGGCCTGCAGGTCGGCCACGGTGGCGGCGATCGCCGCGCCGTGCTTCTCGATCACCGGCTTGAGCTTGTCGCGCAGCTTGGCCTGCTCGGCCGCCGACAGCTCGGTGACCTGCATGCCGGCCTTCTTCAGCGCGTCGAGGTCGCCGGCGGCCTTGTCGCGATTGACCTGGCGCTGGTAGGCGGCCGCCTCGACGGCGGCATCCTGCACCGCCTTCTTCTCGTCGGCGCTCAGTGCGTCCCACACCTTCTTGCTGAAGATCAGCGACTGCGGGTTGTACTGGTGGTTGGTGATCGCCAGGTTTTTCTGCACCTCGTAGAACTTGTTGGCCAGGATCACCGACAACGGGTTCTCCTGGCCGTCGACCGCCTTCTGCTCGAGCGCCGCGTACAGCTCGGGGAACGCCAGCGGCGTCGGGTTGGCGCCGAGCGCCTTGACCCAGTCGACGTTGATCGCGTTGGGGATCACGCGCAGCTTCAGCCCGGCGATGTCATCGACCGTGTTGATCGGCCGCTTGCTGTTGGTGATGTTGCGAAAGCCCAGCTCGAAGTAGGCCAGCCCGACCAGCCCCTTGTCGGCCAGCTTGGCGTGCAGCTTCTGGCCGAACGGGCCGTCGACCACCGCGTCGGCCTCCTTGGCGTTGGCGAACATGAACGGAAAGTCGTAGACCTCGAAGTCCTTCACCTGCGACGCCAGGATGCCGGAGTTCAGCAGCACGAATTCGAGCGTGCCGCCCTGCGCCGCCGACACGTTGGGCGCATCGCCGCCGAGCGTGCCGCCCGGAAAGACGTTGACCTTGACCTTGCCGCCGGTCTTGGCCGCCACCAGCTCGGCGAACTTGCTGGCGCCCGCTTCCAGCGGGTGCCCCTTGGGGTTCTGCAGCGCGAGCTTGAAGGTCTTGTCCTGCGCCTGCGCGGCAGGGCCGAGCAGCGCCAGCGCGGCTGCCGCGGCGAGGGAACACAGCATCGTCGAACGTTTCATCGTCGTCTCCTGGGCAATGAAGGTTGTTGTCGGTGCAGCGCGCTCAGCCGCTGAACCACTTGGCCGGCACGGTGACCAGCTGCGGGAAGAACACCATCAGGAACATCACTGCGAACTGCGCGCACATGAACGGCACGACGCCGCGCGTGACCTCGTCCATCTTCATGCGGCCGACGCCAGCCACCACGTTGAGCACGGTGCCCACCGGCGGCGTCACGAGGCCGATCGCGTTGTTCATGATGAACAGCACGCCGAAGTACACCGGGTCGATGCCCGCGGCCTTGACCACCGGCATCAGCACCGGCGTCATGATGAGGATGGTCGGCGTCATGTCCATCGCGGTGCCCACCGCCATCACCAGCACCATGATGGCGATCAGCAGCAGCGTCTGGTTGCCCATGAACGGCTCGAGCAGCGAGAT
>Ga0335084_10008901_pt1 | contig 10018 bp, 7 predicted proteins | sample Lox_Sample_44_FD_206721 | JGI IMG/M metagenome (GOLD analysis project Ga0335084, IMG submission 206721) | Soil microbial communities from Loxahatchee National Wildlife Refuge, Florida, United States - Lox_Sample_4.4 | ecosystem: Environmental > Terrestrial > Soil > Wetlands | place: USA: Florida... | reverse complement strand
GCGGCGCCGCCGCCGCGGGGACGCCCACGAGCGTCTGCCCGGGCGGCGGGGACGGGTGCGCGGTGAACACGTGCTCGCAGCGCGTGCACTGGACCTGCGAGCCTTCGGCGGAGAGCAACCCCTCGTCGAGCTCGTACAGGGTCGAGCAGCGTTCGCAGCGGATCAGCACGTTTCCCTCCGGCTCCGGCGACGCGAGCCTACCGCGCATCGGCGCGGGGCGCCACGGCGCCCGGCGCCACCGCCAGCGTCGATCGGGCCTGCTCCAGCCGCTTCGGTCCGATGCCCCGCACCCGCCGCAGGTCGTCGAGGTCTGCGAACGGGCCGTGGGCCTCGCGCTCCGCGGCGATGGCCCGCCCGAGCGCCGGCCCGAGCCCGGGCAGGAACGCCAGGGCCCGCGCCGAGGCGCGATTCGGGTCGAGCGGCAACCGGAGGACCAGACGCTCCTCGTCGGTGAAGCCGCGGGTGCCGCCGGGGTCCGTCGCACAGCCGATCCAGCCGCGGGGCGGACTCCCCCGCCCCGCCGGAGCGCAGACCGGAAGCGGAGATCCCGTCGGCGCGAGCCGGCGCGCCGCCGCAGGGACGAGCACGGCAGCGAGCGCGAGGGCGAGGGCGAGACGCCGGGCCACGCCGGGGCGGAAAGCAACCCGCGTTCCTGCTAGATCTCGCGCCCGGTGGTGAGCGCAGGGCCAGGCGGATTGGGCCTGTCCCGGAGCGACGGGGAACGCCCGCCGGAGCGATCGGAGGCAGCCCCATGGAACGCGTCCTGCTCGACGGCGACACCCTCACCCTGGAGGAGGTCGAGGCCGTCGCCCTCGGCCGGGCCCGCGCCGAGATCGCCCCCGGGGCGCGCGAGCGGGTCCGGCGGGCGCGGGCGCTCGTCGAGGCGAGGCTCGGCGACGGCGAGGCGCACTACGGCATCAACACCGGGTTCGGGACGCTGGCGGAGATCCGCATCGACCCCGGCGACCTGCGGCGGCTCCAGCGCAACCTGGTCCTCTCCCACGCCGCGGGCGTGGGCGCGCCGCTGCCGCCCGTGGAGGCCCGCGCCCTCATGCTGCTGCGCGCCAACGTGCTCGCCAAGGGCGTCTCGGGGATCCGCGAGGCGACGCTCGACCTGCTGGTCGGCATGCTCGAGCGCGGAGTCCTGCCGGTGGTGCCGGAGCGCGGCTCGGTTGGCGCATCGGGCGACCTCGCGCCGCTCGCGCACCTCGCGCTCGCCCTCATCGGAGAGGGCGAGGCGCTGCTCGCGCCTGCGGGCGAGGCGCCGCTCCGCCTGCCCGCGCGCGAGGCGCTGCGGCGCGTGGGCCTCGCGCCGGTGGAGCTGGAGCCGAAGGAGGGGCTCGCGCTCGTCAACGGGACGCAGGCGATGTCGGCGGTGGGCACCCTGGCGCTGCTCCGCGCCGAGCGGCTGGCGGCGCTCGCCGACCTCGCGGGGGCGATGACGCTCGAGGGGCTCCTCGGCTCCCACCGGCCGTTCATCCCGGAGATCCAGGCGGCGCGCGGCCAGGCCGGGCAGGTCGCGTCGGCGGCGCGCCTGCGCGAGCTCCTCGCCGGCTCGGAGATCAACGCCTCGCACCAGGGGCCGGACTGCCACAAGGTCCAGGACCCCTACTCGCTCCGCTGCATGCCGCAGGTCCACGGCGCGGCGCGGGACGGCGTCGCCTTCTGCCGCGGCGTCCTCGCCCGCGAGGTGAACGCCGCCACCGACAACCCCCTCGTCTTCCCCGACCTGGGCGAGATCGTCTCGGGCGGCAACTTCCACGGGCAGCCGGTGGCGCTGGCGCTCGACGTGCTCGCCATCGCGGTGGCCCACCTGGGCGCCATCTCCGAGCGGCGGGTGGAGCAGCTGGTGAACCCGTCGCTCTCGGGCCTGCCGCCGTTCCTGGCCCGGCACCCCGGGCTGGAGTCGGGCTACATGATCGCCCAGGTGACGAGCGCCGCCCTCGTCTCGGAGAACAAGGTCCTCTGCCACCCCGCCAGCGTGGACTCGATCCCCTCGTCCGCCGGGCGCGAGGACCACGTCTCGATGGGGATGACCGCCGCGCTCAAGGCGCGGCAGGTGATCGAGAACGTCCGCACCTGCCTCGCCGTCGAGCTGCTGGTGGCGTCGCAGGCGATCGACCTGCGCGCTCCGCTCCGGCCGGCCCGCAAGGTGGCGGAGGCCCACGCCCGCCTGCGCGCCGAGGTGCCGACGCTCGACGGCGACCGCGCGCTGCACCGCGACGTCGAGGCCGTCTGCCGGCTCATCGACGGCGGCGCGCTGCAGCTCTAGCCGGGGGGCGGCCTCACCGGATCTGCGGCGGGTTGAGGCAGAGGGCCTGGTTGAGCGCGACGACCGCCTTCTTGTAGTCGTCCCGGTTGATGACGAACTGCATGCTGGTCTGCCGGAGCGACTGCGAGAACGCATTCACGTTGATGCGGCTCGACGCCAGGGCCTCGGCGGCGCGGGCCAGCACGCCGGGGAAGGCGATGTTGGTCCCGATGACGCAGACGATGGCCGAGGGGACCGCGGTCACGATCTCGTACTGATTCTCCAGCTCCTCGACGAACGCGGAGGTGACCGACTTCTCCCAGACGACGTGGGTGATCGAGTTCGCGTTGGTCGCCTTGAGGATGTAGGAGATCCCGTGCTTGCGGAAGATCTCCATGACGCCGAGGTCGAACCCGACCGCGCCGACCATGGAGGGATCGTGGATCTCCACGGCCGTGACCTTGGCCGAGCCGGCGATCACCTCGATGCGCGCCTGCTTGCCCACGTACTGCTTGGTGATGAGCGTGCCGGCGTGGTCGGGCTCGAAGGTGTTCTTGAGCCGGATGGACACGCCCGCCAGCTCCATGGGCTTGGCGGCCTTCGGGTGGATGGCCTCCATCCCGACGTCGGCGAGCTGGTCGGCGACGTCGTAGTTGGTCATGCCCACCACCACCGTGTTCTGCGCGCCGACGATCTCCGGGTCCGCCGAGGAGAGGTGGAACTCCTTGTGGATGATGGCCTCGTCCGGCTTCAGTTCCACGGCGATCTTGGAGAAGGTGACCTCGGAGTACCCGCGGTCGAACTCCCGCATGATCCCCTCGACGCCCTTGGTGTAGCCGGTGGCCACCACCACCTGGCTGGCGAGGTCGATCCCCTTGAACGAGGCGTGGATGCGCTGGTCGATGGTGAAGGGCTCGTCGTCGTCGAAGCCGGTGAGGTCGAGGAGCAGCGCCCGGGCGCCCCTCGCCTTCAGGATCTCGACGCTGTTGAAGGCGCTGTGCGCCTCGCCGATGGCGGCGAGCATCTCCCGCGCGGCGAGCAGCACGCTGTCGCGCCGCAGGTAGCCGCTCGCGAGCACGTGGCGCATCGAGTCGAGGTACGCCTTGAGGGCGTGCATCCGCTGCTCGAGGAAACCGTCGGCGACCTTCAGGTCGAGGCCGAGCGGCGCGAGCTCCTTGTTGATCCCCTTCAGCTTCGCGAGCAGGCCCGCGAGCGCCGCGCCGTGGTCGTCGCCGGACGCGAACTTCGCGTAGACGCCGGGCACGCCGGTCTTCTTGTGCTCGAGCAGGTCGTTGGTGACGCCCGCGTACGCGGAGACCACGTAGACGCGGCCGTGGACCTGCTTCGGATCGCGCAGCATGATGTTGCGCAGCACGTCGTCGAAGCGGGACATCGACGTCCCGCCGATCTTCTCGACTGTGATCATGTCCGGATCCCGGAGGGGTGAGTGGCCAAGGACCGGGAAAGATGCACGAATCCGGGCCTCCGGGCAAGGGGGCGCGCCCTGCTGGTGGGCTCACCGGGCGGCGTCGCCCAGGAGCCGCTCGACCACCACCACGTCGCGCCAGGCGCCGTCGAGCCTGGCGTGGCGCCGGTGCCGGCCCACCTCCCGGAACCCGAGCGCCCGCAGCAGCGCGAGGCTCGCCTCGTTCTCGGGGAAGACCTTCCCGACCGCCTTCCAGTACCCGCCGGCCTCGAGCGCGCGGAGCATCGCCGCCCCCGCGGCCCGGCCGGCGCCCTGCCCGCGCGCTGCGCGGTCCACGTAGATCGACAGCTCGGCGACGCCCGCGTAGCACGGGCGCGGGCTGTACGGCGCTGCCGCCGCGAACGCGATCACCTCGGCGCCGCGCTCGACCACGATCACCGGACCGGGCCGCTCCAGCCAGCCGGCCAGGTCGGCGGCGGTGCGGGGCGCCGTCTCGAACGTGGCGCTCCGGTCCGCGATGCCCTGGTTGTAGATGCGGGCGAGCGCCGCCAGATCGGCGGGCGCGGCCGCCCGGGTGGCGAGGGCGTCGGCCAAGGCCCTCCTCAGGCCGTCGCGAGCCGGAGCGCCCGCCGCAGCCCGGCGAACCTGAGCCGCCGGAGGGCCTCCTCCGGCGCGAACCAGGCGTGCTCCGCGTGCTCGTCCGAGAGCTGCGGGGTGAACCCCGGCGGCAGCCGCGCGGCGAAGGCGTGCTCCTCCACCACCACCACGCTGCCGGGGCGGACGCGGTTGACGTCCGGGTCCAGCGGGAAGGCGTGCCGATAGCCGAGGGGCGCCACCGGGACGTCCGCGCCGGTCTCCTCCGCCAGCTCCCGGCGCGCCGCCGCCTCGGGCTCCTCTCCCGGCTCGATGCGGCCCGTCACCTGCTGCCAGAACCCGCCGCGCGAGGCGCTGCGCCGGAGGAGCAGCACGCGCCCGTCGGCGCCGAGCGGCACGACCGACACGGTGCGGAGGTCGGGGCCGGCGTCGACACGGACGCGCTCCAGCGCCTTCGCCAGGTGGGCGGCGAGCCGTTCCTCAACCTCGGCCGTCGGCGGCGCCGGGCGCCCCGCGGCCTCCAGCTCCTGCGCGAGGCTCGTCACCCCCAGCCGCGGATCCGCGATCCCGCAGGGAACGATGACCTGGAAGTGGTTCATGTCCGGCCGGACGTTGAGCGCCAGCCCGTGGCTCGTGACCCAGCGGGAGAGGTGGACGCCGACCGCGCCGATCTTCCGGCGGCCCACCCAGGCGCCGCGGTGCTCCGCGTGGCGGCCGGCGACGACGCCGAAGTCCGCGCAGGTGCGGATCATCGCCTCCTCGAGCGACGCGACGAACCGCTTCACGTCGGGCCGGTCCGACAGGTCGAGCACCGGATAGCCGACGATCTGGCCCGGCCCGTGGTAGGTGACGTCGCCGCCGCGATCGGTCTCGTGGACCTCGAACCCCTGCTGCTCGAGCCACGCCGGGGAGGCGAGGATGTTCTTGCCGTCGGCGCCGCGGCCGAGCGTCACCACCGGCGGGTGCTCCAGGAGGAAGAGGAAGTCGCTCGCCGGCGGGCCCCCGGCGCGCACGGCGTCGCCGGCCAGCCTCATGAGCGAGAGGCCGTCCTCGTACTCGACGCGGCCGAGCCTGTAGACGCGGAGCGTGCGCACCTGATCAACCTACGTCCTCGGGATGGGCCGCTCCATGTCGCAGCGCAAGCGCCCCCGCTAGGCGCGGGCCGGCGCGCCCGCCTCGGTCTTCCGCGGCCGCTCCGGCCGGTTGAGGGCGTGGATGGCCTCGCCCAGCGCCGCCTTGCACGCCTCCATGAACGCCTCGGGCAAGGTCGGGTGCGCGTGGATGGTGAGCGCCACGTCCTCGAGGTAGGCGCCCATCTCCAGCGCCAGCGCCGCCTCGGCGATGAGGTCGGCCGCCTCGGGTCCCACCATGGTGACGCCGAGGAGCAGCTTCGACGCGCGGTCGCCGACCACCTTCACGAACCCCTCGGTGTGGTCGATGGCGATGGCGCGGCCCAGGGCGCCGAAGGCGAACTTCCCGACGATGGGGTCGTGGCCCTGCTTGCGGGCCTCGTCCTCCGACAGGCCGACCGCCGCCACCTCCGGGTCGGTGAAGATGGCCGTGGGCAGCGCCACCCAGTCGCGGGCGGACTTCATCCCGGCGATCGCCTCGGCGGCGATCTCGCCCTCCTTGGACGCCTTGTGCGCCAGGAGCGGCGGCCCCACCAGGTCGCCGATGGCGAAGATCGACGGCACGCTGGTCCGGTACTGCTCGTTCACCTCCACGAAGCCCTTCGGGCCGATGCGGACGCCGACCTTCTCCAGCCCGAGCCCTTCGGAGTTGGGCCGGAACCCGACGGCCACGAGGACCCTGTCGCAGGGGATGGCCTCCTCCTTCCCCTCCACCACCGCGCGGACCACCAGACCCCTGCCGTCGGCGCGCTCGACGCCCTTCGCCTGGGCGCCGACGCGCACGGTCGCGCCGCGCTGCCGCAGCCCCTTCTGCACGAGCCGGACGGCCTCCGGGTCGATTCCGGTCAGGATCTGCGGCAGCGCCTCGAGGAAGGTGACCTTCGAGCCCAGCTTGGCGTAGACAGTGCCCAGCTCCATGCCGATGATGCCGCCCCCGATGCATACCAGCCGCTCGGGGATCTCCGGGACGTCCACCGCCTCGCGGGCGCTCCAGACGTCCTCGCCGTCGAACGCGAACCCGGGGATCTCGATGGGCCGCGCGCCGGTCGCCACGATGAAGGCGTCCGCCTCGAGCCGCGTCTTCTCGCCGCCGCCGTCCACCTCGACCGCGTTCGCCGCGACGAAGGTGGCCGTCCCCTTCACCACCTCGACGCCGTTCCCCTTCTCCAGCAGGCCCACGCCCGAGACGAGCTTCTTCACCACCGCGTTCTTGAACTCCCGCAGCTTCGCGACGTCCACCTTCGGGTCGGCGGTGATGCCGCGCTCGGCGGCGCCGCGCACGTCCTCCACCAGGTTCGCCGCGGCGATGAGCGCCTTGGACGGGATGCACCCCCAGTTCAGGCAGACGCCACCCAGCGCCTCGCGATCCACGAGCGCGGTCTTCTTCCCGAGCTGCGCCAGCCGGATGGCGGCGACGTAGCCGCCGGGGCCGGCGCCGATCACGACGGCGTCGAAGGTCTTGGTGGCCATGGTGGGCCCTCCGGGGGGCGGATATAACGGCGCGCGCCCCCGGGTTCAGGAGGCGCCCGCGCACTCTAGTGCGAGCCCGGCCGTGGGTGAAGCGGTCGCGTGCCCGGCCCCTCGGGGGTCGGGCGCGTCGATCCTGCTGGGGGGCGCCTCGTCCCCCAGGCCCCTGGTCGCTCCGGGCCAGGCACTTCCGCCTGACCCTGCCCTCAACCCGCAGTCACTTGAGCGGTGGGATCGGGATCGCGCCCGGGAACACGTAGGCCTGGAGGAGCGCGATGATCCCGATGACGGCAGCCCCGGCGAGCGAGTGCCACCAGACCGTGCGGAAGATCGGGCCGAGCGCGTGCGTGCGCTCCTCCGGCTTGTCGTAGCAGGCCGCGCAGGCGACCATGATCGACTGGGCGTCGATCATCTTGCCCATCACGCCGCCGGTGGAGTTGGTCGCCACGATGAGGATCTGGTTCAGGCCGAGCTGCTGCGCGGTGATCCGCTGGAGGCTGCCGAAGAGCGCGTTGGAGGCGGTGTCCGAGCCGGTGAGGAACACTCCCAGCCAGCCCAGGTACGCCGCGAAGAACGGGTACGCCCCGCCGGCGTTGGTGAACGCGAGGCCCAGCACCGCGTCCGTCCCAGCGTAGCGGGTGAGGTAACCGAGCCCGAGCACCTGGCCGATGACGAGGACCGGCGTCTTCATGCGCTTGAGCGTCCGGGAGATCGCGTCCATCCACTGCGCCGCGCTCATCCGGAGGACGACGCCGGAGAGGAGCGCGGCGACGAAGACGCCCGTGCCGGCGGCGGAGAGCCAGTTGATGTTGAAGACCGCCCCCTCGGGCTTCGCGCCCACCGCGGCGATGGGCGGCATGCGCTGCACCAGCTGGTGGAGCGCCGGCATCTTCCAGGTCGGCAGCGAGAGCGACCCGCTGAACGAGCCGAAGTTGAAGGTCAGGGTGGCGAAGAGGTTGTTGAGCGTCTTCTTGAACTCCGGCATTCCCCAGATCGCGCAGCAGGCGATGAGGATCGCCCAGGGCAACCAGGCGTAGACGGTCTGCCCGACCGAGTACGGGTACTTCCAGCCGGGGTCGCCGCGCGTCACGGCGCCCGCAGCCTTCCGCTGCACCGCCGCCGCGTCGGTGGCCGCGGTCCGCTCCGACTTGAGGAGGAAGCGGGTCTTCGGGTGCCAGACGAAGCGCAGGAAGAGCGCGGTGCACACCACCGAGAACACGCCGGAGACCACGTCGGTCATGAGGTGGAACTCGTTCGTCCCCGAGGCGAGGAACTGCATGAGCGCGAACGAGCCGCCGGAGACGAGCGCCGCCGGCCAGACCTCGAAGGCCTCCTTCCAGGTCCCGCCCTCCATCTTCACGAAGGTCACGACCAGCCAGAACGGCACCAGCAGCGACACCCAGGGGAGCTGGTGACCGGCCATCGCGGAGAGCGTCACCTGGTCGAGGCCGCTCACGGCGGCGAGCGTCACGATGGGCGTCCCGATGGCGCCCCAGGCGACGGGTGCGGTGTTGGCCAGGAGGTTCAGCACGGCCGACTGGAAGGGCGAGAAGCCCAGGCCCACCATCACCGCGCCGGCGATGGCGACGGGCGTCCCGAACCCGGACGTCCCCTCGATGATGGCGCCGAACGAGAAGGCGATGAGGAGCGTCTGGAGCCGCCGGTCGTGCGAGATGTGGATGATCGACTCCTTCACGATCTCGAACTGACCGGTGATGACGGTCATCGTGTAGAGGAACATCGCCGCCAGGACGATCCAGATGATCCCGAGGAAGCCCGAGAGCGAGCCGAACGCGAAGGCGGACACCGCGGACGGGACCGGCATGCCGAAGACCAGGCACGAGATCACGAACGCAGCGATGACGCCGTAGAACGCCGCGTACGGCGCCGCGATGCCGAGGTGGCGCACTCCGTTCTTGTCGCGGTGGGGATGGAGGGCGATGAAGTAGAGCAGGACGAGGATGGGGACGGCCGCGACCAGCGTGGACAGGAAGACGTTGCCGGTCGGGTTGTAGTTCTGCTGGTACATGGGCACCCCTGCCGATGGGTTGGGCGGCGCGAGTCGCGAACTCGCTCGCTGCGCTGCGCTTCCTCCGGGTAAACGCAGTCACTTGAATCCGCTGTGAAGCGACTTTCAAGATGACGCCCCGTATGGGCTAAGCCAGCAGTGGACCCGCGTCAGGCCGCCGCGCCAGGGCGCGGACCTGGCGGGCCGTGATCCAGCCCGGGATCCTCCCGTCCACCCGGTCCGAGCGCGTCGTCTCCGCCGGCCCTACGCCATGTTCATGAAGAGGAGCGCCGGGTCCTCGAGCGAGCGGATCACCTCGTAGCAGAAGGCGGCCGCGCGCTGCCCGTCCACCACGCGGTGATCGCTCGTCAGGGACACGTGCATCACGTCGCGCACCACCACCTGCCCGTCCCGAGCGACGGGGGTCGGCCGGATCCGGTGCAGGCCGAGGATCGCCACCTCCGGGTAGTTGATGACCGGCGTCGCGAACAGGCCTCCGAGCGCCCCCAGGCTGGTGATGGTGAAGGTGGACCGGCCCAGGTCCTCGGGCCGGACCTGGCCGGCCTTGGTCGCCTGCGCCAGCCGCGCGATCTCGCGCGCCACGTCGAGGAGCGAGCGCCGATCGGCGCCGCGGATCACCGGGACGACGAGGCCGGCGTCGGTGGCGGAGGCGACGCCGATGTCGTACCGCCGCCGCCGGACGATCTCCTGGCGCTCCTCGTCGAGCGAGGCGTTCAGGTCCGGGTGGTGGCGGAGCGCGGCGACGACCGCCTTCACCACGAACGGCAGGAACGTGAGCTTCACCCCCTCCGCGCTCGCGGCCGCCGCCATCCGCTCCTTGAGCTTCACCAGCTCGGTCACGTCGGCCTGCTCGACGAACGTGAAGTGCGCTGCGGTCCGCTTCGAGCGCGCCATGTTCTCCGCGATCCTGCGGCGGAGGCCGCGGAGGGGGATGCGCTCCTCGTCGGGCGAGGTGGCTTCCCCCTTCGCCGACTGCGTGGCCGGGCCGGCGGCGGCCGCCCGCGCGGGGGCCGGACCGGCGCCGCCTCCGTTCGCGCCGCCCCGGTGCGCGCTGACGTCCTCCTTGGTCACCCGGCCATCCGGCCCGGTGCCGCGGACGGCGTTGATGTCCACGCCCATCT
>Ga0335084_10008900_pt1 | contig 10019 bp, 7 predicted proteins | sample Lox_Sample_44_FD_206721 | JGI IMG/M metagenome (GOLD analysis project Ga0335084, IMG submission 206721) | Soil microbial communities from Loxahatchee National Wildlife Refuge, Florida, United States - Lox_Sample_4.4 | ecosystem: Environmental > Terrestrial > Soil > Wetlands | place: USA: Florida... | reverse complement strand
CTACGCACGCTTCCAGTACGTGGTGAAGGAAGTCTCGCCGCAGCTGCTGAACCTTCTGGTCGAAGTCGATCCGCGCGTGCACGTGGCGCTCGGCGCCTTTGACGGAAAGATGCTGGTCGGCGAGGCACGCTACGCGCGCCGCTTAGACCCCGAGGAGGCGGACTTCGCCATCGCGGTGGATGATGGCTGGCGGCGGCGCGGCTTGGCCACCCGGCTCATGATCGAGCTGGTGCGCCACGCACGGCAGAGCGGCGTGCTGCGCCTGAAGGGCGAAGTGCTCACCACGAACGAAGCGATGCTCGCCTTCGCCGCGCAACAGGGCTTCCGCGTGCATCCCGATTTCGAGGACGCGCGGCTGATGCGCGTCAAGCGTGAGATCCGGCCCGGCGGCCCGCCGCCGGTCCGCAGCGATCCGCGCAGCGCCGACACGGCGCGCTTCGCGATCGGCGCCGGGTTCGGCTGAGTCCCGCCTCGATTCTCAGCGCGCCGCTGCCTTCGACTTCCCGGCAGCGGATCCGCCAAGCTGCGGCTGCGGCGCGAGCTTGCCGGCCTCGTCCACCCAGCCCCCGCCCACCGCCTGGTAGACGTTCACGATCTGCGTGTAGCGCTCGGCCTGTGCGCGCACCGCGGTGAGCTCGGCGCTGAACAGCTCGTTCTCGGCGTAAAGCACCTCGAGGTAGCCCGCGTAGCCGTTGTCGAAGCGCAGCCGCGACAGGTGCGCGTAGGCGCGCAGCGCCGCGACGCGCTTGGCCTGCGCCTCGGCCTCCTCGCGCTTCTTTACCGATCCGACCAGCGCGTCGTTCGCCTCGCGCAATGCGCCGAGGATTGTCCGCTGATAGGCCGCGAGCGCCTCGCGCTGCGCAGCTTCGGCGGTGTCGACCTGGCCGCCGATGGCGCCGAAGGTGAAGATCGGCCCGGCGAGGCCCGCTGCGATGCTTGCCGCGCCCGCCGGCCCGGTGAGGAAGTCCGCCAGTGCGGTGCTCACCGAACCGAGCGTGCCGGTGAGGGACAGGGTGGGAAAGTAGAGCGACTTCGCGGCGCCGATGTTCGCCGTCGCCGCGGCGAGGCTTTGCTCGGCCTGCAGGATGTCGGGACGCCGCTCGAGCAGCGCCGCGGGCAGGTCGCCCGGGATCCCCGGCGCCACCAGCTCGTCGATCGTGCGGCCGCGCGGAACCGGGCCGGAATGGCGGCCAAGCAGGACGAGGAGCAGGTTCTCCTGCGCCGCCACTTGCAGCTCGAGCGCGGGAATCGCGGCAAGCGCCTGCTGGTATTGCGACTCGACCTGGCGCAGTTCGATCTCCGACACGACGCCGCCCTTGTAGCGCATCTCGAAGATGCGCTGGGTGTCGCCATAGTTCTTCGCCGTGGCGCGAGCGATTTCGAGCTGCCGGTCGAGCGCGCGCAAGGCAATGTAGTTCGCGGCGACGCTGGTGACGAGCGACAGGATGACGCCGCGGCGGCCCTGCTCGCTCGCGTAAACCTGTGCCTGCGCCGCCTCGCTCTGGCGCCTCACGCGCCCGAACAGGTCGATCTGCCAGCCCGCGCCAAGCGCCCCCTGGTATAGCGTGTAGTACGGGTCGGCGCCGGGCGCGAGCGGCGGCTGGCCGACCTGGCTGGCGCGGTTGCTGCTGGCGTCGAGGCTGTAGCCGACCTGCGGATAGAACTGCGAGCGGGTCACCGTCAGCTGGCCGATGAACTGGTCGATGCGCGCCGCGGCGATGAGCAGGTCCCGGTTTTCGCGCAACGCCGCGCCGATCAGCTGATCGAGCACGGGATCGCCGAACTGCTCCCACCACTGTGTGTTGGCCACCTCGGCCGCCTGCTGGTAGTCGATGCGCCACTTGTCGGGCGTGGCAACCTCCGGGCGCGCGTAATCGGGGCCGACGCTGCAGCCGGCCACGAGCGCTGCAGCCAGTGCCGCAGCGAGCGTGACGCAGGCGCCGCGTTTCACGTCAGTCGCCCTGCTGCCGCGCCTGCGGTGCCGCTTCGAGCGCCGCGCCGCCATGCGCGCCAGCCGCGGGCGGCTTCGTGGGCGCAAATTTCGCGCTCAGGCTCTCCAGCAGCCAGAAGAACAGCGGCGCGAAGAAGATCGCGACGACGGTGGAGGCGAGGATGCCGCCGATCACGCCGGTGCCGATCGCGCGCAGGCTGTTCGCCCCCGGACCGCTGGCGATGGCGAGCGGCACGCAGCCCAGGCCAAACGCGAGCGAGGTCATGACGATGGCGCGCAGCCGCGCTCCCGCCGCCTCGAGCGCGGCCTCGCGCACCCCCATGCCCCCGCGCACGTGCTCGATCGCGACTTCGCACACCAGGATCGCATTCTTGGCCGAGAGCCCCACCAGCGTCACCAGCCCGACCTGGAAGTAGACGTCGTTCTCCAGCCCGCGCACCCACGTGAGCGCGAGCGCGCCGAGGATGGCGAACGGCACCGTGAGCACCACCGCGACCGGCAGCGTCCACTTCTCGAATTGCGCCGCAAGCAGAAGAAAGACGACGACCAGGCCGGCGATGAACGCAATCGCCGAGGTGCCGCCGGACTGCTTTTCCTGCAGCGCCTGGCCCGCCCACGCGTAGGAGAAGTCGCCGGGCAGCGTCTCGCGCGCCACCGCCTCCATGGCGGCGATCGCCTGGCCCGAGCTGTAGCCCTCGGCCGGATCCCCGGTCACCTTCACCGCCGGAAAGCCGTTGAAGCGCTCCAGCAGCTTGGGCGCGGCGACGTAGCGCACCGTGATCAGCGCCGAGAGCGGCACCATCGCGCCGCTCTTGGCGCGCACGTAGACCTTGTTGAAGTCCTCCGGGTTGACGCGGTACTCGGCGTCGGCCTGCAGCACCACCCACCACACGCGGCTGAATTGCGTGAACTGCCCCGCGACCGCCGAGCCGAAGAAGCTCTGCATGGTCTGGAAGGCGTCCTGCACCGTCACCCCGAGCACCTCGGCCCTGTTGCGGTCCAGGTCCACGAAAAGCTGCTGCGTGGCACCGCGGAACGTGGTGCTGATGTCGGCGAGCTCCGTCCGCTGGCGCGCAGCGGCGACGAATTTTCCCACCGCCCGGTCGGTGGCGCGCGTGTCGCCCGCGCCGCGGTTTTGCATGTAGAACTCGAAGCCGCCGGTGGTGCCGAGTCCGGGTATCGCCGGGGGATTCACCGCCACGACGAAGGCTTCCTTGAGCTCGGCGAATTGGCGATTGAGCCTGGGCAGCACGCTGAAGCTGAGCAGCGCCGGATCCACCCGCTCCGCGAAGGGTTTGAGCGAGGGGAAGAAGATCGCTGCATTGTTGCGGAAGGTGCCGTCGATCATGCTGAAGCCGTTGACCACCGCCACGTCCTGCACGGCGGGCTCTTTGGACAGTATGGCCTCCACCTTCTCCACCAGCGCGCCGACATACTCCTGGCTTGCGGTGTCGGGCGCCTCGACGATGATGAAGAAATATCCCTGGTCTTCGTCCGGCACGAAGCTGCCGGGCAGGACGCGAAAGACGATCAGGATGCCGGCGATTACGGCGGCGAACGCTCCGAGCGCGAGCGGCCAGCCCTGGATGAGGCGCGCGACCCCGCCCACGTAGCTGCGCGTCAGCCACGCGAAGCCGTTCTCGAACCAGCGGAAGAACCCCTTCTTCTCGCCGTGGTGCGCCTTGATGATGATCGCCGCAAGCGCCGGCGAGAGCGTCAGCGCCATCACGCCGGAAATCACCACCGAGATCGCGATGGTGACCGCGAACTGCTGGTAGAGCGTGCCCGTGACCCCGCCCAGGAACGCCACCGGCAGGAACACGGCCACCAGCACCAGCACGATGGAGATCAGCGCGCCTGCGATCTCGCTCATCGCCCGCTTGGAGGCCTCGAGCGCGGACAGGCCGTGCTTGGCCATGTTGGTCTCTACGTTCTCCACCACCACGATCGCGTCGTCGACGACCAGGCCGATGGCGAGAATCAGGCCGAACATGGTGAGCATGTTGATGGAGAAGCCGAACAGGTGCATGCCGATGAAGGTGCCGATGATGGACACGGGCACCGCGAGGATCGGGATGATGGTCGCGCGCAGGCTCTGCAGGAACAGGTACACCACGGCGATCACCAGCACCACCGCCTCGAAGAAGGTGTGCACCACCTTGTCGATCGAATTGAGCGTGAACAGGCTCGTATCGAGCGTGACCTTGTAATCGAGGCCCGTCGGGAACTGGCGCTTGAGCTCTTCCATGCGCGCGCGCACCGCCTTCGCCGTCTCCACGGCGTTCGCCCCCGGCTGCTGGTAGATGCCGATCGTCGTGGCGATCTTGCCGTTCACGCGGCTGGCGACCGAATAGTCGCGCTTGGCGATCTCCGCGCGGCCGATGTCGCGCACGCGCACGATCGCGGTGCCCTCCTTCGCCGCGCGCACGATGATGTTCTCGAACTCTTCGGACTTGGTGAGCAGCCCTTGCGCCGTGACGACGAAGGTCTGCTGCACGCCCTGCGGCGTGGGCTGCGCGCCGATCTGGCCGATGCCGAAGGTCTGGTTCTGGCTCTGGATGGCGGCCGTCACCTCCTGCACCGAGATGCCGAGCTGCGCCATGCGATCGGGACGCAGCCAGATGCGCATCGCGATATCGGGCAGCCCGAACACCTGCGAGCGGTTCGCGCCGGGAACGCGCTTGAGCTCCTCCAGCACGTAGAGGTTCGCGTAGTTGTCGATGTAGGTGGCGTCGTAGCGGCTGTCGGGCGAGAAGATCGACAGGATCATCATCAGGCTGGAGGACTTCTTCTCGACGGTGACGCCCTGCTGCGAGACCACCTGCGGAATCAGCGGCAACCCCTGGCTGACGCGGTTCTGCACGTTGACCTGGTTGATGTCGGGGTCGCTGCCGGGCTTGAAAACGACGTTGATCGTGACGTTGCCGCTGGAGGAGCTGACCGAGTTGAAATACAGCAGGTTGTCGACGCCGTTGATCTGCGCCTCGAGCGGCGCGGCGACGGTGTTCGCGATCACCTCGGCGGTCGCCCCCGGGTAGCGCGCCTCGACCGTCACCTGCGGCGGTGCCAGCTCCGGGTACTGCTCGATGGGCGAGACCCACATCGCCACCGCGCCGCCGAGCACGATCAGGATCGAGATGACCGACGAGAGGATCGGCCGGTCGATGAAGAAATGGGTGAACACGGCGCGCCGCAGCTACTTCTGCGCCGCGCCGCTCTTGGCCGCCGCCCCGTCCGCTTTCGCCGCTCCGGACTTCTCCTCCGCGGCGCCCGGCTCGACGATCTTCACCGGCTGGCCGGGCACGACGCGCAGCACCCCCTCCACGACGACCCGGTCGCCGGCGCGCAGGCCGCTCAGGATCACGATCTCCTTCTCGCCGTAATAGTCGCCGACGACCACCGGGCGCACCTCCGCGGCCCCGTCCTGCTTGACCACGTACACCAGGTGGCCGTTCGAGCCCTGCTGCACCGCGAGTTGCGGCACGACGATCGCGCCGGGCCGCGTAGAGCCCTTCACATAAGCGGTAACGAACATGCCCGGGCGCAACTCCCGATTCGGGTTGGGCAGCACCGCACGTACCATGAAGGAACCGGTCTCCTGGCTGAACGACGGATCCGCGAAATTGATCCTGCCGGAGTGCGGGTAGCGCGAGCCGTCGGAGAGCACGATGTCTACCGTGTACTCGCCGTTCGACGGCGCGATGACGCGCTTCTGCTCGCGCTCAACGCGCCACTTGGCAGTCAGGTTCTGCGACACGCTGAAAGTGACCCACACCGGGTCCACTGCCGCGACGTACGTCAGGTTGGCGCTCTCGGCGGTGGCATTGATGTATGCGCCCTGCCGCTGCAGCGAGCGGCTCGCGAGACCTGTTACCGGAGAACGGATCGTCGCGTAGCCGAGGTTCAGCTGGGCCTCCCGCACCTTCGCCTGCGCCGAGAACACCGCGGCCTTGGCGTTGTCGAAGTCGCCCTGCGCGCGGTCCAGGTCCGCCTGCGAGAGGGCGTTCTGCGCCGCGAGCGGCTTGACGCGCCCGAGATTCGCCTGCGCCGTCTTGAAGCGGGCCTCCTGCGACTGCAGCTCGCCGCGCGCGGCCTCCAGCTGTGCCTGGAACGGCTTCGGGTCGAGCTGGAAGAGGAGTTGCCCTTCCTTCACCACCTCGCCTTCCCGGTAGGCGATGCGATCGAGAAAGCCCGACACGCGCGCCACGATGTTCACCTGGCGCGAGCTTTCCGTCTGCGCGACGAAGCTCGGCACGTAGGGAATGTCCCGTGGCTCCACGGTGACAACGGTCACCTGCGGCACCGGGCGCTGCGGCGGCGGCGCTTCTTTCGAGCAGGCGGCGGCGAGAACGGCGAGCGCAACAAGGGCGAGCGCCGGAGAACGGTGCGTGATTTCGGGCATGAGCGGGACTCCCGGTGATTTTGCGGCCACCTCGCCTGCGGCCTTTGACCCAAGTCAAGCGGCAAATCCCCACGGCGGCAATGGAATCGCTATGCGGGTCTGCGGCCAGTGTACGCGGCCTCCAGCAGCGCGCGCACCGCGGCTCTCTCGATCGGCGCGGGATTGGGGTAAGGCGATTGGGTTGCGAGCTCGGCCGCGCGGTCAAGGTCGGCCGATTTCATGCCGAGGTCGGCAAGCCGCATCTTCAGGCCGAGCTTCAATTCCAGGTCATAGAGCGCCGTCGGCGCATCCGTCGCACCGAGCGCCCGCCCGATGCGCACCATCGGCTCGGGCGCCGCGTCGCGGTTGTAGCGCAACGCGTGCGGCAGCACGATGGCATGCGTTTCCGCGTGCGGCAGGTTCCAGGTGCCGCCGAGCGTGTGGCAGAGCTTGTGGTGCAGCGCCATGCCGGCCGAACCGAGCGAGATCCCGGCGAGCCAGGCGCCGTACAGCGCGTCGCTTCTCGCTTCCAGGTTGCGCGGCTCGCGCACCACCACGGGCAGTGCGGCGGCGAGCGCGCGGATGCCCTCCTCCGCCATCATGCTGACAATCGGGTTCGCGTCCTGCGCATACAGCGCCTCCGCGCAATGCGCGATGGCGTTCATGCCGCTCGCCGCGGAAAGCTTAGCCGGCAGGCTGACGGTCAACGCAGGATCGTAGATCACCGTGCGCGGCAGCACGCGCGCGTCGCGTCCCGTCTTCTTCACGCCGCCCTCGGTCAAGCCGTAGATCGGCGTCATCTCGGAGCCCGCGTAGGTCGTCGGCACGGCGAGGATCGGAAGATTGGAGGTGAGCGCGATCGCCTTTCCGAGTCCCGTCGTGGAGCCGCCGCCCACGGTGATGCCGACATCGGCCTGCAGTTCGCGCGCGACGCGGCGCGCGTCCTCGGCGATCTCAAGGGGCACATGCATCGCCGCCTTGTCGTACACGCCCGCAGCGCGATTGCCCAGGCTCGCCGCTACCTGGCGCACGGCGTCCGCCTGCTCGGGCGTCGAAAGCAGCAAGGCGCGCCCGGCGCCCAGGCGGTCGAGCTCCGCAGGCAACTGCGCGAGCGAGCCCACGCCGAATATCACGCGTGCGGGCAGGCCAACGTACGTGAAGCTCCTCATGGCACCCGCAGTCTAGCCAGCCTCCTGCGAAAATCGAGGGCCAGAACCAAGAGGCCAAGCGCCGCCGCAAGGAACACCGGCCGCGCGCCCGCTGCGTCCACCGCGTGGGAAGCAAGCCACACGCCCGCGGATTGTCCGGTGAACAGGCTGCACGCGAAGAGCGCCAGCGCGCCGCCGCGCACCTCGGGCGCCATCTGCGTCGCATGCACCTGGAGCGTGTTGTGCAGCATGTAAACGCCGAGCCCCAGCGCAACTACGCAGGGCACCGCCCACACCGCCGCCGGCGCGAGTGCGAGGACGAAGAAGCCGAGCGCGATGAAGGCGCCGCCGCCCAGCACCAGGCCCCGCTCGCCCAGCCGCGGCACCACCTGTCCCGCCACCGAAGCGTAGAGCAGCCCCCCGGCGGCAAAGGCGGCGAGCACCGAGCCGCTGGCGCCGAGGCTCAGGCCGAAGCGCTGGTGGAGGTCGAGGGCGATGAAGGCCGTGGCGCCGTAGAGCAGCGCGCCTTCCAAGAACACCGTGGTGAGGATCACGCGGACCCACGGATTGCGCGTCAGCGTTGCCATGCGACGAAACGCGTCGCGCAGCCCACCGGAGGCCACGCGCGCGTCGCGCGTATGCGGATTGCGGCGCAGTTCAAGGAAGAGAAGCAGCGCGGTGACCGCATAGAGCGCGGCAAGCAGATAGAACATCGCACGCCACCCTACGTGATCGCCCAGGAAACCCGAAGCGGAGCTGGCGAAAGCCACGCCGAACATGTGGCCGATGAGGAAGCGCGCGAGCACGGGCTGGCGGCGCTCGTAGGGCACGGCATCGCCGATCCAAGCCATCGCGAGCGGCACGATGGCGCCGACCGTGGCGCCGGTGGCGAAGCGCGCGGCCACCAGCAGCGGCAGCGACGGCGCGAGCGCGCAGGCCAAATTGCCGACGGCGGAGACCGCCGTTACCCAGAACACCATGCGGTACTTGCCGATGCGATCCGCGATCGGGCCGTTGGCGAGCTGCAGCAAACCGTAGGCGAGCGCAAAGCCCGTGATCACCGCGGAGGCGCCGCCGGGCGTGGTGCCGAACTGCGCGGCGATGAGCGGCAGGAGCGGATCGGTCGCGCGCAGCGCCGCCGCGCTGGCGAACGCGGCGAGCGACAGCACGATGACGGCGCGGGTGTGCACACGCGATTGTAGAGTGCGATCGCGTCCGGCCAGCCGGCCGGCACGCTCGCGCAGCGCGCGCCCCCGCGCCTCGTGCTCGCGCTACGGCTGCCGCTCGATGCGGCCGCCTTCGAGCTTGACGCGGTCGCCGGGCCGAAGGCGCGGATCGTTCGGGAGCTCGACGCGCCCGTAGCTGCCGTCGTCGTAGCGCACGACCACCTCGTAGCGCCCTGGCGCATCGCTGCGCAGGGCGTCGCGCTCGGCGCGCGCCCCCTGCCCGATCATCGGCACTGTGCCGACGCCGGCGTCGAGGCTGCTGCTGCCCGGCTGCGTGCTGCCGCCGGGCGGCAATGCCGCCCCGGCGCCTGCCCCCGGAATCTGCCGCACCGAGGTGACGACGCCGCAGCGCGCGCAATTCGGATCGGGAGTCTCGCGCAGCAACTCGCGCATCTCGCCCTGCGTGGTCGGCAGCTTGAGCGGCGCCTGCGCTGCGGCAGGCCATGCGGCAATCGCGAGCGTCGCGGCAAGCATGAATCGCGCACTCATGCCAATGGCTTCGAAGACATTCTGGAGGCGGATCACGGGTCGGCGTTACGCGGTGGCGCGCTGGATCGCCGGGCGCGCGGCCATCTCCTTCGCCCAGCGCGCGACGTTGGCCAGCCCCTCGAGCAGCTCGGGCATCGCGCCCTTGATGCGCGCGTAGCCCGCGTAGAGCGAGAAGTCGGCGATCGTCACCTCGTCGCCCGCGGCGTACTTGCGCCTCGCGAGCTTGTCGTCCCAGACCTTGAAGAACGCGCGCAGCCGGTCCTTGAAGAACTGGACACTGGGCGCGTGCGGCTCCTTCGCGCGCATGAGGCCGAAGCAGGCGCCGAAGATCGGCGTCACGTCGGTGGAGGCGACCATCAGCGCTTCCAGCATCGCCGCGCGCGCCGCCGGGTCCTTCGGCAGGAACTTGCCGGATTTTTCGGCGGAGTAGAGCAGGATCGCGGTGGACTGCGACAGCGTGAGCGGCTTGCCGCCCGGGCCGTCGCGGTCGACGATCACCGGGATCTGGGCGTTGGGATTCATGGCGACGAACGCGGCGGTCTTGTGCTCGCCCTTGGCGAGGTCGATCGGGTGCAGGGTGTAGGCAAGGCCGCATTCCTCGAGCGCGATGCGGGCGCGCATGCCGTTGGAAGTGGCGGCGGCGTAGAGGTCGATCATGGTTCGCGGTTCCTTTCCGGTCCGGAAAAGGGTGGAAGCCTAAGGCAAAACCGGCGTTGCCTGCGGCAATTTCATGCCGCGGCGCGACATCGCCTCGCGTACCAGGTCGGGGCGGTCGCTGATGACCCCGTCGACGCCGAGGTCGAGCATCGCGTCGATCTGCGCCG